>JAEEGL011648989.1_pt1 | contig 19694 bp, 12 predicted proteins | sample 9134231 | NCBI WGS metagenome assembly JAEEGL01 (sample SAMN16246548, study PRJNA631951) | gut metagenome | biome: gut microbiome; feature: rumen; material: fiber-attached | host: Bos | place: Iran: Karaj | collected 2018-10 | reverse complement strand
AATTAGTTGATGCAATGAAGGAGGAATTTGGTGTTGATCCATCAGCTGTTGCTGTTGCTGCAGGTCCTGTAGCTGGTGCAGCTGCTGCTGAAGAAGGTCCATCTAAAGTTAATGTTGTATTAACTGCTGCAGGTCCAAATAAGATTGCTGTAATTAAGATCGTTAGAGATATTACAGGATTAGGATTAAAAGAAGCTAAAGATATCGCTGACAATGGCGGAAACGTTAAAGAAGGCGTTGACAAAGAAGAAGCTGACAAATTAAAAGCACAATTTGAAGAAGCTGGAGCTACTGTAGAATTAAAGTAGTTTAAAACAAAAAAACGAAGTCTTATGACTTCTTTTTTTTATTCCTCATCTATATAGTAATGTCTTATTGGTTTAAGATTATCGTCTAGTTCATAACAGATTGGTCTACCGGTTGCTATTTCTAATTTTATTACTTCATCATTAGATAGATTATCAAGGTATTTTACTAATCCTCTTAAACTATTACCGTGAGCAACGATAATTACTTTTTTATTATCTTTAATTGTATTAGCTATTTCGTTTTCCCAATAATCAGTTACTCTTTCAATTGTATCAATTAGATTTTCGGTTAATGGTAATTCTTCTTTTGTTAAATCTTTATATTTAGGATCGTTACCAGGATATCTTGGATCATTAATAGTTAGTTCTGGTGGTCTAGTATCAGCACTTCTTCGCCACAATTTTACTTGTTCTTCACCATATTTGGCTCTTGTTTCATCTTTGTTTAATCCTTGTAAAGCACCATAATGTCTTTCATTTAATTTATAACTATATTTTATAGGAATATTTCTTTCATTTAATTCATCTAATATATAATATAGGGTATCATTAGCTCTTTTTAGGACACTTGTATATGCTATATCAAAGGTATATCCTTTTTCTTTTAAAAGAATACCCGCATCGATTGCTTCTTTTACACCTTGTTCAGATAGCCCAACATCTGTCCAACCGGTAAATTTATTCTCTAAATTCCATAAACTTTGTCCATGTCTTACTATTACTAGTTTTTTCATTCAATCATCTTCTTTCATTATTATTATACATTAAATTTTAGATAAATAAAATATTATTGTATGTTATAATAATTAATAGGAGGGTTTGTATGAAATATTATTCAGTAAAAGATATAGTACACTTAAGAAAATTATTAAGTAAATCATGGGAGAAAGAGACTTGTAGTCCTAATTTAAGGAGAAAATGGTCAAAAAAGAGAAAATATGTTGGTCAATCTGATGTTACATCATTAGTTGTCAATGAACTATTTGGTGGAGAAATAATGCATTATAAGAATGGTAATGATAATTACTACTACAACGTGTTAGATGGACTTAATATTGATTTATCTCTTGCAGCAGATTTTCAAACCGTTGTTGGTGAAGAAATAAGTAGAGAAGTTATGCTAGAAGATAAGGATATGAATCAAAGATATCAAAAATTAAGAAAAAATATTGCTTATAATGTAGAATTAGAACAAAATATGGCAGTTCAAGAGATTGTTGATGAATTTAATGAACGTGACAAGAGCCATAGGAAATTTTTAAAAAAGAGTAGAAGGTGGCGTCATCCATATGTGTAAATGGGACAAAGAATATATTAAATTATGTAAAAAGATACTAAAAGATGGAGTAAGAGTAGAAAATAGAACGGGAATAGATACGATAAAGATTCCTGCTTATAGTTTAGAATTTGATTTATCAAAAGAATTTCCAGCACTTACTACAAAGCAATTATATTTTAGACAAGCTATTGTGGAAATGTTATGGATATATCAAGTACAATCTAACGATGTTAGATGGCTTCAGGAGAGAAATGTTCACATTTGGGACGAATGGGAAATTCATGAAGATGGTAAATGGTATGCAACGCAGATGTTACCAGATAAAAATGGTAAGCTAGTTAAGCAAAAGGTTGTAAAAGACTTTGGAAAAGAATGGGCACATACGATAGGTACAGCTTATGGGTGGATTAATAAAAAATTTCAAAATACACAAAGATTAATAGAAACTATTAAGAATAATCCAACGGATCGTAGAATGTTAATGACAATGTGGCAAGATGATTATATTAAAACGGCTGTTTTACCTTCTTGTGTTTGGAGTAGTGAATGGGATGTAACTGATGGGCGTCTTAATTGCTGGGTACATCAAAGAAGTTGTGATGTTCCTTTGGGACTACCATTTAATGTTACGCAGTATGCAACACTTCTTTCTCTAATTGCTCATTGTACGGGACTTAAGCCAGGAAAAATGTATTGGTCAATAAAAGATGCTCATATATATGTCAATCAAATAGATGGAATTAAAGAGCAAATTGAAAGATATGAAACGTTACCCGATATTAAGGCACCTAAATTGTGGATAAATCCTGAGGTAACAGATTTCTTTAAGATAGATAATTCTAAAGATATTAAAGATATAAAAGTAATTGATTATAAACATCATGGAAAGATAGAATTTCCAATTGCACAGTAGGTGATAAGATGATTAGTATAATATGTTCTGTTGGTAAGAACTTAGAATTAGGTAAAAACAATGATTTAATTTGGCATTTTAGTAAGGATTTAAAATATTTTAAGAATGTGACAATGGGTCATACGGTGGTTATGGGACTCAATACATATTATTCATTACCTGGCAATTTACCGGGTAGAAAAATGATAGTATTATCTCCTGATGCAAATATTGAGGGAGTAGAAAATTTACGTAGTATTGAAGAAGTCGTAGATAGGTATAAAGGGACAGAAGAAGAAGTATTTGTAATGGGAGGAGCATCTATATATAGACAGTTTCTTCCATATGCTGATAAACTATATTTGACGGAAATAGATGATGAGTGTACTGATGCCGATGTATACTTTCCAGAGTTTAATAGACGTAAATGGAAAAAGAAAACTTTGAAAAAAGATATGGAAAATGATATACAATTTAAGATGTGTTTATATGAAAAAAGAGAAAAAGATAGCTAAAAAGGTACTTTATTTCTCTTTTTTTATGAAAAATGTTAAAAAAGTGACAAAAAGTAAATTATTCGTTGACTTTTAAGCTTGACGGTGCTATTATTATATATTGGTAACACGTCTTTTTTCGGCGTGGAAATCTTTAAAAAAATATATGTTATTGGGGTGAAAAATTAATGGCTTATAAGTTGAAGCAAAGTGGTGATTATAGGAAAAGAAGAAACTTTTCTATGATCAAAAATTCGTTAGAACTAGACGATTTATTACAAATTCAAAAAGAGTCACATCAGTGGTTTGTAACAGAAGGGGTTAAAGAAGTACTAGAAGAGTTTTCACCGGTGGAAAGTTTTAATGGTAGTTTGTCACTAGAATTTAATGATTATGTATTTGACACACCTAGATACTCAATCAAAGAATGTAAAGACAGACAAATTACTTATGCTGCACCACTTAAGGTACAGACGAGACTTTTCAATAATGAAACAGGAGAAGTAAAGGAACAGGAAATATTCTTAGGTGATATGCCTTTGATGACAGATTATGGTACATTTATCATCAATGGTGCTGAGAGAGTTGTCGTATCTCAATTAGTTAGATCACCAAGTGTATATTTTTCAAGAGAGATTGATAAAAATGGTAAACCTGTATTTGCATCAAAAATCATACCTACTAGAGGTACATGGTTAGAGTATGAAACAGACGCTAAGGATGTTTTGTATGTAAGAATTGATAGAACTAGAAAAGTTCCTCTTACTACATTACTTAGAGCATTTGGTTTATCTAGTGATAAAGATATTCTAGATTTATTCGATAATAATGAATATTTAAAGAATACAGTTGAAAGAGATTCAACTAAGAATACAGATGAGGCTTTAATTGAAATATATGAAAAGTTAAGACCAGGAGAGCCAACAACTTTAGACAGTTCAAAGAACCAATTAATTACTAGATTCTTTGATAATTTTCGTTATGATTTAGCTAAAGTTGGTAGATATAAATTTAACCAAAGATTAAATATTACAGATAGATTGGTAGGAAAAGTACTTGCTGAAGATATAAAGATTAAAGGTAAAGTTAAATTTGCTGAAGGTACATTACTTACTAAGGATGTAGTAATGGAATTGGATAAGTACTTAAAAGAAGGATATGGAATGGTTGAAGCTAAGATCAATAATGACTTAGATGACCATAATATGATTCAAGTATTATATGTTTATTCACCATTAAATCCTAAAAAGAAAGTAAAAGTTATTGGTAACGATCAATCTATTAATGTAAAGACATTGACAATCTCAGATATTTATGCAAGTGTCTCTTATTATCTAAATTTAATGGAAGGTATAGGACATGACGATGAGATTGACCATTTAGGAAACAGACGTATAAGACAAGTTGGAGAACTTTTACAGAATCAATTTAAGATTGGTTTCTCTAGAATGGAAAGAGTTATTCGTGAAAGAATGACAACCCAAGATATGGAAACTGTAACTCCAAAAACATTAATTAATATTAGACCAGTAACAGCTGTTATCAAAGAATTCTTTGGTAGTAGCCAATTATCTCAGTTTATGGATCAGGTTAACCCAATTGCAGAACTTACTCACAAGAGAAGATTATCTGCTTTAGGACCTGGTGGATTATCTAGAGATAGAGCTGGTGTTGAAGTTCGTGACGTTAATGCTAGCCACTATGGTAGAATTTGTCCAATTGAATCACCAGAAGGACAGAACATTGGACTTATTACTTCATTAGCTAGTTATGCAAAAGTAAATGAATATGGATTTATAATGACTCCATATCGTAAAGTTGAAAATAGAAAGTTAACAGATCAAGTTGATTATTTAACTGCTTCTGAAGAACAAGACTTTTATATTTCTCAAGCAACAGTTAATGTTGATGACAATAATATGATTACAGATAGTCAAGTTGCTGGTAGATATAATGGTGAAAACGTTATCATTCCAGTTGATCAAGTTGACTATATAGATGTTAGTCCACAACAAGTTGTATCTATTACAACAAGTTTGATTCCATTCTTGGAACACGATGATGCAACTCGTGCTTTGATGGGTGCTAACATGCAACGTCAGGCATTACCTTTACTTACAACAGAAGCTCCATTTATTGGAACTGGTGTTGAATATGTAGCTGCTAGAGATAGTGGTGCAGTTGTTAAGGCACAAGCTGATGGTGTTGTTGAATATGTTGATGCAAAGAAGATTGTAGTTAAGAATGCTAAAGGTGAAGATACATATAACCTTGCTACATTTGAACGTGCTAACCAAGGTGAATGTACTAATCAGAAGCCAATTGTTAGAGCTGGAGATAAAGTTAAACGTGGTCAAATCATTGCTGATGGACCAAGTACTGATAAAGGTGAACTTGCTCTAGGTAAAAACGTTGTTGTTGCATTCATGACATTTAACGGTTATAACTTTGAGGATGCCGTTATCATGAATGAAAGATTAGTTAAAGATGATGTTTATACTTCACTACATATTGAAGACTACGAAATTCAATGTAGGGATACTAAATTAGGACCAGAAGAAATTACAAGAGATATTCCTAATGTTAGTGAAGAAGCAAGAAAGAATCTTGATGAAAATGGTATTATAAGAATAGGTACTGAAGTTAAAGAAGGAGATATTCTTGTTGGTAAGGTAACACCAAAGGGAATGGCAGATCTTACTAGTGAAGAGAAGTTATTACATGCAATATTTGGTGAAAAAACAAGAGAAGTTAGAAATTCTTCTTTGACAGTTCCACATGGTGGAGACGGAATAGTACATGATGTTAAGATATATACAAAAGCTGATAATGATGAAATGCCTAGTGGTGTAAGTAAAGTTATTAGAGTATATATAATTCAAAAGAGAAAAGTACAAGTTGGAGATAAGATGTCTGGACGTCATGGTAATAAGGGTGTTATATCACTTATATTACCACAAGAAGATATGCCTTATTTACCAGATGGTACACCAGTAGATATAATGTTAAATCCACAAGGTGTTCCTTCTCGTATGAATATAGGACAGATTCTAGAACTTCATATGGGTATGGCTGCTAAAAAACTTGGTGTTTATGTAGCAACGCCAGTACTTGATGGAGCTAAGAAAGATGATATTGCAGCAATGATGAAGGAAGCTGGAATGGAAGAAGATGGAAAGACAATCCTATACGATGGACGTACTGGAGAACCATTTGATAATCGTATCAATGTTGGTGTAATGTATATGATTAAGTTACATCACATGGTTGATGATAAATTACATGCGAGAGCTACTGGACCATATTCATTAGTTACACAACAACCACTTGGTGGTAAAGCTCAATTTGGTGGACAGAGATTCGGTGAAATGGAAGTTTGGGCTCTTGAAGCATATGGTGCAAGCCATGTATTACAAGAGATACTTACATATAAATCAGATGATGTTCTTGGTAGAGTAAAAGTATATGAATCTATTGTTAAAGGACAACCTTTACCAGATCCAAGTATTCCTGAATCATTTAGAGTATTAATTAAAGAGTTCCAAGCTCTTGGATTAAATATATCAGTTATAAATGAAGATGATGAAACAGTCAGCATCGCAGAACTTGAAAAAGATGATGAAGATGATGATATGCCAATAGCTGAAGAAATTCAAAAACCTGAATTATTCGGAGATATGGATAATGAAGAAGAGTCAGATTTGGATGAAGAAGATGAATTCGAAGATGACGATGAACTAGATTTACCAGATGAATATGGAGATGGTCTTGAAGACTTTAGCGATTTAGATGATATGGGAGGTGATTTCTAATGTTAGAAGCAAATAAATTTAAAGCTTTAAAAATAGGAATTGCGTCACCAGATGATATTAGAGCATGGAGTTATGGTGAAGTATTAAAACCAGAAACTATTAATTATAGAACTTTAAAACCAGAAAGAGATGGACTTTTCTGTGAAAAGATATTTGGACCTACACGTGACTATGAATGTAGTTGTGGTAAGTACAAGAGATTAAGATATAAAAATATCATATGTGATAGATGTGGTGTTGAAGTTACGAAGTCTAAAGTTCGTAGAGAAAGAATGGGACATATTGAACTTGCATCACCAGTATCTCATATATGGTTTGTTAAGGGTATTCCTTCTTATATAGGACTTTGCCTTGACATGTCACCAAGAGATTTGGAAGAAGTTATTTACTTCGTATCATATGTAGTTCTTGATCCAGGAGCTACGACACTAGTTAAAAAGCAAACATTATCTGATAAAGAATATAGAGCATACTATGAAAAATATGGTAATACATTCAGAGTTGGAATGGGTGCTGAAGCTATCAAGGAATTACTTAGTGAATTAGATCTTGAAAAAGAACTTGAAAGTCTTCAAAAAGAACTAGAAGATGCTACTGGTCAAAGAAAATTAAGATTAGTAAAGAGATTAAATGTACTTAATGCATTTAAGGAATCTGGTAATAGACCTGAATGGATGATATTGGAAGCACTTCCAGTTATTCCTCCAGAGTTAAGACCAATGATTCAGCTTGATGGTGGTAGATTTGCTACATCAGATTTAAATGATTTATATCGTAGAGTAATCAATAGAAATAATCGTTTAAAGAAACTTGTAGAATTGAATGCTCCATCAATCATTATTCAAAATGAAAAGAGAATGCTTCAGGAAGCTGTAGACTCATTATTCGATAATGGAAGAAGAGGAAGAAGCGTTACAGGTGCTGGAAATAGAGCACTTAAGTCTCTATCTAGTATGTTAAAAGGTAAACAAGGTAGATTTAGACAAAACTTATTAGGAAAACGTGTTGACTATTCTGGACGTTCAGTTATCGTTGTTGGACCAGATCTAAAGATGTATCAATGTGGTATTCCTAAGGAGATGGCTCTTGAATTATTTAAACCACATGTTATAAATGGTTTGGTATCTAGAGAATTAGCTAATAATATTAAATCAGCTAAGAAAATGATAGATACAAGAGATCCAAAAGTTTGGGATGTTGTTGAAGATATAATTAAAGAACATCCAGTTATGTTAAACCGTGCTCCAACACTTCATAGATTAGGTATTCAAGCATTTGAACCTAAGTTAGTATCAGGAAAGGCTATTAGATTACATCCATTAGTTACTACAGCATTTAATGCAGACTTCGATGGTGACCAGATGGCTGTACACGTACCTTTATCTGAAGAAGCAAAAGCTGAAGCAAGAATTCTTATGTTAGGTGCTAACAACATTTTAAGTCCAAAGGATGGAAAACCAATTGTTACACCAAGCCAGGATATGGTATTAGGTAACTATTACATAACTATGGAAAAACCTGGACATGAGGGTGAAGGAAGAATATTTAAGAATACTAACGAAGCATTAATGGCATACAACAGAAGAGAAGTAGATTTACATACAAGAATTGTTGTACCAGTAAATTCATTTAAACATAAAGTATTCTTAGATTCACATAAGAACCAATATTTAGTTACTACTGTTGGTAAGATAATATTCAATGAAATATTACCTGATTCATTCCCATATGTTAATGAACCAACAGATGAAAATATTGAAAGATATACACCTAATAAATACTTTATTGCTGCAGGTGAAAACATTCCTGAAAAGATTAAGGAAATACCTAAGGCAACAGCATTTAATAAGGGTACATTAGAAAAAATAATTGCACAAATGTTTAAGAAATATAGAACAACTGAGACTTCTATTATGCTTGATAAACTTAAAGATTTAGGATTTAAGTATTCAACATATGCTGGTATTACAATATCAGCTGCTGATGTTGTTGTAAGTAAGAACAAAGATGCAATTATCGAAGCTAGCGAAGCTGAAGTTAAGAAAGTAAATAAGCAATATCAAAGAGGTTTAATTACTGAAAAAGAAAGATTTGATTTAGTAATTGGTATCTGGGATAAAGCAAAGAAAGATATTGAAAAAGAACTTGAATCATATGCCAAGAGTGAAGAATATGAAGATAATCCAATATTCATAATGATGAACTCTAAAGCGCGTGGATCAATTTCAAACTTCGTTCAGTTAGCTGGTATGCGTGGTACAATGGCTAAACCAAATGGTGAACCTGTTGAAATACCTATTAAATCATCATTTAGAGATGGACTATCAGTATCAGAATTCTTCTTATCTACACATGGTGCTAGAAAAGGTAGTGCTGATACCGCTCTTAAGACAGCCGATTCTGGTTATATGACTAGAAGACTTGTTGATGTTGCACAAGATTTAATCGTAAGAGAAGAAGATTGTGGAACTACAGAGGGTGTAGTTGTATCTGCATTTAAGGATGATAAAGATGGTATTATTGAACCACTATATGATAGAATTTTAGGTAGATTTACAAATAAGAAAGTAATCAATCCAGAAACTAAAGAAGTAATAGTTGATAAGAATGAACTTATTACTGAAAATATAGCTGAAAAGATTATTGCTGCAGGTATTGAATCTGTAGAAATAAGAACTGTTCTTACATGTAGAACTGATCATGGTGTATGTTGTAAGTGCTATGGTAGAAACTTAGCAACAGGTAATGTTGTTGAAATAGGTGAAGCCGTTGGTACAATGGGTGCTCAATCTATTGGTGAACCAGGTACACAGTTAACCATGAGAACATTCCATACTGGTGGTGTTGCTGGTGGAGAAGATATTACACAAGGTTTACCTCGTGTTGAAGAATTATTTGAAGCTAGAACTCCAAAAGGAAAAGCTTTAATTGCTGAAATAGATGGTACTGTTTCTAAGATCGAAGATGTTAAAGGAAGAACTAAGATATATATTAAGAATGCTAATGAAGTTAGAGAACATTTAACTGCATATGGAGCTAAACTTAGAGTTGAAAAAGGCGATAAGGTTGTAGCTGGAGATAGACTTACTGAAGGTAACGTTAGTCCAAAAGAATTACTTATGGTAACGGATCCAAATACTGTACAACAATATATTCTTAAGGAAGTACAGAAAGTATATCGTTCTCAGGGTGTTGATATCAATGATAAACACGTTGAACTTATTGCTAGAAGAATGATTTCACAAATTAGAATATTGGATTCTGGAGATACTGACTTCTTGCCAAGCACAGTTGTTTCAATCAACAAATTTGCTGCTGGTAACAGAGATGTTATCTTACAAGGAAAGAAACCAGCTATTGGTCAACCAATATTACTTGGTATTACTAAATCAAGCTTACAGACTGATTCATTCTTAGCATCAGCTTCATTCCAGGAAACTACAAGAATCCTAACAGAAGCTGCTGTTAAAGGAAAGACTGATTACTTACATGGTCTTAAAGAAAATGTAATAATTGGTAAACTTATTCCTGCAGGAACTGGAGCTAAGGAATATATGGATATTGGTTATACATTGGAGAAGGAATTCTTCGATGATGAACCTGCTGAAGTTCTTGAAGAAAAATTCTTAGATTAAAAAAGACTAGAAATAGTCTTTTTTCTTTTTTATGATATAATTAAATAGAGGTGTAGTATATGGCAAATATGGGAAATCTTGGAAGATTTAGTGAAAGACTTAAGAAGATAGCAAGGAATAGACGCAACAGAAATAAAGAAGTATTAGAAGATAGTAAATATATATATCGAAATTTTCTTAGTGTTATGGCAGCAATACCAGGATATGTTTATGAAAATATACGTACTCCGGATGATAAACAAAAGAAAGAAATACTAATTAAGAAGGATAATAAAAAGATAAATAAGAAGTATTATAAAGTAGTAAAAAAAGAAGATTTAAAGGCTGAAAAAAAGGAAAAATTTGATAGAGTAGAAGAGAATATAAAAAATAATATCAAGGATGCCGTAGATCAGTCTAGAGGGGTAGAAGGATCAATTAGAATTCCTGAAGAATCTAAAGTAATAACTAGAGAAACTAATAAATTAGAGAAAATTAAGAATAAGAATATTATTCGAGGTATTCTTGCTAGAAAGGCAACACATAAAGAAATAGAAGCAAAGCCAGTTAGTGAAGAAATAAAGAATACTAAAGATGATGATAGAATAAAGAAATTAGAAAAAGATATTATTAAGAGTATTCAAAAAAATTTGTTAAAAACGAAGAATGAACTTGAAATGATTCAAAGTGAATTATATATTTTAAGTGAAATAAATGGAGATTCATTAACGGTTGAGAAGTGTAAGGAAGAAATAGAAAAGACCAAAAGATTACTAAAGAGAATAGAAGAGTTAAAAGCAAAATATGATTATCTTAAAGATAATTATGATTTTGAATATTTACTTGATGTGGGAGATAATGCTCTTGTTGATAAATTAATAGAATTAAGAGATGAGTTTGGTAAAGGAGAACTAAAAGTAGTTACTGAAGATTATAAGCTTTTAGATATATATAAAAGTTTATATTTGGAAATAGATCATTTACAGGATAAGACTATTGAATTTGACAAGGAGAAAGAAAAACAAAAGAAAGAATTAGAAGAAAGAGATATCGATTTTGAAGATTTAAAGTCAAATGTATACAATGTTGATAAAGTAAATGAAAAATATCAGTTTTTTATTAAGGAACAGAATGAACTGCTTAAGAAAATAGGCGAAGAGATCGGTAAAATTGATTCACATGAGGTAGTACATTATAACTTAGTGGGCTTTAGTAGATTATTTGGTCAATCATTAAAATTTATGGGATTAATGATGCTTAGCCCACTTAGAGGAATTATACCAGCAATTGCAACTGAGACAGCGATTACAGGTAACTTAATTAGGAATTTGCGTAAGAATGTGCATTATGAAGAACATAGAAGAATGGTCTATGAGACAACAGATTTTACTTCAGATGTACGTAGTGCGATTAATAATTTAGATATGGCTAGTCAAATGATTGATAGTACACTCGATGAGATTGTTCATTTAAAAATGGAATATAATGATGAATTTAAGAAGTATCAAGGAGATTTTGATGAATACCGTGATATTATGAAAAAAATTGGTAAAATAGAGCATGAAATGGTAAATAATAAAATAAAAATAGAAATGATGAAGAAGGTAGCAAAGACACAAGAGAAAGAAAATGTAAAAAAATTGGAACTTGTTAATAAATTAAATAGTGAGGAACAAAAAAATAGTTGAATATATTACATAAATATGATATACTTTAGTTAATAGTAGGAGTGTAGGTAAGCGATATACTCTTGTGGGAGGAAATTATGGAAAGTAAAAATATACATTTAGTAGATGAACATGGTGCTAATAGAGACGGTAATATCATATGTAGTATGGATATTGATGGTAGCGACTATGTTTTGTATATGATTGAAAGAGATAGTGAAAGTGATAACCTTTTCGTTTCAAAACTTATCAAAAATACAGATGGTACTTCAAATATGATGAATATAGAAAGTGATGATGAGAAAGCAAAAGTTGTCAATGTAGTAAAACAACTTGTTACTCATTCAATTAATAATGAAGCGGATACTTTAGTTGGTGGAAAAGTAACTTTAAGTGATGGAAAAGAAGTTAAAATTTCTAGTGTTTTGTTTAATAAAGAACAAAACTTTATGATTCCTAAAGCTTATATAACAACCGTAAAGAAACCAGTTACTAAAGTATGTGAAGATTTTTATAAAGTAGAAGTACCAAGCAAAGTTGAAGAAGAAACAGTAGAACCCGTTGTTAGTCCTGTTGTTGATGAAGTAATGCCAGAACTTGAAACAGTTAAGGTAGAACCTGTAGTTGATGAAGTAAGAAGCGAAGAAGAAAAAATAATGGATAGTTTAGCTGAAGGTACGCAACCAGTAGTACCAGAAGTAAAGGTTGAGGAACCAGTTCAAGTGGCACCAGCACCTGTGATTGAAGACGCTGTACCTCCAGTAGAGGTTAAGGTAGAAACTCCAGCAGTTAGTTTGCCAGAAACAGAAGATGTGGATGCTAAAATTAATGTAATTGCTGGACCAGAAGATGTTGTTCCTGAAGTTACTCCTGCAGTTGTACCGGCTGTTTCAGTAGAACCAGAAGAAAAAGATATACCGGTTATTCCAGCTCCTGTAATACCACCTGTACCTCCAGTAGTAACACCAGATGTACCAAAAGAAGAACCTGTTACAACAATACCTAAAGCTCCTGAAGCTCCAGGACTTGTGTTTGATGCTTCAAAGGAAACAAATTTAAGTTTAGCACTTGGAGAAGTTACAACAGAAAAACCATTACCTGTTGATAATGTTGAAACAATAAGAGAATTTGGTCAGGATGAGCCAGTAATGGCTACACCTGCTGCTGCAGTTGTACCTACTCCTGAAGAAGAAGTTATTCCAGCACCTGCAAAGGGTAGAGGCGGATTTGCTAATAATAAATTCTTTATGGTTATAGCTATTGCATTCTTCGTAGCTGCTTGTGTATTCTTGGGTTATGAAGTATTTCAATATTTTCAATTAACAAAATAAAAAGATGAGTAATCATCTTTTTTTTAATCTAATATATTATCTCTTTTTGAATAGATACATCCACAATAGTCTTGTCTATATAAATTATATTTTTTAGATAGGGCTATTGATTTTTTATATCCATCATCTTTTTTAAAATCTGAATATAGCCATTTAACGTGATATTTATTTTCTAATTCTTTACCTATTTCATTAATTAATTTAGAGTTTTTATAGGGGCTTACTGTCAAGGTAGAACAAAAATAATCATAGTTTAATTCTTTAGCTAATTTTGCGGTTTTTTCTAATCTTAAATTAAAGCAAATTGTACATCTAGCTCCACGTTCAGGGCATTTTTCATATCCTTTGATCTTTTCTTCATAGATATCGTTATCATAGTCGCAATCGATAATATCTATTTTACCTTCTTTATCTATTTCTTTGATTAATCTTATTTGTTCTTCTTTTCTTTTATTATATTCTTCGATTGGTGAAATATTAGGATTATAATAAAGGATAGTTATATCAAAATACTTAGTTAAGAAAGTGATAACGTGTGAACTACATGGAGCACAACAACTATGTAGTAGTATTCTTTTACGATCTTTAATCTTTGATAGTTCTTCTAAACACAATTTGTAATATGATTCCGTCATATACATCACCAGTAAGTATTATAGCACTTACTTTGATAAAATGGAATCAATATTTATATCATAATTATTATCAATGATATTATCAATAATGATGTTTTCTATTTTGTCAGTTAATATTTTATTTATTTTTCTAGCGCCATATTCTTGATAATTGGACTCATTTATTATTTCATCGATAACAGTATTACTAATATCTATTTTAGTATTATGGTATTTTTCTTTTAATTTATCTATTTCTTTATTTAAAATTATTTTTATATTATCTTCATTTAATCTGTTAAATAGAATAATATTATCTATTCTTCCTAATAGTGATATATTAAAATCTTCACTTGGATTGTTATTTTTAGCATTGAACCCAATACTTCTTGTATTTGAACAAGAATTTGATGTCATTATAATAATATTATTGTTAAAGTTAATGATATTATTTTTAGAATCAGTAATTTTACCATCTTCAAGTATTTGATACAAAAGGTTTAAAATACTGGGGTGTGCTTTATCTATTTCATCGAGGATAATAACTGCATTAGGATTATCTTTGATAATACTTAGAGCATATTTATTATCGTCATAACCAATATAACCGGGATTTGACCCCATAAACTTGTTAATAGAGGTAGTGTCGCTATATTCGGACATATCTAATTTGATTACTTTTTTAGATATTAAATTACCATAAGTAATAGCTAACTTAGTTTTACCAACACCACTAGGTCCAGTAAAGAGGAGAGATATACATTTATTATCTTTATATCCAAACTTTATTCTTTTGGTAATATTTATTAATTTACTAATGGCATTATCTTGACCAATAATCGTATTTTCAAGAGTACTTTTAATGTCTAAAATAATTCTTTTGTTATCTTTTAATATTTCATATATTGGGATCTTAGTTTTAGCATTTATTACTTCGGCAATGTCATTTATAGTTACGGATATTGTTTCTTTATTTTTGTTTATCATATCAGAATATTTTGTTTCTTTAATCTTATATTCATATGCTTTTCTAATATTATTTTCTTTAATATATAATTCTTTTTTGTTTCTTATATCTAATAAATTCTCTTTATTTTTACTTTTATTTGTAATATCTTTTATACTTACTTTACTACATACTTCATCTAGAATGTCAATCTGTTTATCGGGTCTAAATCTATCATATAAATATTTTTCTGAAAGAGTAACTAGACTATCGATAATATCATTGGTAATTTTGACATTATGATATTTTTCATAAATTGGTTTTAGTTTGTAGAGAATATCTAATGTTTCATTTATGGTTGGTTCATCGATATTTACAACTTGAAATCTTCTTTCTAGAGCTTTATCTTTAGAAAAATGTTTATTATATTCTTCTTTGGTAGTTGCTCCGATGCATCTTATTTTACCTCTAGCAAGTGCGGGTTTTAAAATATTGGAAGCATCAATTGCTCCTTCTGCTCCACCAGCACCAATAAGGGTATGTATTTCATCAATAAAAAGAATGATATCTTCATTATCTTCGAGTTCTTTTAAAATCTTTTTAATTCTTTCTTCAAATTCACCACGATATTTTGTTCCGGCCACAGCAGAGGCCATATCTAAGGAAATAATCTTTTTATTACTTAGTTTTCTAGGTACTTCATCTTTTTCAATGAGATTAGCTAAGTATTCGACAATAGCTGTTTTACCAACACCTGGTTCACCAATTAAAAGGGGGTTATTTTTGGTTCTACGGCAGAGTATTTCTTCGATTAAGTGTATTTCATTATCTCTTCCAATTACAGGGTCTATTTCATTTAATTTGGCCTTTTCACTGATGTTTATTCCTAAGTCATAGAGAAGTAATTTCTTATTTTGATTTTTTCTTTCATATATTTTAGCACTAAATTCGTCATACATATCATCAATGTCTAGATTCATACTTAACATAATTCTAATGGCAATTCCTTCGCCAACATCTAAAAGGGCTGCAAAAAGATGGTTTGTGGTAACTGTACTATCATTATTTTCTTTGCTATCCATAATGGCACTTTCAATTACTTTTTTTAGGAGTGGCGTATGAAGAAAAAATTCACTTTTTTTACTTCCTTTTCCAATAGTATTTAGTATTTCATTCTTAAATTTTTGATAGGTTAAACCATATTTGGCTAATTTAATTTTTATTTCATTATCACTATGTAATATAGCTAATACTAAGTGTTCTGTCCCAACATATGGATGTTTTAATTCTAACATTTCTAATTTGGCATTTGCTAAGATTTCACTTGCTTCTTCGCTGAAATTACTAATCATATTATCACCTTTCTAGTGTATCCTATGAATAGTATGGTGAAATAATAACAAATTAAAACATAAAAAAAGCAACTAATTTTTTAAGTCATTAATTGCTTTTTGATAATCATCACTATTAGTTATATAACTACCTGATACGGCAATATCTATTTTATTTTTTATCTTTTTAATTGTCGTATTATTAATACCGCCATCTACTTCAATGATGAGATCTTTTTTTAAAGTTCTAATGTAATCTATTCTTCTTTCAGTACTAGGAATAAAACTTTGTCCACCAAAACCAGGTTCAACACTCATTACTAATACCATATCGATAATATCAAGATATTTGATTAGTTTGGTTGGATTAGTTTTTGGTTTTATGGATAAGCCTACTTTATATCCTTTTGATTTAATTAAATTAAGAATAGATCTAATATCTTTTTCTATTTCAACATGGATAGTAATATTACTGATATTATCACACTTAAGACTATTAATATATTCTTCTGGATTATCAACCATTAGATGAATATCAAATGGCTTCCCAGCATATGTGCTAAGTTTATTTACTTCATCTATTGGTAGTTGATAGTTCGGAACAAAAGAGCCGTCCATAACATCAATATGAATATAATCAGTTGTAGTAGTATTTAACTTTTTAATACATTCTATTCGATCTTTGGCAGATAGAATAGAAGTAGATATTTTAACCATAGTATCACCTGTTTATGAAAGAACGGTAATTCTTATACCTGCTTTCTAATATTTTATTCTCTTTTACTAATTCTATAACATGACAACCATCTTCAGATACATGCATACAGTCACTGTATTTACAATATTCTAGGTTATCAAACATTTCAGGCATATTATCTCTAATATCTCTTTCGGTCATATTATGGAAGTCTATTTTAGAGAACCCTGGAGTGTCAACGATAAACATATCATCTATACTATAGAGTTCAGTGTGTCTCGTCGTATGTTTTCCTCTACCTAGAGCCATCGATATTTCATCTGTTTTAAGTTCTAAGGTAGGATCAATTTTATTTAATAATGTAGATTTACCAGCACCACTTTGTCCAGTAAATACAACAGTTTTATTGCTTAATAGTTTTATTAATTCATCTTTATTGGTAGCTAAATGTATACCAATATTTTTATAGTAGGCAATATATTTATCTATTTCTTTTCTCTCATTATTATCTAATAGATCTAATTTAGAAAAGTATATGATAGGAACAATATTGTTATATGAAATTATTGTTAATGTTTTATCAAGAAGATATGAATCAAAATCAGGATGTTTTACACTTGTTACAATAACAGCTATATCAATATTAGCTACATTTGGTCTAATCAATTCATTCTTTCTTTTTTCAATATCTAAAATGTAATTATTTTTTTCATCAAATGTAACATAATCTCCCACTAGAGGAGTGGAATTATCTAGTCTAAATTTTCCCCTAGGTTTACATACATATAGTTTACCATTAGCTTTAACAGTGTAATCGTTACTAATGTTTTTAACAATAATTCCTTTCATAAATCACTTCCGTACTATTCTGTTGTTTCGGCTTCGCTACTTGGTTTTGGTTCTTCATAAGTAGCATTTAATTTAATTTTTAATGTAATTCCTTCGATAATAGCATCACCAACAGGTCTTGATTGTTCAATTATAGTATTTTTATTAAAGTTACTATATTTGCTTCCTGGAATAGTATTTCCAGCACTATCTGTAACAACAAGATTTAGTTTATATTCTCCGGCAAATGCTACGACATCTGATAAAGTCCATCCTTCGTTAACCATATCAGGATATTCATTAACAATATTAGGAATATATAAGGTAATATTATCTCCTTCTTCAATAAGTACTTTTTCAGCTTTTTCGTCAAATTCAGGACTTTGAGCAATAATTATATCTTCTTTTCCTTTATATTTTTCTTTATCTTCGACATCTTTCTTTTCTATCAAAACATTAATACCATATAATTGTAATTTTGCTTTTGTTTCATTATAATCACTACCAACATAATTTTCTAGGTAATGATAAGTACCACCAATAGATTCATAGATGATTATTTTATCACCTTTTTTTCTAGTGCTTCCAGCTTTTGGTGACGTTTTAATAACTGTACCTTCTTCCACGGTGTCACTATTTTTTTCTTTAATATCATAAACGAACCCAGCTTCAGTTAAAATATCTTCAGCTTCAGTAATTGTTTTTCCTACGATATCTGGTACTTTGGCTTCTTTTGTATCACCGGTCATAAGCAACCAGAAGATACCTCCAGCAATTAACAGTAATAAGAAGAAACAAGCAAGAACTATTAATAGGGTATTTTTCTTTTTAGGTTCTTCCATAAAATCTTCATCTTCTTCAAGATCTTCCGGTTTGATTTCTTTAACTAATTCTTCAGTTATTTCTTCAGTTTCTTCTCTAGGTTTTTCAACTACTTTTGGTGCTTTTTTCTTAGGTGCTGCTGTCGTTATTTCTTCAGCACTATCGAAATCGTTTTCTGGATAAACAAAACTTACTTTTTTATCATTAGCGTGTTCTTCGGAAAGGCAAACTAATAAATCTTCGTGCATTTCTTTAGCACTATCATATCTATTTCTTGGATTTTTAGCCGTAGCTTTAAGTAAAATGTTTTCTACGGATTGTGGAATAGATGGATCTTGTTTTCTAATGCTTGGAATCTTATCTTTCATATGTTTTAAAGCAATTTCGACAGCATTATCACCTTTAAATGGAACAGATCCAGTTATCAATTCATACATCATAATTCCTAGTGAATAGATATCACTTTTAACGGTAGCACTCTTTCCACTAGCTTGTTCTGGTGGAAGATAGTGAACACTACCCATAACAGAATTTGTTTGGGTAAGCTGCGTAGCATTTAAGGCCATAGCAATACCAAAATCAGTTATTTTAACACGACCATCATCTTCGATCATAATATTTTGTGGTTTAATATCACGATGGATAATATATGATTCGTGAGCATGAGCAATACCATCAGTTAATTGAGTCATTATATCAATTACTTCGGTTAGTGTAAGCGTTTCACGTTTTTTTAGTAATTGTTTTAATGTTTTACCATCAATATATTCCATGACGATATAATGTTCTCCATCTTCTTCGCCAACATCGTATACTTCGACAATATTTGGATGAGAAAGATTGGAAACTGCCAATGCTTCACGCTGAAAACGACGAATGAATTTATCGTCTCCGGATAAATCGCCACGTAATACTTTAACGGCGACATTTCTATTTAAAATGGTATCTTTGGCAAGATAAACGTTTGCCATACCACCTTCGCCAATGCTTTTAACGATTTCATATCGATCGTTAATTTTTTGCCCCTTTGATAACATTATAATTCACCACTTTCTTTTT
>JAEEGL013806446.1_pt1 | contig 19695 bp, 15 predicted proteins | sample 9134231 | NCBI WGS metagenome assembly JAEEGL01 (sample SAMN16246548, study PRJNA631951) | gut metagenome | biome: gut microbiome; feature: rumen; material: fiber-attached | host: Bos | place: Iran: Karaj | collected 2018-10 | reverse complement strand
AAAGACCAGATTGTTCTGGGCTGTGAACAGCACGTAGCAGTATAGAACAGCAAACCCGAAAGACAGAATGTGGATGATCGCCGGCGAATCCTTCTGTTTTCCGAAAATGATCCAGCAGACGACGGGGGTGATGAGTGCCAGCGCCACGACGATGGCCACATATCCCCAGGTGCGGCTCCCCTTGATCCCTTCGATAAGGTAGGCCAGCGCAATGATGGCATCCGTCACGGTCAGAGAGAGCGTGGCGACCTTATTGGCAACAGCCAGTTCCTGGTTGAACTCACGTTTTTCCATAGATTGTCCTTTCGTATAACCCCCTGTTTACATACAACCATAAAGGGCAAACACATTTTCAAACCGTCATCAGTAGGCTTTTGCTTCCTCTTCACCGTTTAAGACTCTGAGACCGCCCTGACACAGCGCGAGAAGCTCATCTTCACCGGGATAGACCGTAAAAGGAGCGATCCACCCCGCCATTTTCTTCATCGCCTCTACCACTTCTGCCCCATAGGCGATCCCGCCGGTCACAATGATCTGATCTACTTTTCCCTCCAGAACGCAGGCCATGGAGCCGATATCCTTGCAAACCTGATAGATAAAGGCTTCCTTCACGGCCGCAGCCTCGGCATCCCCGGCATTTGCGCGCTTTGTCACCTCACGCATGTCGTTGGTCCCGAGATATGCATTGAAACCGCCGCCGCCCACGATCTTTTTATAAACTTCTTTTTCGGTATATTTCCCGGAAAAGCACATCTTTACGAGAGCTCCGCTGGGAACCGCTCCGGCTCTCTCGGGAGAGAAGGCTCCGTCGCCGTCCAGCGCATTGAACACATCCACTACCTGGCCGCCGATATGAGCTCCCACGGAGACACCGCCGCCCATATGGACCACGATGAGCCGCAGGGAATCATAGGGCTTGCCGATCTCCTTGGCATACCGCTTGGCTACCGCCTTCTGGTTCAGTGCATGGAAGACACTGACACGGGGAAGCTCCGGCACACCGGAGTATCTGGCCACGGGGGCCAGCTCATCCACCACCACAGGGTCTACGATAAAGGAAGGGATCCCCAGCTCGTCGCCGATCTCTCTGGCCAGAATGCCGCCCAGATTGGAGGCGTGCTGACCCTGGACGCCCTTTTTCAGGTCCTCCAGCAGCTCGTCGGTGACCCGGTAGGTACCGCCGGGGATGGGTTTTAACATGCCGCCGCGTCCCACGATCATGTTCAGGGACTTCATATCAAAGCCCTTGGAAGAGAGGAGATCCGTGATGATCTTCTTGCGGAAATCCTTCTGATCCACGATGGTGGCATAAGCGGAGATCTCCTCGGTGGAGTGCCGCAGGGTCTCCTCAAAGAGCAGATTCTCATCCTCATAGACTCCGATCTTCGTGGAGGTGGAGCCGGGATTGATGATCAGGCTTTTGACTGACATTTCGATTCTCTCCTTCCGGTTTAAGCGTTTTTCTTCATCTCCTCGGCCACCACGGCAGCCAGGGCGATGGAGTGAAGCTTGGTCTCAAAGGTATCGGAACGGCTGGTGAGGATCACGGGCACTTTTGTGCCGGTGAGGATGCATCCGTTCTTGATGCCGGGGATCATATGGACCATGGCCTTGTAGACCAGGTTTCCTGCGTGGATGTCCGGGAACAGGAGGACGTCCGCATCTCCCTGGATCCGGCGGTCCAGTGCGTTCTTGTGCTTGGCTGCCTCGGGATCGATGGCCAGATCCAGGGACAGGGGACCGTCCACGATGCAGCCGGTAATCTCGCCGGCCAGATTCTTCTTCGTCAGCTCCGCAGCCTCCACGGTGGTCTCCATCTTGGGATTCTCCACCTCTACCGCTGCCAGGGGCGCAACCTTGGGATTCTCCACGCCGCAGGCCTTGCAGACGGGAACCGTATTCTCGATGATATGGATCTTATCCTCCAGAGTCGGATAGGTCATGAATGCCACATCCGTCAGGAAGAGCAGTCTGTCGATGCCGGGGACTTCAAAGACGCACACGTGGGACAGAACGCCGCCGGTGCGAAGGCCGACCTCCTTGTCCAGCACGCTCTTTAAGAAGTTCTTGGTGTCGATGATGCCCTTCATGTACATGTCCGCAACACCGTCATGGGCCAGCTTCACAGCCTTCAGGGAGGCCGCGATCATATCCGGCTCATCGATGATCTCGTATCCGCCGAGGTCCATGCCGATCTGTGCGGCGAGCTCCCGGATCTTTGCCTCATCGCCCACCAGGATCGCATCTGCGATCCCCTGCTCCTTTGCGGCCTTCACCGCTTCCAAAACCGCTTCGTCCTGTGCCACGGATACGGCCACGGTCTTTTTGCCGCACTCCTTGACCTTGGAAATGATACTCTCAAAACTCATGAAACATCTGCCTCCTTAGCTGATCATATATTCGCCAACTCCGAAATACTGGAGTTCAAGCATCGTGATGTCATCATAGGGATCCTGTCTGCTGGTGAAGTTGTCCAGCTCCCTCTTTACGGTATCGAGCCGCTTTCTGGTGTCCTTGCTGATGTTCAGGTTCAGGAAGGACAGCATCTGCTCGGTACCGAACTCCCGGTTCTCCGCGCTCCGGGCTCCCGGGATCCCGTCCGTATACAGGAACAGGCAGTCGCCGGGGGAGAGCACCGTGGTGTTCTGTATAAATTCCGCCTCTTCATCCACGCCCAGATCGATGTTCTTTTCCGAGCGAAGAAGGGCGTAGGGCTGGTTCGAGTGCATCAGGGCGGGATATTCATGTCCCGCATTGGCATAGTGCAACTCACCGGTGGAGATGGTCAGAATTCCAAACCAGGCAGAAGAAGCGATCTGCTCTCCCACCTCGCCGCAAAGCTGGCGGTTTACGGTGCTTAAGACCTCTCCCGGCTCTCCGCCCTGCATGGCGCGGCCCTGGATCAGGGTCTTGGTGATGGCCATGTAAAGAGCTGCCGGAACCCCCTTGGCGTGGACATCGCCGATGGCCAGTCCCAGGTGGTCGTCATCGATCAGGAAGAAATCGTAGAAGTCGCCGCCGATCTCCTTAGCGGGGATCATCATGGCATAGACATCGAACTCTCCCCTTCCGGGGAATGCGGGGAATTTCGCAGGGAGCATATCCTTCTGGATCTGAGCCGCCACATTCAGCTCCGTCTCCAGCTCGCTCCGCTCGTTTCGAAGCGTTGTGATGCTTCCGAGATAATCCACGATGCGCTTTTGCATCTGGGTCACCTTGTCATACAGCTCCGCGATCTCGTCCCTGCTGCCAAGCTGCTTTTGCAAAACCCCGGCATCTCTGTAGGAAGCCCCGGCGGTGGGGGCGAATTTCTTCATCTCCTCCGTCAGCTCATCCAGCGGGGTGATCACCACCTGGTTTGTGAGCCGGACGGCCAGAATGCTCATGATCACGGCGACGATAATGCCGGCCAGGGCCACAAGCCCCAGGAATCCGTACTTTTCCGCCATGATCTCGTCCATGTCGATGTCCACACCGACGCTGGCCACAGCCTCTCCCGCCGAATTATAGACCGGCGAATAGGCCGAACTCAGCCACCCCCACTCCGTATGGGTGACCGTAGCAGGAACGGACACGTCATTGTCCAGCACGCCCATGAACACATCCTCGCGGTCATCGGGACTTCCGCTGTAATAATACGGCTCATCCGGATCCAGAACGGCGTAGTCCACCAGGGCGTTGGCATCCTGAAAATCAAACACGTAGACCCATTTCACATAGTGCATGGTCTCCATCATGCGTCCCAGGTAGTCATACTCCTGAAGATAGGCATCCTTCAGTCCTCGCTCCTCCAGGTAGTCCAGCACCATATCGCCGTTGTCCGCGGCTTCCGCCACCACCCGAAGCTGCCGGAATTCTTCGGTCTCAAAGGTCTTTTCCAGCTGTTCGTACAGATCCCCGTCCAAATGCGCCGCGATGGTGCCGGCGATGTCCTCCGACCACTGCTTATAATGCTGCTCCGTGCGCATACCGTAGATGATAAAGGCCGTGGCCAGCATGGCCCCCGCCACCAGGATCACCGTGAGGATCACCAGCGATCGGATCTTGTTACCCAGGGAATATTTTGTCTTTCCGGATTTCAAAGCTGTCATTCCTCCCAGCAGGGCTCTCCGTGTCAGGTTATACTACAACTATTATACTATTCTACCCTTTTCCGGCGGGGTTTTCAAGCCGAAAAGGGCGTCTTTTCAGTCTTTCGGGCGCATATGGAACTTTCCGGCCAGGGAATCCGTCTTCACCACATTCACGAAAGCCTCCGGATCCGCCTCCCGGATCTGCCGGACCACGTGCTTGAGCTCGTCCGTGTCGATGACGGAATAGATCATCTGGCGGGGGGTCCCCTGGTAGGTCCCCTTGACGTCGATCTCCGTGGAGCCGTGCATGGTCTCCCGGTTGATGAGGGCAGCGATCTGGGCGGGTTTGTCCGTGACCACAAAAAGCGTATGCTTCTGGTAATGCTTGTACATGGCCTTGATCACCTGGGTGGAGACAAACTGGAAGATGATGGAATAGAGCGCCTTGTCCCATCCGAAGAGGGCTCCGTCAATGAGGAGCACCAGGGCGTTGAAATACATTACGTAGTCCCAGGCGTCCACATTGTGATGCTCGGAAAAATAGATCGCGATAAAATCGGTTCCGCCGCTGGTGGCCCCCGCATAGAGGCACAGAGCGATGGCAAAGCCGTTCACCAGTCCGCCGAAGACACTGATGAGCAGGATATCATAGGTGATGATGTAGGCCGGCAGAAGGTCTGTCAGGATACTGCCCAGGATGATGACCACGCAGGAATAGATGGTATATTTTTTGCCGATCTTCCGGAAGCTGATGATGATGGGAAACAGATTCATCAGAATGTAGACGGGGCTGTAGGGAAGCTCAATGTGAAAAAAGGTGCGGAAAACCGTCTGCAGCAGAAGAGTCACTCCCGAGAAGCCCGCAGGGATCAGTTCTCCGGTATGAATGAAAGTCCGCAGGTTCACTGCGATGATCAGTCCCGCGATGGTACACAGCAGGATCCGCCTGGCATCGCTGCGCAATGTTTTCTTGTCCATTCGTTCTCCTTTGACCTCAGACCTTTGTCTGTGATAGAATGAGGAAAATGCTGTTTTGGGCGCGCTGCGCCGGAGACTGATATGCTGCGATTTTATTATGTGATCATCATATCGATCCCGTTCATCATCTACTACATCACAAAGATGCGTTTCATGTACCGGCATCGGAGTCATTATACGGAGGACCAGTGCTACCGGGTCGTCCGCAGGGTATGCCGTCAGGTGATGATCAATGCCCGGATCCGTACAAAGATCTTCGGCCTGGAAAACCTGCCGGAGGAGGGCGGCTACATCATGTACCCGAACCACCAGGGCCGCTACGATGCCATCGGCATCATCTACGCCCACAAGAAGCCGCTGACGGTGGTCATGGATGCAACCCGATCCAGACTTCCTCTGGTGAATGAGATCCTGGATCTTACCAGCGGTGTCCGGCTGGACAAGTCCGACATGCGGGGCCAGGTGCAGGATATGATCCGCATCCGCGACGAAGTGAAAAAAGGCCGCAGATGGATCCTCTTCCCCGAAGGCGGGTACTTCCACAACCGGAACAATGTCCAGGAATTCATGCCGGGGGCCTTTAAGCCGGCGATGCAGTCGAAATGCCCCGTGGTCCCCGTGGTCCTCATCGACTCCTACAAGCCTTTTGAACTCAACTCCATCCGGAAGGTGACCACCCAGGTCCACTTTCTGGAGCCCATCCGGCCGGAGACCTACGCCTCCATGAACTCCCGGGAGCTGGCGGACCTGGTCCGCAGCAGGATCATCGCCAAGATGAAGGAAGTCCTGGGGCTGGAGGATCTGGACTCCCAGACCAGGGAGATGACCATCAAGGACCTTCGGGCGGAGGACTACGAAAAATGGAAGCGCCGGGAGGAGATCCCTGCCGAAAAAGAAGAAAACTTCAGACTGGGAAATCCCTTTCAGCTGCCGAAGGACTAACGCCTTCGGCAGTTTTTTTTCGCTTCTTTAAGGCGTCCAGTACCCGTCGCAGATCACATCGTAGGAATCATAATACCCCAGATAGCCGCTGTTCTCCCAGAAGGGCAGGAGCTGTCTAAGCCTCGCGTCCGTGACAAACACCATATGGGAGGTCAGGTCCGCGTTCGGGTAGGGCCGGAAAAACTCGCACATGTCATAATAGGTGCCATGCCTTCCGGAGGCCTGATAGACATCCAGATAGCTGTGATCCTCCTCGATGATCCCGTAGGGATCAAAGAAGCGCACCATCCACATGGTCTCCCCTTCGTAGATGCGCCGGTCCAGGACCTTATTGTCATACATATAACGGAAGGTGGGACCGTACCCGCTGGCAAAGAGCTGGTCTTTCGTATATCGCTTCAGCTCCACGGGGACGTAATAATTCCCGATATCCCGGAAGGGCTTCTCCCGGACCCCGGGATGGGTAAACAGATAGACCGTATCCTCAAAAGAGATCCCGCCGCACATCGCCAGAGAGATATAGACCTGCCGGTTCAGCAGTCCCGGGTCCATATAGTCCTTGATGGCAGCTGCCACGGACATCTCGATCTGGTCATAGGTAAACAGATATTTGTCCTTCGTCACGCCGTAGGCGGAAAAGATCTTGTAATACAGCCTGGACCGCTCGGACTCTTCCGCGTCCGTCTCCGTCGCCTGAGGGATATGGGACTGAGGATCCACATTCAGATGGCGCAGAAGCCTCTGAAACTCCCGGGAGCCGCTGAATCCCCGGATCACATCATCCCTGGAACGACCCTCCGCCAGGATGGACATCCAGTAAAGCTTTCCGTCCCGGTCCGGCTCTCTGCTCAGGAAGGTCCGGTACAGCACATCCACAAAATCCGGATCCTGCAGACCTGCCCCAAGGAATTCCGGAGAATGGAAAAACTCAAGGGACACCTTTTCCGGCGTCAGGGCGCCTGTGGCGATCTGTTCGGTCCAGTACTGGATCCCCTCCGTATCCGGGGTCCGTCCCAGGACATTTTCATACAGGCGCTTGATAAACGGGGATACCTGCGAGCTTAAGGGCTCGCCGTCCTGGTACATATACCCGCGGGTGATGCCGTAGGTGCCGCACAGAGCCGTAAACTCGTCGGAGTTGACAAAACTGCACAGGACCAGATTTCTGGACATACCGAAGTCCAGACGGTAGCTCCAGTGGTCGTATCCCTCCCGGTCCGGTTCCCGGTCGAAAAAGGTCCGGTACAGGATCCGCAGATACCCGTCGTTTGTGATCTCCCTGGCCTGAAATTCCCTGCTGCGAAAAAACCCGTACGCCAGGTTCGCGCCGTCCCCTTCGTAGCTAAGGAGCCTGTCCGTCCAATAGGCTCTGCCCTCGGCATCCGGCTCCCGCCCCAGCACATATCTGTACATCCTGCACACGAAGGCATCCACCTGCGCATCTTGCGTCTGAGCGGATACATGCAGGCAAAAGGCCGGCTGCAGCAGCAGAAAAGCTGCGGCAAAAAGGGCCAGGGGCAAAAGCAGACTGATACTCTTTGGTCTCGGATCTCTCATTTCTTCCTCCGGGCAGGTTTCCGGAAGATCCGGTCTTCACACACGCAAAAAAACCCGGAAACCGATGCTCACTTACAGAATAACACATCGGTTTCCGGGTTTCAATGAATTCGGGCCTTCCGAAGCTTTCATCCGAAGCTTTAATTGCCCTCCGGACGGTGTCCCAGAGTCAGGTTTGTGGTGTGCTCCACATAGGCGCCGGTCTCATCCTGGCGCTCATAGGTGATCTCGACGGTGGTGCCTGCCGCATAGTAGTTCAGCAGGTTCTCCAGAGTGGAGTAGGAGTCCAGCTTGTGACCGTCGAATTCGGTGATCACATCGCCCTTTTGCAGGCCGGCATCCTTGGCACCGCCCTCGTCCAGAACGCTGACCACGTAGATGCCCTGAGGCATTGCAAAATGCTGCGCCATGGTGGCATCGATGGCCTGCAGGGAGATGCCGATGTATCCGACTTCATCCTCCGCCACACGGATCAGGGTCTCTTTCTGCATCAGGTCCGCGATGATGTCCTTTACGGAAGAGATGGGGATGGCATATCCCATGCCCTCCACGGCACTGCCGCCGATCTTGTTGGAGTTGATGCCGATGACCTCTCCGTTCATATTCAGGAGCGCGCCGCCGCTGTTGCCGGGGTTGATGGCTGCATTGGTCTGGATAAAGGTGTTGGTGTTGCCGTCCTCCGTGGTCACTTCCCGGTTCAGGGCGCTGATGATGCCGTTGGTCACGGACTGTCCGTAGCCCAGCGCGTTGCCGATGGCCACCACGGACTCGCCCAGTTCCAGCTGATCACTGTCACCCAGGGTCGCCAGGCTGATGGCCGCTGCGGTATCCGCATCCACGGCGCTCTTCTGGACGGCGATGATGGCCAGGTCTCTGCCGGCATCGGTTCCCTTGATGTTGGCCTCTACGGTCTCGTCGTTCACAAAGGTGACTTCCAGGGATTCCGCCGCGCTGACCACATGGTTGTTGGTGACGATGAGATACTCGGTGTCGGTCTCACCGATGAGGATCCCGGATCCGGAGCCCTCCGCTTCCTGGGTGTAGGACTGTCCGAAGAATCCGTACTCATACTTTGCGGTATAGCGTTCCGTGATGGAGACCATGGAGGGCATCACCTTCGTCACCACATTCTTGATGGCTTCGGACTCGCCGGTGGTCAGCTTTGTGATGGCTGCCGTGGTATTTGCATCCGCCGTCAGGCTGGAGGCGGCAGCGGTCTGCGCGGTCTGCACGGTCTGCTGTGCCTGGGCCGTATCCGCAGGCTGGGTGCTGTCCGTCAGTGCTCCGGTGTAGCGGGAGACGGTGTAGAAGCCGAGTCCTGCGAAAAGCCCGAAGAGAAGTCCCAGGCAGATGCTGGTCAGGACCTTGGCAAAGAACCCGGGCTTTTTCCCCTGCTCCGGGGTCTTTTTCTCCGGTTCCGGCGGGATCGGGGAATACGTTGTGTTCTGGTAAATTCCGTTTTCGTACATATCACTCACCTCCTGTGTGGGATTTATCCTTTTGTGAGTATCAATATATACGGGAATTGTGTTCAAATTGTGTTCGCTTTATTGTGAATTTGTGAAATCCCCATTTTGATCAGGCAGCCGAAAAGAAACGCAGATCCGTCACCAGTACCAGGGACTCGCCGTGAGCCTCTTCACCCATTTTTTCGGCAGGGACGCATAGCGCTTCCCCAGCCAGAAGCCGGCGTACTTACTGAAGCACTGCAGGTAGAATTTCGGAAGCAGATGGATCTTCCGCTCCCGCAAAAGATGTCTCGTGGCCTCCGCCACCAGTTTTTTGCCCTCGGATTCGGAAGAGACCTCCGCAAACACCTCCGGATGCTGGGCCTGGGAGACCCCGAGATCGAAGTTGCGGCGAAGCTGCTGCCGATTCGTGTAATCATGTGCATGGATCACCTGTGCGGAAGCCTCGTAGCGGATGGAATACCCCGCTTTGATGGCCGCAGCGGCAAAGATCATATCTTCATTAAAGATGGTCTTGCGGACAAACCCGCCCAGGCGCTCATAGGCATCCCGCCTGTAGGCAGCACAGACATCGGAGCAAAAGAAGGTCTTCACCCCCAGGCTCTCCAGACTGCGGGAGGTCTTGGTCACGGAGCGGTCCGGATAGTTAAAGTTTCTGGAGAAGCGCTCGAAGATCCCGGAATCCTCCCCGGGAAGCTGCCTGGCATAGGACACAGCCACACGCCCGTAAGGGCTCTTGTCATCCTGCAGCGGCCAGACCAGGTTCTCCAGCAGATGATCATTGGCAGGGATCGCATCCTGGGTCATCATGACAAAGATCTCGGAATGGGTCCTGCGGACGGCGCGGCGCCTGGTACCCCCGTGATCAAACTCCTTCTGTTCGATGTGAAGGAGCTCAAATTCGGGAAATCCCCGGGAGAGCTCCTCCTCGGAGACTCCCAGGGATCTCATGCATTCCTGAAACAGTGCCTCATCCGTATTGATCAGGAGTACCTTTTGCGGCAGTCTGGTCTGGGTTCGCAGGCCCTCCAGAAGCCGCATCAGTTTTTCGTCCGGCCGATAGACCGGAATGATCACATCCAGATTCATGTTAATTCCCGATATAAGCCGATGCGTCCGACGCGATCTTGCTGGAATAGGATTTGACCGTGCTGCTGGGCACGTAGTTTTCCTCCCCGAACAGGAAGGCGTGGAGCCATACCACGTTCTGCTCAAGGTTCTTCGGGATGACACAGTCTCCCTTTGCGGGAAGCTTTGCGCCGGTGCGCATGCTCTCCTGGGGGATCCCGTTTTCATCCACGATGGTGTATTTCGTGATGTTCTTCAAAAGGGCCAGAATGGTGTCGGAGTCCAGACTGGTGTAGGTGTAGTTGATCACATCCGTGAAGGTATTGGACAGGGTGGTGAAATCCCTGGATTTGGCCTGATCCGTCATGGCCTTTACCACCTCCCGCTGTCTTTCGGCCCGCTTGTAGTCATCTCCCGCGGTATAGCGGATCCGGCAGTAGGCCGCCGCCTGCAGTCCGTTTAACAGCTGATAGCCGGTGGTGCTCACAGGGGTGATGCTGCTCTCGTTTAACTTCATAGCCTGGGCGATGGAGATCTGATAGTTGTTGATGTGCTCCAGCTCCGCAGAGTCCACATCGATGTAGACGCCGCCCAGATCATTGATGGCCGTCACAAGTGCCTTGTAGCTGACGGCTACCCAGTTGGTGATGTCCAGATCCAGATTGCTGTTGAGCATGGAGACGGCCTGCACCGCGCCGCCCTTGGCATAGGCCGAGTTGCACTTGTTGTAGGTATTGTTTCCGATGTTCAGGTAGGTGTCCCGGTAGACGCTCACCAGCTTCACCTCACCCGTTTCCGTGTTGATGCTGGCGATCATGATGGAATCGCTTCGGTATCCGCTGAGAAGGTCGGAGCTTTTGGTGCTCAGGGCATCGATGCCAAAGAATGCCAGGTTCAGATATTTGGTGCTGGTGGTCACCGACCCGTCTTCCGAGGTCTGAATGGCGCCTCCCTGCTCCCGAAGCCGCTCCTGTACCTGTTCCGAAATCCCCAGATCAGCGGGAGTCAGATCCTGGGTGCTGGCGTAGATCGGTCCCTCCGTCTCTTCCGTCTCCCTCATCACAAAATAGAGGATGACGATCATCACCACGATCACCAGCAGTTCAAACACAAACAGGATCAGTTTGCGCTTGTTCCGCGCTCTCGCCTTCTCGGCGCCGCTGCGGATCGTTCCTCCCTCATTGCCGGTCTTTCTGCCTGCCATAAAAACTCCCTTCTAACTAATAAGCGTTTTTGTTGATAAACCCTGTGAAAAATGTCATCAAGATGATCTTCAGGTCAAAGGTCAGGGTCCAGTTTTCAATATAAAAGATGTCATACTCCACGCGCTTGCGGATGGAGGTATCCCCCCGCAGTCCGTTCACCTGGGCCCATCCCGTCAGCCCGGGGCGCACCTGGTGCTTCACATTGTAATGCGGGATCTCCTCCATGAACTTCTCCACAAACTGCGGCCGTTCCGGTCTGGGTCCCACCAGGCTCATATCCCCTTTTAAGATGTTAAAGAGCTGGGGAAGCTCATCCAGGCTGGTCTTTCGAAGAAACCGTCCCACCTTCGTGACCCGGGGATCGTTTCGCACCGTCCAGCCGGTGCTCTCATCCTTTTCGTACTGCACCTCCATGGTGCGGAACTTGTACATACAAAAGGTCCGGTTATGCCAACCCTCCCGCTCCTGTCTGAAGATCACGGGACCCTTTCCGGAAAACCGCACCGCCAGGGCGCAGGCCAGCAGAATGGGCGAGGCAACGATGATCCCCACAAAGCTCAGGAGGATGTCAAATGCTCTCTTCAAAAAGATATTTCCCGTGTTGGTCAGGGGCACATACCGGATGTTGATGACGGGAAGCCCATCCACATCTTCGGTGTAGGGCTTCGAGGGGATCACGCTGTTGTAATCCGGGACGAATTTTGTATGGATCCCGAATTTCTCACAGGTGGCCACCAGTTCTTCCAGCTTCTCGTAATCCTCCAGGGGCAGGGTCAGAACGATCTCGTCCAGACTGTGCTGGGCGGTGAGTTCCTCCAGCATGGAAAGGGTTCCGATCACCTCCGTGCCGTGATAGGAAGCCCCCACGGGGACGTGGTCATCCAGGACGCCCATCACATGATAGCCCCACTGGGGATTCTCCCGAAGACGGTCCATATAGTTTTCCGCTGCCCGGGAATATCCCACCAGAAGCACGTGCTTCAGATTGTATCCCCTGCTGCGCATACTCCGGAGCGCTTTGCGAAGGACGATCCGGTACAGGCCGCAGAAGAAAATGTTCCGCATGTAGGAGATTCCGATCACGGAACGGGCGTAGTCGCCCTCATGGATGATGACATACAGATAGATCGCCAGTGCCAGCACGCCCACCGTATTTGCCCGGATCACGTCCCAGAGCTCGTACCGGGGCTTTCCCGTCCGTCTCGGTGTATAGACCTGGCAAAAATGATAAACCAGAAGATACCCGGGTACCACGATGGGAAGCACCCGCACATAGCTTTCGATGGGCAGGACGCCGACCCCCGGTTCCCGTTCAAATACATAGAACTTGATCAGATACGCCAGCAGGAAAGAAGCTCCCACGATGACCGCATCGATCAGGACCATGATTCTGTTCAGGATTTTCTGGTTATCCTTGATCATAGAATAAATGTTACAATTTTATTACAGAAAGTGCAATGAAGATTCGATAAGTAATTCTTAAGTTTATTTTAAGGAAATCCGGAAGCAATTGGCCCAGAGAAGCGCCTGGATCCACAGATAGGCAGGGAGATTCCCGGCCCGGAAGGGGACCTTCTTGCCCTTCCCCAGACGAGAGGCCTTCAGACTCTTTCGAAAGCCGCCTGCCAGCCCCTTCAGATAGGCCGATCCCAGTCCCTTTTTCAGGAAAAAGACGGTCTTGATCCCGAAGCCCGCCAGCAAAAGAGGCAGGTTCAACAGGATCTGCAGCACAGGCATATTCTTGTAGATGACATAGATGTTGTTGGCGGCGGAAAACAGGACTTTCTTTTCATTATAGCGGGAGCCCGTGGAGGCGCTTCCGTAGTGGAGCACTCTGGCCCTGGGCTCATAGAGGCTGTAATACCCGTGGATCAGTGCGCGGTAGCAGATATCGAGGTCCTCCAGATACATGAAATGATCCTCGTCAAAGGTCCCGATCTCGGCGAACACGCTGCGGCGGTAGATGGCCGCTCCCGCGCAGCTGGAAAAAACCCGTGCGGTGCGGGCATATTTTGCGGCAGGCTCCCCCTTTCCCCGGGCTCTGGACCATCCCAGGGCACAGTACAGGTCCCCCGCATCGTCCAGCCGGTCCGGATCGTCCCACATCCGCATGGATGCGCTGACGGAGAAGCACTTCTCCCGCTTCGAGATGGTATCATACAGGGCCTGCACAAATCCGGGAAAAGCCCTGGTATCGTTGTTTAACAGAAGGACATAGGGGGTATCGCTCTCTCCGATCCCCAGGTTCACTGCCTTGCAAAAGCCGCAGTTTTCCTCCAGGTAGATGGCGTCCACCCAGTCGGCCCGGGCACGCAGGATGTCGGCGCTCTCATCCCGGGAGCCGTTGTCCACCACCAGGATCCGGTAGGAAACCTCGCTCTTTTGCTTCTCCGGCCGGATGGAGTCCAGACACTGCGCCAGAAAACGCTCTCCGTTGTAGTTGGGGATGACGATGGTCACATCCTTCATATCCGTTCCTCCCACTGCGGCTCATACAGCACGCCGCCGCCCTCTTCCCGGATCCTTTCGCACAGCCGGATCCCCAGCTTCAGGCGCGTAAATCCTCTCATGGAGGCCAGAGCCGTATGTTTCCAGGCGAATCTTCCGGTCTCCGGGTCCTCCGTATAAGGAACCCCGGTCACCTCCCGGAAGAGCTCCCGGTATTTGGGTGCCACCCGAATGCAGCGCAGGTCCAGCCCCGCGGGCCTTTGGGGCAGCACGGCGCGGTGCAGATATCCGCTGTGTCCCGCGGGCAGCCCTTCATAAAGGATCCGGCCTTCCGCATCCACGGCTCCGCCGGAAACCACCCGAAATCCGTATTTGTGTCCCAGGACCCGGCCGCCCACCACGCCCAGATCCCGTCTGATGGAAAACACGTCCGCTTCGTATTCGATCCGGTAGAATCCCACATGGGGCGTCTCCCGGACGGTGGCCAGAGCCGTGAGCTTTCTGCGATCCAGGGCATCCTCCAGGGCACGCCTCCCCGCTTCATAGGCATAGGCCTTGCTCTCCGGGTTTTCCGCCGTGGATCCCTGATGGCATCTCCAGTGATACAGCACCTTCGGAAGATGGGCGATTTCCTCCTCGGAGAGGGTCTCTCCTGCCCGCAGGATCAGATCATAGTCCTGGGCTCCGTCGTACTCCTTCCGAAGCCGCAGGGATCTGGCCAGCTCCGTCTCCATCACCAGCATATGGCAGATGTAGTTGTTGGAAAGGAGAAGCTCCGGATCAAAATCCGGCTTGATGTTGGGCTCAAAAAAGTTCAGTCCCCGCTCATCACACTTATCCTCATCCGAATAAAGCATCCGAAGCGGGCGGGGGCTTTCCGTGATCCGCTTTGCCGCCTCATACAGGGCGTCCGGCGCCAGCAGATCGTCGTGGTCCAGAAAGACCACATAGTCCCCGGAGGCTTCCTCCAGGGCTTCGTTGGTGTTCTCCGAGATCCCCTTGTTGGAAGACAGCTCGATCCTGAGGATCCGGTCCGGGCGGGATACCCGGGACAGACCCCCCACAAAATCCTCATAGGCATCACAGACCGTGCGGTTTTCACTGGCATCCGCGATGAGCAGCTCCCAGTTTTCATAGGACTGCATCAGCACACTGTCCATCATGGCACACAGATATCCGGGACCGGTCCGATAGGCGGGAACCACCACCGTAAACAGCGGGGCCTTCCCTTTCGGTCTCCACTCCCGCTGCTCCCGCAGCTGCGAGTCGGAGGGCGCCTCGTAGACGTATTCCTCCTGTTTCTCCAGGCGCTCCCATACGGCCGCCACGGTGCCGCTCAGGCCGTTTCGTTTCAGATATGCGATGGTCTTTTTGACATTCGCGGAAGTGAGCTTTTGCACTGCTTTTTACTCCTGGCGTGGGATCTGTTTTCCGAAAAAGGCGCCCTGCCCGAAGGCAGAGCGCCCCAGATGTTTTTTGCGGATCAGGTTGCGGATCTCTTCTCGGCCTTGCCGAACTCCACATAATGACGATAGTACAGGGAAAGGTCGTCGCCGAAGGCCTTTTGCAGATCCTCATACCGCGCCTTGTATGCCTGCACGTTGAATCCGGCGGTGGCCTGACGTCCTTCCTTCATGCCGTAGGTCAGGAAATGCTTCAGCAGTGCGGACTCATCATATCCGAAGGCTGCCTTCAGATCCGGGTAGACGCTTGCATAATACACCGCATTGAAGACAGGTGCCCATTTGGAAGCTTCCGAAGAGGCGTTGGTGGCGGAGGGAGTGGTGGCAAAATACTTTGCATCCGTTCTCAGAACGCCGTTCTGGATATCCAGTCTGCCCTTCTGCACATTGTAGACATGGAAATTGTTTGCATCCGCTTCGGTCTTCAGGGCATGTGCGACGGTTCCCAGGCAGTTGATGTTGCAGGTGGGCTGCAGGCCTGCATCCACGGGCAGGGACAGCTCCTGAACATCATCATAGAAGGTGACCGCAGCCGTTCCGTAGACCTTGGCCTGCTCAACGCCGCCGTGTACCGCCACGGCGCTTCCGCTGGTCACATTGCACTCCGCGATGCCCTTTGTGTACAGGACCAGACCGCTGGTGCCGACATAATCCACTCTCGCCAGAGTCACGTTCACACTGACTTCCTTGTTCGTGCTGGTCCCCAGGACCGCCACGGTATCCCCGTCCTTGATGACGCTGGGAAGCCCGGACAGTGCATAGGTGCCTGCATTGGCTGCATAATCCCCGACGCTGTACTTCCACTCGCCGTTCACGGGATAGATGCAGTAGTTGGTGGCCGCCTGTGCTCTTAAGGTTCCCGCTCCGGTAAGAACCAGGAACAGGGCGCAGGCCGCTACGCTCAAAAACAGATTCTTGAATGTTTTCATTTGTGATGTTCCTCCCTTCTGTTTCTACGTCATGTCTCTAACTCACAAAACTGCCTTCACATCCTCCGTCAGCTTCTCGACTCTGCGCTGCGCATCCTCGATGCTGGTGCCCTTTACGCCCATATAGAACTTGATCTTGGGCTCCGTTCCGGAGGGTCTTGCGCAGCACCAGTTGCCGTCGGGGAGTTCAAAGTAGAGCACATTGGATTTCGGAAGTCCCGTGGGGGTCTTTTCTCCGGTCTCCATGTCCAGAATACAATCATTCGCATAATCCCGGAAGCGCAGGACCTTCAGGTCTCCGAAGGCCTTGGGCGGATTGGAGCGGAGCTTGTCCATGGTCTCTTTGATCTGCTTGGCCCCCTCGGCACCCTTCATGGTGATGGTGTACTGGGTCTCCTTGAAATAGCCGTACTTTTCGTAGAGTTCGATCATCATATCCCAGAGGGTCTTGCCCTGCTTCTTGCAGTAGGCAGCGACTTCACAGAGCATCTGGACCGCCACGATGGCGTCCTTGTCCCTTGCGTGGGTCCCCGCCAGGCATCCGTAGGACTCCTCCAGACCGAAGACATAATTGTTGCATCCGGTCTGTTCGAAGATCTTGATCTGCTCGCCGATGTACTTAAATCCGGTGAGGACTTCGATGAGTCTGGCACCGTAGCTCTCGGCGATGGGGAAGGTCATATTGGTGGTGACGATGGTGGTCACCAGGGCAGGATTCTCCGGCATGGTCCCGGTGGCCTTTCTCTCCCGGAAGATGTACTCCGCGATGAGCATGCCGGACATATTGCCGGTAAAACCGATGTATTCCCCGGTCTTCGCATCCTTGGCATAGACCCCCAGTCTGTCCGCATCCGGGTCCGTAGCCAGCACGATGTCCGCATCCTTTTCCTTCGCCAGGTTCAGGGCATAGGTAAAGGCCTTGGGATCTTCGGGATTCGGGTAGTCCAGGGTGGTAAACTCCGGATCGGGTCCGGTCTGCTCGGGCACCACATAGACATTCTCAAAGCCCAGTTCGGAGAGGATCCGGCGCACGGGCTTATTGCCGGTCCCGCAAAGAGGCGTATAGACAATTTTGATATCCTTGGCCACCTCGGCGATGATGTCGGGGTGGATCACCTGCTTTTTCAGCTCGGCCATGTATCTGTCATCGATCTCGGCGCCGATGACCTGGTACAGTCCTGCAGCCACGGCAGCTTCCTTGTCCATGGTCTTGCAGTCCGAAAAGTTCGTGATGGCCTGCACTTCCTTGATGATGCCGGTGTCGTGGGGAGGAGTCACCTGCGCGCCGTCTTCCCAGTATACCTTGTATCCGTTATACTCCGGGGGATTGTGGCTGGCAGTCACATTGATACCCGCGGTGCATCCCAGCTCCCGCAGCGCAAAGCTCAGCTCGGGTGTGGGCCGAAGCTCATCGAAAACATAGGCCTTGATGCCGTTTGCCGCCAGGCACAGGGCAGCCACATCCGCAAATTCGGGGCTCATCCGCCGGCAGTCATAGGCCACTGCGACGCCCTTCGCGCCGGTTCCGGCCTTCAGAATGTAGTTGGCCAGTCCCTGGGTCGCCTTCCGGACCGTGTAGACATTCATGCGATTGGTCCCGGCTCCGATGACGCCCCGCAGACCGCCGGTGCCGAACTCCAGCTCCCGGTAGAAGCGGTCCTCGATCTCCTTCTCATCGCCGCCGATGGCGCGAAGCTCCGCTTTGGTCTTCTCATCGAAGTAGGGATCCTCCAGCCAGCGCTGATACTCGTCCTGATATGCCATATTTTTCCTCCTTCGCCGTATTTCGGGCTCACTCCCTAAATTGTAGCACAAATTACCGGAATTGTCACAAGATTCCGGCCTCCGAAATCCTTAAGTTTCCCGAAAGATCCGCTCATCAAACCTGCTCCTGGCCACGGTGCGAAGGAACAGGATCATCTGCATCACCTGGGGGATGGACAGCACCAGAAGGGTCAGAAGGCCTTCCACGCACACGTACAGGAAGCTGTAAAACAGCGCATCCCAGAGGTTCGAAAGGGCGGATCCCGGCTCCGGATAAAAGACCAGATAATTGATCACGCTCTCGATGTAGCGCAGGATCACCACCGCCAGGTAGGCTCCCTGAAAGGAAAAGACCTTCCGGGGCGCATCGTCCTCTTTGCTGCGCACGGTCAGGGCTTCCAGAAATCCGAAGAGTCCCAGCAGTCCGTAGCCGAACAGAAAATCAAACAGATCCCCCGCCACCTGGATCCGGTCCGTCGTGGCGGAGAGCATCAGCTGCGGCCGCATGGCCCGGTAACCGGAGATCTGAATCTGGGAAAGGAGCTGCTGCAGCGCGGCATGGTTACTTCCGTATTCCCGGAGCACCGTGTCCACATGACCGGGCAGCACATAGTCAAAGCAATACCGGAGCACCGCATAGAGAAGCGCCGCTCCCAGGCCTGCTGCCGGATGCACGATATAGCCGATGAGGCACAGAAAGAGCATGCTTAAGAAGGTGACCTCTCCGCCCTCTCCCAGGCGCAGCACCGACACATAGGAAAGCGCCAGAGCGCAGACCAGCAGCACGAGAAAATACCGGAACGGGTTGTTCCACCATCCCCGCCGGATCTTCATCTGGATCTCCCGCATCCTGCGAGTCCCCATCTCCGTCTCGCCCCGTCCTCCGAAATCAAATCCCAGTTTCATGCCATCACCTCTTCCCGCCGGATCTGCGGGCACGGGCCTCCCGCAGTTCCCGCTTCATCCGGGCGCGGTTTTCCCGTTCTCTGGCTCTCCGGCTCTCCGGATCCGCCCCGGCCTCGTCCCGCAGACTCTCTTTTGCAAAATCCGCATCGCTGATGAGACTCCGCATCTGATAGTAAAAATTTCGCCTGTGCAGGAGGTTCACCACCAGGAAAGCCACCAGGAATCCGCCAAAGACCAGGACATTAAAGGTCCGCCCGGCCTCCGCCTGGGGATCCGCGATCCACCCCTGGGGGAAGAGACCGTAAAAGCGGCTGATAAGCTCCACCACCACATAGTCCCGCACCTGGAACATGGCCAGAAGGATACCCACGATATTGATGACAGCGCTGTTCTTTCGCTCGATCTCGGCGGCATTTAAGTCCACGATCTTTTGCAGATACTCCTGCTGCTCATTGTAGATGGCCTTGATGTCGTCGTTGTTAAAGGCCTCCCGGATCTCCCTGGCTTCGCAGGCGGTGCCGTCATATTTGAAATTGTCCTTCTTCCAGAACCGGATGGTCTTGCCGTATTCCTGGTAGAGATGATCGATGTACTCCCAGGGGACATTCCCCGCCTGGGTCAGAGCCCGGCTCACCCGGTTGGTCATCTTGGCCAGGGCCGTATTCTGGAACATGACCAGTTCCATGATAAAGAGCATGGTGGCGGAGAGGCCGATCTTGGTGAGGGTCATGTATTCCGGGGTCCCCTCCTCGATGCCGTACTCTTCGCAGAAATCGCTGTCCGGAGTCTGGTCCCCCAGCACCTTTTCCGTCAGGACAAAGGCGATGGTGCGCTCGGACATGTAGGAGATGTAGTAGTCATACATGCTCCGGTTGGTGGTGGCCAGGCGTTTT
>JAEEGL010198990.1_pt1 | contig 19696 bp, 17 predicted proteins | sample 9134231 | NCBI WGS metagenome assembly JAEEGL01 (sample SAMN16246548, study PRJNA631951) | gut metagenome | biome: gut microbiome; feature: rumen; material: fiber-attached | host: Bos | place: Iran: Karaj | collected 2018-10 | reverse complement strand
GGGAAAACATGCGGTTTGTCCCAACGCCGCTGCATCATGCACCCGATCCGGCGGCGCCCCTGCGCGTGTCAGTGTGATGCGCTGGATACGGCGGCCGATATCAGTGTCATCCTGCTCTGGTGGCAGCTGCAGGATGGTATTGCCGACCACACCTTTTTTCGAGGCGCGAAATATCGCGTTGCAGCCGTTTTTCTACGCGCTGCATACAAAAGGGCGCAGACGAGACAGCCGCGCTTTGATGTGCAGACGCAAGCTCATTTGAAGCGACTATCTCAGCTGGAACAGGAAAACTGTTCGTCTCTGGATCGCCCTGCCGACTGCTTCGCATCGCTGCTGGCGCAGATAGCCGAATGTGAGCCGGATCGGTCTCGCCGCCGCGTGCTGGAGCAGATGCTTTATCACCTTGGCCGATGGATTTACCTTGTCGACGCGGCCGACGACTTAGAGGACGATTTGCGTTCCGGAAATTACAATCCCCTTGCCCTGCGGTACGATCTTCATGACGGTGTTCTCACAGAAGAGAGCAGACGAGCCCTTGCCAGCACACTGGATCAATCCGTTCGTCAGATGGCCGCAGCGTTCGAACTGGCAGATTTTGGAGAATATTCAACTATAATTGAAAGCACGGTCTACCACGGATTATACCTTGTGGGTGCATCCGTTCTTAACGGAACGTTTCACCGGCGAGGCGGGATGGGAAGAGGATAACTTGAATACGAAAGGCAGGATCTGCATATGCGCGATCCCTATCAGGTTTTAGGTGTGCCAAGTACCGCCACAGATGAAGAGATAAAAAAGGCATACCGAAATCTGGCGAGAAAATACCATCCGGACAATTATCATGACAACCCTCTGGCGGACCTTGCCCAGGAACGGATGAAAGAGATCAACGAGGCATATGAGACGATTCAGTCTCAGAGAAAGAGCCGCGGTTCGGGCGCTTCGTATAACAGATATGGATCTGACACCGGGTACAGCGGTTTTACGGGGTTTACAGGTGCCGGAACGAACCAAAGGGTACGGGACGCCATTGCCCGGGGTGACCTGAATCTGGCGGACGAGCTTTTGAATGCACAAAGCAGCAGGGACGCGGAATGGTTTTTTCTGAAAGGCACGATCTATCACAGGCGCGGATGGATGGATGACGCCCGTGACTATTTTGAAACAGCGGTGCAGATGGATCCGGGCAATTCAGAATATCGATATGCGCTGGAGATCATGGACGGCCAGCGGGATACCTATCAGCCGGATGGCTACCGAGCCATGACTACCGCCGGCTGCGGAAACGATTCCATGAGCCGCATATGCGGTGCGATCCTGTGCTTGAATTGTTTATCAGGCGGCGGATGGTATGTCTGCTGCTGAATAGAGAAAGGAAGAGGAGACCGTGGTTAAAAGTATGACCGGCTATGGCCGGGCCAGAGAAATGCTGCATATGCGGGATATCACTGTGGAGATTCGCAGTGTGAACAATCGCTATCTTGATTGTACTGTCAAAATGCCCCGCGCCTATATATTTGCCGAGGATGCCATCAAGGGGCTTGTGCAGAAGCGTATTTCCCGCGGCAAAGTGGACGTTTTTGTCACCATTGACACCAGTGCAGCCGACGTTTCTGTGGTATCGGTAAACGAGCCGCTGGCCAGAAGCTATTATGAAGCATTGAAACGGTTACAGAGTGAGCTTTCCCTGGAGGGAGGCATTACCGCTCTGTCGCTGGCAAAGTTCCCCGATGTACTGACCGTAACCAAGGCGGAGGAGGACGTGGAAACGGTTTCCGCTGACATCTGCCACGTGCTGGAGGACGCGTTGTCCGCCTACGATAGTATGCGTTCTGTGGAGGGGAAAAAACTGGCGGAGGATATCTCCGGCCGTGTTGATACCATCGAAATGGTCGTGGGAAAAGTGGAGGAGAAGTCTCCTCAGACTGTGGCTGCATACCGGGAACGGTTGGAAAATAAGATGCGTGAGGTCCTGCAGTCCACCACCATTGACGAGAGCCGGATCCTGACGGAGGCGGCCATTTTTGCCGACAAGGTTGCTGTGGATGAGGAGACAGTCCGTTTGCGCAGCCATATCGCACAGCTGCGTGATATGCTGCAAAGCGGCGATCCTATCGGTCGTAAATTGGATTTCCTGATTCAGGAGGTCAACAGGGAGTGCAACACCATCGGCTCCAAATGCAACGATCTGAGTATTGCACAGGACGTGGTCAACATGAAGGCCGAGGTGGAGAAGATCCGCGAGCAAATTCAGAATATCGAGTAACGGAGGCACATATGCAGCTTATCAACATCGGATTCGGTAATCTGGTTTCGGCGCAGCGTTTGCTGGCCATTGTCAGTCCGGACAGCGCTCCCATCAAGCGTCTGATTCAGGAAGCGCGGGATCGTGGAATGTTGATCGACGCGACTTATGGACGGAAGACGGCGTCTGTACTTATCATGGACAGTGACCATGTGGTCCTGTCAGCACTCTCGACGGAGCGTCTTGCGCCTCGTATGGGTATTTCAACTGAGGATTGGGAGGAAGAGAATTGAACAGAACCGGTAAGACATTTATCATCTCCGGCCCCTCCGGCGTTGGAAAGAGCACGGTACTTCGCGCTCTGTTCCGAGGTCGGGATGACCTGTATTTTTCTGTTTCCGCAACGACCCGTGAACCGCGGCAGGGGGAGCAGAACGGGAAGGACTATCATTTCATTGATGCCGGGTCCTTCCGGCAGATGATCGAAGAGGACGCTTTTTTGGAGTATGCCGAATATGTCGGGAATTTCTATGGTACTCCGAAAAAATACGTGGATGAGGCCATGGCAGAGGGTAAGGACGCCATCCTGGATATTGAAATACAGGGTGCAGCGCAGGTCTGCGCCAAACGGCCCGAGACGGTACGTATCTTTATTGCGCCCCCCAGTTGGACGGAATTGGAACGCCGTTTGACGGCCCGCGGCACCGATACACCGGAGAAGATTCAGCAGCGGTTGCTTCGCGCAAAGGTGGAACTCGATTCTGCCCGGGACTATGATTATCTGGTGATCAATGACACGGTTGACGGCGCTGTGGAAGAGCTATGCGCCATATTGAAGGCTGAGCACTGTCGTCCCGTCGATCGCGCTGATCAGATCACCGGCTGAGAATCCTGTATATATTTATTAATAAATTGCCGCAAGGCAGATAGGAAGGTAATTGATTATGATGCTGTATCCCGCAATGAACAAGCTGACCGAGCATGTTCCCAACCGTTATTTGATGGTCAATGTTGTTGCCCGCCGCGCCCGTCAGATCGCAGAGGAAGCGGAGAAAAACGAGGAACACCTGAGCGAAAAACCTGTAACAATGGCCATTCACGAGGTGGCGGAAGGAAAATTTGACGTCAACCAAGAGAAGTAAGAACGGGAAGGAGGGGATTTATCGATGCCGCTGATCGCCAAGGTCGCTGTGGCGGCTGCGCCCTACGCCATCGATAAACCCTATGATTATATCGCTCCGGATGATGCCAGACCCGGTCAGCGCGTTCTGATTCCCTTTGGGCGCGGCAACCGCACCGGAGAAGGCATGATCCTGTCTGTTCGCCGCGAGACGCCGGATAAACCGCTGAAGGCCGTCCGCCAGCTGCTGGACGCTGATCCGGTGGCAACAGATCGTGAGATCAAAATGGCTCTCTGGATGCGCCAGAGGTATTTCTGTACGTTTTATGATGCGATCCGCACCATTTTGCCAACCGCCATCTGGTATAAATATCAGGAATTCTGGCAGTTGGTCAGCTCCCCTCAGGAGGTCGATCTAAGTGACCGGGAGCGCGAGATCCTCGAATCCCTGCAGCCAGGTCCACAGAAGACGGAAGAATTAAAAGAGCGTTTCGGCGAGACGGCTACGACGATTCTTTGGCGTATGGCAAAGCGAGGAATCGTTACATCTGTGACTCAGACGGACCGAAAGATCCGCGACAAGGTGATCACCCTGGTCTCTCTTGCCGTGCCGCTGGATTCTGCAGTGGAAAAGCTGCGCGGCAGAGGGCGAAATGCTCCGCGGCAAATGGATGCGCTCAAAATGCTTGCGCAGGCGGGGGAGACTTCCATCCATGACCTATGCTATTTTACAGGCGTATCCAGACGTGCATTGGAAAACCTTGAAAAACAAGGGATCCTTACGATGCGTCAGCAGGAAGAATATCGAATCAATTCAAGCGACAATCCTGAAAAGCCTGCTGACATTTCTTTGAATGACGAGCAGTCCCAGGTATATGAGATGATACTGGAGCAGGCTCTTTCCGGAAAAGCCGGCGTAACTGCGCTGGAGGGCGTGACAGGAAGCGGCAAGACGCTGATATATATCCGCCTCGCACAAGAACTGCTGCGGCTTGGGAAAACAGTGATGATACTTGTCCCGGAAATCGCGCTTACGCCCCAGATGATGGCCCGTTTCACTGCCTACTTCGGAAACGAAGTGGCTCTGATCCACAGTGCGCTGCGTTTGTCGGAACGGTATGATCAATATAAGCGAATCCGGCGCGGCGAGGCTCACATCGTGCTCGGCACGCGGTCGGCCGTATTTGCCCCGTTGGATCACATCGGACTCATTGTGTTGGACGAGGAACAGGAAGCATCCTACGAATCGGAAAATGCACCATGTTATCACGCAAGGGATATTGCCAAGTACCGCTGTGTACAGGAGAATGCCCGGCTTGTGCTTGGATCGGCCACCCCGACAGTGGAGACAGCTTACTATGCGCGCCAAGGCATTTACCAGCTGGCAAAATTGCGCCGCCGCTATAATGAGAAAAACCTTCCCCAGGTGATTCTGGCGGATATGCGTCTGGAGCTGCGCCGTGGAAATACCGGGTGCGTCAGCCGTGTTCTGGCTGAGGAGCTGTCGAAAAACATCCGTCGCGGAGAGCAGAGCATTCTGTTCCTCAATCGGCGAGGCAACAGCCGTCAGTTGATTTGTCCAAGCTGCGGTTACGTGCCACAGTGCCCCAGATGCAGTGTGTATCTGACCTACCATTCAGCCAACAGGCGCATGATGTGCCACTACTGCGGTTTTTCCACGAAAGCGCCGGAGGTGTGTCCCGATTGCGGAGGCAGCTTGAAGCACGTAGGCGTCGGCACACAAAAGATAGAGGAGGAGCTACGCCAGCTTTTCCCTGACATCGAGATTCTTCGTATGGATGCCGATACGGTGGGAGAAGGGCACGAGAAGCTGCTCAGAGAGTTTGAAGAAAAAAGGATTCCCATTCTGCTTGGCACTCAGATGGTAGCCAAGGGATTGGATTTTGAGAATGTCACTCTTGTTGGTGTTCTCGCAGCGGACCAGAGCCTGTATATCGATCATTTCCGCGCCTCAGAGAGGACCTTCAGCCTGCTGACTCAGGTTGTGGGCCGCGCCGGGCGCGGAAACAAGGTGGGACGAGCGGTTATCCAGACACTGACGCCGGAAAACGACGTCATTCAGGCAGCGGCGGATCAGGACTACGAAAGATTCTATGAGCGGGAAATCCGCATGAGAAAGATTCGAAGGGATCCGCCCTTTGCCGATCAATTTGTTATCACGGTTTCCGGCAGAGAAGAACTGCATGTCCGCCAGGCATGCGCACAGCTCCAGCGAAGCCTGCGGGACACGTCGTTTCTGCCGCCTTATGATACCATGGAGCTGGAAATTCTTGGCCCGGCGCCAGCGCCGGTGGTGAAAGTCAATGATCGTTACCGCTACCGTATTACCGTGATCGGGCGGAATGAAAAAATACTGCGCGACCTGATCGCCGCTTTTATGAAAGAGTTCTCCGGCCGGAGAGAAAACAAAGGCCTGACCATTTATACAGACTGCAATCGCATGGAATGAGGTGTGACTATGGCTTTGAGAAATATTGTTTTGCAGGGTGATGATATCCTGACAAAAAGATGCCGTGAAGTGACAGAATTTAATGCTCGTCTTCATACGCTTCTGGACGACATGGCGGAAACGCTTATCGATAGCGGCGGCGTTGGCCTGGCCGCTCCCCAGGTGGGAATCCTGCGCCGCGTCTGTGTGGTGATGAATGAGGACGACGAGATTATTGAGCTGATCAATCCGGAGATCGTTGCAACAGAAGGGGAGCAGACCGGGCTGGAGGGCTGTTTAAGCGTTCCGGGAAAATATGGAGTGGTCACACGTCCTTATGTGGTCCGTGTTCGCGCCCAGGACCGTGACGGCGCCTTTTTTGAGGTGGAGGATGAAGGCTTGACCGCACGCTGCTTCTGTCATGAGATCGAGCATCTGGACGGTCACCTGTTTGTGGAGCATACCGATCGTCTGCTCTCCGGTGAGGAATTGGATGAGTACATCCGGAAGCAGGAAGAAGAGGACGGCGAGGAATGAGGATCCTGTTTATGGGAACGCCGGATTTTGCGGTGGCTTCTTTGAAAAGACTGGTTGAGGACGGACATGAGATCTGCGGCGTTTTTACGCAGCCGGACAAGCCCAAAAACCGAGGTCATAAGCTGGCATTTTCACCTGTAAAGGAATTTGCCTTGTCAATGGATCTTTCTGTCTATCAGCCGACAAAAATGCGGGATGGAACGGCGCTGACACTTGTTCGTGAGCTGGATCCCCAGCTGATAGTAGTGGCCGCATACGGCCGAATTCTCCCGGAGGAGATCCTGCAATACCCCAAATATGGGGCTATCAACGTTCACTCCTCCATTTTGCCCAAGTACCGGGGCGCAGCTCCCATCAACTGGGCCATCATGAATGGGGAAACCGTGACTGGCGTCACTATTATGTATATGGCAAAGGAGCTGGATGCCGGCGACATCATTCTCTGCCGCGATACGAAAATTGACCCGGATGAGGATGCTCAGATGCTGACGGCGCGGCTGGCAGAATTGGGTGCTGACGCCCTCCACGAGGCCGTAGAGCGTCTTTTTGCGGGAACTGCTACACGCACGCCGCAGGATCGCCAAATGGTTACCTACGCCCCCATGTTGTCCCGTGAACTGTCGGAAATTGATTGGAACCGCAGCGCGCAGCAGATCCACGATCAGGTGCGCGGCTTGATCCCCTGGCCCTGCGCCAAGACGACGCTTCTGGGCAAATCGGTAAAAGTTTTTCGCACTTCGGTGGGCTCTCCCACATCGGTTGAGCCCGGCGTCGTTCTTGATTGGGGTAAAACCGGGATCGAGATCGCCTGTGCTGATGGCATGAGCATTATCATCAAAGAGGTGCAGCCAGATGGAGGGAAGCGGATGTCTACCGCTGCCTATCTGGCAGGCAACCCTATCTTTAAAAATCGCCATGAGTGAGGTCAAACGTTCATCTGCGCGTGATACCGCGTGGGAGGTTCTGATGCAGATTTCTGCCGCCAACGCATGGTCTGACGGCAGTTTGAAGAAAATCATATCCAGGAACAAGTTGGACAGCAGAGACGCTGCGCTGGCCACGCGCCTTGCCTATGGCGTGATCCAGAACCGAATGCTGTTGGATTACTACATTGGTTGTTTTTGTACACAGCGTCCCGGGCATCTGGAGCCGGTGATTTTGAATGTTCTGCGGCTTGGCGGCTATCAGATCCTCTTTATGGATAAGATTCCGCCTCACGCCGCAGTTAACGAAGCCGTGGAGATGGTCAAGCGCCACGGGCGGCCCAGGGCAGCCGGCCTTGTCAATGCCGTGCTGCGTAAGTTCGTCGTAAATCGGCATGTTATGCCGCAGCTGCCCGGCAATTCCGCAGCAGAAGAGCTATCCTATCGCTATAGTCATCCGCTGTGGCTGGTACAGAGACTGGTGGATCAGATCGGGGAAGCGGAAACGGAGCGTTTTCTTCACTGCAATAATGAAATCGTACCCATAACGATTCAAACCAATCTTCTTAGAATCGACAGCATAGAATTGGAAAAAGAACTGCGACAGGCGGGCATTTCGGCGGAACGACACCCCTGGCTGGATGACTGCTTCCTCATCAGCGGCACCGGCGATCTGGAGCGGCTGAAAGCCTTTCAGCTGGGGCATTTCACGGTGCAGGACCCTGCGGCAAGGCTGGTTTCGCTGGCGGCCCAGGTTGCTCCAAACAGCCGTGTAATGGACATATGCGCCGCTCCGGGCGGTAAGTCTTTTTCCATGGCGATCGATATGGGGGACCGGGGCGAAATCCTGTCCTGTGATATCCACCCGCATAAGCTGAAGCTGATAGAACGCAGCGCCAAACGTCTTGGCATAGACAGCGTTCATACGGCGCTTGCTGACGGCAGGGAGTTTCACGCAGCCTGGAACGGGCAAGCCGATCTGGTTGTCGCAGATGTGCCATGCAGCGGTTTGGGCATCATTCGTAAGAAACCGGATATTCGCTACAAGAATCCGTCCGAGCTGGAGCAGCTTCCGGTGATACAACGTCAGATTCTCTCCAATGCCTCGCGATATGTCCGTCCCGGCGGTGTGCTGATCTACTCCACGTGTACTGTGCTTCGCGAGGAGAACGAGGATGTTACCGGTGATTTTCTGGCACATCACCCCGATTTTGTTCGAGAACCTTTTGTGTTACCACAGCCCATTGGGCAAACTGACGGCCAAATCACCCTTTGGCCCCAGCGGTTTGACACGGATGGATTCTATATTTGCCGTATGCGCAAAAAAACAGAGGAACCAGCATGATTGATATCAAGTCCATGACCCAGGAGGAAATCTCCGCGTATCTCCGTGAGTTGGGGGAACCGGCTTTTCGTGGCAAGCAGGTATTTACCTGGCTGCACCGCGGCGTAACTTCATTCGATCAGATGAGCAATCTCTCCAAATCCCTGCGGCAGAAGCTTTCAGAAACCTGTGTGATCACTGCTCCAACCATTGCGCGCAAACAGGTTTCCGCACTGGATGGCACTATAAAGTACCTCTGGAGATTGGGGGACGGCAACTGCATTGAAACGGTCCTGATGCGCTATCACCACGGTAATACCGTGTGCATCTCATCCCAGGTGGGCTGCCGGATGGGGTGCGCGTTCTGTGCCTCTACCATTGCCGGAAAGGTACGCGATCTTCTGCCCTCCGAAATGCTGGATCAGGTGCTGTTCACGCAGCTGGATTCCGGAGTGGAAATATCCAACATCGTTCTCATGGGCATTGGAGAGCCGCTGGATAATATGGACAACGTGCTGTCCTTTTTAAAACTGGTCAACCATCCGGACGGCCTGAACATCGGCATGCGTCACATCAGCCTTTCAACCTGCGGTATTGTGCCGGGGATCGACCGGCTGGCTTCGCTTCGGCTGCAGCTTACTCTCTCTGTGTCGCTCCATGCGCCGGACAGTGAGACGCGCAGCCGGATCATGCCCGTGAACCGTGCCTATGATGTGGATCAGTTGTTTGATGCCTGCCATCGCTATTTTAATGAGACCGGTCGTCGCATATCCTTTGAGTACGCCATGATCGAAGGTGTCAACGATCAGGACTGGCAGGCGGATCTCATTGCCAAACGGATCCACGGAATGCCGGGTCACGTCAATCTGATCCCGCTGAACAACGTGGTGGAGAGTCCGCTCAAACCCAGCAAACGGATTTCCGCCTTTCAAAACAGATTGGAATCCCACGGCATAACCGCCACGGTGCGGCGCAGCCTGGGTGGAGATATTGACGCCTCCTGCGGCCAACTCCGCCGCAAGGAAATGGAAGAGAAGGAGTGAGTACATGAGAATCTGGGGGATCACAGATACTGGTTTGGTACGTCAGGAAAACCAGGATGCCTACGCGACAAAGTCACTTGGACAGTATACCGTGGGCGTGGTTTGTGACGGTATGGGTGGAACCAACGGCGGCAAACGTGCCAGCACTATTGCCGTGGAGGTCTACCTGGAGGAGATTGGGAAACAGCTTCGGGATGGAATGGATGCCGTTCAGATTGCCCAGGCTTCATCCTGCTGCATTGCTATGGCAAACGATGCCATACGCGCTGAAGCTGCCACTCACGCCGGATATGAGCGCATGGGAACAACTCTTGTCTCCGCGATTGCGCGTGATGAAATGGCGGTTATCACCAATATTGGAGATAGCCGTGCGTACTTTATCAGCCGTAGTGGGATCACACGGATCTCAAAGGATCATTCTGTGGTGGAGGATATGGTAGAGAAAGGTGATATTACACCGGAGGAAGCTCGCCACCATCCGAAACGCAATCTGATCACCCGCGCCCTCGGACCTGAGACGCAGGCCCAGGCCGACACCTTTCCGATCGAGTGGAAGCAGGGTGACTTCATTCTGCTCTGCTCCGATGGTCTGGTCAATACCGTCTCTGATCAGGAGATCTTGTTTGAAGTGATCCATGACGGCGAAATCAATGATTGTCTGACAAGGCTTCTTGAGCTATCCCGTCAACGGGGCGCCCCGGATAACGTGACAGCCATTTTAATGATGAATATCTGACGGCGGTCACGGGAGTCAGTGAAAGGATAGAACAATATGGATCAGTATATTGGAAAAATGCTGGATAACCGGTATGAGCTTCTTGAGCTCATCGGCAGAGGCGGCATGGCCAACGTGTATAAGGCAAAGTGCCACCGGCTGAATCGACTGGTTGCCGTAAAAATTCTCAAGAGCGATCTGGCCGACAGTGCTGAATTTCGCCGTCGCTTCCATGATGAGTCTCTTGCGGTTGCTCAGCTTTCCCACGCCAACATCGTTTCGGTGTACGATGTTTCAAAAGGCGATGAATTGGATTATATCGTGATGGAGTTAATCGACGGCATCACGCTAAAACAGTATATGGAACGTCGCGGTAAGATGGACTGGAGAGAGGCTCTGCATTTCATTATCCAGATCATGCGCGGTCTCAGCCATGCCCACAGCCGCGGTGTTATTCACAGAGATATCAAGCCTCAGAATATCATGGTTCTGCGGGACGGCAGCGTGAAGGTGGCCGACTTTGGCATTGCCTGTCTGGCAAATTCCAGCCAGACGCTGACACAGGAGGCCCTGGGAAGCGTTCATTATATCTCACCTGAACAGGCGCGGGGTGACCGGACAGATGCAAGATCGGATATCTATTCCGCCGGCGTGGTGCTCTACGAGATGCTCACAGGCCGTCTTCCCTTTGAGGGTGACAGCGCCGTATCTGTGGCAATCCAGCATCTGAGTTCCGTACCCCTGTCTCCCCGGGAGTTGAACCCCAACGTTCCTGAGGCGCTGGAGCTGATCACCATGAAGGCGATGAATCCCAGCCTCGAGAAGCGGTATCCCTCCGCCGATGCGATGTTGGAGGATTTGGAGCGTTTCCGCAAGGACCCCAATGTGGACATGGATTATATCCGCGCTCAGCTGGTTGATCAAAGTGACGTAGATGAACCCACTCAACCGATTGCAACATCGGAGGTAACCGAAAAATCCAGCCGCGTTCGGAGAGCGTTGTCCGGGGAGGATCAGGCGAACAGAAAGAAACTGTTCATGATGATCGGCGGGTTTGCGCTCGCTATTCTTCTGATCTTTCTGATTTTCTATGGTATCGGCAAAGGATTTCGCAACACGAAAGAGGATCCCGAGTACTATGAGGTCCCCAACGTGGTGGGATATACCATCGAAGAAGCTTCCAACCTGCCCGAAGTTAAGGATATCTTTGAAATTCAACAGGGAGGATCCCGGCCCGACCCCAATTATGAACCCGGACAGATCATTGAGCAAAGCCCAAAAGACGGTATGAACCGCAGCAGCAAGGGTGATCTTGTTATCACAGTTACTGTCTGCGTGGAGGAGGAGAAACCGCTGATGCCGGACCTGGTGGGGATCGGATCCCAGGACGCAAAGGCCAGGCTGATGAATCTCAATTGGGAGCTGGACATCCATTTGGAGGAGGAGTTCTCAGATAACGTGCCCGCCGGCCAGGTGATTCGTACGACCCCTGGTAAGGATGAAGAGCTCCAGAAGGGCGCCTATATTCTGGTGGTTGCCAGCAAAGGGCCTGAGAAGAAGATGGTGAAAATCATTTCCTTTATGGATCAGCAGCTGCAAACCGCCATTACGCAGGCGGAGAAACTTGGTCTCAATGTGGGACAGACGATTTACGAATTCAGCGACAAGCCTGACGGGACGGTGATCGGCCAAAGTCTTGGCGTCGACGAGCAGGTTGAGGAAGGCTCCACCATCGTCTTCACCGTCAGCAGAGTTGTAACGGTTGGCTATTATATCGGGGCAAACTACAACGATGCATACACTGCGGCAAAAAACGCCGGGCTGGACGTCAGATTTGATTTTGTGTTCAGTGATGAAGTTAAGGATTTGGTGATCGACCAAAGTCTCATGTCTGATGAAACAGTTGCAGAGGGGACCGTCATCATCCTCACTGTAAGCAAGGGGGCAGAACCAACTACTCCTGAACCGGGAGATGAGCCCGATCCGGGAGTTGAGCCGGAACCCGGCGAGGAGGGCGGAAATTGATCCGAGGTCGAATCGAGAAAGCGATGAGCGGCTTCTACTATGTGAACACAGGAGATTCGTCACTTCAATGCCGGGCCAGAGGAAAGTTCCGACATCAGGGTACCAGCCCATTGGTCGGGGACTGGGTCACGGTTTCTCCCCTCAGCGATTGCGAGGGAATTATCGAGCAGTTGGAGCAGCGCAAGAACCAGTTTTCCCGTCCGGCTGTGGCCAACGTAGACCAGCTTGTTATCATTGCCTCCGGGGCAATACCGGTTACAGATCCATTTTTGATAGACAGGATCTCAGCCATCGCAGCCTTGAAGAATTGCGCTGTGCTGCTGGTGCTGAACAAGGCTGATTTGGATCGGGCAGACCAGCTTTATGAGATTTACAGCGCTTCGGCCATTCCCGTGCTTCGCGTCAGCGCGGAAACAGGAGAGGGGCTTGATTTGCTCCGCAACGCAATCTCTGGCAAGTTAAACGCCTTTACAGGCAATTCCGGTGTCGGCAAGTCCAGTATTCTCAACGCTCTTTCGCCCGATCTCACCATTCCCGTCGGGGAAGTAAGCAAAGCGCTGGGACGTGGGCGACATACCACACGTCACGTGGAGCTCTTCTCTCTTGGGCACGAAACGTATGTCATTGATACGCCCGGATTCTCATCTTTCGATACGGAGGAGCTGGATTTGGAGCTAAAGGATCACCTTCCGGAGACCTTTCCCGAATTTTTGCCGTATTTGGGCAGTTGCCGCTTCCTGGGCTGCAAGCATATTAAAGAGAAAGGTTGTGCCGTTTTAGCTGCGGTACGGGATGGCAGGATCCCTGTCCAACGGCATAAGAGTTATGTACGCCTGAATGAGGAACTGAAAGATCTGAGAGAATGGAACGCAAGAAAAGCGGGAGCGAAGTGACGCTCCCGCTTTTCTTTCATATATTGGGAATAGAGGAGGGACTCAAATGCGGAGGGGCGGATATGGCAGGGCCGTCGGCATATGTGCGCTTGGCCTCGGGATCGGAATCTTGATCGCCGCGATCTTTCCCACGGGGCTGTTGCTGTTTCTTGTAGCATTCTTGCTGATTGCATGCGGGACGGTATGTCTTTGCGACAGGAGGTAGGTATGAAAATCGTCGTCTGGAAAGCACCCAGATTCCTGCGCGGTCTGCTGCGCACGATCTTCGGTGTGAAGGAATAAACAACGCAATGCCCTCATATGCTTCTAACAATTACGGGAAGAATGAGAGGGCATCATAATGGATGATCTGGAATTAAAGTTCAGGGAGATCACCGGCTGGGACATGGCCGGAGACTTAGTGGTGACACATGAGGAGACGATGGAGACCGCCATCCCGGAATACTGTCCGGACCTGGCCAGGATCGTGGATTCCGTCGGCCAGGTTCGGGTTCGGGAAAAATCTTTGGTTGACGGCAAACTGACCATCAGTGGCGGCATCCGGGTGACGGTATTATATACTTCAGAGGAAAGCGCCGGATTGCGAAGTCTGGCGCTAACGCTGCCCTTCTCCTGCAAGGTCGATGACAAACGGGATTGTCAGATGATCACGGTGGATAGTCGCTTGCTGCTGTTGGAGGTAAAGATGCTGGGTGCCCGTAAGCTGTACGTGCGGGCCCTGCCGGAGTTTCGCGTTCACTGCTATCATTCGAAAAGATTCCGCATCTGTGTCGCAGCTGAAGGCGACACGGATCTCCAGATTCTCAGGAAGCAGGCTGTGCTTCCTTTGCTGACTGACATATGGGAGCGGGAGTTCAACTTTGCTCAGGAGATTCCTCCGGAAAACGGACAGGACGAGGCGGAGGATCTTTTGCTGGACCGTACATTTCTCCGCATTACAGACTGTCAGCACTTCGGCAATAAGCTGGTAATAAAGGGAGAGGCGATGTTGTCCCTTCTCTGCCGGGGAGAGTCGCAGAGAATTCACAGCCGCGAATTGACTTTGCCTTTTTCGCAGATCATTGACGGGGATGATTTGCCTGAGAACGGTGAATTCAGCTGTGCAGCTCAGGTAATGGAGCATGAGATTCACCCGGTACGAACGGAAAACGGCAACGGGTTTGGCGTTACCATTCGAATCTGTCTGATGATCCACACGTTTGAGGAGTATGCGATTGACTATGTGGCAGATCTATACAGCACGCGATATGAAATCCTGAGCAGGACAGAAACCGCTTCTTTCCCATCTGCGAACCAAAGTGAGGAGATGCGCAGAGACGTAACGCAGCGTTTGGATGGCGCTGGAGCTTTTGTCTATCTTACCGATGCGGATTGTACACAACCGGATCTTACGACATCTGAAGGCGATCAGCCTGTACTGCGCAGTACGATACATATGAAAGTGCTGTATTTGGATGAATCCGGCGCTCCGGTCATCGCAGAGCGAACAACGGAAGTAAATGGCGAAACAGGACAGCTTCCCTCAGCGGTACAGATCTTTGTGGAGCGCGAGTCCTGGCAGCGTGTCGGAAGCGGATATGAGGTTCGCATTCCGGTACAGTTTCGCCTGTATCACACCGGCTTGTCTGAAATCAGCTCCCTTGCTTCTGCGCAAGTGCAGGGAGAGGTTGACCGTTCATCCACCCCATCTCTGGTTTTGCGCCGCCTGGGGAAGGGAGAGAGCCTGTGGGATCTGGCAAAACAGTGCCGCACGGAGGCACAGGCCATCCTGGCTGCGAACGGACTGGATCAAGAGAGTGACATCTCCGATCAAATGCTTCTGATCCCAAAGATACGATAAGATGAACAATATGATAAGATAAACAATAAACACAGCACCGGCGTTTCTACGCCGGTGCTGTCATATTTATGCAAGCAGATCTGTAAGCCGGGTTCTGTCTTGACAGTCATCTATCTAGCCGTACCGTTGCCGATACGGTCAAGCCACCCCGGGAGCGACCGGGCCAGCCATATGCTCCCATAGCGGTGTTGCTCCGGATAGAGTTTACAGCATCGGTCTGTTCCCAGCCGATGGGTGAGCTCTTACCTCGCCTTTCCACCCTTACCGGTCTTTGACCGGCGGTATATCTCTGTTGCACTTTTCCTGAAGTCGCCTTCGGCGGGCGTTACCCGTTATCCTTGCCCTGTGGAGCCCGGACTTTCCTCATGGGCAGGCTTTCGCCTTACCCCCGCGACTGTCTGATCTGCTTGCGTGAATTATTCTATCCAAAATGCAGAGGAAAGTCAATGGAATTGGAGGGAGATTTCACCGGAAATCATTGAACTGCGCCTTATAATGCGGTATAATATTTACAATTATAAATGATTCGGAGGAAACACTCGTGACCTTGCGTGACTATCTGGATTCAATCAAAAATAAAACGGTAGCTGTCATCGGGATCGGAGTCAGCAATACGCCGTTGATCGAATTGCTTGCCCGGAACGGCATCGATGTAACTGCCTGCGACCGCCGGGATCGCGATTCTCTGGGGGAGCAGGCAGACGCTCTGGAGACTCTGGGCGTCAAGCTTCAGCTTGGCGGTGATTATCTCGATCACCTGCATCACGACGTCATTTTTCGCACCCCCGGCTTGCGTCCCGACGTACCGCAGTTGCTGCGCGCCGTTGAGCAGGGGAGTGAGCTGACCTCGGAGATGGAGATTTTCTTCCGCGTCTGCCCGTGTCCCATCATTGCCGTAACCGGGTCTGACGGCAAAACCACGACCACAACAATCATCGCCGAGCTGCTGAAATCTGCCGGATATACCGTTCACGTGGGCGGCAACATCGGCCATCCGCTGCTGTGTGAAGCGGATGAGATGGCCCCCACAGATTATTCTGTGCTGGAGCTGAGTTCCTTCCAGTTGATGACCATGACCTGCAGTCCCCACATTGCCGTTCTGACCAATCTTGCGCCCAATCATCTGGACGTCCATCGCGATATGGCGGAATACGTCGCTGCGAAGGAGAATATTTTCCGCTACCAGACAGCGGACGATATTGCCGTTTTCAACCGTGACAATGCCATCACCTGTGAACAGGGCAGCCGTGCCAAAGGACGGGCCCGGTATTTCAGCCGCCAATCGGAGCTGTCTGACGGCGTATTTCTGCGGGGTGTGGACGTCATCAGCCGACGCAACGGGCAGGAGCGCATCATCATGACCACGGCAGACATTAAGCTCCCCGGTGTCCACAACGTTGAAAACTACATGGCCGCCATTGCCGCCGTGGACGGTCTTGTGCCCGATGAGATCATCCGTACCTTTGCCAGGGAATTCGGCGGTGTAGAGCACCGCATAGAGCTGGTTCGCACCTGGCGCGGCATCCGTTTCTACAACGATTCCATCGCATCCAGTCCCAGTCGCACCATCGCCGGTCTTCGCTCCTTCCCGGAGAAGGTCATTCTGATTGCCGGCGGCTATGATAAGCACATTCCCTTTGACGTGCTCGGCCCTGAGATCGTTGAGCATGTGAAACTGCTGGTGCTGTGCGGCGCAACAGCTGAGAAGATCGAAGCCGCTGTCAGGAACGCTCCAAACTACAGTGAAGGTCACCCTGTGATCGTACATGCAGCTCCCTTTGAAGCTGCGGTTACTGCCGCGCGGGACAATGCGGTTTCCGGTGACGTTGTCACACTCTCTCCCGCATGCGCCGCCTTTGACCAGTTCAAGAACTTCATGGAGCGGGGCAAGACCTTCAAGGCCATTGTCAACGGCTGGCAGGAATAATCAGCGATTTCAGGCATATGCTCCACGGGGGTGTATGCCATGGGCAGATTGCGCTACGTGCGTCTCTCACTTCGGAGCCGGATTCTGATCTGGATAAGTTTGTTTATTCTTCTGATTGCTGCATTTTGTGTCATTGCCTTGACCCGCATGAAACCAATTCTCACGAATTTAGCTGTGGCGCGGGTCAATAACATGGTCAATCGCATCGTTGTTGCTGCCGTCAATGACGCAGTGAACAGTGGATCCATCAGCTATGACGCCCTTGTTTCGCTGGAAAAGGACGATATGGGACGAATTACGGCTTTGCGCAGCAATATCAGCGAGGTCAACCGATTGCAGTCGATTATTGCCGACGATATCCTCCAACGGCTCGGAGAGGTCTCTACGTCGGAGCTATCTATTCCGATCGGGACATTGACCGGTTCGGCGCTTCTGGCAGGCCGCGGGCCCTCCATTCACGTGCGCATGCAAGCAGTTGGCTCCACCTCTGCCAGTTTCCGCAATGGGTTTACTTCAGCCGGCATCAACCAGACCAAACATCAGATTTTGCTCCACGTGGACGTATACATGAGCATTCTGCTGCCGGGTTTTACCACGTCTACCCGTGTTTCCAATGAGATTTCTGTAGCCGAGACGGTCATTGTTGGCAGCGTGCCGGAAAACTATACCAGCTTCAGCACGCTGCCCGAAGAGTTGAGTCAATACGCAGAGGACTATATCATGAATAATGGGTGATTCTATGAACTATCAAGAGGAAATGAAACAGCTTCGCGACGAGCTGAATGAACACGGCTACCGTTACTATGTGCAGGACGCGCCCACTATTTCTGACTATGAATACGACCACATGCTGCGCCGGCTGGAAGACTTGGAGCGGGAGCATCCGGAGGAGATCACACCGGATTCACCCACCCAGCGAGTCGGAGGACCTGCCCTCAGTCAGTTTGAGTCGGTGGAGCACCCTGTGCCGCTGGAAAGCTTACAGGATGTGTTCAACGCCGATGAAGTACGCGAATTCCTGGATCGCCTCCATGATACTATAACCAATGCGGAGTATAGCGTGGAGCCTAAGGTGGACGGTCTGTCCGTCGCCCTGGAATACCGTGACGGTGTTTTTATCCGCGGTGCCACGCGCGGTGATGGCAGGGTAGGGGAGGACGTCACGGAGAATCTGCGCACCATCCGCTCCATCCCCATGGTGCTGCCGGAGAAGCTGCCCCGTCTCATAGTGCGCGGAGAAGTCTATATGTCCCGCAAGGTGTTTGAGGAGATCAACGCCCAAAGGGAGATTGAGGGAAAGGCTCTCATGGCCAATCCCCGGAATGCAGCCGCCGGATCGCTCCGTCAGTTGGATTCCAAAATTGCTGCCCAGCGCCGCCTGGATATCGCTGTTTTTAATCTCCAGCTTGCTGAGGGCAGGGAGTTTACCACCCATACAGAGACCATTGATTACCTCGCCTCTCAGAATTTCAAGGTCATTCCCTGCAGACAGCTTTCTGCACCAGATGATATCCTTCGTGAGATTGAGCGTCTGGGCGATGAGAGAATGGCCTTTCCCTATGATATCGACGGTGCGGTTATCAAAGTGAACAACCTTCATGATCGTACCGTACTGGGCAGCACAGCCAAATGCCCCAAGTGGGCCATCGCATATAAGTACCCACCGGAAAAAAAGCGCTCCGTGCTGAGAGATATTGTTGTTCAAGTGGGACGCACGGGTGTTCTGACACCAAAAGCCGTTCTGGATCCCGTCCGTCTGGCCGGAACCACCGTCACGTATGCGACCCTTCACAATCAGGATTTCATCACGGAGAAGGATATCCGGATCGGCGATACCGTCATCGTGCAAAAAGCCGGCGAGATCATCCCGGAAATCGTCGAAGTGGTGGCGGACAAGCGCCCGGCGCACACGGCGCCATATCATCTGCCGGATCGCTGCCCGGTCTGCGGCGCCCCTGTATCACAGGACCCTGACGGCGCCGCCATCCGGTGCACTGGTGCGGAATGTCCCGCACAGCGGCTGCGGAATCTGACGCACTTTGCCTCCCGCAATGCGATGGATATTGACGGTCTGGGGCCAGCCGTGCTGAACCAGCTTATTGAAGCCGGATTGGTTAAAACGGCCGCCGATCTGTATACGCTGCAAGCTCAGGATATTGCAAAGCTGGATCGAATGGGTGAAAAATCCGCCCAAAACGCAGTTGATGCAATCGCCGCATCCCGTGAAAACGATCTTTGGCGGCTCATTAACGCTCTTGGCATCCGCCAGGTGGGCGATAAAGCCGCCAAGGTGCTTGCCAGTCATTTCCGGTCTTTCGATGCTCTGGCTGAAGCATCTGTGGAGGAGTTGACCGCCATTGACGACGTTGGCCCTGTCACGGCCCATTATATTCGTTCCTGGATGGACGACCCGCAGTCCAAGGATCTGATTGAACGTCTCCGTGTCGTGGGCGTCAACATGATATGTAAGGATGAAATACTTGACAGCCGATTTGCTGGAATGACTTTTGTCCTGACCGGCGCGCTGTCTCGTTTTACTCGAGAGGAAGCCGGAGAGATGATCGAGAAGCGCGGCGGCAAATCAGCCGGTTCCGTATCCAAAAAGACCAGCTACGTTGTTGCAGGTGAAAATGCAGGCAGCAAATTGCGCAAGGC
>JAEEGL016744827.1_pt1 | contig 19697 bp, 20 predicted proteins | sample 9134231 | NCBI WGS metagenome assembly JAEEGL01 (sample SAMN16246548, study PRJNA631951) | gut metagenome | biome: gut microbiome; feature: rumen; material: fiber-attached | host: Bos | place: Iran: Karaj | collected 2018-10 | reverse complement strand
GATTAAGAACCAGACCGATAATCCCGATTAGGAACACTATGCCAAAGAGAACCAGACACAGGACGAAATACAGCCGCGAGTAAGAATACGGCTTCTCGTCATACGTCAGTACCTCGCGGAAAGAGAAAGTCTGGGAGGCAATCGTTGAGATATCGGTGTAATCCTGTATAGTGGTATAACTCAGCGGCAACACCGTCATCACATTATACAGCCCAGCCTTGGTCCAACGGACCATCGCCTTTGCGTTCTGAAAATCCCGCTCACGCCATACATCATAGGAGAACAGATATACATCACCGGAAGCCAGTTCGTTGCTGGACCAATATACCATCTGGCGCGCATTAAAAACATAGAAGAGCACATCCTCTTCCTGTTCGGCTATCGCACGGATCGAATCCAGGGACGCGTTATGCAGCAATGCATGGCATAACTCCGCAGTCCGTTTCTCTGCCGCCGTCTCGCGCTCCGCCAATTGTTTCTCTGCAGACGAAGAATGACATGCCGCTAACAGGCAAAACAATGCCGACAGACATAAAAAATGAAATATTTTGCGTACTTTTTTCATTTTCGCTTGCAAAATTACAACAATTTTCGTACCTTTGCAAACTTTTTTGAAAAAAAATGATATTATGGTGCAAATTTTTACTGCTTTACTATTAGGATTACTGACCATACTCGACCCTTGCACTCTGGTTACCAGCATTACCGCCATCAGTTATATTGACAAGGAAATCAACAACAAACGCAAGGTCTTGGGCAACGGAGCCATGTTCGTTTTGGGCAAACTGGCGACATACGTGCTGCTCAGCATTCCTTTTCTCATGGGGGCGCAGACTGAGGGTATCCAGCATGTGCTGGCGCATTGGGGCGAACCTATTCTGGCGGCATTCATGCTTATCTGCGGCATCGTGCTGCTTTTCAGCGGCCATCACCACCATGAGCATGACCACGGAATCAGCAAGTTTCTGCAGAATGCGGATTCCAACGCCAGCTGGCTTTGGTCTTTTATTCTTGGTATCTTCTTCGCGATCGCTTTCTGTCCCCACCGTTTGGTTTATTTCCTGACGATGATAGATATCACGCTGACGCTTCCGAGTAGCTGGAACTGGCTCATGCCGGTGATCTTCGGTCTCGGCACAGGCCTTCCGATCATGCTGATAGCCTGGCTCGTAAGTTACAGCGCAGTGAGCATAGGAAACCTGACACAGAAAATGAATACTTTTGAGAAATGGTTCCGGCATATATGCGCCGTTCTTTTCATCGGTATCGGAATCTATCTTTGTATTCATTGTGTGCTTGAGGCCCGGGAACATGAACACGGCGGTTGCTGCCACCACGAGCATGTCGAATCCGTTCTTTAAATTTCAGCAGTTCATCGTCCGGCACGACCGGTGCGCCATGAAAGTAGGCACCGACGGTGTCCTGCTTGGGGCATGGGCGGAGCCGGCAGTCAGCAAGGTCAGACCTGCGTCAGCATTCAGCATTTTGGATGTCGGTACGGGTAGCGGTTTGGTTGCTCTGATGCTCGCGCAGCGGTTTCCCCAAGCGCATATTGACGCGATTGACATAGACAAATCCGCCATAGAGCAAGCCGCAGAGAACTTCGCCGCTTCACCATGGTCGGACCGCCTGCATACATTCCATGCACGCCTTCAAAACTGGCAAAGCCATTCAGTCCCCTCCCTTGAGCGGGTGAAGAGTTCTGCTCGATCGGACGCCCGGTGGTCGTCCGTAGAACAACCTAGGGAGGGGTTCTACTCTCTCATCGTCTCTAATCCGCCTTATTTTCAGAACAGTCTGAAAAATCCGGACAAAAGCCGCCAGACTGCGCGCCACACGGACACACTAACATACAGCGAGCTGCTGCAGCATAGTGCCCGTTTATTGAGTCCGGAAGGTACAGTGGCTCTCATTCTTCCGGCAGATGCAGAGACAGAGGCGTGCGAACTGGCGCGCATGGCAGGTCTGCTTCCCGCGCGCATCACACATGTATATAGTAAGGAAAACAAACCTGCGCGGAGAGTTCTACTGGCTTTCGAAAAACCGAAATATCAATATACCGATATATCGACATATCGGAACTCCGGAACCGTCTCCGAAGACAGCCTTATTCTGGAAAACGAGACAGGCGGCCGTTCTGCCGCCTATCAGGAAATAACAAAGGACTTCTACCTGTAGGCGGAAGTCCTTTCTGTATCAGCCATGCATGGCTGATTATTTGGCCACATTGATCGCGCGTACCTCGCGGATGACAGTCACCTTGATCTGACCCGGATAAGTCATCTCGTCCTGGATACGTTTTGCCAAATCAAACGAGAGTAACTCGACATCCTTGTCGGACACTTTGTCTGCTCCTACGATCACACGCAGTTCGCGACCCGCCTGCAGAGCGTACGTCTTCACTACACCCGGGAACGACATAGCGAGGTTCTCCAGGTCATTGAGTCTCTTCACGTAACTCTCCACGATCTCGCGACGGGCACCCGGACGGGCTCCGGAGATAGCATCACAAGCCTGCACGATAGGCGCAATCAGGGTCTTCATCTCGCATTCGTCATGGTGAGCGCCGACCGCATTGCAGATATCCGGCTTCTCTCCGTATTTCTCGCAAAGTTTCATACCCAACTCTGCGTGCGGCAGTTCTACATCCTCGTCTGCCACTTTACCTATATCATGCAACAAACCGGCACGTTTCGCGGCCTTGACGTTCAAACCCAACTCACCCGCCATAGCGGCACAGAGGTTCGCTGTCTCGCGTGCGTGTTGCAACAGGTTCTGGCCATACGAAGAACGGTATTTCATCTTTCCTACCAGACGGATCAGCTCCGGATGCAGGCCGTGGATACCAAGGTCTATCGTGGTACGTTTACCCGTCTCTACGATCTCTTCCTCTACCTGCTTGGTCACCTTAGCCACCACTTCCTCGATACGTGCCGGATGGATACGGCCGTCCTGTACCAACTGGTGCAGCGACAGACGCGCAATCTCGCGGCGTACGGGGTCGAAAGCGGAAAGAGTGATGGCCTCCGGCGTATCGTCCACAACGATCTCTACACCGGTTGCCGCCTCCAAAGAGCGGATATTCCGTCCCTCGCGGCCGATAATACGTCCTTTCACTTCGTCATTCTCGATATGGAATACAGAAACGGTGCTCTCGGCTGCTGTCTCGGAAGCCACACGCTGGATGGTCTGGATGATGATTTTCTTCGCCTCTTTGTTGGCCTCCAGACGGGCATTATCCATGATCTCGTTGATATACGACATCGCAGCGGTCTTGGCCTCGTCTTTCAGTGCTTCAATCAGTTGCACTTTCGCTTCCTCTGCGCTCATTCCGCTCAGTTGCTCCAACTGCTTCTGAGCCTCGTGGTGCAGTTTCTCAATCTCCTGCTGACGATAGTCCAGCGCCTGTTGGCGTTGCTCTATCACCTGCATCTTCTGGTTCGATTCGTTGAGTGCTCGCTGTACTTCACCTTGACGTTGATTCAACTGCTGTTCACGCTGTTGCAGACGCTGCTCTTGCTGTTGTATCCGTTTATCCTGCTCCCGCACGGCATTGTCGTGCTCAAGTTTCAGGGCGATAAATTTCTCCTTAGCCTCAACAATCTTGTTTTTCTTCACCACCTCTGCCTCTTCGGTCGCCTTTTGGATGATTCCGGCGCCAACGAGTCTGGCAATGAAATAATAGCCGCCCGCACCTACAAGAAGACCGGCAACTACGCAAATGATAATTAGGATTGCTGTGTTCATTGTTTTATCGTGTTAATAATTAGTTCATTCAGTTCACGTAATTCTTTCTCTACGGGGACAAGACTTTTCTCCCGTACATCGGATTGCAATGCCACTGCCACTTCCAGCGCGGTGTACATCCATAGCTGCTCAGCCGATGCGTTTGGACGCAGTTTGAGATAATACTGGTATCGCTGATTCAGCAACTCTGCTGCGTTGCGGTAGTTTGCTTCTCGGTCGCGCGGCACATCCAGCCCGACCGTGTGCGCATCCAGATGCAAGTTAATATGTTGCTTGTCCGAAATCATTCCTTTGTACATCGTACTTTGTCACTTTGTACATTAGCGTTTCAGCGCTGCAATAGCCCGATCCACCTGTGCAATCAATGCATTGATACGTTTGAGCGCCTCTTCCTTGCCCTCCGCAGCACTCATGGCGTTGGCCGTTGCTATACGGCGGTTCTGCTGTTGTAACTCCAGCAACTCGCTGTGAGTGCGTATCAGTTCGTCCCTTTGCCGCTCCGAATCCTCCCGTAAACGCGCATTCTCCTGCTGCAACGCCTGATAGCGCTCCAGCAAGAGATGTACATTCTGCGAAAGGTCGTTGAGTGCCTGCATCTGACAACTGATTTCTGACGGCGGACAGCTTAGAAACTGTATCCTACACCAAGACCGATAACGCCCTTGAACTGGCAACGTTCACTCAGATTGCCTTCTTTGTCCGCAATCAGAGTTCCGTTATAGTACTTGAGGCTGGTCTGAAGGGTCACTTGCAGACATTTGAGGAACTGATAGCTCAGTGCGCAGTCCCAGTCCACATCGAAATGGCCGAAATAACGGTTATTGTTCGAATAATCGAAGTAATAAGCGTTCTTGTCGCGTGCCTCCCATGAGCCGGCGCCGTAGTCTGCTTCATAAAGGTCTTTCAGGCTGAAGCCCTTGCCCTGATACGGAGAGAAGAGAGCCAGCGTGGTGCTCAGTTTCAAGTCCTTGTAGGTATAAGCAATACCGCCCTTGAAACTCAAACCGAACTCAGCACGCGCATTGCGGTATGTTTTGTTTCCCGATGCGTCATATACATACGTACCGTACGACTGCTGCAACTGGGTACGGATATCCGTTCCGGCTGCTTGCGCTGCCTCATAGCCGCCCATGTTGTCATATACCTTTGCTGCTGCATCGTAAGCCTCCTGAGCTGCTGCTTTGGTAGCTGCGTCGGCTGCATGGTCAATATTGTACTGCAAAGCACCCAGCGCATTCTCACGGGTATATCTACGGTTCCAGTTCTCGCCGATATAGGCACTTGTGATACGGCCTGCTATCGGAGACAGATAGATAGAGAAGTCTGCTCCCTTGTAGCTCTTCTTCCAGTCAATACCGACTGAGATATCGGTGTAAGAAGGAGCAAGCCATTTGGAGATGATGTTGTTGTAGCCGTCTACATAATTGCGACCCAGCGCGTACTGGCTCTGGAAACTTCCAAGAACAGTCAGATACCAGTTCTCCTTGAATTCCCAACCGAACTTGGTTGCCAGTTTGATATTATCGCTTGATTTCTGGAAAGCATCTTCTTTCTGGTCAATCCAGGTCATACCGAAATCGGTATCGAAGTTCGTCTCCCACGCGATAGCATCTTTATGATACAGCAGGTGCAACTTGGCATACACGATACCGTTCACGTTGTTCTTACCACCGGCAGCCCAGTTTACCAAACCGGTTGCAGCGGCATTCAAGCCCACGGTTCCGTCAAATTTCCATGCTTTCTCGGCATTCTCCAACTTCTGCAAGTCAGCTCCTGCTTTCGCCGCAGCATCCGCATTGCCCGTCACGGTAGCCTTATCTACATCCTGAGCAGTCATTGTCAGCGCAGCCAACAGGCAGATCGCTACTGATAAAAATTTCTTTTGCATAATTCTATTCAATTGTTTGTTTTATGTTAATTTTATTTGTTTAGCCCTTTTGATAAGGGTATATCGACTTAATCACACAAATCGGGCACAAAATTACAAAAAAAATCTCACATACGCAAATAAATTATGTTCGCGCGCGACTTTTTTTGATAAAAGTGTCAATTTTTACACATTTTTTTTGAATATGTGCACACGTATATGCAAAAAATATTGTAATTTTGCAGCGTGAATTAATATCGGGAAGTGTGGGCTTGGCTTTTTGAGTACTTTTAGCACTTACTCAGGGGTCATTTAGCACTCATTTACGACTCCTAACCGTATTCAAGTGCACCCTATAATATATCATCCCGTGGTTTTTAATTCAAACCCTAAAACACGAAATAAACAAACACAAAAATATGAGAAACATTCGATTGTTAATTTTGTCTCTTTGCGTGGCAATGGCCGGCAATAGTATGGCAGAGACCATCTTTTCTTTTACATTAACGAGCGCCACTACTGCTGCAGGTACCTATCCCGCAGTGGGAGGAGATGCTGTTTGTACAAAAGCGATGGCTACCAGTGGTTCAAACGAAATCACCATTGGTTCGCAGACCTTTTACAAATTTAACTCAAGTTCCGCTTGGAATTTCAATTTAAGCGGCAACACACTGGCCGTTGGGGATGTTTTGACGTTGACTTGTGCCTGCGGAACATCCGCCAAGACAGGAAAAGGTCTTATCGTAAATGGTGTAACACTCACAAACGATTTCCCAGCCAGTGCAACGAATACACTGACCTATACGGTAGTAGCCGGAGATGCTTTTGTCGGCAAAACGTCCGTTTCTGTCATGCGTGCTGATTCGGACATTAAATTCGGAACTATTGAGATCACACGCAATGGTGGCTCAACACCTGGCGGCGGAGATACTCCGGGCGGTGGTGATACTCCCGGTGGAGGCGATACTCCCGGCGGTGGTGACACACCTAGTACAGGAGACACCTATGCCTTTTGGCGTTTTTCAGGAGGCGATGCTCCTGCAGCGGGAACCAGCGAAAGCGGTACACTCATGACAGTTGAGTTCCTTCGTTCTGACGACAGCAAAAGTTTCTCTAACGAAAGTGCTGCATATAATGCTGCTGTTACAGACAATAACATGAAATCACAAGGGTCGAAAGGAGTAAAGATGGGTGCGAATGCCCTTTATCTCAAAGTGACTATTACCGGTGGTTTCAAATCAGGAGATATAATTTATATCTGCGGATACAACCCTTGGAAAGTAAGTAGCAGCGCAGACCATTCTGGTGACATCGCCGCTTCTGTTGCTACCGGTACATCCAAAAGCGACTACAATATCGGTAGTTTCACTCTTTCCTCGGACTACAGCGAACTTTATATGATGCGTGCAGAAGGTTCCGGAACAGGTATCTGTGCCATCAAAGTGACCCGTCAAGGTCCTGCAGGTCCATCTTCGGACGCTACTCTTTCGGCTTTGACCTACAACGGCACCTCTGTGCCTAATTTCTCTGCCAATACGTTGAATTACGAAGTGGAATTACCTGCTGGAACTACAGCTATTCCGACGGTAGCTGCAACAAAGAATAACGCAAATGCTTCTAATCCTGTTATCACGCAAGCTACTGCACTACCGGGAAATGCAACGGTTACCGTAACAGCCGAAGATGGTACTACCACGAAAACCTATACCATTACTTTCACCGTCGCTTCTTCTGCGCCGAAAGTAACAAGTGTTACTTGGGACAACATCAAAGGTACGGCTACCATCGACCAAGTTAATAAAACCATTACCGGTCAAGTATCGAATGGCTCTTCGCTTACAATCACGCCACAGTTCACAGGAGACAACATCGCTTCTGTTACGCCTAATACTGCGCAGAACTTCAGTAACGGCGCAATCGACTATACTTTCAAGAGTTCAACGAACGAACAAACGACTTATGCCGTAACAATTACCGAGGCTCCTGCTTTATCAACAGACGCTACGCTTAAGAGTTTGACATACGGTGGCACACCGATGCCTAATTTCTCGTCGAGCACGCTTACATACAATATTGAATTAACGGCAGGTATCAAAACACCGCCTACGATTGCTGCAACACCAAATGAGAGCCATGCTACCGTAAATATTACCCAAGCTTCCTCCGTTCCCGGATCCGGCAAAGTGGAAGTAACTGCAGAAGATGGTGAAACCAAGTTGACCTACACTATCAACTATACCGTTAAAGTTCCTTCCAGCGATCTCACCATTCACGTGCCGGAAATCTACGAAGCGAAAGAACTTGCCGGAGGTTACAATACTCCGCTAGTCAACTATAACCAAAGAGAATACGAAGTATTCTATTTAGGGAAAAGCAAACCAGCAGGTGCTAGTGGTGATATTGCTGTTACTTACACCCTTAACCACAAAGGAGGCTACTTAGTTAGCAGTCCCTCGGGGTCAGGAACGTCTATGACCGCAAAAGATGGATGGTTTAAAGCCACTATCAGTTCTTTGGAAGGATCATTTAAAGATGCTAGTGAAATTGAGGCTAAGGCAAGCGCAAGAGATGAATTTGCTGACTTACCTGGTGACCTTAAAATGAAAAACAACAATACGTTTGAACTTCATATTCAGGGATATGATCAATTCTCAATTGTTGCACAAGACAAAAAGAAAGACACAAAAGGAACTACTCCTGCTGACAACAGATATTGGGAGGTTTACATTGATGGAAGCCTGCAGCCTCAGTACTTCGATAAAGACAATGCCACCACTCGGCGATATGATATTACAACTGGTCGGCATGTAATCTCTCTTAAAGCAATTGGTAGCGAAGATAGTAAACTATATGGCTTCTCCCTCCGCGTAGCACAAGAGCCACGCACTAAATGGTTAAAGGGTAACGACTCTACGCAAGTGGTGATGCAGACTGCAGCTATCAAACCCGTTACATATGTAACCAAATACAACAACATCGCCGGAGCAGAAACAAAACTGGAGTGGATCGGAAACCAGGCGACAGGTATCTCTTTAGAGAAAACACCGGGTACACTTACCGACACCTTGGTGCTCAAAGGACAAGCCAATTGCGCTGTAGGTATCTACAATTACGCTGTAATAGCTTATTACAACAACGTGGAGACCAGCCGCGCCACCGGTAAATTCATAGTAGCTTCCGATATTCAGGCTACTTCGGAAACAAATGTAGAGGTTTATCAGAACGAAGAAATGGACCAGATTACCTTCAATTACTATGCCCTTTCCGCTAATGATGTCAAGCTCTTGTGGACGAACACACAGCCTGCCGGCATTACAGGATCAGGCAACAACGGAAAGTTTATCATTGGCGGCACACCGACCCAAATAGGAACCTTCCCATTCACTATTACGGTAACTGGTGCTGACACCACCATTCTGGGACAGATTACTGTCAAGGAATTGAATTATGGTACTAATCCTGTCCTATATCTCTACAAAAACGAGTTAGCTTACGAGCGAGATGGGGTTTATAACTATATGACCGGTAAAGGAAAAAACCTTATCACAAGAAAGACTAAAACGGACGGACTGCGTCCTGCCGACCAGTATGCCAAATACAAATGGATTATTATCTCCGAGGATGCGGATGCCGACAACAAAGAGGTGCTCGCTATCATTCGCGGTGGAGCAAACCTGCCGGTATTGAACCTCAAGGGTTTTACATATACTTCCGATCGCCTCGGATGGGGAGAACCGGATAACGGCGCTATCGACACCACGGCTGCCAAAGAAAAGGGATGTAATATCTGGATAGAGCAGCCGAACCATCCTATTTTCAAACACATGACCAATGTCTCCAAAAACGCGAAGGTAAAAATCTTGAGCGGATATGCCCATAATGGTGTGATGCCGATTGCTATCACCAATGCGGAGAACACCCTCTGTCTGGCAACCGGACAGACACGCTCTATCGAGAACTACTATGCAGAGGGAGACATGCAAACGGCAATCCACGAAGTGCCGACACAAATAAGCGGAAGCAAGAAATATATCTGCCTGCCGTTGGCTCGCGAAGTGCAACTTAGCACACAGGGACAGAAACTGATTGACGGTATTGAGGAGTACCTGCTGAGCAATACCGAGTCGGGAATCACGCCTCCTACGCTGGAGATTCAAAAATTCAGTATTAGCGATATTGAGGCTAATATAGACCAGGCGGAGAACACAATCACATTACGTCTCACCGAGGAAAAATACTCGCAGTTGGATAGTCTGCGGAGCGTAACACCGAAGATCACTCTGGCGGATCAGTACACACATGTGCTGCCATCATCGGACGAGAAACTGGATCTGAGATATATGTATGTTATTCCGAAGACCTTCGTTGTAACCGATTATATCAGCCGGCGGACATATGACTTTATGATTGAGCTATACGATCCGTACGAGAGCATAGATCAAGTGTACGAAGCGGGGCAGTGGGTAAATATCTTTGATATCTATGGACGCAAGGTTGCCACCACGAATGAAGATATTTATTCGATGATTCTGCCGCGGGGCATGTATATCGTTGTTACGGAAAGCGGCAAGACACTTAAAATCATGAAATAAGGCGCCTTAGGCTAAAGATTATAATGATGCGGGAGCTAATGTTTTTCCTCCCCTATAAAAACTGAAAACATCTATGCGAACAGAAAATGAATTGCAGGGGGTTACACTCCTGGGAAACCAGCATGTGCAGTATAGCGACAACTATAATCCTGCCGTGCTGGAGACTTTCCCGAACAAACATCCCGAAAACGAGTATCTCGTTACTTTCAATTGTCCGGAGTTTACTACACTCTGCCCGAAGACTGGACAGCCGGATTTCGGGCATATCTACATCAGTTATATACCGAGAGAAAGAATGGTTGAGAGCAAAAGTCTCAAACTATATCTCTTTTCTTTCCGCAATCATGGAGATTTTCATGAAGACTGTGTGAATATAATCATGAAAGATCTGGTAAAACTGATGGACCCAAAGTATCTGGAAGTGGTCGGCTATTTCATGCCGCGCGGAGGAATAAGTATCTATCCTTTCGCCAACTATGCGGATGCAGAACACCGGGAATTGAAAGCGCAGCGGTTGAGAGAACAGTTCACCCAAAACATTAAACATTAAACAAGATCCCATCTCCCTCCCTTGAGGGGAGGGATGGGGAGAGGTTATTATGAAAGATACACTTATCGTCCTTTCCGGTGGACTGGATTCCACCACTATGCTTTATGAGTACCGGTATCGTATCGGAATGGCGGTTTCATTCCATTATGGCAGCAACCATAATGACAGAGAATTGGAATACGCCAAACTGCATTGCGAACGGCTCGGTATTCCGCATCTGGTCATCCGACTGCCGTTTATCAAGGAGTTCTTCAAATCATCGTTGCTGGAAGGAGCTGATGCTATACCGGAAGGCAATTATGACGAACAGAACATGAAATCCACTGTGGTTCCTTTCCGCAACGGAATCATGCTTTCTATCGCGGCAGGCATAGCGGAGAACAACAAGATGCAGTATGTAATGCTGGCGAACCATGCCGGAGACCACACTATCTATCCGGACTGCCGGCCGGATTTTGTGGAAGCGATGAATAATGCTATTCATTTCGGCACATGGAATGGCGTACAACTGCTTACGCCATATACGCACCTGACCAAAGCGGAAATAGCCTCCAAGGGAAAAGAACTGAATATCAACTATGCAGAAACTTGGAGTTGCTACAAAGGCGGCGAACACCACTGCGGTGTCTGCGGCACTTGCCGGGAGAGAAAAGAAGCACTCGCGCAAGCGGGGATAGAAGATAACACGGTCTATGATAATTGATAATTGATAATTGATAATTTATGTACTACGTAGAAAAAAGAGTTGAGATCTCGGCAGCGCACAACCTGATGCTGTCGTACGAAAGCAAATGCGAAAACCTGCATGGACATAACTGGATCATTGTCGTTTATTGCAAGGCAAAAGAATTGGATCAAGATGGTATGGTGACTGATTTCACGCATATCAAGAAAATCGTGAAAGATACTTTTGATCACAAGTACATCAATGAAGTGCTGGATGTCAATCCGTCGGCGGAAAATATCGCTCGCTGGATTTGCGACCATGTGAAGAACTGCTACAAAGTATCTGTTCAGGAATCCGAAGGCAACGTTGCTATTTACGAGAGAGACTAGAATCCATGGGAAACCTGGGCCTCCTGGGACAACTAGTAATGTACAAAGTTAACGAAATATTCTTTACCTTGCAGGGTGAAGGCGCTCACAGCGGCATTCCCGCTGTGTTCGTTCGTTTCAGCGGGTGTAACCTGCGCTGCCCTTGGTGCGACACGGATTTTGCCGACTATAAAGAAATGAGTGCTTCGGAGATTGTTGCAGAAATGCTTTCGCTTTACGATGTGCCCAATGAGCGGCGTAAGATGTGTGTGATTACCGGAGGTGAACCAAGCCTGCAAGTGGACACGCCGCTGATAGAAGCTCTGCACAAGGCGGGATTCTACATCTGTATCGAGACAAACGGAACCCGTCCCCTACCCGATGGCATTGACTGGATCACCTGTTCACCGAAAGAATGCACGAAGATTGCCTTGAAGAAAGTGAACGAAGTGAAAGTAGTGTTTACAGGTACTTATGATCCGGAGATATGGCGGTCGAAATTCGAAGCGGAGCACTGGATGTTGCAGCCGCTGCGGTACAATGGCGATCTGCTCATGGAAAGCGGCATTGACGAGTGGTCGGAGGATAACAACGACAATTTGGATGAAACAGTCCGATATATTCTGGCTCACCCGTTCTGGCGACTCAGCGTACAGCTACATAAAATAGCAGGCCTCCGTTAAGAAGCCTGCTATAATTTTTATTGGCGCGAGGGCGCGAGATTAGTACTGCGCAGCGTCATATACAGCGTCTGCCACTTCTGCTCCCGCCAGACGCTCGATGATACAAAACGCAAAATCAGAACTGAGACCCGGACCCTTACCGGTAATGATATTCTTGCTCTCAACCACTAAGCCTCCTACATAGCTCTCGCCCAGCGCAGCCTGCATGCCGGGATAGCATGTAGCCTGTTTGCCTTCCAATATACCTAATTTGGCAAGTACCGTAGGTGCCGCACAGATGGCTGCTATCAGTTTGTTGGCTTTGTTGTGCTCTACGAGCAGTTCGCATAATGCAGAACATTCACCGAGTTTGGTCTGTCCGCCCGGTAAGATCAACATCTCTGCGTCGGAAAAATCAATACGTTCAATTAGTCCGTCTGCCTCTACCGCGATATTGTGCGCACCGAGAACCATAGGGTTGCCGGTGACGGACACTGTTGTCAACGCGATGTTGGCACGGCGTAACAAATCAATTGTTGTGATTGCCTCGATTTCTTCGAAACCATTGTCAAGAAAAAGATAATTCATACAATGTACGATTTACAATTTAATTGAATTTGAAATTATAGGTAATTGTTCCGATCTGGTCATGGTCGCCCTCGGTAAACTTAGCCTTTCTGGCTGCATCGAGAGCGAGTTGGATAGTTTGTTTATCCGATATATTAGTGCCTGTTGTTTCACGCGCATCAATCACCTGCCCTGCAGCATTCACTCGGATTTGCACAACTACTTTTCCTGCTTGGTTAAAGGTATTCGATGGTTGCGGTAAAGTACCTTTGATACTTCTTCCTCCGAGCGACCAACTGTTGCCGCCTGACGAACCGTGGCCTACAGGGTTTCCCTTCTGACCGCTTCCCTGGCTGTCGCCGGAGCCGGTGTTATTGCCCGATTGACCGAAGAGCGACCCAAACTGATTTGCTTTGGCGATAGCCTCTGCCTGTTTGGCTTTCTCTGCGGCTTCGGCTGCTTCGCGGGCTTTGCGCTCTGCCTCCAACCGCGCTTGTTCTTCGCGCTGGCGTTGTTTCTCTGCTGCCTCAGCGGCTTTGCGTTCCCGTTCTTTCTTCTCCTGTTCTTTGCGCAAGGCTAAAGCCTCCTCGTCCTCTTGTGTCAACAGGTCATTATCGGACGGAACGGAGGGCTGCACAGGAGCTGCTGCTTCAGGCTGAGGAAGAGGCACCGCCTCCGATTGCTCGGCCATGTATCCGCCGGCTTCCGCCACTTCACCGAACGCTACTTCTACGCCTTCCTCCTCTTCCGGAACTACGGCCGTCAAACGCACGAACCAGAGGATCAGAAACACTAAGAGAAGGAACAGCACTGTTCCGACGGAAGCTACAATATGTCGCTCTTGTTTTTTGGTCATCTCTTGGTAGCTACCACCAGTCGCATATGATGTTCGTTGGCTATATCAAGCACACGGACTACTTCTTTGTATGCCACATCCTCGTCGGCATGCAGCGCTATGTACATAGTGCTGTCGGATGCCTGTATGCCGCTCAGATACCCTTCCAGACTCTCGGGGTCAATGAGAACTGGTTTCTCCTTTCCCAATGCCACATAATAGTTGCCCAGATTGTCAATAGACACTTTGGCTACCTGAGGACGGGTCGCTTTCTGCGAACGGGAGGTAGGCAGGTTGATCTTAATATCATTGGGGGAAGACATCGTGGAGGCCATGACAAAGAAGAGGAGTAGTAAGAACACCAAGTCTGTCATAGAACTCATCGCGAACGTCGCTTCTACCCTATTGCGTCTTTTAAGAGCCATGAATTCGTAATGTTTAATTCGTAATTCGTAATTTTCTAACTACGCCGGCTCGTTCAGCAGATCCATGAACTCCAATGTACGGCTCTCGAGCAGGCGGACGACACGGTCGATGCGGGATACCAGATAGTTGTATGCGAACATCGCCAGAATACCTACTATCAAACCGCCGATGGTGGTCACCATAGCCTGGTACATACCGGTAGAGAGAGCACTCATTTCAATCACGCCTCCTGATGTCTGGGCCATATTATAGAAGGTCTGCACCATACCAAGCACTGTACCCAGGAAACCGAGCATCGGTGCGCCGGCTGCAATAGTCGCCATGATAACCAGACCTTTCTCCAGACGGCCTACCTCAAGGTTTCCTACGTTTTCTACAGCCACCTGCACATCCTGCATCGGGCGACCTATACGTGTGATACCTTTCTCTATCATGTGCGCGGACGGAGTGTCGGTCTGCTTGCACAGGTTAAGTGCCGAATCGATCTTGCCGTCATGGATATAGTCGCGGATGCGGTCCATGAACGATTTGTCCTCACGCGTCGCCTGTTTGATAACTACCAGACGGGCAATAAAGATATAACATGCAATAGCCAGCAGGATAGCCAGAATGATCATGATCCAGCCGCCGTATTGCGCCATTTCCCATAAGTTAATAGACTGTTGCGCAGGTTCAGCCTGCGTCATAACCTCCTCTGCGAGGGCGATTGTGTCAATTTGAAATAACATATATTGATAAATTACAAATTACAAACCACAAATTACAAACGACTCACTTCAGCAAGTCCAGATACTCCTGTATCGTCTCCTGGATTCCGAGATAGAGTGCATCGCATATGATAGCGTGACCGATAGACACCTCTGCGGTCCAGGGAAAAGCCTGGATAAACGGCTTGAGATTCTTGAGGTTCAGGTCGTGACCTGCGTTCATACCTAATCCCAGCTCATGTGCTTTCTCTGCAGCCGGACGGTATGCCTCTATGGCTTTCTTCGGATTCTCAGCGAACATCTCCGCATACGGACCTGTATATAGTTCCACACGGTCTGCTCCGGCACGCAGGGCGTACTCCACCATTACCGGATCGGGATCGACAAAGATACTCACACGGATGCGGTAGGCGTGCAACTGGTTCACCACTCCTTTCAGGAAATCCAGATGCCGGCGCGTATCCCAACCGTGGTTGGAGGTCAACTGACTCGGATCATCGGGTACCAGAGTCACCTGCGTCGGACGGATATCCGTCACCAAAGCCAGAAACTCGTCGGTCGGGTTGCCTTCTACGTTCAACTCCGTTGTCACCATTGCTTTCAACTGATACACATCTTCCTTACGGATATGGCGCTCATCGGGACGCGGATGCACCGTGATGCCTTGCGCTCCGAACAACTCGCAGTCCACTGCAAAACGCTCCACGTCCGGCATATTGCCGCCGCGCGCATTACGAAGCGTTGCTACTTTGTTGATGTTTACACTAAGTTTTGTCATAGCGTTTTCCTAAATCCGCTGCAAAGGTACTACAAAAATTGCACATACGCAAATTTTTGAGCGAAAATTTTAGCAAATAGAATAATTTATTCTATATTAGAGGGATGAACATAGACTTGGATGCTTGCATACAGAGGCTATGATCAGCCATACAACAAAGGGCGCAGCCCTGCTAAAATTTTCGCTCATTATTGCGTATGGTCTGCAAGACGCGAACGTACTTTCGAAGGATCCCGCCACGGACGAATATTAATTTTCCGAAGGCTCACCGTTGAAGGTCTCCAAAGCTGTAGCACGGGCCAATGCCAGGTCATTCTTGTCGGGGTATTGGTCTTTGTAATCGCGCATGGGCTTAACGGGCATATCGTTTTCCCATGTCCCCTCCCATGTGATGCACCAACTTCGCGTATAACGCTTGTACGAACCTGCCGGATGGCTCGAATGAATCAGCCTTCCGCAGTTGTCATACTCACCCTCGCTATACCACTCATATTCCGTTTGCGGGTTAGGAAAAAAACTGTCTCTGCATATCGCTCCTTCGCCATGCCTGACACCATGCACGAACTCACCCTCGTATTTGCAATCACGCGCACTCTCGTCCTCGCTTTTGTCCGCGATATAAGTCATAGTGCCTTTGCCGTGCGGACGACCCTCCGCGTCCTTCTCCCCTTCGTAGGTATAGGAAACAAATTTATACTCAGCCATAATATTATTTATCTTCTTTGTTTTATCTTTCTGTACAAAGTCTCTGCTTGGTCATTCTCGGGATTGTATTTCAGAGCCATCAAACAATTGGAAGAGGCGAAATAATCACTTTGAGAAACACCTCCCACTCCCAAATAATAGCACCTGGCCAAAACGAAGTAGCCGTTGGACTTGCAGGTATCGTAGGGGCTGTCTATGGCACGCATAGCATAATAATAGGCTTTATCGTTATCTTCATGAACTCCTATGCCAAACATGTAGCTAAATGCTAATTGCGCAGGAGATACGTTTCTCTCGCCTCTTTGGTACGCTTCTTGGTACCATTTGAAGGATGTGTACTCGTCACACTCGCATCCTCTTCCTTCGGCATAGCAAAGTCCCAGCATGGCACAAGCCTCAGCACTACCATAACTTGCCGCTATTGTAAAGCACTGAACCGCTTGGAGCGGATTTTCGGGAGTACCTATTCCGCCGAGATATTTCATACCTAAAGTATACATAATAGACGCATCGGAAGAATCAGAAGAAGACTGCTGGTTCGGTGATGGACTCGGAGCAGGAGAATAAACCGGCTCTATATCAGCAAAGATTTGCTCTGCGATATGTTTCTTTTGAGGGATATTCGGTTCGCCGCCGTTGAGATAAGCAAGACCCAGTTTGTAATACGCATCCAGTGTCTGCTGCTTCAATTGGGGAGCTATTTTCTCTATATAAATCTTCATCCTTTTACGCATGTGATCGCGCATGTCGCGTCTCGCACCGGCGCGAACTCCTTTGATATACAAACAGATCGCTTCGTCCATATTCGGTTGGTATCCGTATCCCAGCCCAAGCGCCTCATGGTCGGCTATGTCAAAATACGCTTCCGCCTCGCCGGCTTCAACACGCTTCCAGTACATTTCAATAGCTTTTTTATAGTACCATTCCGCTTCTTTGCGGTTTTTTAGAACACCCCACTGCGGCTTGCCGTTCACCAACGCATCCGCATAGTCGTCCATCGCTTCCGGACTACCGTCTCTGATTGCGTTTTGCAGCAGTTGGAATGACCAAGGAATATTTTTTGCGCAAAAATAACCGTTTGCCGCTGCAACGAATGCATTATACTCCGCTGTCGGATGGTTGTGTTGAGCGGCTTCGAAAAAGAACTTGACTCCTTGCTGCATGTCGCTTCTGCCGTTCTCCAAACCGATACCATTGCAATTTAATACGCCAAGCCCATACAGCGCTTCTTTCGGGTCGTCGTCAAAAGTTTGCCTGAAAATATAGGACGTATATAAACCGTCGTCATCCCGTCCTTCTTTGCGGTACAACTCGCCATCCGGCATCCTGTAAACAAAACCATACTGGCTATCTCTACTTGATTCCATAATTGATTGTATTGATTTGTGGTTAATACATATAGCAGATTTTTTCGGCGCAAAGGTACAACAAAAATTGCACGTATGCAAATTTTTATTCATTATTATGTATTTTTGGGTCAAAAAAATTTGGATATTTCATGAAAATGTATTATCTTTGCATCGTATTTCAGTGGAACGCATTTCTGCGGCTGGAATACACCGATTTTTCTCTCTTTTTCCCTAAAATTAGTGCGTGATAAGTGCGAGATAAGTGCGAGATAAGTGCGTCATAAGTGCGAGATAATAAGGTCAACTAGCACTCTGTCTAAACTCTGTATATAGGTAAAATACTTCAAATTGTGATTTTTATTTGCGTATATGCAATTTTTGTTGTAACTTTGCAGCCAAATTAGATTAGCGGAATATGGCCTTATGACTATTGCTGTTTTTGGAAATGCGATGAAGCCGCAGACCTTGGTTGAAGTGCGGCACATCTTGGAATTCATGACCGGGAAAGGCGTACATGTGCTTCTCTCGCAGGAATTGCGGCAGGAACTGAACCTGCGCGAGTATCCGGGCTTTCCCGAGAACTGGGACAGCGACGAACAGCCCGAGAACGTCTATGGCGAGCCGATTGACTTTGCGCTGTCGGTGGGAGGCGACGGTACCTTCCTTACCTCTGCGGCGGTAATAGGGGACAAGAACATCCCGGTTCTGGGCGTGAATGTCGGGCATCTGGGTTTTCTGGCTGATGTACAATCCCAGGATCTGGACGAGATCCTGCAGAAACTGGTGGCCGGAGAATATACAAGAGAGCGCCGCAGCCTGTTGAATGTCAAGGTATTAGACAAAGAGGGCATTTTGCGAAACGACCTGGTGATGGCGCCTAACGCGCTGAACGAAGTGGCGATTTTGAAACAAGGTCTGACGAATATGCTGTCTATCGAGACCAGGGTGAACGGCGAGTTGCTGCACACCTACCATTCGGACGGTCTGGTGCTCTCTACTCCTACCGGCAGTACTGCCTACAACCTTTCTATCGGAGGACCGCTGGTAGTGCCGCAGAACAAGGCTATCATTCTCACGCCTATCGCTCCGCACAGCCTGACAGTCAAACCGATTGTTGTGCCGGACGACTGGACGTTTGACATTCGCATTAACAGCCGGTATGACACCTATATGGTTTCCGTGGACGGCAGAAGCCAGAGTCTGAGTACCGACATGAGCCTGCATATAGAACGCGCGGCATACACCATCAAAGTGGTACAAATCGGTGACAACAGTTTCCTTAAGTCGCTACGGACAAAACTCAACTGGGGTAAATAATCTTCAAACTTTCAAATCTTCAAATGCTCTTAAATTATATAACATGGGATGTGGACCCGATACTGATTCACTTCGGGGACGGAGGAATCAGGTGGTATGGTCTGTTGTGGGCTATAGGTCTGTATATCTGCTGGCAGGTCAACGAGCGGATGTACAAGCATGAGAATTGTCCCGCAGAATGGGCGGATCAGTTGTTCTTCTGGATGACCGCCGGAGTGATCATTGGAGCACGGCTCGGACATTGCTGGTTCTACGAATGGCATGATGTCACAAACCCTGCTTTGGCCGGCTATTGCGAGTACATGCGTATCTCGACGGAACCGTGGCACCTCTTCGGATGGGAGTTCGCCTACCGCAATCCGTATATCGAGCACCCGTTGATGTTGCTGAAGATATGGGAAGGCGGGCTGAGCAGCCACGGAGGGGCGATCGGGCTCATTACGGCTGCTGTTCTGCTGAATAAATACAAGTTCAGCCGCTATCCGCAGTTCGGTACTTCATGGCTCTGGATCCTGGACCGCCTCTGTGTCGGCGTATGCTTCACGGCGATGCTGATCCGG
>JAEEGL014557505.1_pt1 | contig 19697 bp, 17 predicted proteins | sample 9134231 | NCBI WGS metagenome assembly JAEEGL01 (sample SAMN16246548, study PRJNA631951) | gut metagenome | biome: gut microbiome; feature: rumen; material: fiber-attached | host: Bos | place: Iran: Karaj | collected 2018-10 | reverse complement strand
GTTCCTGTGCCTCTAAAGAAGATACAATCGTTGAGTTGCTTCAATTCCGTACTGAGTTAAAAGAGCATTGTGATGAATATTCGCAGTCAGACTGGGAACGGGCAATAAAACATTATGAAAAGCTCTGTTCTCGATTAGATGAACTGGATGTTACACGTGAAGAGCAACTTGAAATTGATAAAATCAAAGGTGAGATTGTCGGTTATGCAGCAACAGTTACCGTCCAAGATGTGTATGATGAAGTGAAAGCTATTTCGGATGAAATAAGCTCTTTTGCAGATGGATTCGCAGAGACATTTGAATTGCCTGAAAAATATGATTAGTAGTTATATAGATACTATGGCAAATATTGAATATGGCTTGCTTATAGCCATTATCATTGTGGCATTACTGCTGTTTTCCTTAAGTTCAATAAATGGCAGAAAGCAGTTGAATGTCCTTTCTTTTCTTATAGCACTGTTACTTGTCGGGTTACTTACATTCCAGATGAGCCGTTTGATAGGCGCATGCAATATTTCAAACGATTCATCAATGGTTTCAGACCTTGTGGGTGCAGTCTCCCCAACATTAGGAAAGTATGTATCATCTTACACAAGTCATGATGTCGGCTGGTTTATATTCCGCCGCGTAATGTGGTCAGTCCTGTTTCTCAGCATTGGAGGTTTCTGCATATATACTACGATGGATGTTAATGGAAGAAGACGGCATTTTAGAACAAGTGGAGATCGAATTGAAGGACGTAAGGAAAGAATTTCGTCAAGAAGACGTAGATGACAATCATTAAACCTAAATAATTATGGAAACAAGTTATTGTAATTCAAACCACATCCTTGTAGGATTAGGTGGAACTGGTGGAAAAATTCTTAAGGCATTTAAGATGCGAATGTTTGAAGAGTTTCCTGATGCAAAAGACCGTGATAAGCAACCAGTAGCTTTGCTTTACATCGATTCTACGGATGAAATGATGGGAATAGGCCGTCCGGATTTCAGAGTGATGGGTTTGGATGCTTCATTCACAAAAAACGAGTTTCTATACATTAAGGATGTCGATGTAGTAAAGATTTTGGACAACATTGATAATTACCCTTCTGTAAAAGGAGTCGTTTATAATGTGTCAGCTGTTAAAACGGCTATCGGTTCTTTGGGACAGGCCGCAGGTCAGAAACGTCGTGCTGGCCGGTTGCTATTTGCTGCTAATGCCATAGCCTATGTGAATGCGCTGAAAAATGCGTATGCTCGTTGTGATGCCATCTCTCACAATGCTGAAAAGACAAACATTCACATCTTTGCTGGTCTTTGTGGAGGAACTGGTTCTGGCGCAATTATTGATGCAATAGTTCAGGCCCGTAAGACATTTCCTGAATCCATTATCTCGGTTTATGCAATGATTCCTGAGATGAACCTTCCAAAGGCTAATATGGATCAAGGACGATATTATCAGAACGGATATGCGGCACTAAATGAGTTGAATGCCCTTCAGGCTGGACGTTTCTTGCCGCATGATGTGACTGGTGCTGGGAAAAAAGCAAAGCTATTCACTGAAAAGGTAAAGGGCGTTGCCGATGGGTTGACCTTATATAGCAATGTCAACGAAAATGGTCTGACCATCAATTCTCTTCAGGAACTTCCCAAGATTGTCAGTGACTACATTTACGCGCGTGTATTCCTTATTAATTCAGACGATGAGGTAAACGATGACATAATTCGTGCATATACTTTTGAAAATATGGACGATTTTGCATTGGAATATGATGAGACAAAGAATGCTGGAGTAGATGGACAGATACCTGTAGCCCGAACAAAAAAAGTTAATTCTTTTGGTATCAAACGAGTCATGTATCCAGAATTAAGAGTACTGAAGCATATTACATATACTGTTGGCGAGAGTGTATTGTATCAGTTTAAGTACAACCATTGGCGTGAAGATATTGGTTATGTTAATGAAGAAATTAATAAGGACTATCGGACTGCATACTTCAATGATAATAATATATCAAAATGGCTTTTAGATTACAAACACCTGACCTTAGAGCAGAAGATTCTTCCATCAGACAAGGATTATCCTCGTTTCAATGAATATTGGCATGACAAGGCTATTGTCTATGCCGAAGATGCTAAGGCTGCCGATTGTCCGTTAAATGAATTGGACAGCATTATGGGTGATTTCTTTGAAAAGCAATTCCGTGGGAATGGGGTGACAGAATTCTATAAAGGAAAAGAACGTGCAATTCCTGAGATTGCAAAAGAAGTCCGTCGCACTATAGAGCATGAACTGTTTGAGAAATGGAAAGTGGGGGACATTTCGATTGTTGAACTACAAAAAGTTTCTGGATTGTTGTTGGAGAGAATAACGGAAATTCGAAAGGACCTTGAAGAACAAGCGTCTAAAGAACAGGAAGAGTATGAAGCAATTGACGAAGATCGTCGAGCAAATGTATCCGAATGGAGCCAGTTGGGTATTCTGCAACGTATGATTAACAAGGGTGCACGTCTTTATTCTGAGCATCAGGAAATACTTGCTGAATATTATACATGCAAGACCATGTTAGTCGCTTGGGAATTCGCCAAAAAGCTTGCTGCAAAGTTGTTTGTGGAATTTGGCAAGTTGGATGCCGATGTCAGTGCGTTTGGACAAAAGATAAACGATGCCATAGATGAAACAGAGCGTCTTATTGCAGCTCAGCAAAAAGTTAACAAAGGTCTGGAAGATATGAAGGGGGCTATTATTGAGGTTAGCGAGGAGGAAATGATGACATCTTTTGAATCAGACCTACGTGTGGACAAGATAGATATGCCTAATATAGCACGCCAGTTACGCGAGGCGATTCTTCCGCCAAACGAATTTACAAACTTTGGAAACCTCTCGCAAAGTATTTCCATAGATGCCATTAAGGATGCCTTTGACCTGAAACTTGCAGAGATAATTAAGACGAAACATGACGAGAAGGCAGAAAGTGACAAGAAAGTACTTGGACTTAACATTCTAACACAGCTTCAGCAAAAACTAACTACTGATGATGAGATTAAGCGCTTTGCGGATGAAATAGTCAAGCAGAGTGGGGTGTATCTGAAGTTAAACAATGACCAGATGCAGTTACATGTTCGCAACAATGAAGGGAACCTCAGTCCGACAAATCCTGCGAGCATTAACAAGAAAACAATTTTGGTGTCCATCCCTTCCCCAGATGACAACGAAAACCTAAAGAAGTTTGCCGATAAACTGGCCAAGGCCATAGAGGATTCATTTCCACAAGGTGCATCTCGTCCCTCTCTTGTTATCAACAAGAAGAGTCCTCGTAAAGATGAGCTATCCATTATAACGGTAGCATACTGCTTTCCCATTCGCTGTTTGACATGGATGACAACCTATAAAGAGAAATATGAGCAGTTCCTCAATACAGGCAATCCCAACACTGACGCGAGCAATGCCATCCTTCTACATAGCGAAGGTGATGGCTCTGATCTTCCCAGCCTATTTGTTGTTGAGAATGCAGCTAAAGTGGCAGAGCAGAATGAGGCTAAGTCTCAGGCCACACCACAGACACAAAGCATAGGTATGCCTCCCATGCCAGGAGTTCGGTCAGTTATACCACCATTGCCTCAAACAGTAGAACCTCAAGTGCAGATGTATTTGTCTATTGCTGGTCAACAATATGGTCCTTATCCATTTGCGATATTGAAGCAACTTGTTCCAACAGGTCAGTTGACAGCACAGACATTGGTATGGCAACAAGGAATGCCCGCTTGGATGCCTGCAGGACAGGTTCCTGAACTTCAGCAGCTTTTTGTTCCAGTTCCACCTGTTGAGATGCCTCCATTGCCTCCTGTAATGTGATGTAAAAGTTAAAAATGAAGAATAATATGGAAAGAAGAAACAAACGATCCGATCGTGATCGATTCAAGTATGGCATTTGTCTGAATGAAGAATGTCCAAAATGTAAAGAGAAGGAAGTGCAGAAAATCCTTATGCGTAAAGATTTTGTGTGTGCCGAGTGTGGAAAAGAACTCAGAGAATGTCCTCCCCCAAGAAAGTCCCCCAAGAAATCGAAAATTATTCTTGTTGTTGCAATCCTTCTTTTGGCTATCATTGGATGTATCATGGCTTTTACTGGTGGTTCTAAAACTTCAGAGTCATCAAAGGTCGTGGATAGCACATTGGTTGCAGATACAATATCCAAAGTAGTGGAACCTGTAAAACCTGACACGGTAGTAGTTCGCGACACCATAATGGAACGTGACACCATTGTACAGAACAACACAACAACGATTAGTGAAAAGACAAGCACTAAGACGGTGGTAAGCACAACTGGTCCTACTAAACCCAAGGCATCAAGTTCGGGCAGTGGTACCCTGCGTCTAAGCTATGGCACTTACACGGGCGCAACGAAGAACGGGTATCCTCATGGTCAAGGCAAACTTACCTATTCCACAAGTCGTCAAATCAATCGCAATGATATGAAGGGACGTACTGCCAATGCGGGCGACTATGTGATTGGTGAATTCTTCAATGGTTTTGTAGTATATGGCAAGCACTACGACTCCGCAGGCAATTTGTTAGGTTCGCTCAACTTTGGCGTGGGGTCGGAAAGCAGTTATGAGTCGAAGTAATCGCGCGCGTATAATATAATAATGTATAAGAAGACGTATCATAGTGTCATCGTATCTTTGCTTGGTTTGTTTACATTCGTGCAGACAAGCCAGGCACAAAGATACACACTCTTTGCTCCGGAAGTGAAAACGGCTTATCCATCTGTGGTATATGACTTTCTGGAAAAGTATCTTTTTGAAATAGATAGTTTACAGAGAAAAGGTATTCCTGTTGAGCAACGTCTTCGAGATGACAAGGTGATGTTCTTAACAGGTGATGCCACTATCGCCAGAAAGATTACATCAGAAATGATGTTCAATGTCAGTAAGACAGAAAACAAATTCTACGAGGTTTCATGGAGCGATACACTTGGTAATGTTGTGCTTGATTTGGCTTTCCCAATGCAATATGAATTGCTGTTAGGCAAATCAAGGGTGGAGTTAGAAAAGGATTTTAAGGCTACTCTTGCAGAAGCTCCGCCATACATGCCTGTTAGTTTGGCAACGGATAAGTTTACGCGTCAGGACGACGGGTGTTTGATGACAGAACCTATTGCCAACTATTATGTAGAAAGTCTGAATTCTGCCTCTTATTACACAATTGCAGAATCAGGGGATACCATTCCGACCTTTAATGATACGGACAAATGGCATTCGGCGGCAAATCTGTTCCAAAGTCGTATTGATGCCATCTCTGATTATACATTATATGTCGAACAGAACTTATACGGCTTCAGGAAGGTTCAGTATATGGTTTCGTTGCAGCAATGGCTTGCTTATTGTCAAGCACTGAAACTCGACACATATTTTGCGATAGAGGAAGAAAGAGAAGATGGGCTGAAGGCTTTACTTATTGTCCAAAGCAAGGACCTTGGATTCAACCACATGTTATCTTTGATTATACCAGACAACTACGTGACAAACAAGAAAACGGTGTTTAAGGCAACGCTAAATGCCTATATCCCCACGCAGAATGTCAAGGAACTATATCAGAAATATGTTGATAAACCTAAAAAGCGAATATGATGAGAACACTTATAATGTCAACTTGTTTGCTATTGACGGGTCTGACTTTTGCACAAAATGAGCAGCAGCAAATCAATGCCATCAAAAGTAATATGAATTTTCTGTATGCGACAGGAACCTCCTCTGTAAGCGAGGAAGAGGCATCTGCCAATGCCAAGGATTTGCTTACGCTTGAGGTTGAGCAATGGCTCCGTTCGAATGCAGAAGGGGATATCGCAGGGTATGTGGCAAAGTCGAAGGGAAACGTTTCACAGATACAGACGAAACGTGGGAAAATTTTCCGTTCTTTTGTCTTTGTCAAGAAGAAAGATATCCTGCCGTATTATAAAGAAGAGGAAATTATGGTTGTGGATTTCATGGAGCCACAAGTAAAAAGTAATGATTCAATTGTTCAAGAGAAACATAAAAGTGCAGATGATCCTATTGTCATTGTTGTGGAAAACAATGAGCAGACAAACGTCTCACAAACAAAAGAAACAGATAGACCTAACGATAATATAACACTCGTTACAAAAGAAGTCCCATCTTATACACCCACCGCAAAGGAAAGGGAAATGTTAGACATCAAAACTTTTGCTGACATAAATACATACATTAAAAGAGAAAAGCAAAATGGTTCCATTCTGGCAGCGGGCAAGTATTCTACGCTTCCCAAAGTGGGCACAATATATACCTTTATTTATAATAGGGAGGGTGAGTTGCCAGCATGCATTAAGATGCAAGATGGCATTGGTGTAAATCTTAGGACGGGGCGACCCGATGATGTAAGCGCGTATAAGGGCTGTGGGGCAATATGGATACAAATGAAATAAAAATGGATATGAATATGAATCAACTAAAAATTGTTTTGTTGGTTGCAGCAATCATATTTGGTTCGCTGCAAATGGTGGGAGCAGATGATGTCACTGTGCGTATTTCTGATGGTATCGAGAACAATGTGGTAAAGTCTAAAATGGAACGTACCATATCTGCCATCTTAACAGAAGCAAATGCTGCGCATGAAGGTCGGAGGGAAATGAATTATGCAGCCTTGGGCATACCGTCTTCCGTTCAAGGATCGTTAGCGTCGCTATGGGACAACTCTCCCTTTGTTAGCATGGATACGGAAATCGTGGAGCATTGCATTACCACAGGAACAGGCTATCAGGTTCGAAACATCCCATTGATTCTAAAGCCGTTCGAATCAACGGATCTTGCAGAAGACGAAGACTATCAAGAGGCTGTTGTCAGTTTCGATAAACAGGGAAATTTGACATCGTTTTATCTTTCCATCAGCATGAACCTCTATATGAATGTTGTCCGTGGGAATAAGGAAATCACAGACCTACGTCGTCGTCAGTTGATTCTCGACTATGTGGAACAATTCCGTACGGCCTACAATCAGAAAGACCTTCCTTTCTTGGAAGCCGTATTCAGTGACGATGCACTCATCATCACAGGTAAAGTCATTCAACGAAAAACAGGGGATGGTATCCGGCTCCCAGACAAGATTGAATACAAGAAACAGGACAAGAGGACCTACTTGACAAACCTCGAACGTGTATTCAGGGCAAACAAGCAGATACGAGTGACATTTGACGAAATAGAGGTAATGCGCCATCCTGTCAATCCTGACTTCTATGGTGTCACTCTGCATCAGGGCTACACATCCGACCGTTACCACGACGATGGCTACATCTTCCTCCTATGGGATTTCCGCGATGAGGCTCATCCTCAGATTCATGTCCGAACTTGGCAACCCGATGCCTACAATGTTGACGGAAAGGGCTCTCAGCGTATTCCAAAAGACGAAATCTTCAGTTTAAGTGATTTTGATATTTAACAGATAAGGATATGAAAAAGACAATAAATTCTAAATACTTGTTTATATGGGTTATAGTGGCTTTTGCAATCCCAGTTATTCTTAATTTCCTATTGCAAATAAGGACAGGCCTCGTAATCTTAGGGGGCTCATCAAGCCAGACAATGTGGCTCTCCTTTTGGGGATCTTACTTGTCCGCAATAGCATCTGGTTTATTGGCATGTGCCTCTCTCGTCATCAACCAAAAGTCTATCGAACAAAACGATAAAATTCTTCATAATAGTGCGTGGGAAAAACTTTCTAACAGATATAATCGATTAGAAAATTTTATTTGCAGTCAAGAAATGTTATATAACGATATATATGTTGAAGAAATCCTTGAATACCTTGAAAATAATTCAAACATGAAGTCTTCATATATAGCTAAGAAAGAAAGGATGGTAACTGTTTCTGGACTCAAGATTAATCGTTTTTTAGAACAGGACAAGGCAAACGAGTTTCATAATAAGACAGGAGAATGTTTAAAAAAATATGGTGGCATGTTATATGAAGCGAACGACCTATATTTAAAATTTATCTTAAACATAAAGAATTACAATAATAACAAAAACAATAATACATTTAATTATAAAGAATTTAAAGATACGAATGAAAACACTATCAATAGTATTAAAATATCATATAATGGAATATTAAAATATGGTAGAGAACTTTTGATTGCAGAAAAAAACAGGATTCTTGAATACGCATTAAAGCATCATATAGAGCATGGTATATTATAATAACACGTTAAATATATTTTTGTTCTTTTCAATCATAGATAAATCATAGACATATATGAAATCGGTTATTATAGCATTTCTTTTTATATTCCTAATACTTGTATCGGTAAGTGCACAGGAAGAGCTAAAGGTGAAGAGTTTTTTGCCCAGTATTAATGACTTGACTGCGCGGATTGATATTCGTAAAGACGGAAATGGCAACCCTTGTGCGCTTGTTAAGGTTGTCTTTGCAGATGAGGGAGTTACGTTTGAATGTGGAAACCTTGCCTCAATGATAATTGGAGATGCATCTTTCCATACCAATGAGTATTGGGTATATATGGCTACGGGTCCCTATGGAGCAAAACATTTGAAGATAAAACATCCTCAATATGCAACTTTGGATGTCGTTTTTGCAGACTATGGATTTAGTACATTGGAACCTCAAACTACATACACGCTAATCATCACAAAACCATATAAAGAATCCTTATTCAAACCGACTCGTTTTTACATAGGAGCTGAAGGTCATTGGGGAATGATGAACTCAGTCGGTATCAGTTTAGGTGGATACTTATTTAACATAAATATTGAACTCGTATATCATTATGGCATTGGGAGAAGCAACGAAATATACTGGAATGATAATAGCTCTGCAAACGGAGGTATACCTTATAGCTACAAATATAAACCCTCATATATGGGTGCAAAAGTCGGATACGGTATAGATATCGGAAAGCACTTTTGTTTAACTCCACAAGTCGGTATCGGTTTGATTTCTTTAAGGGGCAAAGAAATACAAAAAGGTGATAATAATCCCAATGCGCAAAAGGGTTATGCATTTGATTTATTGGTGGGAGTTAGAATGGATTACCTCTTTTCAAAACATTTTGGTGTCATGCTTGCTCCTGAATATAACTTGGCCATAAATAAGTCAAACCTTTTTGATAGAGTAGCGGATGTTTCTAATCAAATAAAGAACTTCGGTACAGGTTTTAATGTAAGAGTTGGAATTTTTGCAACATTCTAAATACTAATGCTATGGAATACAAAAATAGTTATGTCTTTTTTCTCACCTCATTGTATTTCTTTGTGGCATGTTCAGATAGTAATGTATTGGAACAATATAAGCCATCTATAATGGGACATTATCTTACAATCTCCAGGAACAATTTTTCTTATATGTCAGAAGGAGGGACGCAGACTGCTGATATAACAACAAACTCAACACCTTGGATTATTACAGATAATCCATCATGGTTGACTGTTTCTCCTTCGAAAGGCGCAAATTCAACGTCTGTAGATTTCACAGTACTAGAGAATTTATCATCTGATACTACGAGGACATGCGTTTTCTATTTGAAATCCAACGATGAGAGTTGGACTTATAGGAGTTATCTGTCTGCATACCAAGCAGCGGCATCTCCATACTTAAATGTCAGCAAAACCTCACTTGTTTTTGCGGGTTCGGCTTCAACACAAATAGTGGACATTTCTTCAAATACAAAATATAGTGCTGTCGGTGCGGATGAATGGGTTAAAGCCAAGGTTGCTGACGATGGAACATCAATTGATATTTCTGTTGAGGAAAATCTTTCTGGAATGTCAAGAACATCTACAATTTCACTAATTGGCTCTATAAATAAAACAATAAATATAACCCAACAAGCAGCAGACATGACTGGAGAAACGTCAACATTATCTTTTGGTTGTGAAGGTGGCACTCGTAAAGTCAGCTTCAATTCTGAAACAGCATGGACGTCCAACACTTCAAGCTCTTGGATTGATGTTTCACCCGAAAGTGGTACTTCTGGCAGTAATCATCTTTTAATTTCTACGGTACCCAATAGTTCAACATCTGAGCGAACAGATTATGTTTATTTGAAAATTGGGAGTCAAGTAAAACTGCAAATACCAATAAGACAAGATGGTATTTATATAAGAACAGATGTTTCTAATCTAACATTCGATTCTTTTGCGAGTGAAAGGTCTTTATCAATAGAAAGTAATACCGACTGGGAAATACTTTCATATCCAAATTGGATTGTTCCATCAGAAACAAGTAACAAGGGGGATAAAACCATTAAAATATCTGCATCGGAGAATCCTGATACAAAGGAAAGAATTGGGGTGATAAAAATAGGTCAAAAGGGTTTCTCGTATAGCATTGAGGTGAGAGTTGAACAAACAGCAATGAGTATTTATACCGATAAAGACCTACTTCAGTTCAGTGACATTGCCTCAGCTACAGAATTCATTTTGATAACAGAGGGAACATGGTCTGCATATACGAGTGATGCATGGATTCATGTATCCCCATCTTCTGGTTTTGGGAACGCAAGTATAAATATTTCTGTTGATGAGAATGTTTCTGAGTCTGAAAGGAATGGAATTGTATTTGTGAAAGTAGGAAATATGGAGAAACAAATTAAAATTGTTCAATCAGGGAAATACTTTAGTTATACAAATGATAATCTTGAGGTTGGTTCAACTGGAGGTATTATCAGTTTAAGCCTTAAAACAAATGAAACATGGAGTGTGTCAAAAGCAAGTGATGCATCGTGGATTAGTTTGTCCGAAACTTATGGTTATGGCGATGCAAATATATTTATAAATATTGCGGACAATCCATCCATCAAAGGTAGGACATCCACTGTGACAGTTGCACCAGCTAATTCGCCAATTGTAACATTGTCCATAAATCAAGCTGCACGTTATCTTACGGTGAATTGTACATCATTAACATTCTTTGCTAAAGGAGGAACTTCTGATGCTATCACGATTAGTACAGATGGTACATTCTCCATTACAAAAGATCAAGAATGGATAACAATTAATCAAAATGGCAAAACATTTACAGTCACAGCTTCTCAAAGCAGTTTGTTAGAATCACGTGCAGCAAACATCACGGTTAAACTTACGGGACTGGTTAATAAAGACTCATACTCTATTAATATAGTTGTTTTACAGAAAGCTGTAAGTGAGAAATTTGATGGTAATGATTTTGACGAGGACGAAAACTGGAACTGATTAAATAACTCAATTATGAAAAAAATTATTTACATTTTATTTGTACTTGTAACATGTGGGTGTACTACTGAATTTGAAGAATTTATAAATATTAAAAAGGCACACTCTTGTTTACTAGTTATGAATGTCTCTGTGGATGAATTCGAGGACGATCTTTTATCAGAACTACATACGCGAGGCACAGCAGCAAACCTAACATGGACTGATGAGGACAGAATTTATTTGTTCTTTGATTGTCGTGGGGATACCATATCAGGTATCGCTACTTATAATGCCGCAGAAGAGTCGTGGTCGCTTGAATATACAGGAACTTTTTCTATTATTGATAATGGAAAAGTTCATGCTTACTATATAAGAGATTCGGGTATTATTTCTGATAATATATTGAATTTAACCCCAAAGTCTTGTATATATTTAGACATAGAAGGCAAGTACTCTTATCTTTCGGATGGTGAGGTTAGAATAAAAGCTAATTTGTCTCCAAAAACAGGAAGGATTAGATTTAAGGGGTGTCCTGGCCAAGAAATAGAGTTGTCTGGCGTAATAACAAATGCTTCATTTGATTTACAAAATGGAATAATAAAAACAAATGAAAGTAATATTACATTGACTGTAAATGATGATGGGTTTACGCCTTATATTTATGGTTCCATAAACAATAAACAAAAGAGAATAAAAATCAAATCGAACTATTGCATATATGAAAAAACATGTGAAAATACAGTATTATCAAAAGGGAAGAGTGGTTGGATGTTTATTCCAAATAGGGATGATTTGTCAAATTGGGAAATTATACCTGTTCTACCAACTATTCAAACCCAGGTACCTTCAACTACAAATAATACAGCTACATTACAGGGTCAACTATTCAGTGATGGAGGCGTTCCTCTAATTGATTGTGGATTTCGTTATGGCACAACAGTAGACTGTATTAATATCATTTCACTAAAAGAAATTGATAAAATTCCCCATACTTTGTCTTACCAGATTAACGTTTCTGGAGATAGTACATATTATGTAAGGACATTCGCAACCAACTCAGTAGGAACTACAGAGGGAGAGACTATTACATTTGCTCCTCCATCGGGCTTGGCAAGTGTATCTATTAATCCAACAAAATTTATAAATAATGGCGAATCTTACCCGTACGCGAACCGTTGGAGATGCTATGCAGAAGGAACAATCACAGATAATGGGAATTGTAGTATTTTAGATTATGGATTTATAATAAAATATAAACCTGCGTCTAACGATCCTGACCCCTATTCCCCCATAAAGTGTTGGTCTGCGGTGACAGGTGGTAGTACTTTGCGTATTAGTGGTGAATCTAATGTTTTCAATGTTAGTACATCTAATGATTTCAAGTTTGATGTTTTATTTGAAAATATAAATACCATACCATTAAACATAAATATTCCCTATACTTTTTCTATGACTATACGTAATTTTTTTACGGATATTAGAGAAGCCTATGTTTATTCATACGTAGTAAACACAAAAGGGGTTTCCTTCTCAGAAGTGGATCGTTATACTGGTTGGGAGCGTGTACACTAAGGAGTTTGAGCTTTAGTTGTAAATGAGTAATAGAATTAATATTAATTTAAACGGACATAGATAAGGGAGAACATTGTTTTTGAAATGAACAATACGGAATCGGAGGAGGCTTGTAAATTTGCAATGGCACACAAAGATTGTAAGCCTCTTAGCATGAGTGAAAAGTTGATGATTTCGTTTATCCCGACGGGGATGAGGGGCATCGTATTCATCCGTTGCCTTATCTGTGGAGCAAGTTTAGAAGTGACAGATATGAGTAAGTTTTAGTGCAAGATATACGGATTGTAGAGTTTCTATCGTCCCTCTAATCTACGAATTTAGGTACTTTTGTTCGAAATTTCTCAAAATAATTTGGGACTTTGCACACTTATTCGTACCTTTGCACTCGCAAAGCCCAGATGGCGGAATCGGTAGACGCGCTGGTCTCAAACACCAGTGGGGCAACCCGTGCCGGTTCGACCCCGGCTCTGGGTACTGAAAACGGAGGGCGAGTAATCGGCTTCCGTTTTTCAGCACTTTGCACGAGAGAACATTAAAGAATGTGGATAGATTTGGGCTGCTTGCAACCACAATAAAAAATGCTAAAACGACGACTGGACTTTGTCGTCATGCATTCCAAGCCTGATTCTTTCCCATTGTGAATTATTAATAATTAAAAAGTTAAAATTGACTATGGGTTACTTATTTACTTCTGAATCCGTGTCCGAGGGTCATCCCGACAAGGTGGCTGACCAGATATCGGACGCAGTGTTGGACAAACTGCTTGCCTTCGACCCTGAATCGAAGGTGGCCTGTGAAACGTTGGTGACGACGGGGCAGGTGGTGTTGGCCGGTGAAATCAAGACACAAGCCTATGTTGACCTTCAGCGGATAGCGCGCGAGGTCATCAACCGCATCGGGTACACCAAGAGCGAGTATATGTTCGAGGGCAATTCGTGTGGTGTCTTTTCGGCCATCCATGAACAGAGCGAAGACATCAACCGCGGTGTGGACCGTGCCGTACGGGAGAACCAGGGAGCCGGCGACCAAGGCATGATGTTCGGTTATGCCACGAACGAGACGGAGAACTACATGCCGCTTTCGCTCGACCTTGCACATCGGTTGCTCCGTGTGCTTGCTGACATCCGTCGCGAGGGAAAGGTGATGACCTACCTGCGCCCCGACTCAAAGAGCCAGGTGACCATCGAGTACGACGACAACGGCCAGCCCGTGCGCATAGACACCATTGTCGTCTCGACACAGCATGACGAGTTTGACACAGACGAACGGATGCAGGAAAGGATTCGTCAGGATGTCAGAAACATCCTGATTCCTCGTGTGATGCAGACCATTCAAAACCCCAAGGTGCTGAAACTCTTCGAAGGCGAGATTAAATATCACGTCAATCCTACAGGCAAGTTCGTGATAGGCGGTCCCCACGGCGACACGGGGCTGACGGGCAGGAAGATAATCGTAGATACCTACGGTGGAAAAGGTGCACACGGCGGTGGAGCCTTCTCTGGCAAAGACCCTTCGAAGGTCGATCGTTCGGCTGCCTACGCGGCACGTCATATTGCCAAGAACATGGTGGCTGCAGGCGTGGCCGACGAGATGCTGGTGCAGATTTCGTATGCCATTGGCGAGGCAAAGCCTGTCAGCGTATATGTAAATACGTACGGCCGGAGTCATGTGGCTATGAGCGATGGGGAAATTGCAAAGAAGATTCAGGATATATTTGACCTTCGCCCCTATGCCATCGAGCAGAGGCTGAAACTCCGCAACCCCATTTACGAGGAAACGGCAGCCTACGGCCACATGGGACGTGAGCCAAAGATCGTGGTCAAGCGTTTCGAATCCTTGTATCGCGAGACGAAGGTGGTGGAGGTGGAGCTCTTTACGTGGGAGAAGCTCGACTACGTGGATCGTATTCGTGAGGCCTTTAATTTGTAATTGTATGAATAAAATACGTAGTGTGGCCATCTATTGTGCGTCGAGCACAAAGATAAAGCCTATATATTATAAGGTAGCAGAAGAACTGGGCCGAGGACTGGCCCAGCGAGGTGTGACACAGGTGAACGGAGCCGGCAACATGGGACTTATGCGGGCTGCGAGCGATGCGGCTTTGGAAGCAGGCGGATTCGTCATAGGAGTTATTCCTACGTTCATGATAGAGCAGAACTGGCACTATACGGGACTGCCGCAAATTATCGAGACGCCCAGCATGGAAAGCCGCAAGCAGACCATCAACGACATGACGGACGCGGCCATCGTGCTACCCGGCGGATGTGGCACGCTTGACGAACTTTTCGAAATCATCACGCTGAAGCAGCTCGGCGTATATCTTAAGCCCATCATCATCCTAAACGTCGATGGATACTACGACTACCTGCTGAAGCATCTCGAACGTTCGATGGAGGAGAACTTCATGCGTAACGAGCACCGCGACATCTGGCGTGTGGCCACGACCGCAGAGGAGGCCATCGACCTGGTGTTTACTACGCCGCTCATAGACGAGAGCGTGCGGCGGTTTGCGAAGATTTGAAGTTAAAGGGGGGAGTTAAAAGGGGAAGTAAAAAGAAGGAGTTAAAGAGGAAGTTAAAGGGGGAGTTAAAAAGGAAGTTAAAGAGGAAGTTAAAGGGGGAGTTAAAGGGGGAGTTAAAGAGGAAGTAAAAAAAGGAAGTTAAAAAGGAAGTTAAAGAGGGAGTTAAAAGGGGGGAGTTAAAGGGACGATAGTCCTGTGGGTGCATTGAAGTGTGGGTAATAAACGGTGAATTAAAGAGACGAGCGTGGTACAGGTAGATACATTGAGCGTGCGTTCCGATACTTTGGCGGGTGGGGCGGACCATGGTTCCGTGCAGGACAGCCTTGCGCAGAACACTGGTCACCACGGCTTCAGTGTGTGGCGCATCGCGCAGCAGATGGGGGAGTGCACACCCCAGCAGCTCGACTCGGCCATTCAGGCCCACCTACCTCAGCGCGAGCGTGTCCGCAGCGACCGCCCTGACACCCTTTCCATCCCTGGATTGCCAGGTCATAAGCCTTACGAAAGTCCCGATACGCTTGTCTCCTACGAAGAAGGATTCTTCAAGCACAACCCTTTGCTCCACACCGAACTTCCCTATCGTAGCATGGGCCGTAGTGCTGTGTCGGTGCCTTATCTGCTTTCGCGCGACGACCTTGTGACCACCAGCCTGCTCCTTTGTTTCATCATCCTTGTCTATGTCGTCAACAGAACCCGTCGCCAACTGGCCCAGCAGACCAAGGATTTCTTCTTCGCCCCGAAGGAGCACAACGGCCTTTTTGCAGCCGAAACCTCCATTGAGAATCGTTCCCGTCTTTTCATTCTCTTCCAGCTCTGTCTGATGGGCGGACTTTTGGCCTTCGCATACGCCCAGTATAGTCTCGATTTCTTTCTGGGTCAGATATCTCCGCGTATGCTCCTTTGTATCTATGTGGCGAGTTTTGTCGTCTATTTCGTCATGAAGCGCCTCCTTACCAGCTTTGTCAACTGGATATTTTTTCCGAAATCTCAACAAAAATTGTGGAGCGACAGCAGTTCCTACCTCATTTCTGTCGAATCCTTGGTCTTTTTTCCGTTCGCCCTAATCTTTGTCTATTTTAACCTTCCGTTCGAGAAAAGCATCTGGATATTCCTCATTTTGCTACTTATTATTAAAATAATGTACGCTTTTAAGACGCTAACAATCTTTTTCCCTAAAAGTTATGGTATATTCCATCTTTTTGCGTACCTTTGCGCCTTGGAATTGATGCCTATGCTTGCCCTATGGAGGTCGTTGGTGTTCATTACCGATAGTTTGATAGTAAAATATTAGGACATTTTATACGTATGATTAAGAAGATTTTGGTATCGCAGCCCAAACCGTCATCCGATAAGTCGCCTTATTTCGATATAGCGAAAAGGCGCGATGTTGAGATAGTGTTTCGTCCGTTTATCAAGGTGGAGAGTGTAAGTCCCCGTGAGTTTCGGGCACAGAAGGTCAATATCTTAGACTTTACGGCCATAGTCTTTACGTCTCGTCATGCCATCGACCACTTCTTCAGCCTCTGCAAGGAGATGCGCGTCACGATACCGGAGGACATGAAATACTTCTGCATCACCGAGACCGTGGCCCTATATATACAGAAGTACGTGCAATATCGCAAGCGTAAGGTTTTCTTCGGTTCGACGGGCAAGATTAACGACTTGCTGCCCACTATGGTTAAGCACAAGAACGAGAAATATTTCGTGCCTGTGAGCGATGTCCATAACGATGAGATTCAGAATCTCTTGGAAAGCAAGAAACTACAGTACAGCCTCGCCGTCATGTACCGTACGGTCAGCAACGACTTCACCCAGGACGAGCCTTTCGACTACGACATGCTCATCTTCTTCAGTCCCAGTGGAATCTCGGCTTTGCTCAAGAATTTCCCGGACTTCGACCAGCGGAACATTGCTATCGGTACGTTTGGCACACACACGGCCCAGGCCGCCAAGGAGGCTGGGCTTCGTGTAGAGCTCGAAGCTCCCACGCCCAAACATGCCAGCATCACCTCGGCATTGGACGACTACATCAAGGAAATAAATGGCTAACCCCTCTCGTCCTACGTTTCGCAAGGCCGAGCGCCTATGCAGCAAGAAACGTATCGACGGACTTTTTGCTGGCGGACGTTCCATGTCCGCCTTTCCTGTCCGTGCCGTTTTTCGTCGGTCGGAAGAAAGCGAGGCTCCTGTGGAAGTCCTTGTTTCCGTCTCGAAGCGGCATTTCAAACATGCCGTTGACCGCAACCGGCTGAAGCGGATCATGCGCGAGGCTTACCGACTCAACAAGCAGTTGCTTCTCGACGGCATTGGCGATGTCCGTTTGGTCGTTGCATTTATCTGGATGAGCGATGAAATGGCGGATTTTGGAGTCGTTGAGGCTAAGGTTAGGAACCTTTTGCTGCGCATTGTGGAGGAAGTGAACAAATAAATCGACGCACAAGCATGAACATCTATTCGACCATCGGCAAGGCTGTTGGCACCCTGCTCATCCTTCCCATACGTTTCTACCAACGTTGCATCTCTCCGTTGACACCGCCCTCGTGCCGTTTCACCCCGACGTGCAGTCAGTATGCCGTCGAAGCCATCCAGAAGCATGGTCCCATCCGAGGCTTGTGGCTGGCTGTCCGTCGCATCCTTCGTTGCCATCCTTGGGGAGGCAGTGGCTACGACCCAGTGCCTTGAGGGATTGAGAATTGAGAATTGAGGATTGAGAATTGAGGATTGAAACAACGAATTATACGAATTAAACGAATTGGCATTACGGCTTAGTTCAATTATGCATTATGCATTATGAATTATGAATTGAATGAGGATTGAAACAACGAATTATGCGAATTAAACGAATTGGCATGACGGCTTAGTTCAATTATGCATTATGCATTATGAATTATGAATTGAAAACTGCCGCGTAGCCCAATTATGCATTATGCATTATGAATTATGAATTGAAAACAGGGTGCTATATTGATTTTCATACGCATCATCCCTCGTTGCGGGGTGAGCGTGTCATTCAGGACGGTGTAGATACCCGAGGACGACATCCGTGGTATTTACAATCTTCGACACCTTCCTCCTTCCCTCTTTCCCCTTCCTCTCTCGTAGCTGTTGGCGAGAGTGGTCTCGACCGTCTTTGCTCTACGCCCTACGAGCTTCAGCTATCGGTGTTTCGCGAGGAAGTGGCCTTGAGTGAAAGCCTTGGCAAACCGCTCTTCCTACATTGCGTCCGTGCCATTGACGACGTCCTTCGCATCCGTCGCGAGCTACAGGCTCACCAACCCATCATCTGGCACGGCTATCGTGGAGGCGCCCGTCAGATGCTACAGCTCCTGCCCCATGGTTTCTACTTCAGCTTTGGACTTCGCTATCGTGCCGAGGCGCTACGTCAGTGCCCCCTCGACCGTCTGCTGCTCGAGACAGACGACGATGACGCCCATCCCATAGCCGACCACTATGCTGAGGTTGCGTCCGTGCTTGGCATTAGCCTCGATGCCCTCATTCGTCAGCTCCAGGACAACTACACACGATTGTTCGCATAAAAAATCTGCAATTCGTTGTTTGGTGCAAAAGAATTTTGTAACTTTGCGCTTAAAGTCTTTGAATTATAACCTTAAAACTATGGAACAAAACCAACTGAAAACAATTGTCGATCGTTTCGCCGTTAACGGAACGGTCAGTGAAATCAAGCCTCTGGGCGCAGGACTCATCAACGACACTTACATTGTACGCACGGCCGAAGCCTCGGAACCCGACTACGTGCTTCAGCGTGTCAACCACAACGTCTTCCCCGATGTAGATATGGTCATGCGCAATATCGGAGCTGTCACCAGTCACATCCGCAAGAAACTCGTTGAGGCTGGCGAGGACGACATTGAACGCAAGGTATTGCGCTTCATCCCGACCAAGGACGCTGCCGACAAGCTCTATACCATTGTCGATGGCCAATACTGGCGTCTTATGGTCTTCATCCCCGGAGCCATCACCAAACAGGCCGTTGACCCCGAGTCGAGCCGCGATGCAGGACGTGCCTTTGGCCGTTTCCAGGCCATGCTGGCAGACATTCCCGTACAGCTTGGCGAGACTATCAAGGATTTCCACAACATGGAGTTCCGCCTTCAACAGTTGCGCGAGGTGGTGGCCAAGGACCCTGTAGGCCGTGTTTCCGAACCCCGTGTCCAATGCCTGTTGCAGGAGATTGATGCCCGTGCGCATGAAATGTGCAAGGCCGAACGCATGGGTCGCGAAGGCACGTTGCCCAAGCGCGTATGCCATTGCGATACGAAGGTCAACAACATGATGTTCAACGACAAGAACGAGGTGCTCTGCGTCATCGACCTCGACACCGTCATGCCCAACTTCATCTTCTCCGACTATGGCGACTTCCTGCGCACGGGAGCCAACTTCGTGGCTGAGGACAATG
>JAEEGL013389433.1_pt1 | contig 19697 bp, 13 predicted proteins | sample 9134231 | NCBI WGS metagenome assembly JAEEGL01 (sample SAMN16246548, study PRJNA631951) | gut metagenome | biome: gut microbiome; feature: rumen; material: fiber-attached | host: Bos | place: Iran: Karaj | collected 2018-10 | reverse complement strand
GTTGTCGCCCTGCGAGAGCAGCATCCAGTCGCCGAATTTCTTGCAGGTGGAGATCCAGTTGTCGTGCGTCTCACCCATCTTTGTTCCGTAGCACCAAGCGCTCAAGAGTCCTTCCATTCCGCCGGTCATGATGCGCAGGATACTCTCGTAGTTGCGCCAACTGCCTTTTCCTCCGTCGTTGCGCGGATCATACCATGTGGACGGCATGTTGGCAGGACTCAGGCAGTCGTTGGCCCAGAAGTCGAGCACTGCCTCACCTTTATGACGCGTGGTGTTGTCGTTGTGTTCTATTCCGTATCTATAAACATAATATCCTGCAGATACCTGCATTCCCACGAACCCCATCTGATAGTCGATACCGCGAGGTTGGAAATCGTTGAGTCCCACTTCGAACGGCCATCCGGGTTTGTCGTAGACACCACCGTCGGCACGGCACGGAACATAGTATTTGAGCAGACTGCCGATCAAGCCTTCGTAGCAGGTGTCCAGATCTACAGGATAGATCTTAGGATTGTACAGATCGTACACTTTGTTCCACGATTCGCGAACTGCAGCCGCATACGAGTCAGTTACGCCTGCCTTTATATACACGTTGTAGGCATGGCGCACGTCGGTAGCCACAGGATGATAGCGCAAACCTTTGCCTTGACGTGTGGATTGCGTAGTTCCCGGAAAATAGACTTCCTGGAAAGTGAGAGTTCTGGCCGTATCGCGATACATACCGCAGGAACCGAACTGATATCCAGCATCGTATGCACCTCCGTTGGCATCGTTCACCACAGTGCGGCATTTCGAATCTTTGTGAGCCAGAGTGAGAGTCATTCCGCTTGTTTTGCTTCTTGACATCACAAAAGGAAGCGGAGTACGGTCATCACGATAGATAAACCATATGTCGGTAGCTCTCGGGCATGCTTCAGGAGTGTTGCACGCAGGTTCGAAATAGTCCTTGTACATCACACCCGGAACCAGATAGTCGTTGCTCGTCAGAGTCTGGTTGTCGAAGGTCTGAATGGCCAGTTTCGAGCAGAAATAGTTGTCACCTGCCACCACACTCTTCACCTTCACGTTTCTGCGCAACTCTATCTCGTTGTTGCCGTGATTGAGATAGCGATCGGTTACTTCAAACTCGGATCCACGAAGCGACTTGACGTTTGCCACGCACACATATCCGCTATCTGCAGCGGTCACTGTGCTGTAGTAGTTGGTGTACGTCCTTTTCATCACTTCCAGACTCGCCGGGCAGCCTTCTTCCATGAAAGGCATATCGGTTCCTTTGAAACTGAGGTTGGTCTTGTAGCCGCCTTCCACAGTAGAGAAAGTGAGTTGCAGATCGCCGGACGTCATCTTAATGTTTTCCGCACAAGCCACCAAGCCCGGGAAGAGGGCCAGCAATAGAAAAATCTTTTTCATGATTACCGTAATTAGGGATTATGAAATATACACTTAGCGAGCCGGTTTTTGCTGAACCCGCTATACATTATTATTAATTACAGACAGTTGCCCGAAGTTGGACAACTGCCTGTAATGAGAATATTAACGAACAATAGCTTTCTGATATTCGCCGTTCACACTTACGAGATATGAACCCGGAGCGAGAGCCACATTGTAAGTCTTGGCGTTGGTCTGAGCATGAGTGATCAAACCGCCGGCTATCGAATAGATATTGATTTCGCTGTTGCCTTCCAGACGGTTGATTTGCAAACCGTTTTCAGAAGTCAGCACGATGAAACCTGCTTTCTTCACATTCTCTACACCTACTTCGCTGCCTACGAGTTGTATACCACGAGTAAGCGGCCATCCGTTGATCTTCTGGAGTTTGATCTTGTTTGGCCAATCGGCATAGAGTTCGATGCCTTCAACCACTGTCTCGTCGAGTTCAACGCCTTCGTCGGAGATCCAAACGGTCATCTCGCCGAAGAGCTCGTCGTTAACCCATACTTGCGTGCGTGAGCCTGCAGTAGGTTCACCGTCGACAACGTCCAGACGGAAGAAGTACTTGAAGTCGCAGATCATATCACGGCTTACATAGATAGAGTCGAATACGATAGAGCTCGGGTCAGCCCAATAGTAGTCCATCCACTGGCCGCTTACGGTGATCTTTACGCGCTCGCCTTCGGCATTCAGATAGATATACTCGTTGTTGTCTTTCTCCCATGTATTGGTGAGTTCGGTGCAACGGGCATCGTACATATGTGTGAACCAGAAGTCTTCCTTGATAGCGTCTTCTGTGGAGTAGCATTCGCCTTCAGTACCACCGTTGTTCCAGTGAGCATAGAGTGTGATGGTCTTGTCGGTCTTGTCCCATGCCTTCATACCGGTTCCATCGGGGTTGTAATATTGGTCGCCACCCTCGGCAGCAGTGAAGTAACCTTCGAAGTAGTCGGTGCCCTTGGTCGGGATGACAACTGTAGGCAGGTCGTTACCCTTGATAGCATATACCGACTCTGTTCCGCCTGTACCACCTTGCATATCGAAAGTGATCAAAGTGGAGTCTTGCGCAACTTCCGACTTGGAGAACATGATACCCAGCGTCTGCGGCCATGCGTTGTTCTTCACGATCTTAACCTTGTTGGCCTCACCAGCCTTGAGCGGCATGCGGAAGATGGTGAGAGTATCTTTAGCGGCAGCGGTAACGGTTTTGAAGGTATCGCCATTGAGGATGATATCCACCTTACCACCGTTTCTCTGATACCAATGCATATCATAATCGCCTGCCTCGCTTACATATATATCTGTAAAGGTGATAGCCGATTTGCCTGCGAAGTCGTCCCAGTGGAAGTCAACGTATTTTCTGTCGTCGCAGAGTTTAACCCATTCGCCTTCAGCCATGATGAGTACTTCATGACCACCGTCGTATACGAGGTCGGTACGCCCTGTAGCAGAGTCGGTAACGGTACGCGGTACCCACGGTGTGCAGAGAGCGTAGTACATGTTGGTCAGATAGTAGTCGGGAGCTTTCGCTGCCTCTTTGTCGGGGCAATCAACGTTTACGGGCACTTCGGGAACACCGCTGTACCATTGAGCATACAGAGTGAAGGTCTCGTCTTCCTTATCCCAGTTCTTTGCACTCTTGCCTTCCTCGTTGTAATATACCACACCGCCGTCAGGCTCGGTAGCATAACCGTTGAAGAAGTAGTTCTCGCGAACAGGCAGACTGGCCAGGTCAGGCATTGCTTTGCCCTTCTCTGCAACTACGCTTGTCTCGCCGCCTGTACCGCCGTTGGCATCAAGAGTGATAGTAGTGTTGAACACTTTCTCGATTTTCTTCAGATCGATGCTGTATACGCCGAACCAAGTACCTTTGCAGACTTTGATAACGTTCATGCCTGCTTTCAGTTGGACAGTCTGGGTATAAGGAGGTGTGTTGTTGAGAACAACCTTGGTGGTGTCACCGTTAACTACGATAGAGCCGTTGTCGGAACTGCCGCGATAGTTGACTGAAAGTTCATAGTCGCCTGCTTCGCTGATGTTTATGTCATCGAATATACAGCTGCTGGGGCCGTCCCAGTGGAAGTCCGACCATCCATCGGCAGTCATCTTGATGTTCTCACCCTCAACATTTTTGTAAGGATAATCGGCATTGCCTGTAGCAGTCAGCTTAGTGCACTGAAAGTAATATGTGTTGTTAAGATAGTAGTCCGGTTGTTTAGCATCCTCGCCACCGCATAGGTCTGTGAGTTCAATGCTCTTCATGCCGAACCAAGTACCTTTGCAGACTTTGATAACGTTCATGCCTGCTTTCAGGTCGATAAGCTTCTTAAATGGAGAGCCGTCGAGTTTGAGTGCGGTGGAGTCACCGTTGACAACCAGCCAACCGTTGTCGGTTGTGCCGCGATAGTTGAGTTTTAGGAAATACTTGCCTGCAGCGCTCATGTTGATGTTGTCGAAGATGCAGCTGCTGGGGCCGTCCCAGTGGAAGTCAGACCAACCGTCGGCAGTCATCTTGATGTTCTCACCCTCAGCATTCTTGTAAGGATAATCGGCATTGCCTGTAGCAGTCAGATTGGTGCACTCGAAATAATAAGGATTGCTCAGATAGTAGTCGGCAGCCTGAGCAACTTCCGGTGAAGGACAGAAAGTAGAGAGCTCGATGCTGTATACTCCGATCCAGGTGCCTTTGCAAACCTTGATGGTGTTCATGCCTGCCTTCAGGTTGATAAGCTTTACATATTCGCTACCGTCAAGACTGAGCGCGGTAGAGTCGCCGTTCACCACGAGCGAACCGTTGGTGGTTGTGCCGCGGTAGTTCAGCTTCAGATAATACTTACCTGCAGTGCTGATGTTGATGTTGTCGAAGATGCAACTGCTGGGACCGTCCCAGTGGAAGTCCGACCAACCGTCGTCGGTCTTCTTGATGTTTTCACCCTCGGCATTCTTGTAAGGATAATCAGCATTTCCCGTAGCAGTCAGTTCCGTATCGGAGAAGAGATACGGGTGAGTCAGGAAATAGTCAGGGGCCTTTTGCTCGTCAGTGAGAGCAACCTTTGCCGAAATGCTCACTACCGTGAACATGGCAGCCAAAAGAAGAAAAATCTTTTTCATGACATTAGAAATTTAGTTGTTTGTACTGAATTTATTTGGAGTTTTCGTTGTTTGCGTTTGGAAAACTGCCCAAAATTACTCCATATAATTCATACGTACGCGCACATATGTATCAAAATATACGAAAAAAGTCGCATGGACGAATCCTGCGACTTTAATTTTTATTTGTGAGACTTTCTTCGTTCTTCCTCCGACGGAAGTATTCCGAACATCTCTTTGTAGTTTTTGGCGAAGTAGGCTGGCAGAGAATAGCCTACCGAGTAGGCGACTTGCTGAATATTCATGTCGGTATACTGAAGCAACTGTCGCGCTTTTCTGAGGCGGATCTGCTTGAGCATAGCCAGGGGTGTCACGCCTGTCAAGGCACGCACGCGACGGAATAGTTGTGCGCGGCTCACTCCCATGGTCTCGCTCAGTTGGTCTACCGAATAGTCGCAGTCGTCGAGGTGCTTCTCAAACTCATCCTGCAGGCGAGCCAGGAACTGCTCATCCATGCTCTGCGACGATTTTACTCGCTCAAGTTCAGCCGTTATCTTCTCCAATTGCTGTTGCTGAGTTGCCATCAACATGGCATTTTGTGCTCGCTCACGGTTAGCCTTTATCTTGATGTGGTATATAACTCCCAGAATGACTACCAATATTAGGAATATTGTCAAGCCGAAAGCCAATATCAGGTTTTGGTTTTTGAGACTGCTCGTCTGATTAAAGAACTGATCTACTTTCACTTGAAGAGTCCTTATCACTTTTGTTTCATAGTTCATCTCTTGCGACATTCGCATCATCAACTTCGTGCTGGAATGATCCACCAGCATAGGTTGGAGATAATTATCTCGCAAATACGGATCACCATTGAGTATGCTGTTGGCAGTTTTAACCAGCATATCGCCGCAACTGGCATTAGTTATCGAAGCGGCTATCTTACCTTCTATAATAGCCTCAACTCCGTTTCCTTCGCCACTCAAGGCATCAACACCCAATATATGAAAGTTCTTGTCAGGACAGATATCCTGACCGGCGGCATAAGCTCCGAGAGCCATAACATCGTTTTGCGCAACAATCACGTCAATATCCGGAACAGCATGCAGTATGGAATCAACAAGAGCATACGACTTGTCATAGTACCATTCGCCACACACGCTGCTTACTATTTCAATCTCATTATGACCTTTAATGCTGTCTCTCAGACCGACATATCTTTCAGATACGGCAGGGTCACCTATTCTTCCCAGCAACTCGACTACACGCAAGGGGTGTCGGCTATCTCGCTTCTCTTTTTTCGACAAATTCAACAAGTATTCAGCCATCAGATAACCTACTGCAATATTGTCGTTCCCTACAAAAGCTGTATATTTATCCATCTTGGGGTTTCGCGAATTGATAACAATCGGTATTCCCGCATCAAACGCACGGTCTGTCACCGACTGAATAGTTGTTGGGTCTCCTACACATACAATCAGCAAATCGGGAGACAACTGAATCAGCGAGTCGATTTGTAAACATTGAAGCTGCATACTGTTACGAGCATTCTTCATCGCAAGTCTCAATTGCGGATGCAATGCTGCCTCTTGAAGTATCTCATCGCGCATTTTGTCGTGCCACTGGTCGGAATTATCCAGACTCACAGCAATAACATACTGAGTCTCTGCAGGTTTCTGCTGACATGAGGTAGCAATCAAACAAACGAGGCAAAGCAGCAGCCATTTACAGCATAGCATTTTCTGTTTCATCGCGTAAACTATTTTGGTATACATATGTCTCATCATTTTGCGACTATTTTTATATGTTTTTCGTTTGCAAAGATACGACTATTATTTTGATTTTGCAAATAGGTGTATAGGCATTAAATTTTATGTCAAAATGTCAAAATGTCAAAATGGATATCTCTTCACCCACTCTTTGTGACATTTTGACATTTTGACATAAAAAAGAATATGAGTAGTTCGTGTAATGAGTGAGGGAATGAGTGAGTTAGGGAGTGAATGAATCTTAGGTTAGGCGTTTTATTGTTGCCCTCCTGAAAAGGGGAAGCGCACAGAGATGACAGATGAGGCTATTTTATCAGAAGGATTTTTTATGCTTTGCGTTTGTTTTTAGAGGCTTTGTGCCATACTACGCATACGAGAGCAACAGAAAGCAGAGCGGCAGAGATCCAGAACCACAGAGAGGGAGTGAAATTGTAAGAATACTGCTCTACCCCGTTGATGGTATCTATCAGCGTTTTGTTGCCATCGATAAGCAGCCCAGATGCAATATCCTGCAGCCGCATAGGAAGCACGATGTCGGAATTCTCGAAATACACGTAGCCTTGTTTTTCTCCGGCCATCAGTGTAAATGGAATCATCAGCAACAAGGTTGCTAACAGAAATAGTTTAGTCTTCATGTGTATGATATTATGTTTGTTTTTCTTAAAATAATTTCTGCATATTAACTTGTAAAAATAGTATAAGTTTTTGGAATGTGCAAGAAAAAACCTTTTCTTGCACATATTAATAAAGATGCATAAATGAAAACTACATTGGTAAGTTACCAATGTAGAAATCAATAACGAATAGCATAGATATGGCAATTTATTTACGCATTCGGCACAAACATACCGTCATTCAACGGCAACCCATAGAGGCTGCCGTTGCATATTTAGCGGAGCTTTATTCTCCCAAATTTCGTATCAGTCGGACGGCACAACCATATAATCTATACTCTGGATTTAATTCCCCTCCCGGATTTTTTGGGATACCCCCAAACTCCAACGCATACGCTCCAGTACTCATTTCACCATCCGCCGGAGTCGACGACCAATAGTAGCCGATAACATCGGCATCTGTCACTTCACTTCCAACCCTATATCCTCCAGCCACCAGGAAGACAGCTCCATACGACTCCATCTCTCTCCAAGTCGCTATACTGATCTTGTTAGTAATATATTCGGTTGCATTCGGTGTGATCCATAATCTTTTCGGCGGCCACCATTCGTCAGGAAGAAGCACTAAACCCTGCATCGCTTCTATATTGACCAGAGTCTTCAGTTTTTCCGCGTTCTCCCTACCGTTCAAAAGGTATTCCCACTCTTCTTTCGACGGAGTGCGCCATGAACCCGCATCCAGTCCCGAGACAGACTTCGATCCCCAGTCGGTCCATGTTTCATAATCGGAGAAAGTGGTCGAGTACAACATCGGGTTATTGCCTGTTCCCCAACCGAAGAGGTCGATATCGCCGCTGTAACTTGGGTTGCTTCTATCGTTTCGAGGACCTATACAATGTAACTGATCAAAAATAAGGTAGAATGATAAACTCTTATTTTCATATGCCAGATTTGCCGGAGCGAAGGACACCAGTTTTCCCTCGCCCGCGGAGAATCCCGTTTTTATTGTCCTTGGCATGACATACACAGCACATTGCGCAGTCAGCTTTCCGCAGGTGGCGGTTATAGTGTCGAACCCTCGCTGATTGCCGGTCACGAGTCCGGTCTCGTCCACGTGCGCCACGTTGGTATGGATGTTCGACCAGATGACAGGATCCTCAGGCGTCTGCTCTCCTTCATCTGTCTCGATCATGGCGACAAGTTGGAAAGTCTGATCGAAAAGGAGTTCGATGTCGTAGCTGTTGAGGACGAGTCTTCCGTTAACCGGATCGGGATCAGGATCGGGGTCAGGATCAGGATTCTCTCCTGCTTCCACAACGGTCAGCACGCATTCGGCTTCATGTTTGTCGCAAGTGGCAGTGATGGTGGCTTTACCCACGGCCTTGGCAGTGACTTTGCCGTTTTTCACGGTAGCTACATCCTCGTCGGACGAGAGCCACACCAATTCGGGAGCGGCTTCTGCCACTTCTTCGGGAGTGAAACTGACTTTAAGGCGGTAGGTCTCCCCCACTTCGAGTGTCAGTTTTTTCTTGTTAAGACTGATGCCGGTGAGTTCCGGCACTTTGCTGTTGCAAGCAGACAACGCCAAAGCGATGATAAAGAATAAATACTTTTTCATATGGTTTCTGTTTTTTTTAGTTTTACCGCTAAATAACGCGAATGACCTTTGCATTTTCGTATGTGGTGAAAGAAGCTAAAGAACGCGAAAACCATTCGGTATAGGATCAGACGTGTATTACGTGTATTATCATGAATTAACAACGAACGAAGTGAGTGCTTAACTACGAGTGTAACGAGTGTTTAACTAGCGAAGCTTTCAGCCGCGCCTATTTTGTTCCCCCGCCGAGGGCGATGTAGGTTGCTGTTTGGGCATGTCGATCCCGCAAGAGAGGAATGCAAAGGCTGAAAAAGCCAGCACGCATACCCGTTTGATTGTGTAAGTTTTCATTATATTGATTCTGTTTATGATTATCTCTGAAAAGGCGGTAATGACGTTGTCATTAACAATAATTTACAAAATTACTGCAAACTTTTTAAATGGACAAATATTTGGATATGTTTTTGAATTTTATTCAAAGAAACAGAAGCAAATATCTGGAGATTTGCTCCAAGCGCCACGACGAAAAAAACAGATTAAAGAAAACCAGAATTGAGAACAAAGGTATGAGAAACAGTAGGCATATGGTGCCTATATGGTGCCTATGGAGCTCCTTTGGCGCATTAAACGCGAGCAAGACTCGCTAGTTAAGTATCAGCCATAACTGATTGTTAAACACTCACGTCGTTCGCTGTTAAGACGCTGCGCTAGTGCTTATCTACAAGGGGAAACGATCGGCCGAGCCGTGCAGAGGTTAAGGGGAACTTTGGTATTCCTCCCTCAAGCACTCGCCATAAAGCCAAGGCCAGAATAGTCGTGGCAGTTCGTATCCGCCATTCTTGCGGTTTGCTTTACCTCCGTTGATATGTCGGTTACCTTTTCGTTGGCACTCAGCCTCCAAAGCCTGATAGCGCTCAAGCCACTCCGCTTTCTGCTCAGGATCATGATATATGGCTTTTGCTCGTTCTTTCGCTCTCAGAAGCACTTGATTGGTTCGTTCCACCTCGGCATTCTTACTCTCACCAGGTTTTAGTTTGCGGTTAGGTTTATGCTGAATAATACGTGTTGCCGGATCGTACACGTTCTTCCTTGCGTACATCTTGTTTTTCTTCATACTTCCACTGAGTCCGCTATATAATTCATTTGGTGTAGCTAACATAATTATACCTCCTTTCTAATATTAAATTCAGAATTTAGTATCAAGGAACATCGGGGAATATCGGGGAACTTGGCGATGAAGTTCCCCGAAGTTCCCGAATTCCTTTTTATGCTCTTTTCTTGTAACTTCCATGCGCAACATGCTCAATTTTAGACTTTTGAGTCCAATCGAGCAACCAGTTGTTTACAGTCTTCACGGACACACCCAGAGTGTTAGCTTGGGCGACCGCGAGATTCTTTTGGAACTCCGCGGGAAGCATGTCGAAGAACTGACGGGAGAGCATACTTCCGGACACCGGTTGAGGAGTTTTGGACTTAGTCTCGGGAATCAGACAGAACATCATGGCTGCATGCATCAGGAGTTTGTGACCTATAAGAAGCATGGTTTCGAAATCCTGATCCGAACAGAACACTTTCTCAGGTAAAGGTTTGGAGATATCAAGACGAAGACTTGTGAGAATCATTCCCACTCGCTTCATTATGATAGGTAAACGTTTCAGAGTCTGGTCGAACTCTTCGGCATACTCACCCGAATAGTTGTCGTATTCGCTTCTGAACATGCGCTTTACACTTTGTCGCTGGGAATCGGTGAGACAAAACATGCATTTATGACTTGCATTCCTCATCCACTGATAACGCTCGAGAAGTTTCTCACCTATACTCTCGAATACGGCAACTTCTGATCCGTCGTACAAACTGTCGTCATCCGCATCCCACACCTCGTCCTGGAAGTCCGCTCGGGAGGTGACCAGATAGCAGGCGAAACGACTGGTGAGTCCGTTTTCGCGAGAACTAATGAAGGGATGGAGTTGGTTTTGAGTACCGGAAAGAAGCATAGTGAGACGCGGATGACGAATCTCGATGAACTCATTGTCAGTGCGGCGAACCATACCTATCGGCTCATGTTCGAAGGCACATCGGATGATGTCGGAGAACTGACCATAGCTGCTCCGGATGGCTCGGGAGAGGGTATCCATCTCGGTTGCCATCATGATGGCTTTGCCTGAGAAATCATGCAAAGTGGCGATGAGAGCGGATGCGGAAGTGTTAGCGGGGATATACACTTCTCCATGGTTGTAGTTCTCGATAGGTCGCATCATTCGTCTGCCATAGTTCATTATACCTTTGCCAGAAGCGGCTGGGGCAAGAACCATGGTCATGAGTTCAGGACCATATTCGTGACGAGGCTTGCCATGAAGAAACCGCATCTGAGGCAAGGCATATCCGCAGTTGGTGAGCATACTCAACAGAAGCATGTCACGCATCTGAGGTTGGTTAACGACTTGGAGCCCTTCTTCAAGAAGCTCCGGTAACTGACCTGCATTGATGAAAGGGGTGATTAGCAGGTCTTCCCCTTGTTGCGACTTACTCTCTTCGGTCGGCAACGATTGAAAACAATTATTTTTCATATATGATTTATGTTTAACGGCACTATTGCCGGTTGTTTTTCGACTGCAAAGATATAATATCTTGAGTGGCATGGTTAGGCAAGCTTTCCACATTTTTCGACTGCAAAGATAATATAGGAATTCACTTTTTGTTGGTCATTAATGCACAATTTTTCGCAAAAATCGTTCATAACCTTTGCAACCACATGAATCTCAACGTGTTACAAGCACCTTATAATTGATCATTTTAGCATTTCTGCTGCAAAGATAATATAATAAGGTATGGTAGTGTTAGACAACATTGTCCAATTTTGCTGCAAAGATACAACATCTGAAATCTGCACTTGTGCGTTAAGTGACATTAAGTGACAATAAGTGACATTAAGTTACGATAAGTTACGATAAGTTACATTAATGTGCGATATTTCTCTGCAAAAATACAACAGAAAAATACCTCTTGTTGGTCTTTAAAAACCAATTTTGCTTGCAAAAGTAATATATTCGTAAAATCTGATGTCAGTTTATGGCAGTTTCCGCCGTTTATGGCAGAATATGGCAGGTTAATGCTGTTTTTTGCCTGCAAAATTACAACTGGTGTAAGGGGTAAAGCAATGGGCATACAAGGGGTATTTTCACATTTTGCAAAAAAAGCAAATGTTCAACATAAGACGGTTGAACATTTGCTTATTAAGAGGATAGTCTGGAAGAATCTGACTATCTGTACGCTTTATGACAAATCATTATCTACGATTCGGATGCGACGGTTTTCTTGTTTTGAGTTGCTTTATGCCATACGATGCAGACGAGAGCAACAGAAAGGAGAGCGGCAGATATCCAGAACCACAGAGCGGGAGTGAAATTGTAAGAATACTGCTCCACCCCGTCGATGGTATCGACCAGCGTCTTGTTGCCATCGATAAGCAGACCGGAAGCAATATCCTGCAGTCCTGCAGCCGCATAGGAAGCAATGCCTACCACTCCGAGAGCTGCACCAGCAGCCTCGCGAGGCACGATATCGACTGCCATCAGTCCACCAAGGAAACAGATGAGGACTCCAATGGAGATGCCAAATAGAACCATAGCCAAGATATTGAGCCACAAGGAGTTACCGCCAAAAGCGAAGAGCAGAAGAGCTACTACCTCCAACAGACCGGAAACAACAGCAGGGACATATCTGTTGCCACGGAATGCCACATCGCTTATCCAACCGGAGAAGACAGTGCCTATGATACCCAGGAGAGCATTGACAGAGATGATCTGAGTGGCGGTAGCAAGAGTGAAGCCTTTCGTTTCCTGAAGGAAGAGTACTCCCCAACCATTGACTGCATAGCGCGAGACATACATGAATGCCGATGCGAAAGCGAGCACCCAGACATAGGGATTTTTAAGAACAGCTTTCTGCGAGAGTCCGACCGAGTGGTTCTTGGCTTCCTGCTGAGTTTCTTCTCCCGCCATGACAGCCACTGAGGGTAATCCCTTCGACTCGGGTGAGTCGTGCAGACAGATCACGATGAGGATAAAACCAATAACACCGGCTATAGCAGCGCCAATGAAGCCATATTGCCAACCAAAGAGACTTACCAATCCGCCAACAAGGAGGAAAGAGAAGAACTCACCAAGATTATGCGACAATGACCAGAAACCATAGAAACTGCCACGATTGGATAGCGGGTACCAACGAGAGAGAGAAACGACACAAGGAGGTGCGCCCATCGACTGCGACCAACCGTTGAAAGCCCAGAGAACAGCGAAAACCACATAGAAAGCCGTTTGCGAAACGATCATCTGAGTGGTGCTGATAAGTCCCAAGAAACCGACAACGATATTGGCGATAGTGGAAACGAGCAGACCGGTGGCCATAAACCGCTTAATGTTGGAATGATCAGCCAAGAATCCGTTGACGAACTTACCTATAGCATAAGTAAACAGCAAAGCGGAAGAGATGACACCCAGTTGTTTGGCATCGAGAGTGCCGGAATCCAGTATAGGTTTCTTCACCACATTGAGCGAAGTGCGGCAGACATAATACATGCTATAACCAAGCGTTATAGCAAAGAAGGAAGACCATTGCAAGCGTTTGAAACGCTTTTTCTGTTGCTGCTCAGTTTCTTCTCGCAATGGTGCAGCAGGAAGTTTTGAAAAGAACGACATTACTGAAAATAATTATTTACACAAAAGCGAAACTATAGTCTCATATTTTTCTTGCTTACCACTATTTAAAGCAGGTTCTCCTACTTGCTTACCATATTCATAGATTTGTTCAAACGTAAGTTTTCCCTCCTCATATTGCTTGCCTATACCACTATCAAATGAAGAATAACGTTTGCTTTTCATTTCAGCAATTCTACCATCTTCTATAATAGCTGCAGCATTGATAAGCGCTCTAGCTATTGCATCCATACCGCTGATATGAGCAATGAACAGATCTTCCAAATCAGTGGAATTCCTACGCAACTTGGCATCGAAGTTTGTACCTCCTGTAGTAAATCCACCACCTCTAATAATCTCCATCATGGCTTGAGTAAGTTCGAAATTATCTATTGGGAACTGATCAGTATCCCATCCGTTTTGATAATCACCTCTATTGGCATCAATAGATCCGAACATTCCATTGTCGACAGCCACTGCCAGTTCATGCTCAAAGGTATGTCCGGCAAGAGTTGCATGATTAACTTCAATATTCACTTTGAAATCGTTATCAAGTCCGTGTTGGCGAAGGAACCCGATCACTGTTTCGGTATCAACATCATATTGATGTTTCATAGGCTCCATAGGCTTGGGTTCTATAAGGAACGTACCTGTGAATCCATGTTTTCTCGCATAATCTCTTGCAGCACCTAACATGATAGCCATGTGCTCTTTTTCTCTACGTTGGTCAGTATTAAGCAGAGACATATATCCCTCTCTACCTCCCCAGAAAACATAGTTTTGACCTCCGAGTTTTATCGTAGCATCAATAGAATTCTTTATTTGCACTATAGCACGTGCCACAACATCGAAATCAGGATTGGTGGAAGCACCATTCATATAGCGTTTATGTCCAAAAACATTAGCAGTACCCCACAAGAGTTTGATGTTGGGATATTGTTTCATTTTCTCTAATGCATAATCTGTGATGATTTGCATACGTTGTTCATATTCCTCAATAGTGCTGCCTTCTTCAATTAGGTCAACATCGTGGAAGCAGAAGAAATTAATTCCGATCTTATCCATGAACTCGAATCCTGCATCCATTTTATCTTTGGCTCTCTGTACAGGGTCAGAAGCCTTATCCCATTCATAGCTTCGCGTTTGTCCGCCAAACTGGTCAGCACTTGCACCTCCGAGTGTATGCCACCAGCACATGGCAAAACGAAGCCAGTCTTTCATTGGTTTACCCAGAATAATACGCTCAGGCTCATAATAGTGAAATGCCATTAAATTATTACTATTAATGCCCTCAAACTCGATTTTCCCAGTGAAAGGGAAATATTGTTTTGCAACCATAATTATTGGATTTTTAATGTGTTAATATAGTATTTAGTTTGTCTTTCCAACGCATGAAAGCTTCTTGATACTGCTCTTGATGTTCTGTTTCCGGTTCTATAACCATAATTCTTTTCAGTTGGCTAAATGCCTCATTATTATCTTTATAAATACCGGCACCAATACCAGCTGCCCTCGCCGCTCCGATACTACCATCGGTTTGCATAATGTTTATTGTAGTGCGACTGACGTTAGACAAAGTAGTTCTAAACAATGGAGATAGGAACATATTGGCATTACCTGCATTGATATTTGAAATACGAATGCCCATTTGACGCATTATCTCTATTCCATAACATAGCGAGAAAGCCACTCCTTCTTGAACTGCTCTTAGCAAGTGAGCACGAGTATGATTATAGAAACTTATTCCACTGATATTGCAATCAACGTTTCTATTTCCCAACATTCGCTCTGCTCCATTACCGAAGGGTAATACTACTAGAGAGTCAGAACCGATGGGCGCTGTTGCAGCCAAATTATTAATCTCTTCGTAAGTCAGATCCGGAGCGATATTATGACGAGCCCATGCATTCATACTACCCACACCGTTTATGCACAACAACACTCCCAATCGACACAAATCAGAAGAATAGTTAACATGAGCAAACGTATTAGTCCTACTCTGTGTGTCGCAATTAATCTTATCCAAAATACCATACACCACACCCGACGTTCCTGCCGTGGCAGCTACTTCACCGGGATTAAACACATTAAGACTAACTGCATTATTAGGCTGATCGCCTGCACGATATGTAATAGGAGTGCCTTGTGGTATTCCCAATTCCGCAGCAGCCTTATCGGATACTTTACCTTGCAGTCCGAATGTTGGCACCAGAGGTGCTATCATTGATTCCGGTATTTCATAATAGTTGAGCAAATCCGTTGCAAGCGAGTATTTACTGAAATCCCACATAACTCCTTCTGAGAGTCCTTCAATAGTGGTTGTCACCTCACCCGTCAATCGCATCGCTATATAATCACCCGGAAGCATTATTTTGCTTATTCGATCAAATATCTTTGGTTCATTTTTCTTAACCCATGCCAATTTTGAAGCAGTAAAATTACCAGGCGAATTCAGAAGATGTTCAAAACAATACTTTTCTCCGAGTTCTAAAAAAGCCTGCTCGCCTATTTCAACTGCACGAGAGTCGCACCAGATGATAGAATCTCTAAGCACATGTTGATTTTTATCGATGCATACTAAACCATGCATCTGCCACGAGATGCCAATAGCACATATCTCTTCAGCTGATGCATCGGCTTTTTTCAAGGCTCTTTGTATAGCATGTCTACAATAGTTCCACCAATCATCAGGCGACTGTTCTGCCCAACCGGGATGAAGAGCTTTGATCGGAGCTTCTACATCAGGATATGAAGCTGTTGCCAACGACAAAGTAGTATCAGCATCTACCAATCCTGCTTTTACAGAACTACTACCTATATCTAATCCTAACAATAGTTTACGATTCATAATATACTATTTAGTAGTTTTCCATAACTTATTCATTTCTTCCAGAGTTTTACCTTTTGTTTCAGGCACAAGTTTCCAAACAAAGAATGCTGCCAGCACACACATCACTCCATACAGACCATAGGTGAACCAATGTCCGAAATTGTCGCCGGATGAAATATGCATATTGAACATAGGAACGAAAGTAGAACTTACAATCCAATTAAATATCCATTGGAAAGCGACTGCTATAGCAACAGCTTCACTGCGGATGGTATTGGGGAATATCTCTGATATCAGCACCCAACAAATAGGCCCCCAAGAGAACATAAATGAAGCTGAATAAATCATAATAGATAGCATACAAAGCCAATTTAGAGCATGATTGCCAAATGTAGCAGCCACACCGAAAGCTCCTATCGCCATGCCAATAGAGCCAAATATCAGCAGAGGTTTACGTCCGATTTTTTCAACTGTAAAGATAGCCAATAAAGTGAAAGCTATGTTGACGACTCCCATTATAACGGTTTGTATCATTGGACTTTGCGTTCCCATATCCTGAAAAATGCGAGGAGCATAATAAAGAACCGCATTAATACCTACTGCTTGTTGGAAGACAGACAACATTATACCAACAAAAACACAAAGAGAACCATATGCGAATAAAGGCTCTTTCTTGATCACTACAGAAGAACGTATGTCTTCAAGAATACGCTGACCTTGTGTCTGACCATTAATGCGTATAAGTATTGAGAGTGCCTTGGCATCCCTTCCTGAGATAACCAGATATCGCGGTGTTTCAGGAATGAAAAAAATCAAAATAGTAAATATTCCTGCAATAATACCCTCACTTCCGAACATATATCGCCATCCCACACTGGTTATCCATTCCGATTCGGAAGGATTTAACAGTTGATTTACACCATCTACCATCTCAATGACAGGTGTAGAATTTTTTCCGAGAATAAGGAAGTTAACAAAATAAACAAGCAACTGACCAAATATGATAGCGAATTGATTCCAACTAACTAACATTCCACGCAGATTAGATGGAGCTATCTCACCTATATACATAGGACATATCGCAGATGCCAATCCCACACCGACACCACCGATTATTCTATAGAAAACGAAGGCATTTAGCAGGTGAATAGTTGGTAATCCATCATTTTCGAAGAATATCATCTCAGGGAACATACTTCCTATCGCAGAAACAAAGAAAAATACTCCTGCCAAAATCAAAGAACGTTTTCTTCCCAGGTGAGATGCTAAGAAGCCGCTAACAGCGCTACCTATTATACAACCGATAAGTGCACTGGCACAGGTAAGACCATGCATACTATTAGTGTACACAAAATCATCTGCATTCATGAAGAATGCTTGTAGACCTTTTTCTGCTCCGGAAATTACAGCAGTATCATAGCCAAAAAGCAATCCTCCAAGTACTGCTACCAGTTCTATGGAATAAAGATAGCGTAAACTTCCCTTATTTTTGCTATCAAGCATGTATGTTACGCATTACTAATTTTATCGATTAATAGATTTTAGATAGTCTATCAGATATTCAGGTCGGTCGGTTTGGATGATACGGAAACCGAGATTGTGGATAAGATAGCCATAATGAGCATCCGGATCTTTCATAGCTTCGTCGTCTTCATGTCCGCCGCAGAGTGTATCCCAGAGGCAGTTTACCCACAAGAGTGACTTACCCTCAGCCAACCGGGAAGCCTCTGCCACATACTGATCGTCATCTCTCCAGCAGAGTTCGAAAGCGCAAGGGTTGCTCTGCTGATGGGCTTTGAACTGCTCAACTGACTCCGGATCGTTCATATCAACAATAGGCATATATATGACATCCTCGAGGTATTTTCCATACAGTTGTTGCACTTCTTCAGCCGACTTGCGCCCTTTCATGATGATTTGGCGAGTAGTGCCTGTCTCCTCGAGGATGGGCACGACGAGGTCGAAATAGCGGTCGGCTTTGTCGAGGTTGACGAGTACCCTACCCTTGCAGAGTTCAAGCGCCTCGCGAAGTGTGGGAATAGAGTGCCTTGTGCGGATATTGACGCCGTTTTTGAGGCGGAACTGCCGGATGCTGTCGAGTGTCATCTCAGAGATGCGACCTTTGCCGGTAGTGGTACGGTCGATCTTGGAGTCGTGCATGATGATGAGTTGACTGTCGGCAGTGCACTGGAGGTCGATTTCAACGATGTCAACTCCCATGTTGATAGCACTCTCAATGGCAGGGAGAGAGTTTTCCGGCCATCCGCGCCAGTCGGCACGATGTGAAGCCACGAGCACACGTTTACAGTCGGGATTCAGCAGGTCTTGCCGTATCTGTTCCGCGCGGGAGAGGTCGGACTTGGGAGCACAAGCTGCGAGCAAGGCTCCGAGAAAAACGAGAAATAATGTCTTTTTCATATCTTTTGGAACGCGAATTATTTTCTGTACTAATCACACGAATCGGTCGAATCTTTGCCATGCGGTGTGTTTAGCTATTAGCTAGCGAAGCTTCTAAATCTTTATATATATCTTTTTCTTATACAATGGATACGCGATGAGCCACATGAGGCCGAGGATAATCAACGAGCAGACGAGTGAGCCACCATTCTCTCCGAAGACGGTCACCATGCAGTTGGAATAGAAGAAATCCCAAACAGAGATGCGGTCGCCTTGGAAAGTGAAATAGATATTCATCAAACCTTTAACTACAACACTAGCAAGCACGTAGATAAACAACGGATTGGCGCCGAAACTCTCAAAGAAAACCGACCAGCGACGCTTGCCATTGATATCGATGATCCAAATGAGGAGAGCCAGGAGCAAAGAGGCAAGTCCGCATGTAACCCCGACAAAACTGATACTCCACATGCTTTTGTTGATGGGGAAAGCATAGTCGAGCAAGAATCCGCACATAAGGATAATTGAGCCCAGGATGAAGAGGCGGTTTGTTTTGGTCCATTTATCATCGGTTTGCGTGATAAGCATACCGACAAAGACTCCGATAAGACAGTGGGCGATGCAAGGGATGGTGGAGAGTATGCCTTCAGGATCGAAAGTAACTCCACCAAGATGATACATATGCGCTTCGCCAATGACGGCAAGATCAACCCTTGCTACCACATTATCTGCAGTGAGATCGAAACTATGTGTGACACCGACGATAACACAATAGATGACAATCAGCAAAGCGGCAACCCAAGGGATGCGTTTGGGTTTGAAGATCAAGAGCAGTAATCCTGCGAGGCAAGAAACGATACCGAGACGCGGCAAAACACCCATGATACGCATATTATGGATCATGTTGTAGCCCACATCCCCCCATGTGCCTCCGTGCGAGAGGGTGCGACACATGATGATATACCAATCGCGCATCCATCCGATGAGCACCAACAACGCGCCTCGATACAGCAGTTTACCAGCAGCTCTCCACGTGAGACGGAAATCGGTTTTTCGCCATGAGAGATACATGGCCACACCCATCACGAAAACGAAGAATGGAAATACGAGGTCGGTTGGTGTACAGCCATCCCATGCGGCGTGTTTAAGTGGAGCATACATATGACTCCATGAGCCGGGATTGCTGACAACAATCATGCCTGCAATGGTGATACCTCGAAGAACATCGAGAGCGAGAAGACGTTGTGGTTTTTCCATTTCTCGGGGTTAAAAGAAGTT
>JAEEGL012249045.1_pt1 | contig 19697 bp, 13 predicted proteins | sample 9134231 | NCBI WGS metagenome assembly JAEEGL01 (sample SAMN16246548, study PRJNA631951) | gut metagenome | biome: gut microbiome; feature: rumen; material: fiber-attached | host: Bos | place: Iran: Karaj | collected 2018-10 | reverse complement strand
GTATATTTGAAGAATGATTCAACTCTTTCAATATATTTATCTTCCATTATACAATCGTTTTCAACATATTCTTCTATTTTATTAATTAAATCTTCATGTGATGCTATTTCATCACCGAAACCCATTGTTTCATAATCAAAGTAACTTTGTTCATGATGATAATCATCTGCATAATGATAATAGATAAGTGGCTTTTTAAGATATGCAAAATCAAAGAATACTGATGAATAATCCGTAATTAATAATGATCCGCTTTCAAATAACTCAGGATAAGTTTCATCATAGGAAATTTTGATATAATCATCGAATTCGAATAAATCAAGATATCTTTTGTCTGTATCTGCAATAGTATATTCCAATCTAGGATGTGGTTTAAACATTATTTCATAACCATTTTCCTTTGCAATATTAATAAACCTTTCATCTTTTACAAGATTATTCAATGCATTAAAGTAGTCTGAATTAACAAATAACTTTTCATTTCCTTCTAAGAAATTACGCCATGTAGGAATAATCAGGATCCTTTTTTTCTTATTGTCATTTTTTAAATTATCATATCTTGGAAAACCCAATGTTTGAACTATGCTATTATCATAAGCGTAAGTACCATCTGTAAATGATTTACTTTCTTCTTCAGAAACTGTTAAAATTAATGATAAGTTCTTATCATATTTTCTTAGATAATATGCAATATCATCCTTGGTTACACCATGTTGTAAGAAATAAATGGCTACTGTAATTAACCCATTGTACAAATGTCTTACATCTTTTTTCTTATCATCATCATAGAACGGATTTATTAGACTTTCATCCGGATGTGAACCTATCACTTTATGTGCAAGTAAATATAATAATTTGTGTTTAAATGATTTATATCCAACAACCTTACCTATTTTTGATAGACGTTTATAATCTTTTGAATCTTTTTCGAGGATGAAATATTTTTTTATTCCATCTTTTTGTTGCATAGCGTATTTAAATAAATGTTCTCCATTATCATCTGCTTTATTGCTTCTATCCATAAATAAATAAATCTGTTTATGGAAAAACCTTACATTTAAGAAATGAAGAATTAATGCTAGTTTTCTTAAATATTTTGCCTGTTTAAATCCTTCAGGTTTTGATTTTTCTAGAGTATTTTGTACTATTTCTTCGCGTTCTTTCATCTTTTTAAATCTATATGCTTCTATATTAAATGTATTATCTTTAAATGTAATTATATGTGAATCTTTAACAATATAATTACTGATATTGGATATGCGGGCGTGTTTGTGGAAATTGATTTTTAAATATTTAGAAACGCTTTCTTCATTATCTGAAATATATCTTGTTAATACTTTTACTGAACATTTTTCTCCTTCAGAAATTGGTACTTTTAAATCAAAGTTATATGAATATTGCCATATGTAATCTACGAATTTCATTTCTTGACGGGTAGGATATTCAACCCTATTTCCAATATATTCCTCTGATTTATTCTTTTTTAAGTCTTTTTTAACAGCAATAATTTTTATATTATCATAACTAAAGTTACTGTTTAAGAAACCAGAAATATTTAAGAAACCATCTCTAATTTCTACAATATCGATCCATAAAGAGTGGGATTGTAAACTATCAATTTGTCTATTATTGACTTTTATTATTGCATTGTTGTTAACAATTTTTTCTTCTTTATTGTCAGTGATTAAATATGTTAAAAAGTCTCTAAATTGCTTGTTAGTTATATATTTGTTATTTGCTACACCAACATCCAGTTTTCTTAAAATAGGAATCAATTTATCCCAAAATTCCTTTTTTTCCTCCTCGTTTAATAAAGATAAATCTGGTTGTTTTAATAGCCATTGGATGTCATATGCGATTAGATATTGGATGAATGATTCAACTTTTCCTGTTTTTTCAATAGAATATTTTTCTAATTTATCAAAGTATTTGTCTAATTTTTCAATGAAAAATTCTTTTTTAAGTCTGGAATTATCTATAGTAGAACTTTCATCAAAACGTTTACGATAATAATAAGTAGCAGAATTAATTACTCCGTATTTCTTTTTTTCTAGTAAAATCTCATTTATCATGATAGAATCTTCGGATGTAATCACGTCTGTTGCAAATTTGAATCTTGGGAAAAGTGTATATTTGAAGAATGCGCTTGAAGCAGATAATTGAGGATTATTTGATTCAACATTCAAATCAATTACTTTATCTGTTTTAAATTTTTCATTTAAAATATGATAATTTTCATTTCTTCCAAAGAATTTGATAGGAATTGCAAGCACATCTATTTCAGATTCATGTTTGTTGAAGAAATCTAAAACATTTTCAAGGGTTTCTTCGGATAAATAATCATCACTATCCAAGAAATTTATATATTTTCCTTTAATAAATTTTAATCCGTTATTTCTGGCTGTAGCTTGTCCAGAATTTTCTTGAGAAAGTACAATTATATTTTCAGGGTATTGTTTTTGATAATCTTTACATATTTCAAGAGAGTTATCTTCACTACCATCATCAACTAATATTAATTGGACATTTTCTTTAAAATCTAAAGTTTGGTTAATTAATGAATCGATTGTTTCATTTAAATAATCTTCTGTATTGTAAATAGCTATCACAATAGAGAAATTAAAGCATCTTGAAATTTTCAGATACTCCTTATTCAAAAAGATAAATTTATTATTTCTACAAATCGTTGTGTCTTCGATTAAATCACCATAATACTTTAAATGTGGTTTACCAGTATATTCTAAATTGTTGCAATTGATTTTTACACTGAAGTAACAATAAAAATCTTTATTTTTTTCTATTGGTATTGTCACATTAAATTTTTTATCATGTTTAAATGGAATTCCGAAATATTTGTTATTTTCCTTCGGATAAAATTCTGTATCAACATCACAATTGATTTTTTCAATTGTGTTATCTTCAAAATGTTCTATTAATTCTATAGAATAATTCTTATCAATATATGAATTAATTATTCCTATTATTTCAACATTTTTTTCATTGATATTAATTTTTTCAATAAGTATCTCCTGATTATTTGATATATCTTCATGATATTCTCCAATATTTAATATTATTGTTTCATTTTCATTAAATGTGAAATCTTTTTCTTCATTATTTTTCAGATATAATAATACGTTTTTCAAATATTTGTCAAAATTATCATTCTCTAAGATAAGTTTTCTATCAATATCCTGTAATAAATAAGTAATTTTACTATTAAAATCATTTTTGTTACTGTCTTCTTCATTATCAAATATATCAATTAAATGATTTATCTCATCAATAATTAAATTATCTTTATAGGATTTTAAATCAGTGTCATTTAGTGTTGTTTTTAATTGTATTAATGTGTCTAAATATTTTTCAAATTTAAGATTAAGGGGGATATTTTTATTATAAAAACAATTGTTAAGTAAAGTAATCTTCTTTTCTTTTGATAATATTTCATTAATTATATGAATATCTTCACAGTTATCGTCAACAGACATATTATAATTATTTAAAAAGCTGTAAGGAATAAATGAAGATAATAATAACTTTTGAGGATAATTACTATTTTTAACTAAATTAAACGTGTAAGGTGTATCTTCACATAATTCAAATTTAGCATTGTCGAAATCTTTTTTATTAAGTTTATCTGAGATTTTTATTGGGATAATAATAGTTGATCTATTTTTATTTTCTTCATTAAATTCATCAATATTTTCTAAACAATTTTCTGAAAAAGTGTCTCCACAATCCAGGAATGTGACATAATCACCTAAAATATTATTTAAAGTAATCTTTTCATTTTTTTCATTGATTTTTTGAATAAATATATTATTTTTATATTTGTTTTGAATATCAGTTAGTTTTTCATGAATTTCAGTATTTTCTTCATTAGAAAGTACTATTAATTGTACATTTTCTTCAAAATCTAAACTTTGATTAACAATAGAATCAATTGATTGTTTTAAGTCAATTATATTATCTGGGAATCGAAGTATGATGGAATATTTGTATGTTTTAAATAATGATAAATTATTGTCATTTATAGTTACAAGCTTATTGTTTATGATAACATAGTTATTTGAATTAACAGTTGATAAAAAATTAATTTTTGGACGTATATTTAAATTATAATCTTTTTCAATCAGATCAATGTTAAAACTAACATTTTTAACATTTTCTTCCAAAGGTATTTTCATTAAAAAATTATAATGGTTAAGATAATCTTTATCATAGTCTATAGAATCATTTTTTGTTGAAATATTAGCAAAATGTTCATATTCCAAAAATTTATCTTCAGTTTTAATATTTGAAATTATTTTTATTTTATCTAAGTTGAAAGGAGTTTCAACGTATCCGTGTATTAAAAATTTATTATTTTGGATAATTGGGGAGGATATATGAATTGTTTGGGATGATAATAAATTTTCTGAATAGTACTCATATTTTTCTTCTTTTAGATCTTTTAAAGAAATAACGAATTTTTTATTATTTTTTAAATAAATTAAGTAGCTTTTCTGTTCGAAGTTTAAATAGTTATTATTCAATATGAGATTTTCATCAAGTTGACTTAAAATTTTTACTAATTCCTTTTCTTTGTCTGAACTAATGTTTTTTTCATCATATAAAATAGTTTCCAAAGAATATAAGATACTATTTTGAATAAAAGGATGAATAGTTCCTGCTTGATTAATTGAATATTTAATCACATCTGAAATGTCATTAAATGAAATATCATAATTATTTATAGTATATGGATAATTCACATGATAATTAATGTATTTTTTCTTTTCTAAAACAATTTTTTCAACAAAATATTTTGATTTTAATATTGAGTTATCCTTATTTATAATTTTTTGTAATTTATCCGTATTTACAAATGATATAATAAGATTTAGTGGTATTGTAGATGGTTCGTTAGTAATGTCTATAATTTTAACATAAGGCTCTTTATCATTTGATTTAACAACATTAATTAAATCTATTTCATCACCATATTTTTCAAAAAGGAGATATATTTTTTCAAGAGTGTTTTCTAATAAAATATCATTATTTAAGATACAGGAGTATTTTCCACTTGCTTTTTTTATTCCATCATTTATATCAGTTGTATCTAATAATAATATATTTTCTGGATATTGTTTATGATATTTAATAATATTTTCATTTTCAATATTACCTAAAATGATTATTTGAGTATAATTAATTAAATTAGCTGTTTCAATAATTATTTTTTGTAATGTTTTTTCAGTTTCTTCTGGTTCATAATTTTTTATTATAATAGAACAATTAAAAGTTTTTCCACTATTTTTTTCAATATCCATATCTATCATTCCTTTTCAAAAAATTTTTTATATTAAATAGGTTTATGTTTTAAATAATATTTATTTTTATCTTAAATATATTCAGTTTATTCTAAATGGAATTAAATGAATTAGCTTACTTTAAGCTTTTAATTAATTATTTTTTGGTTTTTTTATCACAGTATTCTGTTCTAAATTAATAATTTTCGTTAATGCAATTATTTTTATATAAAAAAAATCATATATTTAAAATAATTTAGAATTACAATTTATTTATTTAACATTATAGTGGTATTATGGATATTATTGAAAAAGATGAAAAGAATAATCAGATTATGGGTTTTAAACCACAATTAAATAATTCAAGAATTATTTTTAATGGGAAAAATAATCGTTTAATTTGTGAGTAAAATGTAATATTAAAAAAATCTAATATAAGTTTTAACGGAAATAATTCCGTAATCTATTTATCATCTAATAGGAATGTATATTATTTAAATATATCAATATTTAATAATTCAGCTTGTTTCATTGGTGAAAACAATTATATTAATGGAACCTTGAATCTAATTTTATCTGAGGAAAAGCACATATTCATAGGTAAAAATAGTATTTTTTCATTTGGAATTTGGGTAAGGATGGCAGATCCTCATTTAATATATGATGTTGATACAAAACAGAGACTTAACTTCACGGAAAGTATCTTTTTAGGGGATCATGTATGGGTTGGACAAGATGCGTTCCTGCTTAAAGGTACTCAAATGGGTTCTGGTAGTATAGTTGGAGCTAAATCTCTTGTTTCAAATAAAAAAATTAGTTCAAATACTATCTGGGGTGGAAATCCAGCTAAAGAAATTAAATCAGGTGTATTTTTTGATAGTTCTTCGGTTCATTCTTACACAGAAGAAGATACAATTAATTCTATATCTTATCAAAGTAATCAATGGATTTTTGAAGACAAGGGTGATGTTTTAAATTTTGATCAAATTGATTCTAAACTTTCAAATATGGATGTTGATGAAAAGATTGAATATTTATTGGAATTAAATAAAAATGATAATCCTAATAGATTTTATATAAAATAAAAAAATATTTAAATAAATCTTTAAAATATTTTTTTTTTCTATTTTTTGATTAATTCACATAGGTTTTTTGCTACAGTATACATTCCATAATCATTAAAATGTGAAGCGTCTATGGATATAAGATCGAACTCTTCTTCATCAAATAACTCTTTTACATTTAATATTTCTACATTTTCGTTACGTTCTAAAGCATTTCTGTAAGTTTCATAAACAATTTGATCAAAATCATTATATTCAAACCAATGATTAAATGATTCAGAAGTCATTAATATTATTTTTGTGTGTGGATGATATTGTCGAATTTTTTTGTAAAATTTTTCGTGAGTTTCTTTAAAATATTCTGTTGTAGCTGCGTTTCGCGTATAATCTAAAATGATTGTATGACCGTTTAGTTTTCCAATTAATTCTGCCATGGAGTCATTTCCAAGACAACAAGAAGAACATGAAATATTAATTATGTCTCTATTTAACATTTTACTAACATAATTAGGGAAGCTATTTCCACTTCGAGATGCTGCAGCTCCTTGTGTAACACTGTTTCCATAGAATATTATTGGTAGTTTCTTATCATCAGGATAATCTATTTTTTCTATTGTTGAACCTTTTTCAATTCCCATATATAATTCTTCAATTTTATTATAATTGGGCATAAAAATGCATAGTTCACTATTTGGGCTTTCACGAAGCTCTTCTGCAAAAATGTTTTGACCGTTGTTTGGCGCAAATATTGTTCGATGGAAATATTCCTCTTTAATTATTTTATAAACATCAAAACCCATTGAACCCCAATTAACCATTTTAAGGTAACTCCACTTTCTATTAAATTTAACTTTTAAAATGATTCGAGGGGAACTTGTTTTAAAACGTAATCTAACACCACATGTTGAACTGTTTAAATTTTTCATTTCATGAGTTGCTCCAGGACCAAATTTTTCCATTTCTTCTTGTGTTTCTTTAGGAAATTTACAAAAATCAACTTTATCACTAGAGAAATTTAAAATTCCGTAGAATAATTGTGGATTATCAAATAAATTCACATATTCAATATTTTCTTCATTAATATTTCTTAAAGAATCATGTATGTCATTCATGTATTCCATTAAAATCCCCCGATTAATTGTTTAAGTAATATCTCTTCAATAATTTTTTTAAATTTCTTATAAATCATTACATTTCCCGAATCATTGATAAAGTTTCCACTGTAAGTGCAGATATCCAGATATTCATTTTCATATAAAAATGAAAAATCGTATAATTTTATTTCTCCATTTGAAAATTCATCATCCAATAATTTTTTAACTAATTCTATTTTTTCTGATTTGTACTTTGGAATGCAGTACCAACAAATAATATTTTTGCAATGTTTTTGAAGTTTATGAATAATATCTACCAAATATTTTTCTACATCTTCATTAGTCTGATTCACATAATCCACTTCTAAAATTGCTAAATCGTACTGTTCAAGATTTTCATTATTTTCATAATATTCATGTATTAATTTTAAATAATTCGGTTGATAAAAAGTTAAATTACTCATGTTTGATTCTAGTTTACGTCCAATTATACTTGAAAAAGTGAATGCTGATGTTGTGCAACCAATACCAAAACTGTGTGGTCCACCAATCACAAGGAGATTATTTAGATAATCATTACAAATACTTGCTTTTGATTCATCAGGAATTTCAACGTCTAGTTTATCTAATTTACTAAGAATAGGTCCAATAATTAATACTTCGTATTCTTCATTTATTTTTACGAGGTGATGCATATAAATTGTTGAATTTTGTCTTTCAGTATATGCGTCAACATTTAACCAACTGGCATCGTTTTCTTTTTTATATAATACCATTATTCCTTGATGTGCAGAAATACCAACATGGGGAAAATTTCCATAAATTACATCTTTAATCTTAAAATTAATAGTAAATTTCTGAGCATTAGTTTTGAATTTAAAAGTCGCTGGATTAGATAAGGTAGTATTTTTGCATTCCTTTAATAAATTTAGAATCATTGTTAGCCGTACTCCGTTAAAATGTTTATAATATTAATGTTTATTTTTGTAAATTAATATTTTTATATTCATCTAATATTTTCTCTTTTATGTTTGGGAACTCTTCAAGTAATAATTTGAATTGTTCATCATTATGTGTTTCATTATAGGACCATAATGTATCCTTATTAAACACTATGTCGCGTGCAGGATTAACATAGGTTATGTCACAAATGTTGTTTTTTACAACCCTAATTTTAGTGTTGTTTAAAACGGCCATTGCCCAAAACCAAATGTCATCTCCCGTAGGACATAGTTTATCATACATTTTTGTCTGATAAACTGTTTTTGATAATGAATTAGGGGGGAACAATGTTCCACCTCCTGTTGTAAAGAAATTTAGAAAACTAGCATCTTCCTCATTTTCACAAACAGTCCATTCTTTATAGTTTCTAAGTTCACAATCTTTAAATCTTATTTTACGGGCTCTATGAGTAACAATATCATTAGGATAGTTTTTATGATGTTCATATAATTTTCTTAACCATTCTTTTGGATAGTATAAATCATCATCAGCAGTAATAATCAAAGAATCAGGATATTCTTGAAGAGATGGTATAAGTTTTTTATAAGATTTTAAACTATCACACCATTTAATTGTTAAACCATATTGTTTTAAGCGTAATAAGTCTTCAGGTAAATTTTCTTCATGTTTTGGAAATTCTTTTTCAGCCAACCATAAAATTATTTTATCTGCTTTCCAATCTTGATTTAATAATGAATGAATTGTATAAACTACTTCATTTATACGTTTTGGATAACTGGTTAATGATATGATGACTGAATCATCACGTTTATCTTCATTTAATCCATATTCATCAAATTTCCCTATATCTTCATATATTTCGTATTTATTTATTGCTAATGGTTGCCAAATATCTTTGTTAATCTTTATAATTCCTTCATTAATTCCTTTTTCAACAAAATAAACCAATGGATTTTCGTTACTAATATTATTATTGAATTCTTTATAAAATTTGGTGTCGAAGATTTCACAAGGGTTATAATCATAAAGATATCCTATATAGATATAATGAAGTAAAGAATCAGTTTCTGGTTTAAATTCGCATTGTTTTAAGTAATATTCTTCATCAAAAAGATTATATTTTAAAATTTTATTATAAGCTTCAAAATTTGAAAAATCTTCGTTTAGTAAGTTTTCTGATATTTTGTTTAAAATGTATTTATTTTCTTTAAGCAACGTGTTTTTTTTATTTAATATTTTTTTAAAAGAATTTTTAACCCGCTTAACTGATTTGAAACTTTTCATATTATTAGATTGTATATAATATATTGATAAATATTTTGTAAATCTTTTTGTAACCTTTTTTTTTAGTTCTACAAAAATACTGAATTTCAGAAAAAAAATGATTCTAACATAAAATATAGAATAATTGTATATAATATTTTTTTCATATACTTAAATAGTATAGTTTATGAATTAAATTAAGGAGAATATTCATGGTAAAACTTTCAATAATTATGCCCGTTTTCAATGCATCAGAGTATCTTGAAATGTCATTAAATAGTATCATTTCGCAGACGATAGATGATTATGAAGTAATAATCGTAGATGATGGATCAACGGATAATTCTAAAAATGTTATTGATAGTTTTATTAAAAAACACGACAATTTCAAATGCATTTCACAAGAAAATAGTGGCTCTGGGAAAGCAAGAAACAATGGAATAAAAAATGCTAAAGGGGAATATATTGCTTTTTTGGATGCCGATGATAAATTCTTGGATGATACAGCTTTGGAAAAAATGTATAATATAGCAAAAGAAGATAATGCAGATATGGTATCTGCAAACCTCAAGAGAATAACTAAACTCGGAACTATTGAAGAAAATTATGATTATAATAATAGTTTAATAGGTTATTTTACTAGTCAAGGGATTTTAAAACCATGGGAATATGGAATTCCTTGGGCTTTTTATAAAAACATATTTAAAAAATCATTCATTGAAAAGTATGGTATTTGTTTCCCAAATTTACTACGTGGCCAAGATCCTGTTTTTCTTGCAAAAGTATTAACAAATCTTAAACAATTTTCTATAGTGGGTATTGATTTATATGGTTATAATCATTCGGCCAGTGGTGGAGTTAACATTAAAGTAAATGAATATGTTAAAATAAAGGATTATATTCAACATTTTATTGATACCTGTGAGATTCTTGAAAAACCACAATTTTATCATATTAAAGAGTTATACAAAAAAGAATTTATTGATTATCTTAATTTTAGAGAAAATTATAAAAATCAAAATGTTATCAGTGTAGTTAAAGAATTATTTGCTGATAATGAACTCTTTAAGGAAAATGACTATGGATATATTCTTATAGACTTAATAAAAAATGATGCTAATAAAGAATATTCTGAGGAATATAAACTAATTAAATCATGTATTTTTGAGGAAAGTATGATTGAAAATACTTTTATAGATGTAGATCGGTTACAGGATTTTGCTAAAATATCAAAAGATAGTGTTCAAGATAAAGAACTTCAAAAATTATCATTTTTAGAACTTAAACAGAAAGAAGAATACATATTTAATGAAAAGAGAAAAGTATTTGGTAAAGTAGGTAGATATAAACGAGATATAAAGTATTATATTAAAGTAAATGATGAGATTCTTAATTCAAATAGTTGGAAATTTACTAGTTACCTTCGTTCATTAAAACATAAATTTTAGATCTAGTGGAGATAAACTAATGGTTAAATTAACATTAATTACAAAAGTTGATGAAAATACTGAGTGTTTAGAAAAAAATATTAACACAGTATTTAAATCACCAGAAGATATTGATTTGATATGTATTGGTAACGAATTTGATAAAACGATATTTAACAATAATAATAAGATTACACTTACCGATTCGTTAAATAATAATTTATTAAACACATTAGATTCTGAATATATATTATTTGTTGATTCAAATAAAATAATTAATGAAAATGTGTTAAATAGTCTCGTTACAAAACTTGAAACTGATTTAGTCGACATTTTAATGTTTAATTTGAATAATCAATCAGTAGAAGACATGACTATTATTTCAAGAATAACTGGAAATACAACGTTTACACATGAAAAAATTAAGGATTTTATATTTAACATTGATGATACAATATTTTCAAAAATTTATAAAAAAGATTTTTTAAATAATTTTTTCAATGAAGTGGATATTGAAAACACTGAATTAATTAATATTAAATTGTTATTAAATGCAAAAGATATTTCTGTTGTTAATGAAGTGTTATACGAAGAAAAACAGGAATATTTCGAATATATCAACACAGATGATTATAAGAAATATATTGACTCACAAAAAAATATTTTAAATTTTTTAAATGAGACAATTTATATTTCAGTTTCAAAAAATAATTTTATTCATAAGTTATGTGACAAATTTGAAGAAGTTGGAATATAATACAAAAAAGAATCTTTTTATCTTCTAAGGAATACCTTTTTAGAAATACTTGAAAATAATGATAAAAATAATTTTATGAACAGTTTATCAAACACAAATAGAAAGAAATTTGAACAGATAATAATCTCAGAATCTTTAGAAGAATATGATTTACTCAAAAAGTTATCTGAAGATACAAAATCTATAAATTATATGAAAAGATACGGTAAAATATTAAAAAGTGAAGAAGAAAAGATTAAAAATTTCAATAATAGTCTCACATCATCTAATAGTTGGAAACTAACAAAAATTTTCAGATTAATAAGGATTAAGTGGTTTTAATGGTAAAAGTATCTGTTGTAATTCCTGTTTATAATGTTGAACTATACTTGGAAGATTGTTTAAATTCTGTTTTAAATCAAAGTTTAACAGATATTGAAGTAATATGTGTAAATGATGGTTCAACAGATAAATCATTTGATATATTGGAAAATTATGCTAAAAATGATGAAAGAATGACCGTTATTAATCAAGAAAATGCAGGGCATGCCGTTGCTACTAATATCGGGATGACATATGCCACAGGAGAATATCTCTTTTTAATGGATTCTGATGATATAATTGAATTCAACGCATTAGAACTCACATATAACAAAGCAAAAGAATGTGATGTTGATTTCGTAATCTTCAAAGCAATTAATTATGATAACTCCGAGGGCAAATATTATGAAACTAAATCATACAGTATGACTGAAATTTATGATAGAGTTCAAGACAATGTATTTTCGTATGAAGATATTGAAGATTTAATATTTACAATGTCTGTTACTCCATGGAGTAAATTGTATAAACGAAGTTTTATTGTAGATAATAATATAATTTTTCCAGAAGGTCTGATTTTTGATGATAACATTTTCTTTTGGGAAGTATTATTCAATGCTAAAAAAATAGTTTTCTTAAATGAATTTTTATTTACACGTAGATTTTACTCAACATCTTCAACAAATAATGGAGATTTAAGATTTCTTGATTCAATAGTAATTAATAAATTAATTTGGGATACTTTCATAAAATATAATCATTTTGATTATCATAAAAATGTTTTATACAATAATAGAGTATTATCTCTTTATAATCGTTATGTGAACATTAAAGATGAGTATAAAAATACATTTTTCAAAGAAATGAAAAAAACATACCTGTCCATTATTTATGATGAAGATTTATTCAATGATTTTATGGAAAACCTCAATGAAAATAACAAAAAAATTTTTATCCAAGTATTAAGTACCGATAATTCAGATGATTTTGAATTACTTAGAAAAACATACGGTTCAATAATTAAAAATCCGGGGGATAAATAGGATGTCAAGAACAAATCAACCGAAAGTTTCAGTAATACTTCCCTCTTTGAATGTTAAAAAGTATATTAAACAATGTATTGAAAGTGTAATTAATCAAACACTTAAAGATATTGAAATATTATGTGTTGATGCTGGAAGCGAGGATGGGACATTAGAAATTCTTAAGGAATATTCTGAAAAAGATGAAAGAATTCATGTTTTTCTATCAAATAAAAAAAGTTATGGTGCACAGGTTAATCAAGGTATAGCTAATGCTAGAGGGGAATACATTTCAATAGTTGAAACTGATGATTATATAAAAGAAGACATGTTGGAAAGTTTGTATAATTTATCGGAATTTGGTTATATAGATATTGTTAAATCAACATTTTATCATGTTTATGAAGAAGAAGGTGAACAAAAAATAGTTGTTGATAGAGCTAAAAAGAATTTAAAATATTATGGAACAATATTCCTTGCTAAAGATTATCCTCTGTTTTTAGAAGGACATCCATCAATTTGGGCGGCAATTTATAAAAAAAGCTTTTTGATAAACAACAACATAAAATTTAAAGAAGAAGCTGGTGGTGGTTGGGTAGATAATCCATTTTTCTATGAAACTGCTCTTAAAGCAGAAAGGATTGTCTATAAGGATATCCCTTATTACTATTACAGAGAATCTAATGAAAATTCTTCTTCTAATAATTTAAAAGATTTAAGTATTCCTCTTAAGAGAATTAATGAAATGTTTGATATTTTAGATGATTTAAATTGTAATAGTAAAGAAATTAAAAATACATTATATAAACGTCTATGCAGGTATGTTGAAATAATCATAGAAAATAATGGTAATTCAACAGATAATCTGGATTATGAAACTTTGAATACATTAAACAAGGTTTTGTTAAGGGTGGATACATCTTATATTCAAAATCTTTCAAATAAAGATAAACGATTTTACTATAAATTCGCTTCACCTTTAATATTATACAAGTTCAAAAATTAAATCTATTTAACCACCTCTTTTTTAAAACTTTTAACTCTAAATTCATTAAAATTATATTATATTTTTTACATATATTATAATATAATGTAGAATTATCTAAGAATAAATATACTGAATTAATGGATGATTCTTTAAATTTATGTTATTATAATCTACAATTAAGGAGATATTTTTTAAATGAGTAGTAATGAAATTCCAAAAGATTATGATCATACAACAGAAGAAGAATTACAAACTTTATGGCAAAATGATAACACTTATAGATTTATAGGTGATGGAACAAGGCCAACATATATTATTGATACACCACCACCATACCCAACAGGTAAACTTCATATGGGTCACGTTTTAAATTGGGTTTACATGGATATTATTGCAAGATACAAACGGATGAATAATTTTGATGTTCTTTTCCCACAGGGATGGGATTGTCATGGTCTTCCAACAGAAGTTAAAGTGGAAGAAATTCATGAAATAAAGAAAAATGATGTTCCTAGAGAAACATTCAGAGAATATTGTATTGATTTAACTCATGAAAACATTGAAAAAATGAGAAAACAAATGAAAAGTATGGGTTATTCACAGGATTGGACTCATGAATACATAACTATGCTTCCTGAAAATAAGAAAAGAACACAATTATCTTTCCTTAAATTATATGATGAAGACATGATTTATCGTGATATTCATCCAATAAATTGGTGTCCTCGTTGTGAAACAGCAATTGCATTTGCAGAAGTAGAATACAAAGATAACACAACAAAACTTAATTATGTAAATTTCCCTGCATCTGATGGTTCAGGAAATGCAACTATAGCAACAACAAGACCTGAATTATTATGTGCATGTGTGGCTGTAGTAGTACATCCTGATGATGAAAGATACTCACAATTACATGGAAAAACTGTAACCCTTCCTATTTATAACAGAGAAGTTACAATAATTACTGATGAATCTGTAGATCCAGAATATGGTACAGGGGTAGTAATGATCTGTACATTTGGGGATAAAACAGATGTTGAATGGGTAACACGTTATGATTTGGATGTTATTGATGCAATAAGTGAAAATGGTTTAATGCTTGAAGTAGCCGGCAAATATGAGGGAATGGCTATAAAAGAATGTAGAAAAGCAATTATTGAAGACCTTAAAGATGAAGGTTTCCTAATTAAACAGGAAGATGTTGACCAGAATGTAGGGCTCTGTTGGAGATGTAAAACTCCAATCGAAATCATGACTAAAAAACAATGGTTTGTAGCAGTCAATAAAGTTCAGGAAGACATAGTTGAACAAGCCAAAAGTATGCGGTGGATTCCTGGACACATGTACCAAAGATTAGAAAATTGGGCAACAAGTATGGACTGGGACTGGTGTATATCCAGACAAAGAATATTTGCAACACCTATTCCTGTATGGTACTGTGATGAGTGTAATGAAGTAGTTTTACCTAGTATTGAACAACTACCAGTAGATCCAACAATAGATAAACCGGATCATGCATGTACCTGTGGATGTAATTCATTTACAGCAGAAGAAGATGTACTTGATACATGGATGGATAGTTCAATCACTCCATTAACAGTAGCAGATTGGCCAAATCCTGGATGGGAAAAAGTATATCCATCAACTTTAAGACCACAGGGACATGACATCATCAGAACATGGGCTTTCTATACTATTATGCGTTGTTACGCATTAACTGGTGAAAAACCATTCGATGAACTAGTTATTAATGGAATGGTATTTGGTGAAGATGGACACAAAATGAGTAAATCTTTAGGTAATGTAATCGCTCCAGAAGAAGTTATTACAGAATATGGGGCAGATGCATTAAGACTTTGGAGTGCAAACAGTGTTCCTGGTTCAGATGTACCATTTGGATGGAAGGATATTAAACACGCATACAAATTCCTTAGAAAATTCTGGAATGCATTTAGATTCATCAGTATGCATTTAGATGAAAATGTACCGGAAAACTTAAGTGAAAATAACATAATTGATCAATGGATTTTATCAAAACTCAACAGATTAAATAAAGTTGTAACTCAAGCATTTGAAGAATACAACTTTGCAAATGCTGAACAAGCAATCTATGACTTTGTCTGGCATGATTTTTGTGATGAATATATTGAAGCAGTAAAATACAGATTATATGAAGATACAACATCAACTCAGGATGCTAAATTCACACTTAAAAAAGTAATAGAAACAGTACTTGCGTTAATGGCTCCAATTACTCCATTCTTTGCAGATCAGGTGAGTGGATATTTAGGAAATAATTCATTTGATTTACATAATGGTGGATGGCCACAAGTTGAAGAAGAATTAATAAGTGATGATATCGAATTAATCGGAAGTTATGCTGTTGACATTATAGATGAATTAAGAAGATATAAATCATCACACGGAATTCCATTAAATCAATTATTAAATACAGTAAATATTTACACAGAAGATGTTGAAAAAGTTAATTTAACAATTGATGATATTAAAAATACTAACAAAGTGGATAATATTACAGTTCAAAGTGGAAAACCAGACTTACATGAAAAAGTTAAATTGATTGAACCAGTAATGAGTAAAATAGGTCCTGAATTTAAACAAAACGCTAAAAAAATCATTGATTTTATAGCTAATACAGATCCGGAAATAATTATGGAAGAATTAAACTCTACTGGAGAAGTTAAAGTGGATGATGTTGCATTCACAAACGACCATATTACAACAGAATCAGATCTTGTCAGTAAAACTGGTGAAGTTGTAGATATTATTAAAACCGAAAATTATGATATATTATTAGAAGTTCAACAATAAACTTCTTTACTACTCATTTTATTATATTTTTTTAAGGAGACTTTTTTATGGACTTACAAGTTGAAAAAGTTGAAAAAATTACTGGAATTATTAAAGCCCCCGCATCAAAAAGTTATTCACACAGGGCATTTATAGCAGCAGCACTTGCTGAAGGTGAATCTATTTTAAGAGATCCATTATATTCTGAGGATACTCTTGCAACACTTGAAGCATGTGAACAGTTGGGGGCATTGTTTCAAAGATACCCTGATAAATGTATAGTGCAAGGAACGGCAGGATATATTAGAACACCTGAAAATATTATTGATGTGAAAAATTCAGGAACAAGTGTAAGAATACTTAGTAGTGTAGCAGCAATTGCTCCCAGAGCAAATTTCACCATATTCACTGGTGATGAATCCTTAAGAAAACGACCCATGCAGGATTTAATTGATGCATTGGAAAATTTAGGTGTTCAAATTTATTCCTCACAAAGTAATGGTACTCCTCCGATAATAGTTAAAGGTGGATTTGATGGTGGAGAAACTGATATAAATGGAAGTGTAAGCAGTCAATTTATATCTTCGATAATTATGGCAGCACCGTACTCTAAAAATCCTGTAACTCTAAACGTTCGCGGAACTTTTGTATCAAAACCCTATGTTAATATGACATTGTCTGTAATTAGTAAATTTGGTGTTGATTTTGAATATGATGCCACTAATCAACCGGAATATTCTTCATATTACATTGAACCTCAAAAATATGAATGTGCAGATTATACTATTGAAGGAGATTATTCTTCAGCATCATATATTTTAGCTGCTGCTAGTATGATTCCATCAGATATAACTATAAAAAATCTATATAAAGATTCTATGCAGGGTGACAAGGTTATTGTGGATATAATCCAAAGGATGGGTGCAGAAGTAGAAGTTAAAGATACTGAAATACACATTAAAAGTGATGGAAATCTTAAAGCTTTTGATCTTGATTTATCCAATGCTCCTGATTTGTTACCTACGGTTGCAGTTTTAATGGCACAAGCAGAGGGAACTTCTAAAATTACAGGTGTGGAACATGCTAGATATAAGGAAACAGACAGAGTTCATAATTGTGCTATAGAATTAGAAAATGTTGGTGTTGAAGTTGAAGAACTTCGGGATGGATTAATTATTAAAGGAAATCCAACAGGTGGAAAAGTTGATTCACATATGGATCATAGGATGGTAATGGCATTTTACATATTAGGTTTAAAAATTGGAAATATTAGCATTAAGGATGCATCATGTTATGATATTTCATTCCCAAATTTCCTAGAAGTAATGAATTCAATTATAGGTTGAGGTATTATTATGGATGATACTATGAAAGGTGATTTCACAACAGATGAAATTAAGTATATTGTAGATGAACTTGAAGAAATTTTTGAACGCAGAACATTTGAAGATCAAACTCCTTATGAAGTTTTAGTCAGGACAATTCTTTCTCAAAGAACAAGGGATGAAAACACTGATAAAGCTACAGAAAATCTTTTCAGTGTATATCATACAATGGAAGAAATAGCAGATGCTCCTGTTGAAGAAATTGCCAAATTAGTTAAACAAGCCGGTTTTTATAATGTAAAGGCAGGCAGAATAAAAGAAGTTTCTAACATATTACTTGAAGAGTATGATGGTGTAGTACCTGATGATATTAATGAATTGATTAAATTGCCAGGTGTTGGACGAAAAACAGCTAATTGTGTATTAGTATTTGGTTTTCAAGAAGATGCTATTCCCGTGGATGTTCATGTTCATAGAATTTCAAATCGTTTGGGACTTGTACATACTAATGAGCCTGAAGAAACTGAGGAAGTTTTAAGAGAAATAGTTCCAAAAGATTATTGGCTACCGATAAATGATTTAATGGTACAGTTTGGTCAAAATATTTGTAAACCAATTAATCCCCAACACATGGAATGCCCATTCACAGACATTTGTGAATTATATAATTCGGAAATATAATTTTAAAAATTATATTTTCATTTTTTTTTTTCTAATTAGGGAATAAATATTAATTATTTTAAAAAATTCTCACCATCCTCAAAATTCAATATTTTATTTAAGAAGACAATATTATATTTGTATAAACAATCTGAAAAATCATCATATAATCCATATTCAAACATGAATTTGTATATTTTCATTTTAGCTAGTGATTTAAACTCTTTTTGTAAATTATCTGGAATATTCTCACTATATTTTTTTATTTGAGAAATTATGTAATTTAGAATATATTCTTTATAGTATCCATATAATTCATTTTTTAAAAATATGTTTAGAACTTGTTCAACAATATCTATAGTATTTAATGGTAACTTTTTTTCTGTAGTGGTGATAGAATTAGGTCTTACTCGTCTGTTATATAAATAATCATTAATAAGAGAAATATTCTTTGCTTCACAAAACACATGGAAAAAGAAAGGATTATCTTCAAAGGTTATGTTTTCAGGAAATTTTGCAGAAATTCTATTTAAAAATGATTTTAAGTAAAATTTATTCCAAGCAGAAATTGTTATATAAAATGGACCCTTAGGGATATCTAATACATTAAAAATTTTATTTTCAAAACCATTTAATGTATTTATATCATAATAATCAGTTTTTTGGAATAATTTTTTAGAATCATTATAAGTAATTACTTTAAACTGTAATATCTGTGTTTTGAATTTT
>JAEEGL011167451.1_pt1 | contig 19697 bp, 15 predicted proteins | sample 9134231 | NCBI WGS metagenome assembly JAEEGL01 (sample SAMN16246548, study PRJNA631951) | gut metagenome | biome: gut microbiome; feature: rumen; material: fiber-attached | host: Bos | place: Iran: Karaj | collected 2018-10 | reverse complement strand
TTAAGGCAAACGCAGTTTAAGAAGCAGAGTATATTTTGGCTACTACTACAGCACGTCCTCTTAATGGAAAGATTTTGGTTGAACCTGCACGAAACGAAAAGGCTGTTCCAATCTGACACGGCGCTACAGGAAAGGGCAACGACCAGGTTCGCTTTGAGCTTGCAATCAAGGCATTTGCTCCAGACATCAAGGTTATTGCCGCTTGGCGTGACCCAAAATGGGATATGGACAGCCGCGAGGCAGAGATTGCCTACCTTGAAAAGCGCGGTCTTGAAGTTCCAATGAAGCACGACCAGTCATACAGCCGTGACGAAAACATCTGGCACCTTAGCCACGAAGGTCTTGAGCTTGAAAAGACAGAGAACGAACCTAACTACAAGCACATGCTTAAGAACACAGCTGTTCCTGAAGAAGCTCCAGATGCAGGCGAATACGTTCAGATTGACTTTGAAAAGGGTATTCCAGTTGCCCTTAACGGAAAGAAGATGGACGGCCTTGAGCTTATTACAGAGCTTAACAAGATTGGCGGAAGGAACGGAATTGGCCTTGTAGACATCTGCGAAAACCGCTGCGTTGGCATGAAGAGCCGCGGTGTTTACGAGACACCAGGTGGAGCAATCCTTTACTTTGCTCACCGCATGATGGATCACATCTGCCTTGACCGCGACACATACCACTTTAAGCAGCACCTTTCAATTAAGGCGGCAGAGCTTATCTACGACGGAAAGTGGTTCACTACTTTGTTTGATTCCATCATGGCCTTTGTGGACAAGACGGAAGAGACTGTTACTGGTTGGGCAAAGGTTCACCTCTACAAGGGTGCAATCCGCGGTGCAGGTTCTGCTTCCAAGTACAGCCTCTACAACGAGAGCATCGCCTCGTTTAAGACTGGCGACCTCTATGACCACAAGGATGCCCAGGGCTTTATTACATTGTTCGGCCTTCCTCTTAAGGTACGCGCAATGATGGAGCAGAGCGTTGGTGAAGGTCAGGCAATTATTGAAAGCAAGTCTTTTAAGAAGCGCCCGACAGAATAAATAAAATTGCCGGGTGAAGATTTAATTAGGAGAAATATATGAACAAAAGAAAAAGCGGTATTCTGCTTCACGTTACTTCTTTACCCGGCACTCCAGGGATTGGAACCCTTGGTGAAAGTGCATACAAGTTTGCCGACTGGCTAAAAAATGCAAACCAGTCCTACTGGCAGGTTTTGCCGCTTGGACCTACCGGATATGGGGACAGCCCCTACCAGAGTTTTTCAACTTTTGCGGGAAATCCCCTTCTTATTGATTTTGACGACCTTGTTAAGCGCGGATGGGCAAGCAAGGACGAGGTTCTTACGCCAGACTACATAAAGAGCCAGGGCAACGTTGACTTTGGTTCCGTCGTATGGTGGAAGATGCCGGTTCTTGCAAAGTGCGCCGCATACTTTTTAAAGAATTGTAGTAATGAAGACCGCGTAAAATACGAGGCATTTAAAAACGACCAGTCTTCTTGGTTAAACAATTACGCAGACTACACCAGCATCAAGAACTTTTATGACGCAAAGGCAAAGAATGAAGGCGTAGAAGGCGTTGCCTCCATGTGGAACCGCTGGTGGCCCCGCGAGCTTGCAGAACACGATGCCTCAGCAGTAAGCCGCTGGGATGCAGAGCACACGGACGACATAGAACAAATAAAGGTTATCCAGTTCTTCTTTGACCAGCAGTGGTCTTCCCTAAAAAAATACGTTAACTCTCTTGGAATAAAAATCATTGGCGACATCCCCATTTTTGTTGCGGGTGACTCTGCCGACGTTTGGGCAAACCAGAAATTCTTCCAGATGGATTCCGAGACTCTCCTGCAAAAGACATGCGCCGGAGTTCCCCCGGATTACTTTAGTGCAACAGGCCAGCTCTGGGGAAATCCGCTCTACGACTGGGATGCCATGAAAAAAGATAACTACAGCTGGTGGGTTGACCGCATAAAGAACATGCTCCGCCTTGTAGACGTTATCCGCATTGATCATTTCCGCGGCTTTGAAGCATACTGGCAGATTCCTTACGGTGCGCCAAATGCAATCAAGGGTGAATGGATAAAAGGCCCTGGCAAAGACTTGTTTGACGAGATAAAGAAACGCCTTGGCACCCTTCCCATTATTGCAGAAGACCTTGGCGTAATCACACCGGAAGTGGAAGAGCTGCGTGACGGCTGCGGCTTCCCCGGAATGAAAATCCTCCAGTTTGCATTCAACGACGAGCCTTGGACGGAAGAGAGCGAAGAAAACAAGGACCTTCCCGGAAACTACAAAAATCCAAATATCATAGTCTACACGGGAACGCACGACAACGACACTACTGCCGGTTTCTTTGCATCTGCATCCGAACAGCTTAAGGAAAACGTAGCCGCTTATTTTGAACTGGACAAAGACCTTTCTGCCAAGGAGCTTACGCAAATTCTTATTGAAAAGGCATTCTCCAGCAAAGCCGACACAGCCGTTATTCCTTTGCAGGATGTGTTTGCTCTTGGAAGCGAAGCCCGCATGAACACACCAAGTACCACCGGAAGCAACTGGACTTGGCGCATGGAAAAAGAAATGCTTTGCGACACAAAAGGTGCATCTTGCCTAAAGGAACTTTCAAAGCGCTTTAATAGAAACTCGTAATTCTTTTGCGGCATTTACAAGACAGTTTTTTTGTTCCTTAAATAGCGATTTGCAGGCACACGAACATGTATCTACGGCCACCAAAAATGGTGTCACCGTAGACTACTTGCATTCGTGCTGTTTCGCATGTCCTACTTTTCTATTGCCTTGGAGAACTGGGTATTGTAAAGCTCCGTGTAGATTCCTCCAGCCTTAACAAGATCCTTGTGCTGGCCACGTTCCACAACCTTTCCGTCCTTTATAACAAGAATCTCGTCTGCCGTAAGAATCGTGGAAAGACGGTGGGCAATCAGTATGCTGGTCCTTTCGTCTACAAGAGGGTCAATCGCCTCCTGAATCTTCTGCTCGCTTATGGAGTCAAGCGCCGAAGTAGCCTCGTCAAAGATTATAAGAGCCGGGTCTTTTAAAAGGACACGTGCAATAGAGATGCGCTGCTTTTCTCCGCCGGAAAGTTTTAGGCCTCTGTTTCCAACTTCCGTGTCAAAGCCTTTATCCTGCTTCTGTATAAAGTCGTAGATGTTCGCCTTGCTGCATGCCTCAATAAGCTCTTCTTCCGTAGCGTCAGGCTTCGCGTAAAGAAGGTTTTCCCTTATGGTCCCGTTAAAGAGGTAGGTGTCCTGGGTAACAATTCCAATGTTCTTCCTTAGCCACGCAAGGTCAAGGGTGCGCACATCGTTTCCTGAAAATTTTACCGAACCGGAATTTGCATCGTAAAGGCGGGGAATCAAATTTATGAGCGTGCTCTTTCCAGAACCGGAAGGCCCTACTATTGCAATGCAGTCACCCTTGTTAAGCTTGAAGCTAACGTCGTGCAGAATCTGCTTTTCCGGATTGTATGAAAAATTCACGTTTTCAAATTCAACGCTGCCGTCACACTCATCCGGTTCAAGAGGATTCTCTGGATTTGCAACTTCTATCTTCATGTCAAAGTATTCAAAAATCCTTGTGAACAAGGCCATGGACCTAATCCAGTCAACCTGAATGTTCAAAAGCTCGTTCACCGGCATGTACATTCTTCCCAGAAGGGTAACAAGAACTGTTATGTCTCCAACAGTAATGCTTGAGTCGTATTTCATTATAAGGATTCCGCCAACAAGGAAGAGTAGCATTGGCCCAACAGAAGAAACCGTAGAAATAACTACGCGGAACCAGCGTCCAGCCATGCCTTCCTTAATGTTAAGCGAAATCATTTTTCGGTTTTCTTCTTCGTACCGCTTGTATTCACTTTTCTCCTGTCCAAAAAGTTTTACAAGCATTTGTCCGCTTACGGAAAGTGTCTCGTTAAGAATGCCGTTTATCTTGTCGTTGCATTCCTGCGATTCGCGCGTAAGGGACCACCTTGTCTTTCCAGCCTTGCGAGTGGGAATTGCAAATAGGGGAACAATCACAAGGCCAATCGTAGCAAGAAGCCAGTTCTTTTGGTACATTGCCGCAAGAGCAACAATCAGTGTAATAACGTTGGAAAGAATGTTGGAGAATGTGTTGGTAATCGTCATCTTTACACCGTCAATGTCGCTAGTCATCCTGGTAACAATGTCGCCCTGATTGTTGGATGTAAAAAATCTCTGGGACATTTTTTGCAGGTGCAGGTACATTTTGTTTCGCATGTCAAAAGTAATGTGCTGGGCAATCCACGTCTGAAGGTAAGCCTCAAGAACGCCTATAAGGTTTCCGGTAAAAGTGACCCCAAGCGAAATAATTATCAGCTTTACGAGCAGCTCAAAATTTTTTCCTATAAGACCGTCGTCTATAATTTTACCCGTTAAAATAGAAGGCAAAAGTTTTAGCGTAGAAGAAATTGCAATGCACAAAAGCACAAAGACAAACTGTTTCCAGTAGGGAAGCAGCCATGAAAAAATTCTTTTCACAAGAGAAGCTGTAACCTTTGGTGTATTCTTCATCTCCTCGTCCGTTAAAAAATGGCCACCGTGCGGGCCGCCTGGTCCTGGCATATCCTTCTCCTGTTTATAGTATTAAATGAATTCTACCACACATGCAAATTGCGTTCAAGTAATTTTTTTTTTGAATTCTTTCTTGGAGCACGCTCTATCTTTTACTGTGTCCGGCACTCCGTGTCCGGCCAAGGTCAACTTTTATCCCGCTTTCCAGGGTTCCGCTTGCGCTCCATTGCCTTTGGCAACGGCTACGCCGCCCTTCCAATCGGGGCTAGGCTTGGTTTTATTTCTTCCCGGGAACCAATGCAATAAGTAAAAGAGACATAATGTATGGAAGGGCAAGAAGAATTCCAGACGGTATGCCAATAAACTGTAGCCTTGTGCTTGCATATTCTGCTATTGCAAAGACAGCAACCGCAAGCGGTACAAGTGCCCCGTTCTTCCGGCTCAAGAAAACAGCCGCCAGTGCAGTCCAGCCGCGCCCTCCGCTCATCCCCGGAACAAAAGACGAAATCCTCACGGCAAGGGAGCAACCGCATACGGCTCCAGAGGCCGCCGCTATAAGCCAAGATGCGCACTTGTATTTTTGCGAGCTTATTCCCCTTGCTTCAAGAACGTCCTCATCGCTTCCTGTTATCCTAAGAATCATTCCGCTCCTTGTGCAAATCAAAAAGAAAAGCAGGCCTGCGCTAAGACCGTAGCACAATATGCTTGTTGCAAAGCGAGCTACAGCTGCGTCAAATTTAAATGCCTCGTTTGTAAGTACGCCCCTCGTTCCAAAAAAGACGGAAGAAAAGAATGTTGTTCCCGCCGCAAAGAGAAGGTTCATTGCAAGGGATGCAAGGAACATGTTTGCCCCAAATTTGGAAGAGAGCCTTTCCATAAGAAATACCATGATGGTGCAAACAAAAATGCTTAGCGCAATTCCCAAAAAAACATTTCCAGTCCATACTGTAAATGCAAAGCAGAAAAATCCGCTTAGGTTTATTATGCATTCCATAAACATGGCAAGCCTTCCGCCGTATTCGCTGGAAAGTGCACCAAGCGTTAAAAGCAGAAGAGGGGCTGCCGTGTTCAAAAGGGAAAAGACTGCCTTCATTTTGCTTCTCCTTTGCGTATGAATGAAAATGCCGCAGCAAAAAGTACGCACCCTTGCACAATTCCGCTTATGTCAAATGCAAAACCCTGCGTTAGGTTTACCCTGTCTGCCGAGGAATAAAGCCATGCCAACAGCAGCGAAGACGGAATAAGAAGTGCCGGTTCTGCATGAACTATAAGAGCCGCACTCAATGCGTTCCAGCCCATGTTCATGTAAAAGCCCTTGTGGCAGGTGTAGTAGGTTCCCGTAACCGCAAAAAATCCAGTCAGCGAATGAAGTGCCCCGCTTGCCGCTAAGCAAAGGGAAGAATACCTTTCGCAGGAAAAACCCGCATACTTTGCAAACTCAGGGGCAGTTCCCATTATGCAGATTCTTTTTCCGTGCGTGCTCCTTAAAAGAAAGTAGGAAAGAAGGGGACACAATGCAAGTGCAATAAAAAAAGAAAATGTAAGCGGAGATGGTTTTAGTATTTGCCCCCATTTGAATGAGTCCTGAATGAAGGGCAGTGACAAAAGGTTTTGCTCGCTTGAACTCTTTGAGGAAGTTATGAGGGAATCAATCAGGGGAATAAGGCCCGCGCTTATCAAAAAGCTTGTAAGCAGAACCTGGGCATTCCTTACCCGCTTTAAGAATGAACTTGCCAAAGCCATTGCCGCTCCAGATGCCAGGCAGAGAAGAAGAGCCAAGGCTTGTGTAAGGACAGAAAATCCTTGCTGCAAGAAAATGGGTGTGGTAAGAATAAGGGCTGTAACGTAGCCGCCCGCGTAGACTTGCCCTTCGCCTCCTAGGTTCATGGCGCCACTCTTTATTGCAAGGCAGGCACCGCAACCCGCAGTCATAAGAAAAGCCGCGCTGTTCAGCATTCCTCCAAAATAATATGGAGATGTAAAAGTTCCTGTAAAAAATGAAGAGAGTGCCTGCAAAGGTTTTTTTGCAAAAATCAGGATAATGGCCATGCAGACCAAAAGCCCTGCCAGAAGTGACAGCGCTGATTTTAAAAGGCCAATGTTTTTTTTCATAGCAAGCCGTCCTTGGAAAAAGAAAGGGATATCCTTCCGTTTTGTAGTGAATATACTTTTGAACAAAGGGTCATTGGAAAGTCATGCGATCCTATTAGCAAAACCGCAGCCCCTTCCTTTGCAATTGATTCTATCCGCTTGCAAAGAGCTGCCTGTGCGCTTACATCAAGCCCCTGCATTGGATTGCAAAGAATTACAAGGTCTGGGTTAATGGAAAGTTCCCGTTCAAGAATAAGCCTTTGCAGCATTCCTCCGCTAAGACTTGAACATTTTTCTTCTTTTGTAATAGAAACACCGGCTTTTTTTATAAGTACATCTGGATTGCCACCAAAAATGCTTAGCATCTGTTCTACAGAAAGATCCGGGTTTGAAGCGCGGAATGTCTTGTTGGAAGAAACTATGGCAACCTTGTTTTTGCGAAGGAAAGAGGTGCTGTATTTTTTTGCGCTGAATTCTTTTTCTGCAAATTCCACTCTGCCGCCACATTTTGCCTTTGACATTCCAGTAATAAAATTTTCAAAGGTTACAAAGGAGGCTTCGTTGGAAGATGCCACGGCTGTAATTTCTCCGTAGTTTGCGCATAGCGTTATGCCCCTTACCGCAGGCTGCCTTGCAGGAATGCAGGATGCATTTGTAAAGCGTATGCAGGGCTTGCTTTCTTTTGGGAAGCCATCAGAATTTATTCTTTTGCTGCCAGCGTCTGGAAGTGGTGATGGTTTACTTGTATAGAGCTTGGGGTTGGGAAAGAATCCTGCAAGTTTTCCCTTTTGCAAAAGGGTTATGGTGTCGGAATAGTTTAGAGTTTCCGTCTTGCTGTGGGTAATGAGTATTATGGTTTTTCCGCACTGGGCTTCTTCGCGGAGGTGTAAAAACAGCGACTTTCTTTCTTCTGGAGTCAAAAAAGATGAAGGTTCGTCAAGGATAAGGCAGTTGAAGTCTTGCATTAGTGCGCACAAAAGCCCCGTGTAAAAATGCACTGCACCGCCTGTGTCTTTTATCTTTTGGTCAAGGCTAAGCTTGGGTGCCCATTTTTCCTTTAGTTCAAGAAGACGCGTGTTGAAGAGCCTGCTTCCATAAGAAGAAAAACTTTTGCAAGAAAGAAGAATGTTCTGCCTTGCGGTAAGAGAAAACGAAAGCAGTGGCCTTTGCTGAACTTCCGCTATGCCTTTTTTTAGCGCATCCTTTGGAGAAGAAAAATAACTTTCCAAGCCGTCAAGAAAGAGTTTTCCCTCCGACATTTTTATCCTGCCGGAGATTATTTTTGCAAGAGTTGACTTTCCCGCCCCATTTTCGCCAAGAAGGGCATGAATCTTTCCCGCTGCGAATGTTACGCTTACTTTGCATAGTGCAGTCTTAAAGGGGTAGACCTTGCTTACGCTTTCTAACCGTATTTCCATGATTAAATCTGGGGCATTTCAACTTCGTCTGCGCTTTCTCCCAAATCAAGTGCGCCTGACTTTAGGAGTTCTACAAGGATATCCATCTTGGCCCGGATTTTTCCGTCAACAGCCTTTATGTATTCGGGATCATCGTGGAAGTATTGCACGTAGCCGTCAGCCATGCCGACTGTTTTTGTTGTTCCCCAGGGAATGTCTCCTGTTAAAAAAAGCGTGGTAACTTCGCTTGCAGCCTTTGCCTGGTCTGTCATGCAGCAAGAGATTATTGTTCCCGGTGCCTTTTTGAATCCGTTTTCATCAAACCAGACAATGTGCATGTTTTTTTCTTTTGCCGCAGAAATTACCCCCTGGGAAGCACCTCCGCAAATTGGAAGTACAACGTCTACACCCTTGTCGCTGAGTGCCTGGCAAAGTTCAGCTCCCTTTGATGCGTCGTACCAGTTGCCCACTATGCTAAAGAAGGATTCCGTCTTTGGGTTTGCATCCTGTGCGCCACGGGCAAAGTAGGGGTAGAGTATATTGTTCATAATGGGGTATTCCTGAGCCGCAATAAGCCCCACCTTGTTTGTGCTACTGTAAAGACCCGCAATGTAGCCTGAGACATAAGCCTGATCACGCTGGTTGTAGCTTATGCAGTAGATTTGTTCTTCCTTGCTTCCTTCTTCGAGTGCCGCATCCAAAAAAATGAATTTTTGTTCAGGGAACTGCTTTGCTATTGGGGAAGCCAATGCCGGCATTGAAGGGTTTGACGAAATGATTACATCGTAGCATCCTTCTGCTGCAAGTGCTGTTAGCTTTGTGCTCCATTCAGCCTGGTTTGTTCCAGCTTCCATAACGTAAAGCTTTGCCCTGCCGCCATTCGCTGATTTTGAATCCCCATTATTGGAGTTAAAATTGTCTACCGCCTGCGTTACTCCTTCTGCAACGTGGGCGTATGTTGGCGAGTCTGCAATTATTCCCGGAATGAATACCGCAACCGATATGTCTTTTTTTGCACCTTCCTTTTTTGAGCAAGAGGGGAAAAGTGCCGTGGCTGCAATTACGCTTGCCATCATGAATGCATATATTGAGTTTTTTGTATTTGTTTTGAATTTCATTTTTTTTACACCTCGAATACAAATATAGTTTTATGTAAAACTAAAGTCAAGGAGTGGCTTTTAGGGTGGCTTTTAGCGAATTCTCTATGTTGCCGTTCAGCCTGCAAAGAAGGGAAAGAAGCGTCTCTTTTTCCTGCTGAGAAAAGCCCTGGTAGCATACGTCAAGCAGTTCCCTGGAAATTGATGATGTAAGCGAGTTTAGCTTTTTGCCCTTTGCAGTTAGCGTTATGTATTTTATGCGCTTGTCGTCAATGGAGCTTTCCTGCTTTACAAGCCCCTTGTCCAAAAGTTTTTTTATAAGCACCGTTGTGGTAGACTTGTCGCGGTTTATTATGGAGGCAATATCCTTCATGGTAAGTTTTTCTTTTTCTGCCAGCTGGAAAAGTATAAAACCGTGGGAAGACACAAGCCCATTTTCCTGGGGAAGGCGAGAGTTTGTAAATTCCGCGCTCTTGGTATGGATGCGTGAAATTAGCGCCAGCACAAAATCTGTAGAGTATTCCATATAGTTTATTATAAAACTAATTTTGCCTTTGGTCTACTATAGAAAAAAATGCGGTTGAAAAAATAAATGTGATAGGATAAAATAGAAGAATGTTTGGTTTTTGGTTTAAAAAAAATTTTTGTGATTTGTGGGATAACTTTTTTCATTTTTTTATTGTAAATGTAATCGATTTGGTCATTGCCTTTTTATTTGCCTTTCTTTTTCTGTTTTTTTCAAAGTCACCTATCGTGGCTCAAAATTACAGGCTGCTTGTTGTTTTACTTGTTGCCCTTGCCGGAAGCTGCGTCCTTAGCGTGCTCGTTTTTGCAGAAGGAAAAAATGCGGCGGATGTTGCAAATTTTGGCAGCGCTAAACTGGTCAAGTTTGCGGATAATATTGTTCCCAGCATAAAAATTGGCTTGCAGTTTGGCCTTTTTGCATTCCTTGTTGCGGCGGTTTCTTTTATAAGCATTCCCTTTTATTTTAACATGTGGATTCCTTCTGACGGCTCTGAAGGAACGGTTATTGGCCTTGTTCTTTTAATCGTAATTTTCTGGGCAGTGTTGGTAACGGTTCTTGCCCTGCAGTGGTTCATCCCAATCAGAAATCTTATGGGCAACAATTTTTCCAAGTGCCTAAAAAAATCCTACATCCTCTTTTTTGACAACACGGCCCTTACGATTAAGATAGGGCTGGTAGGACTTTTGAATATCGTGATTTCCCTTTTTTCCTTCGGAATGATTTGCAGCTTTAACGGAATGATGCTCTGCAACACCAACGCGCTCCGCCTGCTGCTCTACAAGTACGACTGGTACGAAGTGAACCCCGGAATGTCCCGCGAGGAACGCAAGGAAGTTCCCTGGGATGAACTTTTGCGGACGGACAAAAAGACACTTGGACCCCGGAACTTTAAGTCATTCTTCTTTCCTTGGAAGGAGTAGAGAGGAGTAGAAAAAAGCAAATGCCAAATAACGATGCACTTATTAAAACTGTTGGAAGCAATATCCAGGAAATTTATTCCAAATTTATAGAGAAAAATATATAAAAATTGCAATTTTCACTGTATACAGTGGTAAAAATTAATAAAAATTCCCTTTATAGGGTGAAATATTGTTGATTTTTGTAAAAAAACACAATACAATGAACTTATGAGCATCAGCAAAGATAAAGTCAAGGAAGTCATTCTTGAAAATCAAAGGTTCACGCAGGGGCTGAGTTTAATAAGGCGAAGTATAAGTATTCAACCAAAGTTTAATTACATATTTGTTGGTCTTCGTCGCTCGGGCAAGTCATATCTTCTTTTTCAGTGCATTCAAGATTTATTGTCCAATGGTCATGCCATAGATGAAATCCTGTACTTCAACTTTGAGGATGACCGTCTTGACGGAATTGAACTTGAGGATTTGGATTTGATTTTGCAATGTTACGGAGAAATGTTCAGCTACAAGCCTTTCATTTTTCTTGATGAAATTCAAAATATAGAGGGGTGGGAAAAATTTGCCCGTCGCTTGGCTGACAACAAATACTCTGTTTACATAACAGGGAGCAATGCCAAAATGCTTTCCAAAGAAATGGCAACGGTTCTAGGAGGCAGGTTTTTGGTGCAGAATGTGTTTCCTTTTTCTTTTGAAGAGTATCTTTCATTAAATGAGATAAAAATTGATTCCGTTTCAATGATTCGTGATAAAAATAAAATAGTGCGCGAGTTTGAGAATTATTTTTATAACGGTGGACTTCCAGAACTTCATTATGCAAAAGGTGCGGAAAAGCGTATGTGGCTAAGCAACCTTTATAATAAAATTTATTTTGGCGATTTAGTTTCGCGCTATAAAATTAGGAATGAACGTGCTGTAAAATTGCTCATAAAAAAAATCGCCGAAAGCATAAAGCAGCCAACCTCATATACAAGGCTTTCGAATATTATTTCTTCCTGCGGCTCAAAAGTAAAGTCAGAAACCGTTGCAGAATATTTGGATTATGCAGAGGAAGCATGGCTCGTGTTCCATGTGGAAAATTTTTTTGCAAAACTTTCAGAACGTGAATCTGTAAAAAAATATTACATAACAGACAATGGTATTCTAAATTTGTTTCTTACAGACCCGAACACATCTCTTTTGGAGAATCTTGTTGCCATAACTTTGTTCAGAAGCGGAAAAGAATTTTTCTATTATCGTTCACCAGACTGCGAAGTTGATTTTGTGCTCCCCGAGGAAAAACTTGCAATGCAGGTGTGCTACAGCCTTGCGGACGCTGAAACCCAAAAACGAGAGTTCTCTGCTTTGTACGCATTATGCAAGCGGTATGAAATGGAAAATTGCATTGTGATTTCAAAGGATACAGAAGAAAATGTTATATACAAAGGTCTTGAAATAAAAATCCTGCCTGCCTGGAAATGGATTTTGACTCAGCAAAAACAAAAAAGCGCGTAGACAAGTTCGACACAGAAAAATATTTTTTTCTTTTCTCTGGACCATATCTTTTTTGCAAACCCGCTTTGCAGGGCTACGCTACCGCTCCGGCCCGCCTTGCGGCGGTCTGGCTTCGCCACCCTTCCAATCGGGGGTAGGCTTTTTTTGCTGTCGATTAAATATAAAATGCAAACTTAATCCCCATCATGCTCTGGTGATTGTTTGAATAGTCCTGTCGCAAATTTCAGATACCGTTTTTAGAAGTTCCTTTTTCTCGTTATAGATGATGTCAGAAATTGCATGAAGGTTTGTCTTTTCTTCATTCTCCAAAGATTCAACTAAAAGCTCAAAGGGCTGCCTGTGCAGGGCCTTTGCCAATTTCATAAGAGTCTTGTCGCTAATCCAAGTTTTGCAATGCTCAATGTCTGCAAGATAAGAAAGAGAAATGTCGGCATTTTCTGCCAGCTGTTCCTGAGTCAAATGCAAATCTTTCCTGAACGTGCGGATATTGTTTGAAAGAATCCGACGAAGTTCTTCCGTTTCCTCTCCGTCTGTTTCTAAAAAATCTGACATGAAAAAAAGTATACGACAATATTATATGTTGACAAAATACGATAATGGCATTTATTATAAATATATGATATTGTCATTGGTTTTGAATCAATGATGGTATACCATCTTGGATTGTGGAGGATTTTATGAATATAGCGGTTAAAGTGTTTTTAGCGATTACATTTTGTACATTCTTCATCGTGCCCGCAAATGCTAGTGAAAATTCTCTCGCCGGCAGATCCTATTCTGGCAAGTATGATGACTACTCTGTGACAATAGAATTCATAAATGACACAGAGGCGAGCTTCGATGGGCTTGACGAAAGCAGAGGTCTTGAATATGAATACAGTGCGGAAACTGGCATCGTCAAGGCTTGGGTGACTTCCCGTCCTGAACCGAAGGAACTTGAGGCGAAAATCGATGGCGATTCTTTTTTGTTAATTTCCTGCTGGGCGATAGATGAGCAAATTGTATTAGACCGCGTGGACGGAAACTCTTCAATTGTCAATTATCAATCAAATTCATTCATCGATGGCGTTAAAGGGGTCTTTTTGAATCTTTTGCATAAACTTGGCAAGTTCATGCCTTTTTTGCTGATTGCTATATATATTTTAGCATTATTGCTTTCAAGTTGTACAGAATGCATTATTGTGTACACTTGGAAAGACATGATTTTGCTACTCATCACTTTTGGAATCGGATTATTTTTTGCTCATAATGGCGAGTTCGAAGAAAAATTTTTCATCACCTGCATACCGTTCGTGTTGTCTGTCATTATTTCAATTTATGCAAATCTTGGACAGTCCATCCCCAAGTGTATTTTTTACAGTGTCATTTCAATTTTGACAAAATTTATGCTAGTCGTAATAGCCCCTGTTCTTATATTTGGTCTTCTCAGAGCGAATATTTCTGGAGAAAAAGATGAACGGTATAAAGACGGCACAAAAGGGAACGAACGCAGTAAAAATGTAAGAATCGCTTTTATGCTTATTTTGCTCTTGATTGCACCTCTTATAAAAGGGAAAAAAAGCGATAGCGAGGAAGGACTGAATAGTTTTCCTGATTAATAATTTTTCACAAATTTTTTCTGATATATCATCATTTGATAGTTCAGGTGGAGTAAAATCAAGAAACTACTAATTTGTAAGTTATGGAGGAATATAGAATGGAAAAAGAAATGGCAGTTGAGGAACTAACTAAAAAGCAAGTAGCCTTGTGGGATAAAATTTATAAGAACGCAAAAGAACTTGGTTTATTAAAGGAAGGTAGTCTGGAGCCAATCTATGACGGAGTGTCTGATGTTGAAGCCTACTTGGAGTCAACCCCAAAAATCATGTGGATATTGAAAGAACCTTATGATGATAAAGCTCCCGACGGAAGTCCGCAGGGTGGTGGATGGTATCTTACTGAACATTTCAAAAAAGATGACGTCTGGAAGGATCTTGACTTGTGGAAGCTGATTATACAGGCAAATTATGCAATACGAACTAATAAGACTTGGGGTGAGTTGGATTATATTCAAAATAATCCCGATATGCAGAAAGAGTTACAGCGAACGGCATACGTAAACTTAAGTAAAATGCCTAATGGAACCAAAACTCAGCAGGGAAAATTATGGACTTTCTATTCACAGTGGAAAAATATCCTGCTAGAGCAAATTGAAATCTACAATCCTGATGTGATTATTTTTGGATATACTTTTGAATTTTTTAGGGAAGATTTGAAAGTTAGTGACACCCCAGTGAGTGAGGCTACTTGTGGACAGTGGACTTCAAAAACTTACAAAAAGAATGGAAGAATTTTAATTGATGCCTATCATCCGTCCAGAAAAGGCGGGGAAGATGCCGGTACGTATGTAACAAGCATCATTGATGCCGTAAGAAAAGCGCGTTAATAGCTTTTAGGAGGAATTATTTTATGAAAAAACACATCAACTATCTATTGGTTTCTTTATTCGCTTTGATTTTGGCAGCTGGGAATTTGTTTGCGCAGTCAAAAAGAATTTCCGCGAATGGCGTGACTGTACCTGACTGGATGCAGAATTGTGAGATTCTTCAATCGGAATATGCCTTTGGCAGCACTCGTACGATTGGGCAAGTGCTTTCCATACCAAAAGAAAGTCCTACTCTTACGACAAAGATAAAAAGTGTTACTGTAAAAGACAAGAATCTATACCTTGTTTATCAGGTTATGGACAAGGATAAGACTGTTATTGGAACGCTTAAGGTGGATTTTGTTTGTTCCAAATATAAAACAGCCGGTTATTGTTTTATATCCGCAATATCTATTGAGAATTATCTAAAGTTTAACAAGCTTTCCTATACATGTTCAAACCCAAATACATACCCAAGGGAACATGGGCAATGCCTTGGAACTCTCTTGGAAATCGTAAACGGCTTTTTTACCGATGAGGTTGCTTTGAACAAGCAAAGAGAAGCCGAGAATAAAAAACGGGAAGAGGAAGCTAAAAGAAAAGAAACCGAAAGAAGGATAAGAAATGCAGAAGAAAGTCTTATTTCCGACTTCTTGGGGCGTAGTTCCAAGACTTACATTGATGATGAATTTCTTGATTTGGGAACAATAATTTATGACAGCATACTTGATGATGAAAATTTAAATATCAGACTTTACGCCATAGCAAATAAAGCTAGTGTAAAAAAAGGTCTTGCGCCATATTATTATCAGGAGGTTGGAAGCAACCTTATATATGATGCTGACGAATGGAATGTTTCGGATAAGGTATATTGTGATGAAAATGCTAGCGGATTCATTATTCAGGGAGAGTCCAAGAGCAGTCTAAAACTTTTACAAAGGGACAAGGAACATAAAGCCAAGGTTGATGCGGAAAATAAGGAAGCTAAGAATTCTGCCGTAAAATCTTACTTTGAAAAAATCTCTGGCGCAGGAGTTTTTGATGCTGGTAGCGGAACTTTGAATTTTAAAATTCCTTTGGATTCAGCTTATGACAGAAAAAATAATAAATTTGCATTAAAAGACAGTTCGGGAAAAGTATGGGCAATTAAATTCCATGAGTTTTTGGAACGTCTAAAAGAAGTTACAAAGCAGGATTTTGCGATTGACCAGGATGGCTGTTTGTACAGGGCTGCTACGGAGGATGAAAGGAAGCAGCATGAGGCAGATCTAAAAAAGCAGAGAGACAAAGAAGATGAAGAATTTGTAAAGGCGATAGTTGCTTTGAAAGAAGAAGGCTCTGATTCAAAGACGATTGAATATGGTTTTATTCCTGCAAGCTTTAATGGTAGTGGGTATGACAGCAGTTCTCCTGTTGTTGATTTGACTCGCATGTATGGCATTCTGAACAAGGCAAGCAAAAAGGCTGGCTATTCCCCCTGCTATTATCAGGAACAAAAGAAAAAGAAAATCTTTGATGTTGACAAATGGGACTTGGGTAAATATGAGATAAGGAGGATTGGCACTTGCACTTGCGAGTGGGAAAAAGCTGACTCTATAAAGCGTGATGAAAAGGCCAAGGGCTTTTATGGTGACTATTACAGTAACACGGACAGCATAAGAATCTTTAGAAATGATTCCTTGCAGTTGAAGAAAAAAGGAAAGGCATTTCTTAAGGATATGTATGATTTTGTGGTGAAGTGACCCAAAACCAAGCCTACGCCCGATTGGAGGGGCCCGCGCTAGCGGGTTGCCGAAGGCAATGGAGCGGGAGCGGAACCCCGGAAAGCGGGGGGAAATTGCATCCATGCAATTTCTACCCGTGAGTTTTCTGCGAAAACTCACCGATTCTAGCCGCAAAGAAATGACGCGCCCTCCATGGCGCTCCTTGTTTGCGAGAGGGTAGGAATTGCATGGAGTCTGACCGGTTCCGTAGGACCGGGCACAGTTTAAGTTGGCATGCCGTCCAGAAAGAGAAGAAGAGTTTTAAGATTAAGTTTTTCCTTATAAAGCCTTTCTATGGAAACTTGACCATTTTATTTTCTGCTAGTATAATGGTTTTATGGGTGGAAATAAAAATAGTAAGACGGCATCTAAGACATCAAAGGCTTCTTCTGTAAAGAAGGTGACTTCTGCAAAGAATGTGACTTCTGCAAAGAAAGTCAGTTCTGCAAAGGTGCCTGCCGTAAAAAAATCTAGTGTAAAGAAAGAATCTTCAAATAAAGCTGGTGTGAAGGGGACGGCTAAGAAGGCTTCCGCTTCCGTAAGTAAGGTTTCTGCTGTAAAGGCTTCTGCTGCAAAGGAAGCTGCCCTTTTGGCAAGGGACCTTCCTGCTTCTGCTACTTCTGCGGCAACTTCGGCTCCTGCGGCTCTTGCCACATCTGCAAAGACATCTGCGCCTGCAAAAAAATCCAAGGTTTACGACGAAAGCCAGATTAAGCACCTGGACGCGCTTGAGCATATCAGGCTTAGAAGCGGTATGTACATTGGCCGCCTGGGAGACGGTTCAAACCAGAACGACGGTATTTATGTTCTTTTAAAGGAAGTAATCGACAATGCCGTGGATGAATTCATCATGGGCTACGGCAAGCGCATAGACGTTGAGGTTGTGGAGAATACGGTTAAGGTTCGCGACTATGGCCGTGGTATTCCTCTTGGCAAGGTTGTTGAGTGTGTTAGCGAGATTAACACCGGCGCAAAGTATAACGATGACGTTTTCCAGTTTTCTGTTGGTATGAACGGTGTTGGTACAAAAGCGGTCAACGCCCTGTCTTCGCATTTTAGGGTTGTTTCTGTGCGTAAGGGGGAGTGTACCGAAGCTGTGTTTGAGAGGGGAAAGCTTGTAAGCCAAAAGACTGGAACCCTAAAGCAAAAGCAGGCAGACGGTACTTATTTTGAGTTTACCCCGGACGAGGGCATTTTTGGCAAGTACCACTTTAACATGGAGTTTGTGGAAAAGCGCATCTGGAACTATGCCTACCTCAATTCAGGCCTTACGCTGCGCCTTAACGGTCAGGACTTTAAGAGCGACAACGGTCTTTTTGATTTGCTTAACAAGGAAATAGATGACACCTGTCTTTACCCAATCGGAAGCTATACAGGTGAGCACTTGAAGTATGCCTTTACCCACACTAATTCTTACGGTGAGACTTATTTTTCTTTTGTAAACGGCCAGTATACGGCGGACGGTGGAACCCACCTCAATGCCTTTAGAGAAGGTTTTGTCCGTTGCATAAATGAATTCTATTCTTCTGACTACAAGGCGGAGGATGTTCGCGAGGGAATTGCGGCTGCTGTTCTTGTAAAGATTAAGGATCCTGTTTTTGAAAGCCAGACAAAGAACAAGCTTGGCAATACGGACATTAGGCAGTGGATTGTTGGCGAGGTTATGTCTGGTCTTAGCGACTGGCTGCACAGGAACCCCCAGGCTGCGGAAAAAATCAAGGAAAAGATAGAGGCTAACAAAAAGCTTCGCACTGAACTTAGCGAGGTAAAGAGCAAGGCAAAGGAAGCGGCTAAGAAAATCAGCATACGCATTCCAAAGCTAAAGGACTGCAAGTACCACGTTACGGATGGTGAAAAGGGTGAAAATTCAATGATTTTCATTACGGAGGGAGATTCTGCATCCGGTACCATGACCCACAGCCGTGACGCTTCTTTCCAGGCAATTTTTTCCCTTCGCGGAAAGCCCGAGAACATGTACGGCAAGAAGCAGGGCGACATTTACAAGAACGATGAGCTTTACCAGCTGATGATGGCTCTTGGAATAGAGACCAGCGTGGAAAACCTCAAGTATTCAAAGATTGTTATTGCAACCGATGCCGATAACGACGGCTACCACATTAGGAATCTTGTGATGACTTTCTTCCTTGGCTACTTTGAGGAGCTTGTTACAAGCGGGCGTGTCTTTATTCTTGAAACACCGCTTTTCCGTGTGCGCAACAAAAAGGAGAACATCTACTGCTATTCGGAAGAGGAAAGGGACAAGGCTCAGGCAAAGCTTGGCAAGGGGGCAGAGACCTCCCGCTTTAAAGGTCTTGGAGAAATAAATCCGTCTGAATTCCGCCAGTTCATCGAACCGGAGACCATGCACCTTACTCCGGTTGAAATAAGCCAGCTGAAGGTTGTGCCTAAGCTTTTGAGCTTTTACATGGGAAAGAACACTCCCGAACGCCGCGAGTTCATAGAAAAGCACCTGCTTGGCAATGCGGACATTGATGCGTAAAAGGGGACTTGAATGGCATTTGTAAAGAATTTATTCGACAAGAATTTTATTGAATATGCGAGCTATGTTATACGCGACAGGGCAATCCCGGATCTTGAGGACGGTCTTAAGCCTGTTCAGAGGCGCATAATGCACACCCTCTTTAAGATGGACGACGGACGCTTCCAGAAGGTTGCAAATGTTGTTGGTGAGTGCATGAAGTACCACCCGCACGGAGACGCTTCTATTGGCGGTGCCTTGGTTGTTCTTGCAAACAAGGGAATATTTATAGAAAAGCAGGGAAACTTTGGCAACATGTACACCGGGGACGGAGCATCTGCACCCCGTTACATCGAATGCCGTGTTCATCCGCTTGCAAAGGAGTTCCTTGTTACGAATCCTGCCGTTACCCACTACATTCCCAACTACGACGGACGCAGCACGGAGCCGGAAGTTTACCGCGCAAAAGTGCCGGTTGCCCTTATAATAGGAGCAGAGGGAATTGCGGTTGGTATGAGCACAAAGATTCTGCCCTACAATATTCGGGAAGTTCTTGAGGCAGAGATAAAGGCCCTCAACAACGAGCCCTTCGAGATTTACCCCGACCTTCCCACAGGCGGTTTGATAGACGTTACCAACTACAACGACGGCAACGGAAAAATCGTTACCCGCGCCAAGTTTGACATGAGCGATGAAAAGAAAATCATCATAACGGAGCTTCCTGTAGACACAACCTCCGAAAGCCTCATGAATTCAATAGAGAACGCATATAAGGCTGGCCGCATAAAAATCAGTTCCATCGACGACTATACGACCGACCACTGCCAGATAGAGATAAAGCTTCCCCGCGGTGTTTATGCAAAGGACATAGAAAAGGCCCTTTACGCCTACACCGACTGCGAAAAATCCATCTCCTGCCAGATGCTTGTTATCCGCGACAACATGCCTGTTGCAATGACCGCCACGGAAATAATCAAGTACTACGCA
>JAEEGL014161406.1_pt1 | contig 19699 bp, 19 predicted proteins | sample 9134231 | NCBI WGS metagenome assembly JAEEGL01 (sample SAMN16246548, study PRJNA631951) | gut metagenome | biome: gut microbiome; feature: rumen; material: fiber-attached | host: Bos | place: Iran: Karaj | collected 2018-10 | reverse complement strand
ATTCAATATTTGACATTTACAAGAAAATATCAACAGTTAATGGTTGATATTTTTTGCTTTTTGATTTATATTTTAGTTAAATAGGAGGATATATGAACAGGAAAGTAAGAGTTGTACAATATGGTGTAGGTAAAGTAAGTTTATACACTATGAGATACGCTCTTGAGAAAGGCTGTGAAATTGTAGGGGCTGTAGATATTAACCCAGAATTAATTGGAAAAGATTTGTCATTAATTCTAGGTGGTAATCCAATGAATATAACAATAACATCTGTTAATGATGCTGAAAAAATGTTAAAGGAAACAAAACCGGATATATGTATAGTAGCTACAATGAGTTTAATGAATGACGTATACCAATCTCTAGAGCTTTGTGCAAAATTAGGAATAAACGTTATTACTACATGTGAAGAAGCATTTTTCCCTATAAATTCAAATCCAGTATCAACTAAAGCAATTAATGCAATTGCAAAAGAAACAGGATGTACTATTACTGGTAGCGGAGAACAAGATATTTATTGGGGGGAATTAATATCTATGATAGCTGCTTCTACACAAAGAATTACTAGAATCAAAGGTAGTTCAAAATACAATGTAGAAGACTATGGAATTGCTCTTCAACAAATACATGGAATTGGACTTACAACAGAAGAATTTGTAGAAAACATTTCAAAAACGGATACTTTATCTGATGAAGAAATAAAATCAAAAATTGATAATTGTGAATTTATGCCATACTATATGTGGAATGTTAATGGATGGTTAGTTGATAAATTAGGATTAACAGTTGTTAGTCAACAACAAAAATGTGTACCTTTAACAGTTGAAGAAGATGTTGAATCAACAGTTTTAGGTATGGTTATTCCTAAAGGAAATGTAATAGGAATGAATTCAATTGTTACCACAACAACTAAAGAAGGTGTCACAATTGAAACTGAAAATATTGGTAAAATTTATTCAAAAGATGATTTTGATACAAACGAATGGACAGTATTTGGTGAACCAGATACTACAGTAACTATAAATAGACCAAGTAGTTTTGAATTATCATGTGCTACTATTATAAATAGAATACCTGATGTAATTAATGCTGAACCAGGTTTCATTACAACAGATAAAATAGGAGAACCAACATTTAAAGTAAAACCTTTAAATGAATATGTTAATAAGGCTGAATAAAAAAGATGCGCTGGGCGAGCATCTTTTTTTATTCAAAACTTCCATATTTATTAGCATTAATATTTTTCTCATAAATAGTTAATCTTTCATCTGTATCACAAGTGACAAGAAGTAAATTAGATACATTATCATAATTTAAATTATTTAATCTTGTTAATAACCATTCCTTACTTTTGTTAATACTTTTTAAATTATTAATCATAATTTTCCCATCAATAATTACATTTGTACATAATCCTTTATATTTTGATTTCAATTTAATATCACTTGGAGTAACTGGTTTATATTTAGATTTTGGAAGGAAACTAATCTTACCATTTGATTCTAAAAATGCATATTCTATCTCTGATATATCAAAGTAACCATCAATTCTAGCTTCCTCTAAAAGTTCATTTAAATCAATTTTACTTTTTATAAGACCTGATTCAATTATTTTACCTTTTTCAATTAAAGTAGTGGGTGTCCCACTTATTTTTCTTCTTAAAATAATACTTTTAGTTGTTAAATAAGAAATAATAATTGATATAAAAGCATAAATAGACATAACAAGAACTCCATCAAAGAAATTAACTTCCTTATTAACTGTCATTTCTGCTACTACATTTCCAATCGATATACCTATTACATAATCAAACATATTTAATTGGTTTATTTGTTTTTTTCCAAGAGAACTTGTTAATAAAAAAAGAATAAATAAAGAACCTACTGATTTAAAAATAAGCATATAAAAATCCATAATATCACCTTTAATATTATGGATTTATTTTTTTAAAATAAACCTACTATCTCTCCATTATCTAGCGTATCTATTATTTCATAATTAGGCTTCTTTGGAAGGCCTGGCATAGTAAGAATAGATCCTAAGAATACTGTAATAAAACCAGCTCCAGTTCTTAAATCAACATCTCTTACTGTTACTTCATAGTCTTTAGGATATCCAAGTTTCTTTGGATCATCACTAATTGAATATTGTGTTTTTGCAATACAAATTGGTAAGTCATTTTCTTCTAATCTCTTTATCATTTCTATCTTTTCTCTAGCTAAATCAGTATAAGTAATCTTTCCAGCATGATATATTTCATGACATATCTTTTCAATCTTTTCAGTTAAAGGTTCATCTATTTCATAAAGAGGCATAAAATCATTTTCAAACTTACATATTTCTACTATTTTATCAGCAAGTGCTACTGCACCTATTCCACCTTTAGTATATGTTTCACATACTGAAAATTCGGTATCTAAATTTTCACAATATTTCTTAATAATATCTATTTCTTCAATAGTATCTGTTTTAAATTTATTAAGTGCTACTATAACATGAGATGTAAATTTCTTTAAATTTTCTATATGTACTTGAAGATTTGGTAATCCTTGTTGTAAAAAAACATTATTCTCTTCACTTATTGATTCTTTAGGACATCCTCCATTGTACTTTAATGCTCTTGTAGTTACTGCAAGCACTATACAATCAGGTTTAATACCTGCAATTCTACATTTAACATCCATAAATTTTTCAGCGCCTAAATCTGCACCAAATCCAGCTTCAGTTATTACATAATCACCTAATGACAATCCAAGATTAGTAGCAACTATTGAATTACATCCATGTGCTACATTAGCAAATGGTCCTCCATGAATAATAACTGGATTATTCTCTAATGTTTGAACCAAATTTGGATTAAAAGCATCTTTTAATAGTGTTAATAAAGATCCTTCTAATTTTAAATCTCTTGCATATATTGGATTTCCAGCAGTATCTTCTGCTAACATAATATTACCCAACTTAGTTTTCAACTCATTATAATCTTTTGCAAGACAGAAAACACTCATTATTTCAGAAGCTGCTGTAATATCAAATGAACTTTTTTCAATTATTCCCTCACTTACCTCATAAGAATAGTTTCTAAGTGCTCTATCATTAACATCCATACATCTTCTAAAATATATCTTATTTGGATTAATATTCAATGCATTACCCTGGAAAATATGGTTATCTATAGCCGCTGAAATTAAATTATTACAACTAGTTATCGCATGCAAATCTCCCGTAAAATGAAGATTTATATCTTCCATTGGAACAACTTGACTATATCCACCACCTGTTGCACCACCCTTTAGACCAAAAACTGGACCTAAAGAAGGTTCACGTAATACACCAACAGTTTTCTTACCAATATGGTTAAAAGCATCAACTAAACCTATTGAAACAGTTGTCTTACCTTCACCATATGGAGTTGGATTAACTGCAGTAACAAGAACAAGTTTTCCTCTATTCCCAGACATAACATCATTAAATTTGATTTTTGCCTTATATCTTCCATATAAATCTATTTGATCTTCTTCTAATCCTAAATCTTTTGCTACTTCTATAATGTCCTTTTTTGAACATGTTTTAGCTATATCTATATCACTCATTTCAATCACCTACTTCATTATATCATATTTTATTAATTGTCAATATATGTGTTATAATACATTTCAGGTGATTTTATGAATCTAGATAAATGTATAATTTGTCCTAAAAAATGTAAGGTAAATCGAAACAAAAATGAATTAGGTTTTTGTAAGGTTGGAAATAAAATAAAGATTGCTAGATACTCACTTCATTTTTATGAAGAACCTTGTATTTCTGGTGAGAACGGCTCCGGTACTATATTTTTTTCTGGATGTAATTTAAAATGTATTTTTTGTCAAAATTATCAAATATCTGAATACAATAAAGGAAAAGAAATAAGTATTGAAGAATTTGCAAATATTTGTTTAAAACTACAAGATAAAAATGCTAATAATATTAATTTAGTAACACCTACTATGTATATACCATTAATAAAAGAAGGATTATTATTAGCAAAAGAAAAAGGCCTAAATATACCTATTATTTATAATACATCTGGCTACGAAGAAGTTAATTCAATAAAAGAATTAGATGGCTTAATAGATATATATTTACCTGACTTTAAATATATGGATGATAATCTTTCTATAAAGTTTTCTCTTGCTAATAATTATTCAAAAGTAGTTAAAAAAGCTATTAAAGAGATGTATAAACAAGTAGGTAATCCTGTATTTGAAAATGGCATAATGAAAAAAGGAATGATTGTTAGACATTTAGTACTTCCTAATCATAAAGATGATTCTAAAAAAATAATAAAATATTTATATGATAACTATAAAGATAATATTTTTATAAGCATAATGAATCAATATACTCCATTGAGAAAAATAGATAAATATAAAGAATTAAATAAAACTCTTTCTGAAAAAGAATATGATGAAATAATTAATTATGCTTGTGATCTAGGTATTAAAAAGGCTTTTATTCAAGAAGGAGAAACATGTAAAGAAAGTTTTATTCCAGATTTTAATGTCTTTGAAGATATATAAAAAAACTACACTGTGTGTAGTTTTAATTTTTTAACATATACTGCTGCAGTTGAATTTTCAACTCCTGCTGGTATTGTTTCATTATATCCATATCTAATTTTATCAATCTTAGACTCTGTATTTAATGAAGTATTAACTAATACTCTAGCAACATCTTTATCTTTCAAATGTTGAGATAAATATAGAATTTTTTCATCATCAATACATTTAGTAACACCATCACTTACAATTATTATCTTTTCATATTTATTAGGTATACATTTAGTTTCTATTTCCAACATATCTTCATATTCTTTAATACCTAATAACCTATTAACTAATTTAGAGCCTTTATGAAATCTTGATAATTCTTCTTTAACATATCCAGCATCACATAAATCTTGAATATAAGAATCATCACGAGTAACACGAGTTAATTTATGATTCTTTAAAGTATACGCTCTTGAATCTCCTATAGAAGATATAAGAGTTTTATTTTTTCCAATAATTGCACATGTAAATGTACTAGCTCTATCATCTCTATTTTGTGATAATTCAATATTTATTTGTCTTAATTTATTATTTATTAAAGCCTTTAAATCATCAATATTATCATATAAAGATTCATCAAGAGTTTCAAACCATTTTAAAATACTTGATAAAACATAATTACTTGCTTGTTCTCCAAATAACTTTGAACTATCACCATCTGCTACTGCTAGTAATTTAAAATCCTTATTTTTAGGATGTTCCAATAATAAAACTGCATCTTCTTGTCTTTCGGCTTTTTTACCTATATCAGTTGACGCAAATAAAGATTTTCCTAGCTTATATTCTTTATGATTTGCTTTAACCTGTAAATCACATAGAACATCTAATTTGCTTCTATTAAATAATAAATTAGATACTCTGCCTAAATAATTATTATGTTTCTTTTCACTAATATTTGTGGGTTCCAAGTAATAAATATATTTTCTAATTTCACTATCTTTAACCGGATTAATTTCAAAACTATTTAAATGGTCATTATATCTTTGATTAGCAAATGCTACAGTTAACATACACATCGTTTTTTCATCCTTTAAAGCATACTCTAAAGCTTTATCATAATCAACGTGATTTGTTTTTAAACTAGAAACGAATTCATCACAATATTTTCTATTTGATAATTCTAAAGAAGTTGTAGATACTTTAAGAGCATGCTTAACTATCTCTTTTTTCAATTCTTCTAAATCTATAGTAGAAAATAAAGTATTGCATTTCATTTTTAATTTTTCATTTTTTATTTTTCTACCAGATATAATATATACTAAAACTCTAGATACATTTAATTGTCCATACTGTGTTCTTAAAATATTAACAATATTATCAAGTTTTTGCAAAGTACTCATATCATTTTTCATTTTATTTTTCCCCCTTTAATAATAAAGTATTTCTTTTAATATTTTCTATTGTTAATCCTTCCTGTTCATATAATTCATTAATACTTCCTTGCTCTACAAAGTTGTCATCAAAACCCATAGGTATTATTCTACCAGTAAAATTGTTTTTTGCAAGAAAAAATGATATTTGAGAGCCTAAACCTCCAATCAAAATATTATCTTCTATAGTCAATATGTTATTATTATCTTTTATTTCCTTTAATAATAATTTTTCATCTAATGGTTTAATAAAGGTAGCACTTACAACATTTGCATTTAATTTATATTTTTCACAAGCCATAATTGCTAGTTGAACCATTTTACCTGTTGCTATAATTGTTACTTTTTCTCCCTTTTTTACTTTTTCCCATTTACCATATGATACTTTATCAATTGTCTTTAATTGTTTTACATCTCCTCCACGTGGATATCTAACAGCAACTATCTTTTTTGAATTAACTGCCCATTCTAATAATTTGGGTAAATCATTAATAGTTTTAGGAGATACAATTGTCATATTTGGAATCATAGACAAATATGATAAATCAAAAACTCCTTGATGTGTTTCACCATCATTTCCTACAAGACCAGCTCTATCTATTGCAAAAACACATGGAAGTTTTTGCATACAAACATCGTGAACTATCTGATCAAATCCTCTTTGAAGAAATGTACTATAAACTGCAAATACTGGTATCATTCCATCACTTGCAAGTCCTGCTGTAAAAGTAGTTGCATGTTCTTCACATATCCCAACATCGAAACTTCTTTCAGGGTATTTATCAAAAAATTCTGTAAGCCCTACACCATCTTTCATTGCTGCAGTAATAGCAACCAACTTGTCATTATTTGATGCTAAATCAACCATTGTTTTACCAAAAACAGACGAATATGTTTCTTTTTGTGTAACGACAACACCTTTTTCCTTATCAAAAGCAGATACTGCATGATATAAATCTGGATTCTCCATTGCAGGTAAATATCCTTTTCCCTTTTTAGTGACTGCATGAATAATAACAGGTTTATCTGATTTCTTCGCTTGATTCAATACTTTTATTAATAAAGGTAAATCATGTCCATCAATAGGTCCAATGTAAGTTAAACCCATTGTCTCAAAATATTTTGAAGGAACTAAAAACGTTCTGAAACCATCTTTAATTCTAGACATTACCTTTAAAGGAACTATACCTAACTTTGTACCATCAAGACTATGTTTAATTTTATTTTTAACTTTTAAATATTTAGTATTAATACTAATTCTACTTAAATAACTAGATATTCCTCCAACATTAGAAGAAATACTCATTCCATTATCATTTAATATAATAATCATTTTAGTCTTATTAAAGCCCAAATCATTTATCGCTTCAAGACTTTCTCCACTACTTATTGAACCGTCTCCAATAACAGATACAATATTATAATCTTCATGTTTTATATCTCTTGCCCTAGCCATACCAAGACAAGCACTAATTGATGTACTACTATGACCTGTTTCAAAGAAATCATATTCACTTTCTTTTCTATATGGAAAACCTCTAAGGCCTTTATATTTTCTTAAATTATCAAATTGATCTTTTCTACCTGTTAATGCCTTATATACATAACTTTGATGACCAACATCAAAAACAACCTTATCTTTATCCAAATCAAAGCATGACAAAAGAGCTATAGTTATTTCTACAACTCCTAAATTTGATGCTAAATGTCCTCCTGTTTTTGATACTTTATCAATCAAAAAAGTTCTAACTTCTGAAGCAAGTATTTTTCTTTCTTTAGTAGTTAACTTTTTAACATCACTTGGTTTATTAATTTTTTCTAATACCATAATGTCACCTCAATTAAATGTAATAATTTAATCGTGCTATTAGTATATCACTAATTCTTATAAAAAGCATATCAAATGATATGCTTTTATTTAAATAACATATATTGAACTTTTCTTCTTAGTTCAAACATTTCTTTCATTTTATCTTCTAATCCCAAAGTATAATATAATTTACCATTACTATCTTGTGATACAACAAAATTAGATGATGGAAGAATATCCTTAGTAGTATATAACCATCTATAGAATGGTGATAACTCTAAATCCATATTATTAATTACATAAGTTAACAATAAATCTGGACTTAAATACTTTGTACCATTTAAATCAATATTATAATTACTAAATACTAAAGCTGTAGTATTGTACTGCTTATATACACTTTCTAAATTATAGTCATCTTGAAGATAGTTTGTTGAAAATAATGCATCTTGCCCATTATTTAAAGCTAAATGAGGTAAATGATCACCAAAGAACAATACTATAGTATCTTCATCAAGAGTATTAATATAATCATATATACGACCTAATTCTTTATCTGCTAAATAAATACCCTCTGCATATGACTTAACTATTTCATTAATATTACTATCATAAGGACTATCAACTATATCAATATCATATTTATCATATTTACCTTCATAATAAGGCATATGTCCACCCATAGTAATTGTAAAGAAGAATACTTTTTCATCTTTATCTTTATTATTAAAATAATCAATTATTTGATCTGTTAAATAAGCATCAGTAACATATTTACCACCAAGATCAATCTCATCATATAAATGATTTCTTTCTTTTACTTCATAAATATCATATATTGCATCACAATTAAACATATTCTTACTTGATGAATTTAATACCTTAGTTTTATATCCATTTTTATTTAATTCTTTTATAATTGATGGATTATTATTACTTACTCCTTTAGTAAATAACTGCATATAAGGAGTATAACCTTTACTAAAGAAGTTTAAACTTCCTCCAGTTAATATTTCAAATTCTACATTTGAACTCATTCCCCCATACGAAGGAGAAATCATTTCTACTCCATATTTCTCTTTAAGTTTATGATAATTAGGTGTAACATCTTGACTAAATTTTATTTTATTTGTATTATTTAACATTGCCATTAATTCTTCTTCATTATATCCATCAGGAGCATATCTTTGTGCTTCAATAAGTTTTCCATAAATTCCTGGAAGAACTCCATATCTATAAAAATATCTTGTATTACTTGCAGTAATTGTTAAATCTTTACCATCATAAATATTGTAACCATTTGTAACTAGGAACTTATCTAATGGCTTTATTGGAATAAATAATAAAAGTAAAAAGCATAATGCTATAAAACTTTCAATAAGCATTTTCTTAGTATTACATATCCTAATATTATTCTTCTTAGCTATTTTAAATACATATAACAAATAGATAATAGTTAATATAGTTGGGAATAATAAATAGTTAAGGCAATAAAAAAATGTTACATTAGCCATTAAAGCAACTTCACCAGCATTTTGTAAAAATAATACATCTGTTAGTAATAAAGTATCACTTGTATAATATATTCTTCCTTCATTAATTATAAATATAACTAAGAATATTATTGAAAAAGTAATAATTGCTCGATCAGTTCTTCTAAAAATAGCAAGAATTACTAAATAAATTGAATATGTAAGAATTATTCCAATAATTGTTGGAATAAAAGTAATAGGTATTCTAGTTACACCAAAAGTACATATTGAATAATAAAACTCTAGAATAACCATAGAAAGAAGTGGTAAAAAACTAGATATTAAAGTTTTCTTATTACTATTTTCTTCCTTTAATTGTCGTTCTTTTAATTTTTCTTTTCTTATTTTATCTTTTTTATCTTTAGAACGTAGTTTTAATATATATATAGGTATATAACTACTAAAGAATGCTAATACAACTTTTAAAGCACTCATGTCTTTAGTTAATAATATATAAGAAATAAATAAATAAAATGTTGTTAAAATAATTGGAACACTCCAATCTATTTTATTATTCTTTAAATATAAAATTGTTAATACTAAAAAGTATATAGGAAACACAATATATGTTAATTGTTCTCCAATATTACTTAATAATATTTTTATTAATAAAGAAGTCACAAAAAAAAGTATTATAGACAATACATAAAACTTTTTCTTATCTTCAAATATTGTTTTCACCTACTACCACCTCTAATGTTTATCTATTGATTTAGTCCACTTTCTTGATTAGTATTAAGTTCATTATTATCATCTTGTTTGTTAGCCATACTCAAATCTAAAGGATTAACCATTCCAGTCTGTACTGGTTGTTGTTGTACATAAACCTGTTTTTTATTTTCTTCATCCTGTTCTGTTTTTGATACTTTTTCTACACTAAAGAAAGAAATTGAATATAATATTGCAACAAATGCATAGAATACAGCAAGCATTATTTCATTTTCTGTTAACAGAAGAAAATCAAATATTCCATGCATAACAATTGGAACTAACAATGCTAAAATCAAGCAAATCTTTGTTGATTTTTTATTATTAGCTTTTGAATTACTTTTAGCAAGACCAAAAAAGTACCCAGATGCTATTCCATAGAAAGCATGAGCAGGAACGGATATTAATGCTCTTAAAAATGCTGCACTTGTTCCAAAATTATATACATATAATATATTTTCTAATGTTGCAAATCCTAATGATATAAAAACAGCATAAACAATAGCATCATATTTATAATCAAAATTCCTATTATTCCATGTTCCAAGATAAAGCATTAAATACTTATATCCTTCTTCTATTAAGGCAATTATAAAGAAAGCCATTATAAAACAGTTGAAGAATCCATCTTGAGTTATCTTTAAAAAAGAAATAATAGATCGTTCCATAAAATAAGTTGGAACCGTCATTAAAACACCTAAAAAGAATAATTTAATTAGCATAACAAAAGGTTCTTTTTCAATTACATCTCTTTTATAGACATAGTAACAAAGTATTACTGTTGGAATAATAGCATATATTACATTTGATACTAAACTAGCGTAATCCACAAAGCCACCATCTTTCACCTTTCAATTTTATTATAACACGTATATTCCTATTTCATCAAAAGATAATTAAATCTTTTAAAAAAAAAGATAGCATTGCTATCTTTTTAATAATTTTCAGCTTTAACTTCAAAATAACTTTGTGGATGATTACATACTGGACATACACCTGGTGCTTTCTTACCAATAACTACATGTCCACAATTTCTACAAATCCAAATTTTTTCATCGTCCTTAGAAAATACAACTTCATCTTTAATATTTTTTAATAATTTTCTATATCTTTCTTCATGATGTTTTTCAATTTCTCCAACCATTCTAAATTTAGTTGCTAATTCTTTAAATCCTTCTTTTTCAGCAGTCTTTGCAAAATCTTCATACATATCAGTCCATTCATAATTTTCTCCATCTGCTGCTGCTTTAAGATTTTTAGTAGTCTCAGGAACTTCTCCTCCGTTTAAATATTTAAACCACATTTTGGCATGTTCTTTTTCATTATTTGCTGTTTCTTCAAATATAGCAGCAATTTGCTCATAACCATCTTTTTTAGCTTTTGAAGCAAAATAAGTGTATTTATTTCTTGCTTGACTCTCACCTGCAAAAGCTGCTTTTAAATTTTCTTCAGTTTTAGTTCCTTTAAGTTTTTTATAATCCATTAAAATTCCTCCTCATATAGATGACTTTATTATATCATCTAAATATTTATTTGCAATTATCTTTTTAGAGAAAAAATTCTACTTAAAAGTAGAACTTTTTATTCATTATCTTGTACATAATTATATGTAATTGATACTATATCAGAATAGCTACCATAATAAGTTTTTCCATCTACAACTTTATATGCACGTACTTTATAATAATACTTTTTACTATTTACTTTAATAAATTTACTTAATTCATTAATATCTTCACTAGTTAGGTTTTTATTTTCAAGGAATAAAGTTCCATTGAAACTAGAAACTTCACTTTGGCTCAATTTTCCATCATCATTAGAGTCAATTGGATAAGTATTTTGAATTATTTTATTAGTTATTACATCAGTATCTGCCTTAACATTTAATGGTAAAACTAATAAAGGTAGTAATAAAACTACGTATATTATTTTATTCTTCATATATCCTCCTATTTTATACTATCAACATAACATATTATTTTTTTTTAAATAAAAAATTAGAGATTTCTCTCTAATTATTTTTCATAAAACTTTTTTGCTTCTTCATATAATCTAGGAATTTCTTTAATAGATAATTCTTTATTACCAAATAATTCTAAAAAATAATCTTTTCCATATTCTTCAATAATATATTTAGTAAGAAGATACCATCCCACATAACTATTATTCTTATATAATATATCCTCTAAAGTATAATCAAATGTTATAATTTGTCCTTCTCTTTGATGACTTAAGTATTGTGCTATTCCTTCATTAAAACATTTTATTGGATGATTCAAATTATTCTTCTTGCAATATAAATCTGCTACAAAATGTACATATTCATGTACTATTGTTTTTTTATAATAATCTAATTTTTCATAATACTTATCTTCATCAAATGCATGAGCAGTATTTTTATAACCATATAAGGAAACATACTCAATTGTATTATCATAATAAGATCCAATAGACCATTTAGGTATTTCATTTATATTTCTTCTTTTCTTAGATCTTTCATCATATTCTTGTTTTGTAGGAATAATTTTTATTTCAACAACATTTCTTGGTAAAGAAGAATCAAAAAAACTGTATATTTCTTCTACATTCTTATTTAATTGTTCTTCCAATTCTATTATTAAATCTTCATCTTCTATTGAATAATTAAATATCGCATACTTTGTTATTTTTTCCATATAATCACACTTTCAATTATATTATAACAAATTGAAAAAAGTATGCTTTACTTTTGCATACTTCTTTTAATTAATAAAGGTTTCACTTGATTAATTATTTCTTCTTCAGAAAGTGGTGTTGGTGCTTTAGGATTATTATATGAATTAACTAACATTTCAATAAATTCGTGTTCATATGATTCATATATTTCTTTTTGAGTACTATTAAGATTTTCTTTTCTAACCACTTTATTAAATAATTGTTCAACACAATTATTTCTAAGTGCCATAACTAATACTTTAGCATTCATTTGATTAATAAAACCAGTTACTGCTACTCTATATATATCATCAGTATATTTTTTTGTAACAACATCAAATTTTATAATATCTTTACCTGATACAATAGCAGACCCATGATAATGTAACCAATGATGTAAAAGTGCTTCCTTCTCTTCTTGTGTATATAAACCCCATTCTTTATTATCCATATTAATCCCCCTTTTTATCTGTTGCATATTATACCAAAAAATAGCAAAAATGTCAAATAAACACATTATTATCATAAATAAATGGAAATATTATTATTGTTAAGTTATAATGATTCTAGGAGGTAGATATGGAAAATACAAATAAAGGGTCCAATTCTTTAATAAAAACTGTAATTTATTTAATTTTAGTAGCGTTATATTGCTTATTATTTTTTGGACTAGGAAATTCTGAAAAAACTGATATGCAACTTGCTTCATTTGGATTTATTATGTTTGCTATGTTAGTTGTTTACTTATCTTGTCTATTACCTGGTGTAATAGGATCTCAAAGAATAACAACTGCAGATGCTGTATCAGCAAGTATTATATTTGCTATTGCTGTTTTCATAATTAATCAAATAGTTGTATTTACTGAAATGAAAACATTAGTTGTAATTAATTTCGCTGCAATTTTAGCATATCTATTATTATTTACTGTTGTCGTGTTAATGAAGAAAAAATAGTTACCGTAATGGTAACTTTTTTTATTCATCTTTATATTTTAATATTTTAACTCTTTCTTCACCTTTATATTGTTGAAGTTTATCTTCCATTTCTTTTAATTCTTTATCTTCTTTTTCTATATCATTTTTTAAATCAATTATTTGACTTTTTAAATCATCAAAATCTGGATAATCACTATATGTTTTTTCACAATCTTCTAACAAAGTATCCAATTGTTTTTTAGCATCATTAATTAAATATCTAGCACTATTTGTATCAACATTCTCTAGTCCCACTAGAGTTTCTTTTTTTGTAATTTCATTATAATATTCTTCAACAAAGTCATAACTGAACACATCTCTAATAAAACTTACACCAGTAGCAACACCAAGAGCAAAATTAATTCTTCTATTTCTATTTCTTCTTAAAGAATTAATAGTTAACATAGCAGATAACAACCTTGTTTGATTAGAGATACCTCTTCTTACTGCTCTAAACCTAGATAATCTATCTACACTTGTCTCAACTTCTCTTTTAACATTGTTTAAATTAGTTCTTGCATCTTCTATGTATTTTTTTATAAAATCACTAGTTTTTTCAACATCATATAAAAGATTAACATCTCTTTCATATGCTTCTTCTGATAAATTAATTTCATCTTTCTTAGAATCAGCATTTTCAGATAAAGTTTCAGTTTCTTTTTCAATAGATTCAATCTTATCTAAAGTATTCTTATATGTACTAATATATTCATTTATCTTTTCTTTATCATCACCTATAAAATCTCTATTTATATTCGTTATAACAACATTTCCATTATCTAATAAAATAGTATCATCAGTTATATTTTTTTCTTGAGACTTAATCTCCTTTTTTATCTTTTCTAAAGCCTTAGTTAACTCTTCTATTTCCGCAATTAATCTTTCAATTTCATCTTTATCTTTAGTATCATCAACATATTTAACAATAATACTTTCTTTATAATAAATTCTTTCTAATTCCTTTTTTAATTCTCTTAATTTTTGTTCCAATAATTCTATTGTAGCTAAATTTTTCTTTTCTTCATCATCATATTCTTCTTTTTCTTCTACATTATCATCTATTACTGGTTCTTCCTGAATAATAACTTCATTTGATTGTTCATCTTTCTTTTTTTCTTCCGTAAAAGAAGTTGTATTTTCCGGTTTATTTTCACCTATATCATTTCCTTTTATACCAACTTCTACAGTATTTTTTTTAGGTATATTTAAATCTTCATCTAATGGAGTTTTAACTTCTATTTGAATCTCTTTAGTAGGTTTAATAGATTCAATAGTTTCCTCTTCAACAAGAGGTATTTTTTCTTCTTTAGTATCTTCTTTAACAGGTATTTGATACTCTAATACTGTTTCTTCATCTACTTCATTTTCTTCTACTTTAACCTTTTTATTATTTGCTACTATTTCATTAATAATACTATATATTTTCTTACTTTCTTCTATATACTTATTATTTACTTTATCCAATAATAAAGTATATTTTTTATTACTAATTGTATATAAAGTAATATGTCCATATTTATCTCTAGTAGGTTTCTTATATGTTATATCCTCTATTTCTTCAAAAGAAAGAAGTATTTCTTTATTAGAATAAACCTTTTTACTGCCTATTTTTACGACAATAAAACTATTTGTAACCTCAATTGATCCATTTATACCTTCTATATATGCTTTTCTCATAAATACCTCTTTTAATTCTTTTATTTATAATAAGAATCATATTTTTTTACTAAATCATAATTAATACTATTATAGTGTTGCTTAACTATTAATTCTGCATTTTTAGTCATTGTAGAAAGATGATATGCTTTTGGTTCTTCATTAAATGATGAAGATATAAAATCTTTTAATAATTTTAAAACATTATAATCACTAAAAAAATCTTTAAACATATTAAATTCATCATTACTTAATGGAACATTTCTATTCCTACTAGAATCAAAACACTTTTTAATATAATTTGAATACTCATTTAATTGTTTATTTGAAAGATTATCTTTACTAATGAATGCTAATAACATTAAATATAGTTCACTTGAATTAGATTTTAATTCTTTAACAAAATCATTTTTAAAATAATTAAGTATTGCTGTCTTTTCCTTGTCAGTTTTTCCATACATAGTTTTTACTACATTTGGTAAATATTTACCAAATGTATCATCATATGTATTTCTACTAAGACTATTTTTTGCTAACCAATCAAAGAAATCTTTTAAGAATTCATTAAGTTTTACATTCTTACTATTTTTTTCAAATATTTCATTTCCTGAAATAATATTTCCATAATTAATATTATATACATCAATATACATATCACCAGATGTAATATCTTCTTCTATACCATTATTTTGTAAACCCCATTTACTTGGATAAACATATGTTATTAAATCATTTTTATTAACAACATTGTGGATATTTTTATATATAGTTTTATTACTAGAACTAATAGGTGCTTCAAATGTATAAACGTAAATATTATCATCACTATTTAAATAGAATTCACTTAGATGTTCATTTAAATAAATACCTACTAAATTAGAAATAGCTCCTGCTCTACTATATCCAGAAACAACTATTTTATTATTTGATGTTAAATTCTTATTCTTAACATATTCTTTAACTATTTTAACAACTTTTTTACTAGCATAATCAAAACCTTTAATACTTCCACTTTTACTAGCTTCAAAATTATTAGACCATTCTAATCCATAATTATCTCCTCTTAAGGATATAATTATAACATTGTAATCTTTTATCTTTTTATTAGCTATAACCATTCCTATAGTATCTTTACTATTGGTATCATAATCATATACTGAAATATCTTGATATCCAATATCATTTAATAATTTCTTAATATTATAAGTATTATTTTCTTTATCAAGTGCCATAGTACCAGATAATACAATATTCATAATCATAGTTCTTAGATGACTATTTTGATTTTTACCTGATTCTATAAAATAATCATCTGAATAATAATAAGTACCTTCAACACTATTAGTTTCCATAGATGGAACATATTCAAATTTACCAATAATTAAATTACTAGGATATTTATTACCATAATTATTAACTATTAATAAATACAAAAGAACAATTACCAAAATTAATATTGGAATAATTATAATATCTTTTATTTTTTTCATAATATGCCTTACCTCTTTTTTATTATAGCATTTAAAAATTAAAAAAGAATTAGATATTTCTAATTTATATTTTTGTACTGCATCATCAATTAATACTGTTGTTCCACAGTACTGACAAATTGTTTTTTCTAAATCTTTATTTACTTCTATATCTGCCCAACATGAAGGGCATTTAGCGGGCACTAGCTTCATATTACTATCCTCCTAATATAATTTTAAGATATCAAAAAAAGTAAGTAAATAATTATAGATATAATGCTATAATTGGGATAGGAGGTGTTGTATGGTTAAATCAAAAGGTTGGGATTGGACAATTGTTAAAGATGACCAAAATAGTATTTGGAAAAATCCAAGTATCGAGTCATTCTATTTATTAAATAGATGGCAATCATTAAATTTTAAAAACTTCTTAGATTTAGGTTGTGGTCTTGGAAGGCATACTGTTTTATTTGCAAAAAATAATTTTAAAGTATCATGTTTTGACATCAGTGAAGAAGCAATAAATAGAACAAAAAAATGGTGTGAAGAAGAAAATTTAAAATGTAATTACAAAATTGGTGATATGTTAGAATTACCATATGAAGATAATTCATTCGATTGTATATTATGTCGAAATGTAATATCACATACTGATACCAAAGGAATTAAAAAAAATAATAAAAGAGATAAAAAGAGTACTTAAACAAAATGGTGAATGTTACTTAACCTTAGGTTCTAAAAACACATGGGGATTCAAACAAGAAGATTGGCCCTTAGTAGATCCAAATACAAGATTAAGAATGGAAGAAGGCCCAGAATATATGACACCACATTTTTATGCTGACTATGATTTATGTATGAAATTATTTAAAGACTTTGAAATAGTAAAAATATATCAAATAAATGATTATTATGGAACAGATGAGAAAAGATTTGAATCATATCACTTTCATTTATTAATTAAAAAGAACTAACATTTTATTGTTAGTTCTTTATATTTTACACCCTACTATATTATTTATTGATTTACAGTCAATAACATTGTATACTTATATTATAAGATAATAAATCATATAGGAAAGGAATATGATAATATGAATGAAACTAATGAAAAAAACAATCTAGATAAGATTACTTCACTTAGTAATGAAGAATTAAATAATATCTTCTCACAATTATCAGCATCAGAAATTGAAGACTTAATAACAAAAATAAATGAGGTGGGAACAGATGAGTAAGGAAGAATTTTTATCACTTATTAGTAGTGAAATTGAAAAACTAGAAAAGGAAAAAGAATTAATTCAAAGTAGAATTGAATACTACAATGAAGTAGGAATAGGTGGAGAAGACCTTAAAGATGCAAAACGTCAAATGGAAGTTATCAATAACAAAATAGAGCGATTAAAAGAATTTATAAATCTTCCTGCAGTAACAAGAATTCAAGCAATGTCAAGTATTGAATTAGAAGAATACAAAAAAGAAAAAGTTGAAGAATTAGAATTACATATTAAAGATCTTGAAGCTCAAGATGCACAAAAAAGAGAAGAATTATCTCAATTAAAAGCACAACAAGCTGCTAGTATAGAAAGATTTGCTCATTTGAGTGGTGATGAAAGAGAACAAGCTATTTCTGAAGGAAGACTATTAGCAAGTAGAATAAGTGAATTTGATGCAGTATTTGAAGAAATAAGAAAAGAAATAGAAGAAACAAGAAAACAACAAGAACAAATGAAAGGCAAAGATTTAGAAGAAATAAGAAAAGAACTTTTTTCAAAAGTACCAAATGGTATATCTCTAGCAACTAAGGTAGAGTATATTAGAAATAATCCTTTAAGTTACCAAAATCAATTATTAGCTGCTGTTGCAAATGATCCAGAAAAAACAAAAAAAATGGCAGAGTTATTATCAAGTATTGCATCTGTTGACTATTCTATATATCATAGAAGTCCTAGCCGATTTTTTCTACCTTATCAATTACCAAAAAAATTAGCTGATTCAATAACAACTTGGGGATATGTTAGAGATAAATATTTAATGAACGCTGATGGTGTAGAAAGAGAATTAGACAAATTTTTAGTAATATTTGAAAAGAAAAGAAAAATGTTTGAAGAAGAATATACTATGGAAAAATTGGGGCCTTTAAATGGTCATGAATATGGAAATGATTCTGAAGAAGTTGATTTTGGATTCTTAGAACTACATAGAAATAAAATAACAAAGGGTAATATAGAACAATTACATGTTTTAGTTGAACATAGAGATAAATTAAGAAAAAAACTAATTAAAACAAAAAATACAAAGGATGAAATATATGATTTAAATAAGAGAATAAGAGAATTACAAAATAATGTTTACAAAGAAATAGTTGGATGGTACTGTTCTCAAAATTTAGATATATTAGGTATTAGAACAGAAATGAGATTTTCGGGAATTTATCCAGTAAGTGACTTTCTTGAAAATCAGAAAAAGGAATTAAATGATTCACTAAAAGCGATTGAAGAACTAAGAGATAGACTAAAAACTGAAGTAGCTGAACAAGATAGACTAACAGATGAATTAGAGAAAAGAAGAGCAGATTTAGCTAGGCAAATGATAGAGTTAAGTGGATTGGAAGCTAAAAAAGACTTTGTTCCAGAAGTAGCTCCTCAAGGTGATAGAATAGGAACTATTCAAGCTGCTGGTAAAAGTTGCGAAGATGAACAAATTATAACAAGAGTTCAACAAGAAGCACAAGTTCAAGCAGACACTAGAGAAGCAGAACTAAGAAATATCACAATGGAACAATTATTAGAAATGAAAAAACAATTATTAGAAAATCCAGGTGAACAAAAAACTGAAGAAGCTGGAGAAAAAAGAATGTAATAAAAAATACTAACAAATAGTTAGTATTTTT
>JAEEGL013471424.1_pt1 | contig 19699 bp, 14 predicted proteins | sample 9134231 | NCBI WGS metagenome assembly JAEEGL01 (sample SAMN16246548, study PRJNA631951) | gut metagenome | biome: gut microbiome; feature: rumen; material: fiber-attached | host: Bos | place: Iran: Karaj | collected 2018-10 | reverse complement strand
TAATAATGAATATTCCAATGAATACCCACAAAATAACGTGGTTTTATTGTCAATCACGCAACTGAAAGCACAACAGATGGTATTCTGTCGTATTTGCCGCCTGATTCACAGACCACCAGAATTCCATCAGGATGTGCCGCACCTCTTCCAAAGTTTTTTGAAAAAAGGTAAATTTCCTCTTGATTTTTCACATGGAATTCTGTATAATCATTTTCTGCATGGTAGTAAAGTATCGGTACATGCAGGTACCGTGAGTTTCGATATGCGGAGGAGGTGTTTTCGTGCCCAATATCAAGTCTGCCAAGAAGAGAGTTCTCCTGTCCAAGGCGCAGAACGAGAAGAACAAGGCTGCTAAGTCTCTGCTCAAGACCAACATTAAAAAGTTCCAGAGTGCTGCCGCCGCCGGCGATAAGGACGCCGCCGCCGAAGCTGCGAAGGTTGCCGTTGCCACCATCGACAAGTCCGTCGGCAAGGGGATCCTCCACAAGAACACTGCCGCTCGTAAAAAGAGCAGCATTGCCTCGAAGCTCAACAGTCTCTGATTTAGAAAAACCGCCGTTCCGGTATTTGCCGGAACGGCTTTTTCTCTTGTTCTCCCTCTTTGGATATTGTATAATCTATTTGAACACACTTGAAATGTCGGTCCCGCCGGGAGGTGAAATGCCATGGCGCTGTCTGATTACGTAACGACGCTCAAGGGCGTTGGCCAGTCCAAGGCCGTACTCCTGAATAAGCTGGGAATCCATACGCTGGAGGACCTCATCACCTATTTCCCCAGAACCTATGAGGACCGCACACAAATGTGCACCATTTCAGACCTCATCCCCGGTGAAGGCCGCTGTTTCACTGCAATGGTGGTAAAACAGCCCCGGACCAGTTATATCCGTCGCGGACTCAACTCTACTCGGTGCACCATTGCTGACAGTTCTGCCCAGATCCGGGTCACCTGGTTCAATCAGCCATGGATGAGCAAGAACCTGTCAGTTGGAAGCACTTACTGCTTCTACGGTACTCTTACCGCTGATGAGCGTGGAAAGCAGATTCTCAACCCGGCAGTGGAATCTCTGGACACTGCCCCAAAAGTCACCCGTTGTGTAATCCCGATCTATCCTCTCACCAAAGGACTTACGTCCAAAGCACTGCAGGGCCTGATCTTTCAGGCTATGGCACAGGAGCAGCTTCCGGAATACCTCCCGAAATCACTTTTGACTGGTTATATGCCGGTGCGTCCCGCCTATGAGGAGGTCCACAGGCCTACAGATCCGGAGAATCTGAAGCGGGCAAGAGAACGGCTGGTATTTGAGGAGTTTTTCCTCTACGCTCTGGGTATCTCTATGATGAAAGCCCGTCGGGAAAGAATCAGCCACTACCCCTGTCCGAAACCCGTGCCGGTTCAGTTTTTCGAACGTCTCTCCTTCACTCTCACAGGGGCTCAGCAGCGTGCATTGAAGGAGATCTCGGATGACCTGTCTTCCGGACGTCCCATGAACCGGCTGCTCCAGGGCGATGTGGGTTCCGGCAAAACCATGGTTGCTCTGGGTGCTATGCTCCAGGCTGTGGAGAATGGCTTCCAGACGGCGCTGATGGCACCTACGGAACTGCTTGCCATGCAGCACTACAGCACCATTTCAGCGTTTCTGGAGCCTCTGGGCATCCGTTGTGCCCTGCTCACCGGTTCTACTGCCGGCGCCAAACGCAGGCGTCTTTTAGATTACGTTGCGGCAGGCGCAGTACATGTGATTATCGGCACCCATGCTCTGTTTACCGATGCCACGGATTTCTGCAATCTCGGTCTGGTAGTCATCGACGAGCAGCATCGGTTCGGTGTCCGTCAGCGTGCGGCTCTGGCAGCCAAGGGAAATGCGCCTCACATGCTGGTGCTCTCTGCAACCCCCATCCCCAGGACACTGGCACTGATCCTGTATGGCGACCTGGACGTGTCCGTTATCGACGAACTGCCTCCAGGACGGCAGACTGTGGAAACCTTTCTTGTCACCACTGCATACAGGAAGCGGCTCCGGGCTTTTATTCGTCAGCAGGTTGGAGCCGGTCATCAGGTGTATATAGTATGCCCGGCAGTGGAAGAAAATGAGGAAACCGGACTTACTGCTGCAGAAACCATGTATGAAACGATGCGCGAGACATTTCCTGATCTTCGGGTAGGACTGGTTCATGGGAAGCTCCGCTCTGATGCCAAGGATTACGCCATGGGTCAATTCCTGCATCATGAAACGGATATTCTTGTTGCAACCACAGTCATCGAAGTGGGAGTGGATGTGAAAAACGCCACACTGATGATCGTTGAGGATGCCGACCGTTTCGGCCTCAGTCAGCTTCATCAGCTTCGCGGCCGGGTCGGCCGCAACTCGGAGAAGTCATATTGCGTACTGGTCTCCGACAATCAGAACCCCGAAACCAGGAAACGTCTCCAGGCTCTCTGTGCCACCAATGACGGCTTTGCCATTTCCCAGCAGGATCTGGATCTGCGCGGCCCCGGAGATTTCTTCGGGCAGCGGCAGAGCGGTCTTCCAATGTTCAAATATGCCTCTCTGGCGGAAGATCTTTCTGTGCTGAAAAAAGCGCAGACGGCGGCGGACGGCTTTCTTGCCTCCGAACCCGACCCGGAGGATCCTGCCCTGTCTCCCCTGTTCCACCGGGTCCGTGCACTGTTCGAACAGGCAGATGACACCTTTAACTGATTATCAGGGGCACCCTTTCATGCAGACCGTGTGCCGGCTGCGTGCTGTATAGAGGACGGGCTTGGAAAAAACCACAAAACTCATTTGCAATCTTTGTTGCATAGACCTATGCAATAGCCTCAATCATCCGTATAATAGAAACATAGCCAAATCAGACAGGAGAGTGAACTATGAAATGAGTCGATTAAGCATCTATACCCCCGACAAGTCCCAGGCCGTCGTGGACAATCTATACGAGAACCTGCAGCACCGCATTCAGGTAGCACCTCAGGGCAACTGTCCTCTGGAACTGACCGATGCATTCCTGCGGATGTGCCTGGCTCAGAGTTGCGGCAAGTGTACCCCCTGCCGCATTGGTCTTTCTCAGCTGGCAGCACTGATCGATAAGATTCTGGAGGGAGAAGGAACGGAGCAGGATCTGACCGTCCTTGAGAAGGCGTCCCGCGTTATTGTGGACTCCTCGGACTGTGCCATTGGCCGTGAGGCCGCAAGGACAGTACTGGAATGTCTGAAGGGGTTCCGGGATGACTTCATGTCCCATCTCACCACGGGACGCTGCATGTCCTCCTTCTCTGCTGTTCCCTGCGTATCCTTCTGCCCGGCACATGTGGACATTCCCGGCTACATCTCTCTGGTCAATGAAGGCCGTTACGCAGATGCAGTCAAGCTGATCCGGGAAGACAATCCCTTCCCCAGCGTATGCGGTCTGATCTGCGAGCATCCCTGCGAAAGCCACTGCCGCAGGAACATCGTAGATGCCTCCGTGAATATCCGCGGGCTAAAGCGTGTAGCGGTAGAACGCGCTGGCCATGTGGATCCGCCCAAATGTCTGCCTCCCACGGGCAAAACCGTGGCGATCATCGGAGGGGGCCCGACCGGCCTCACCGCCGCCTATTATCTGGCGCTGATGGGCCACAGTGTCACCGTCTACGAACGCCGGAACAAATTCGGCGGCATGCTCCGTTACGGCATTCCCCGCTACAGGCTTCCTGCTGAATTTCTGGATGAGGACATTAATGTGATCCTGTCCACTGGCATCACAGCCCATACCGGCATAGAAATCGGCAAGGATATCTCCTTTACAGAGATCCAGGAGAAATTTGACAGTGTCTACATTGCCATCGGTGCTCACTCCTATAAAAAGCTGAATATCCCTGGAGAGGATGCGAAAAACGTCATGTCCGCCGTGGAGCTGCTTGGTGCCATGGGGGACGAAGAAGAAGTGGATATGCGTGGAAAAGACGTTATTGTCATAGGCGGCGGCAATGTGGCCATGGACGCCAGCCGTACAGCAATACGTCTGGGCGCAAAGAGCGTCAAGGTGGTTTACCGCCGCAGAGAATCTGACATGACTGCGCTGTCCGAGGAGATTGTCGGAGCCGTAGCAGAGGGTGTTGAACTGGTTACTCTTCAGGCACCGGTTGAAATCCTCACTGATGAAAACGGCGTCTGCCGGGGACTCAAAACAAAGCCGCAGATCCCCGGCGCATATCGCGGTGGCCGTCCCTCCCCTGTCAATGCGGAACTGCCTGAAGTGGAAATTCCCTGTGATATTGTCATTGCCGCTATCGGGCAGGCGATCGAGTTCAGCCATTTCCAGGCGGCAGGCATCAGTGCCACAAGAGGCGGAACCCTGCAGGCTGACACTTCCGGGGCTGTAGCCGGAGCCAACGGCATATATGCCGGCGGTGACTGCGCCTCCGGACCGGCAACGGTCATCAAGGCCATCGAGGCAGGCAAGACAGCTGCTGCCAACATCGATGAGTATCTCGGCTGCAACACGCAGCTTCCATCGGATATCCAGATCCCGTCTGCCCTTTCCCGTCTGCGGGAAGCCTGCGGCAGATGCAATATGAGCGAACGTCCTGCCGCAGAGCGCGCAGAGGACTTTGAACTGATTGAATACTGTATGACGGACGAACAGGCCCGCCAGGAGTGCTCCCGCTGTCTGCGCTGCGATCACTTCGGCTACGGCTCATTCCGCGGAGGGAGGAAAACGGCATGGTAACACTGACAATCGACGGCCGGAAGGCTGTAGTGGAGGCGGGAACCACAATTCTGGAGGCTGCCCGTCAGCTTGGCATCCGTATTCCGACACTATGTTATCTCAAGGACATCAACGAGATCGGCGCCTGCCGTGTATGTCTGGTGGAGGTGGAGGGAAGAGACAATCTTGCTGCCGCCTGCAACGCCCAGTGCGAAGAGGGAATGGTGGTTCACACCAACACACAGCGGGTCCGGGATGCCAGGCGCATCAACGTTGAGCTTATGCTGTCCCGGCATAATTCCAACTGCACGAGCTGCGTCAGAAGCGGCAACTGCACGCTTCAGTCCCTGGCTCGGGATATGAATGTACTGGACCTTCCTTTCCCGCTGCATCCCGTATACCGGGATTGGGATCACACCTCTCCCCTGATCCGGGATATGTCCAAATGTGTAAACTGCATGCGCTGTGTGGCTGTTTGTGAGAAGGTTCAGGACATGCGTGTCTGGGATGTGAGCGGAACCGGTACCCGCACAGGTGTGGCGGTCCGCGACCGGCTAGACATCAAAGAAGCCGGCTGTGCCTACTGCGGCCAGTGCATTACCCACTGTCCTGTAGGTGCCCTGCGCACCAGAGACGATACCATGAAGGTCTTCGACGCCATTTCGGACCCCGATATCGTTACGGTTGTTCAGGTTGCCCCTGCAGTCCGTGCTGCCTGGGGTGAGGACTTCGGTCTCACCCGTGAGGAAGCAAGCGTACCGCGGATGGTGGCTGTTCTGAAGGCCATTGGTTTTGACTACGTTTTCGATACTGACTTCTCGGCGGACCTGACCATCATGGAGGAAGGCAGTGAGTTCATTGAGCGCATGACCCATCCAGGCGAGTATCCCATGCCCATGTTCACTTCCTGCTGTCCCGGATGGGTTCGGTACGTGAAAATCCGTCATCCAGAGCTGGCGGACAACCTCTCCACAGCCAAAAGTCCCCAGCAGATGTTTGGTGCGGTGGCAAAAACCTATTTTGCCAAGAAGATCGGCGTGGACCCCAGCAAGATTTTCTGTGTATCCGTTATGCCCTGCACAGCCAAGAAATACGAATGTGCCGTTGAGGCAGTCAATGATGCGGGAGCCGGCAGGGATGTGGACCTGTCCATCACCACCCGGGAGCTTGATCGTATGATCCGGACCTGCCATATTGAGCCCATGTCCGTGGGTGAAGCAGAGTTTGACGATCCTCTGGGTGAGAGCACCGGTGCAGCCGTGATTTTCGGTACAACCGGCGGTGTCATGGAGGCTGCCCTGCGCAGTGCCTACTTCCTCATTACCGGCGAGAATCCGGACGCAGACGCCTTCTCTGGAGTCCGAGGTCTGGATGGTTGGAAGGAGCGCACCTTCAAGGCCGGCGATGTCACAGTTCGGACTGCCGTCGCAAACGGTCTTGGCAACGCCACGAAACTGATCGATGCGATTCAGAGCGGCAAGGTCCACTACGACTTTGTGGAAATCATGGCCTGTCCCACCGGCTGCGGAGGCGGCGGCGGTCAGCCCATTGAGGACGGGAAAGAACTCGGTGGAGAACGCGGAGCGCACCTGTACACACTTGACAGGAATATGCCAGTCCGCTTCTCCCACGAAAACGCCAGCGTACAGAAGCTCTATCAGGAGTATCTTGGTGCACCCCTGTCCCATGAATCCCACCACCTGCTTCACACGGATATTAAAAAATGGGAGCTGTAAAGGTTCCTGATTCACAACACGTATAATTTTAAAATGCACCCGGCTGCTTCTCTGCAGTCGGGTGCATCTTGGTTTTCCGTTATCGTACGCTGCCGGATATCTGTCCGGCATGCTTTTCCCTGTTGGCCGTACCCATCCGAGCATTTCGACCGGCTTTATTGTCAGGGTCACAGAATTGACGCATACAGTGCTTCATATGCCGCAGCAGGACCGTCCCAGGTAAACTCCAGAGCCATACAGCCGCGCTGTATCGATGCAAAGGTTTCCGTATCACCGAACACTTCGAGCGCATGTTCCATCGCATCATCCAGAGAGGATACGGAATAGTCTGCAAAGACGAAGCCGCAGCCATCGGGATGATCCGCGTCAAAGGGACGGACTGTATCTTTCAGTCCTCCCGTTGCCCGTACCACCGGCACTGTGCCGTATCCCATTGCCAGCATCTGCGCGGTTCCGCAGGGTTCCTCCTTAGATGGCATCAGCAGGAAGTCTGCAGCGGAAAAGATCTCAGCCGCATTCTCCTCTGTATAGGGAAGAATCACCATGTTGTTCGGATGCTGTTCCTGCAGTATCTGCATCCGACTGAGTATCTCCTGATCTCCTTCTCCGGTCATCACCAGCTGGCATCCGCGTTCCAGATACTTTGGAAGGATCTCAGCCAGCAGATCAAAGCCCTTTCTTGCCAGCACACGGCTTACACAGCCGAACATTGGCCTGCTTCGGGATTCCGGCAGTCCGTACTTCTCCTGAACAGCGAGCTTGTTCTCCGATTTCCTCTCCACACTGTTCCGGTCATAGGGCGTCTTTACGAGCGGATTGCGGGAAGGGGCTGCAGCCCACGGAATACCATTCAGGATTCCATGGATCTCATGGCTGGCAATAACTTCCGCCAGCGGGCCCGCAGCGTCCGGAGCTGTCAGCTCCCTGGCATAGGTTGGGCTGACTGTTGTGAGCCTGTCTGCGGTCTCAATGGCTCCCTTCATCAGATTGACGCTTCCTTCCAGCTCCATGGTACCTTCCGCAAAGAGTATTCCGGATAGTCCGAAAACATCTGTCAGCGTATGGAAACTGAAGTTCCCCTGGAACTCCACATTGTGTATGGTAAACACCGTTTTAATGGGCTTGGCCGTCATGGGATTCTGGGTATAGTAATCCCGCAGATAGAACGGAACCAGTGCCGTCTGCCAGTCGTTGCAGTGGATGATCTCAGGCCGCCAGTCTATATATCTCAGGCCGATACAGACCGCCTTGGAGAAGAACGCAAAGCGCATATCATCATCTGCGAACCCATAGAGCTTTCCACGTCCGAAGCAACGGTCATTTTCGATAAAATACCACCAGACATCCCTCATGCGCAAACGGTATAGCCCGCAGTATGCCGTCTCTAAAGCCAGCTGTACCGGATAGCTGATGAGAAACTCCATCTTTTCCCGGTACTGATCAGAAATACCATCATATAGTGGCATGACCGCTCGGATATCCACACCGCGCCTGGCCAGCGCCTCCGGGAATTCACCAGCGACTTCGCCCAGTCCACCCTCCTTGGCAAACGGGAATGCCTCGGTTACAACATACAGCACTTTCATCGGAACACTGCCCCCTTCTTTCTGCAGAAAACCCACAAAGCGCAAAGGCTTTGTGGGTCTCAATAATATCATTCCACAGAGATCAGATAATAATACACAGGCTGTCCGCCGGACAGAATGGTGATCTCAGCATCCGGGCAGGCCGAGGCAAAGATCTCCCCGGTCTTCCGGGCATCCTCTTCCGTAGTGTCTTCCCCATAGAAGATCGTGATAAATTCAGCACTCAGCTCTCTGGCATGTTCTGCCAGACTGCCCAGAAGCATGTCAATATCCCGGTCTGTGCCAAACAGCGCACCGCCGCAGAGCGCAAGATAGTCACCGGCACTGATGGCATAGCCGTCAAAGTCGGAGTTTCTGGCAGCATAGGTAATCTGCATGGTGGTAACACCCTGGATCGCAGTATTCATTGCAGATTCGTTTTCTTCAACTGAAGCTGAAGGATCCAGGTTGAGCATCGCTGTGATGCCCTGCGGGACTGTGGCGGTAGGCAGCACAACGACCTGCTTTTCGCTCAGCCGCTTGCACTGCTCTGCAGCCATGAAGATATTCTTGTTGTTGGGCAGAACGATAACCACCTCTGACGGAGTGGCATCGATCATCCTGAGGATATCCTCAGTGGATGGATTCATGGTTTGTCCGCCGAACACAATCTGATCCACACCCAGGTCCCGGAACATGGCCGCAATTCCTTCGCCGGCACAAACAGCAACGACACCGTATTTCTTTTCAGGCGGTGCAATCTTTCTGACACTGGTGCTGCCCGGAGTCCACTCCTCCTGCTGCTCCAGTTCCTCTTCAATCTGTTCCAGGTCATCTGTAGACATGGCTTTCTTGCCCGCGGCAATATCCTCGCACTGAGTCCGCATGTTTTCAATCTTCGCCAGTTCCAGAACGCCGTGCTTGGCAGCTTCAGTCAATGCTGCACCGGGGGTGTCCGTGTGAACATGCACCTTAAATACCTCGTCATCTTCACCGATGACCAGGCTGTCTCCAATGCTGTCAAGATATGCGCCGTAGGCCTCCAGATCGCAGTTCTCACCCTTCCTTACGATAAAAACCGTATCGTAGGTAAACGTGAAATTGGACATATCAACCGGCATGACCGTTTCTTCCGGCTGCGTACCTGTCTCTTCCGCGGCTTCGATGGGTGTACCAAGCATCGCAGCCTTCATGGCCTCCAGCACCAGTACAAAGCCTTTTCCGCCGGCGTCAATGACCCCGGCCTTTTTCAGTACGGGGTTCTGATTGACCGTCTCTTCCAGTGCCGCCCGGGCACTGACGATGGCCACATCCAGGATGTTTTCGATGTCGGTAGTCTCAGAGCATGCCTCAACAGCCGTCTCAGCAGAAATCCGCGAAACCGTAAGGATGGTGCCTTCAGCTGGCTTCATAACCGCCTTGTAAGCAGCCTCCACGCCCTGGGAAAGTGCAGCCGCGAAGTCCTGACCATTGGCAGTTGCCTTCTCCTTCATGTGCTTGGAGAATCCCCGGAACAGCAGGGATGTTATAACGCCGGAATTGCCCCGTGCACCGCGCAGAAGCGCTGCCGCGGCAATCTCAGCGCAGCGGCCTACCGTGATGTCATCGGATGCCTTCTGCAGTTCCTTTGCGGCATTACCCAGTGTCAGAGCCATATTGGTTCCGGTATCACCGTCAGGCACCGGAAAAACATTCAGGTCATTAATCTGCTGCTTGTTCAGATCGACATTAGCGGCTGCGCTGATGAACATGGACTTCAGCTCAGCGCCGCTGATATATTCTTTCAAAAGTGTTGCACCTCCGGGATGAGCGCTAACTCATCTTGATAACATGTCAGTCTACGCTGATGGAATCGATATAGACGTTCACCGTCTTGACCGTAACGCCGGTCATCTTGGTAACCTCGTAATTGACGCGGTTGATGATACTCGGTCCGATGGCGGCGATATTCACGCCGTGATCCACCATGATATGCAAATCGATCGAAACGGTATCGTCATCGTTGTAGGTGACCTGAACGCCGCGATCCATGGATTCCCGCCGCAGCAGATGCACCAGCCCGTCACTGACAGACCGTGCCGCCATTCCCTTAACGCCGAAGGCCGCAGAAGCGGCATTGCCCGCAATATTGGAAAAGACCTCGCTGCTGATGGTAACAACACCCTTTTCCGTATTCAGACGCATCATAAGGATTGACCTCCTTTAAGTCTCTTGGCCAGTATCAGAAATACTCCAGCATATTGTATTATATTTCCCCGAAAATCTCAAGAGGGATTTATAAAAAACCGCTTAGTGCTAACGTTTCAGCAGCGACGGCTGCCATTCCTCCGGCACAGGGAGTTCCAGAAGCTCCGCCACCGTGGCTGCAACATTGGCCAGCCCCAGCCCGGCCTGCGGCTCTTTCAGATGGCCTTCTCCGCCAAACATCACAAAGGGAACCGGAGAAAGGGAATGGGCAGTCCGCACCTGATATTCTCCCTTCTTGTTTTTCTCCAGCATCACGTCCGCATTCCCGTGATCCGCCGTAACCAGAAGCGTATATCCCAGCCGCTCTGCTGCCTCTGTAATACGGCCAAGCTGCCTGTCCAGGGCCTCCATGGACTCCACCACTGCGTCAAATACGCCTGTGTGGCCCACCATATCCCCGTTGGGGAAGTTGCAGCGGAGGAAGCCATACTGCATGCTCTCCATAGCTTCCAGCAGGCAGTCCGTGATTTCACGGCATTTCATGGCAGGCTTTTCATTGAATGGGCAGTTATCCGATGGAATCTCCACATAGGTCTCCAGTTCTTCAGAGACTTTCCCGCTCCGGTTCCCGTTCCAGAAATATGTCACATGGCCAAACTTCTGTGTCTCAGACAGGGCATATTCGTTGACTCCGTGGGCGACCAGGAGTTCCGTAAGGGTGTTCTGAATACATGGGGGTTCCACCAGGAACCGGGAGGGTATATGCGCATCGCCGTCATATTCCAGCATGCCTGCATATTTCACATCATGGAAGTCACCCCGGTCAAACCGGTCAAAGTCAGGATCATCCATGGCACGGCTGATTTCCAAAGCCCGGTCTCCCCGGAAATTGAACAGGATAAAACTGTCTCCCGGTTTTACGGCACCCACCGGCTTACCGTTCTCTGCAATGACAAACTCATGGAGATCCTGGTCGATGCAGCCAAGTTCATCCCGCCAGGTTTCAATCGCGGTCTTCGCATCCGGGAACTGCCGGCCGATACCATGTACATGGCAGTCAAAGCCCCGCTTCACCATATCCCAGTCCGCTTCGTAGCGGTCCATAGTGATATACATGCGGCCGCCGCCGGAGGCGATCCTGCCGCAGAACGTATCATCGTTCAGTTCAGACAGCGCGTTTTCCAGCTGTTCCACATACTGCAGTGCAGAAGTGGCTGGAACATCCCGCCCATCCAGAAGAATGTGGCAGTATGCCGTTCTGATTCCCTCAGCTTTGGCCTGGCGGAGCAGAGCAAGAAGATGGTCGATGTGGGAATGCACGTTCCCGTCGGACAGCAGTCCGAGAAAATGCATGGCTCCCCCGTCCCGGCACCAATCCGTGAGTTCACACCAGGCAGAGGATCTGAAGATCTCTCCGTTTTCGATATTGACTCCCACAAGCTTGGCTCCCTGGGCATAGATCTGTCCGCATCCCAGCGCATTGTGTCCCACTTCAGAGTTTCCCATATCTTCATCTGTCGGAAGACCTACTGCGTCTCCGTGGGCTTTAAGCTCCGTGTGAGGATACTCGCTCAGCAGTCTGCACAGATTGGGCGTTGATGCTTTAAATACTGCGTCTCCGGGACCGCGGTCACCCAAGCCCACACCATCCATGATTACCAGCACCACAGGTTTTTTCACAGAAATCCGCTCCTTCCCTTTTGTGTTGGCTGAAACATTTCATACAATTATTGATTCTATTTTACTCTATTCCGGCAGGTTTTACAAGAGGAAAGCATCCAAGCAGCAGCCGGCTGGCCTCAGATTGCTGAAGCAATTCCTCACGCCTCACAGGATTCCGGGCGCCGAAAAAACCTCCGCGCAGAGCGCGGAGGAAGCATGATGGATTCAGTTCGAAAAGATCAGCCAGCAGCAGCCTTCCAGGAAGGAGACTTCAAGAAGCTCTCCGGAAAACTCATTGCTGACAGTCAGGCTGCCTCCCCGAGCCACATCCCGGTGGGAAAGCTCGTATTTGGCACCTCGGATGCTCAGGTCCCTCAGCACAGGATCTGCGGGAATCAGGGATACATAACGGTATCCTGGATTGTTCCGGACATAATTCCCAGGAAGCAGGAACTCCACACGGTTTCCCGGATCCAGAATTACAGCGTGTATTCCCTCCCTGGCTGCAGTCTCCAGCAGGCCCATGGCCGCCATATGGTGATCCAGCCTTCCGCCGGTGCAGCCGGTAAAGACCAGCTCGGAAAAACCGCGGTCTCTTGCCCACTGATAGCATGCCTCCAGGTCTGTTACATCCTTCTCCTCAGGCAGCGTCACACATTCAAGGCCGGGTTCGGTCCGGCCGCCGGAATCCCCGTCCCCGATGTATACCGAGGGAGAGAATCCGGCCTTCCGTGAGGACAGGATCCCTCCGTCCGCAGCGATCACCGTATCCGGCCAGCTCAGCAGGCCGGAGAGGAAGTCCCAGCTTTTCTCCGGGCTGGAGCCGAAAATCAGTCCTTTTTTCGCTGCCATGCTTTTTGCTCCTTGATCTGGTTGTACAGCCTGACATAGCTGTCGTGCCGGCTCTTCTGGATTTTTCCGGCCTCCAGCGCCTCAAGCACTGCGCAGCCGGTTTCCTTGATATGGGCACAGTCGTCAAACCGGCACAGGCCCAGATACGGTGCAAACTCCGGGAATGCCAGTGCAAGGTTTTCCGGTGTGCCCAGATCCATCTGATCCGTATCAAAAGCGGAAAACCCGGGGGTATCCATGATCCGCGTACCGTCCGGCAGTGTAAACAGTTCCACATGCCGGGTAGTATGGCGTCCCCTTCCAAGTTTCTGGCTCACATCTCCGGTGGCCATCTGTGCCTCCGGGTACAGAATATTGAGCAGGCTGGATTTCCCCACCCCGGAATTCCCGGTGAATGCCGCCAGTTTCCCCGACAGCTTCGCCCGGAGTGCCTCGACCCCATCTCCGGTAGCAGCGCTGAGCCGCAGCACCGTGATTCCGGTATCGCGATAGAGGTCATAAAGCCGGTCTGCCGGGTCCAGATCGCATTTGTTTATCACCAGGATCAGTTCCACTTGCTGCTGGGCAGCAATTGCCGCTACCCGGTCGATCAGGAAAGGTTCCGTCACCGGGTTCACCTGGGAGGCCATCATCACCAGTGCATCCACATTGGCAACAGCCGGGCGGACAAAACTGTTTTTCCTGGGCAGGATCTCCTGAACATATCCGCTGTCGCCGCTCATCTGGAACTTTACACGATCTCCCACCAACGGCGTCATATGTTCTTTGCGGAGCTTCCCTCTGGCACGGCATCGCACCGTTCCCTCTCCTGTATCCACATCATAGAATCCGCTCAGTGCCCGTATGATGACACCCTGCTGCAGTTCACTCATTCGGCGTAATCACATCGGTTCCCGGAAGATCGGGCTCAATGGGAACCTCAGGAACATCCGGGGGCACCTCCGAGGGAGTGGGCGTCGGTGTGGGCGTGGGAGTAGGCGTGGGTGTAGGTGTTGGTGTGGGTGTCGGAGTAGGTGTCGGCGTGGGAGTAGGCGTCGGTGTCGGTTCCTCAGAAGGCGATGGCGTCGGAGACGGACTCGGAGACGGACTCGGAGAAGGAGACGGCGATGGGCTGGGAGAAGGCATGCCCACAGACACTTTGATGCTCACAGTCGTTCCCTCAGGAACCTGCGTGTTGGATGAGATGCTCTGGTAGAACACCAGTCCGGCATCGGCATCATTCTCCGCCTCCGTGACCTTGGCTACCAGGCCGTAGCGTTCAAGCAGGCTCACAGCGTCATCCCGTTCCAGGCCAATCACATACGGGACTGAGACCATAACGGTCTCCGGGCTCTGTGCTATGGTGACCCGTACACTGTCTCCGTAGGAGAGCGTGGCCCCGGAGGCGGGAGAAGTCGCGATCACATGACCTTCGTCCACGGAGTCCGACTCCTGGAATTCATAGCTGATACTGAGATTCAGCTCCAGTCCGGACAGGGCGAAATCAGCCTCCTGCTGTGTATAGTTGGACAGATCCGGCATGGAACCCGTCTGCGGGCCGCGGGAAACCGAGAGACGGATAGTGGTACCGGAAACCACGCGTTTGCCCCGGGCAATACTCTGGTCGCAGATTCGTCCTGCTTCATAGTCGTCGCTGTATACATGTTCGCCCTCTACCAGGTTAAATCCCGGATACAGTTCACTGCCCACCACATCTTCAATCTTCTGTCCCAGGAAGGAGGGCACCTCTATGGTCTCATTGTCGCTTCCGCCGCCCATCATGGAACGGAGGAAAATCACAGCAGCAATCAGGACTGCCACAAGAAGGACTGATACAATGATGATCGGCACCCGGCTGGTATGTCCGCCGTCATCCTCATCCTCGTCAAAATAGGTTTCCTTTTCATAGCGCTTTGTCCTGCCACCGGACTGCTGCACGGAACGCTCCGCCATGGTGCGGGCCTTCTGTCTCGGATCCGCGGGCGCCGGTGTTCTGGGCCGCTGCGCATTGTTCTGACCGGAAGTTCCTGCCGCAGGGCGCTGGGTCTGATGCACGGTGCTCTGCTGGGCCCCCTGCTGGGTATTCTGGGAAGTCTGCCTTGTATCCACATAAGCAGTTGCGCCTCCGGGGCCCGCATTAAACCGGAATACCACCTGCGGATTCTTCCGCAGGGCTTCCAGGTCTTCAATGATGGCGGTGGCAGAGCTGTACCGGGCAGAAAGATCGGAGCACATGGCGTGCAGCGTAATCTGCTGCAATCCCAGCGGGATCGCCGGATTGATCTGTCTCGGGGGTGTGGGCGTGGAGTTGATGTGCTGGATGGCAATAGCCACCGGAGACTCCCCGTCATATGGCGGTCTTCCGGTCAGCATTTCGTACATTACAACACCAAGAGAGTACAGGTCGGAGCGGGCATCCACCTGGGATCCCTTTGCCTGTTCCGGAGAAATATAGTGCACCGAACCAAGCGCTTCTCTGGTAAGCGTGCTCTGTGAGGAACTCAGGCGGGCAATGCCGAAATCAGCGACCTTTACGCTGCCGTCCTTCAGGATCATGATGTTATGAGGTTTGATATCCCGATGCACGATACCCCGGGAATGAGCATGCTCAATGGCTTTTGCAATCTGCGTGGCAAAGTGCAGCGCTTCCCGCCAGGACAGGGCTCCCCGCTGCTGCATATACTGCTTAAGCGTCAGCCCGTCGATGAGTTCCATGACGATGTAATCCGCCTCACCGGAATGATTCACATCATATACCGCAACGATATTCGCATGAGACAGCATGGCTACCGCCTGGCTCTCGGCATGAAAGCGCCTCCGGAAATCCTCATCCCGGCTCAGTTCTTCCTTTAGGATTTTAACCGCCACATAGCGGTTCAGCCTGTGGTCCATGGAACGGTACACTACCGCCATGCCGCCCCGGCCGATCTCCTCCAGTATCTCATAACGGCCGTCCAGCAGCCGGCCTATGAATTTATCCATAACACTCTCTCCTAGAAGGAATGATTACTCCGAATTGATCAGAAAGACAGCAGTACGGCTGTCACATTGTCGGGCGCTCCCCGTTTCCTGGCAATCTCTATGAGACGCTGGCAGGTCTGTGTCCCATCGCCGCCCAGTCCGGTTTCATAGAGCATCTCCGGGCGGGAAACCAGATTGGAAAGACCGTCCGAGCAAAGAAGCAGCTGTTCGCCCTTATCCATCCTCAGGAAGAAGCAGTCGCATTCCACATCCGGCTCCGTGCCCACCGCTCTGGTGATCAGGTTCCGGTTGGGATGCGTCCTGGCCTCCTCCTCAGTGATCTGCCCCCGGGCTACCATCAGCGCTACAACGGAGTGATCCTCCGTAAGCTGGGAGACCTCGTCCTGAGAAATATAATAGCAGCGACTGTCTCCCACATTGACGATATAGGCATCCGCCCGCTGTACATAGGCAGCCACCAGAGTGGTGCCCATGCCAGCAAAGTCCGGGCTGACCTGAGACTGCTCATAGACCGCCCGGTTGGCGCTCTTCACGGCACGCACCAGCATGGAAACGATTTCTGCCTGACTCATATCGGGCTTCGAGGAATGCTCCACATCCTGAACAAACACCTCAGAGGCCAGTCTGGAAGCAACGTCACCGGACTTTCCTCCGCCCATACCGTCGCATACCACGGCCAGCTGACGGTCCTCCGCCAGCTCTGTAAACCGGAAATAATCCTGATTCTGACTGCGGACCATGCCGCGGTCTGTTGCACCACTAATCAACATAGTACCACCTCATGCGGTCATTGCTGTTCCTTCAGCTGCTTGCGTCTTAGCTGTCCGCAGGATGCATCAATATCGCCGCCAAGGCTCCTGCGGACTGTGGCGGTAATGCCGGCACGCTCCAGTATCTGCTGGAATCGCCGGATATTCTCACGGGAAGAGGGCTTCAATGGACTCTCCTCCACATTGTTTAAGGGAATCATGTTCACGTGTGCACCCATACCGGACAGCTTCTTTGCCAGAAGTTCAGCATGGTCCCTGGTATCGTTGACTCCGTCGATCATGGCATACTCAAAGGATATGCGTCTGCCGGTCTCGGCATAATAACTGCGGCATGTGTCCAGCAGTTTGTCCACGCCGCAGCTCCGATTTACCGGCATAATCCGGTTTCGTGTTTCATCGTCCGGAGCGTGCAGGGATACTGACAGCGTTAATTGTAAATGAAGAGATGCCAGTTTGTCAATTCTTTCTGTCAGTCCGCAGGTGGACAGAGAAATGTGCCGCATGCTGATATTCATGCCTTCCGGGTGGTTCACCAGCTCCAGGAAGCGCACTACGGCGTCAAAATTGTCCAGGGGTTCTCCGATACCCATCAGCACAATATGGGAAACAGGAAGGCCGCTGTCCATCTGAGTGTACAAAACCTGATCCAGTATCTCTCCTGCTGTCAGCCGGCGAACAAGTCCTCCCAGAGTAGATGCGCAAAAAGCACAGCCCATGGCACAGCCCACCTCAGAGGAAACGCAGACTGTGTTTCCGTAGTGGTATCGCATGAGCACTGTCTCCACACAGTTCCCATCGGAAAGGCGCCAGAGATACTTGATCGTACCGTCTCTATGGCTCACCTGTTTTCTGACCGCAACAGGTGCGCTGAGGGCATAGTGCCCGCCCAGTTCCTCCCTCAGGGTTTTCGGAATGTTCGTCATCTCATTGAAGGATCTGGCTCCGCGCTGAAGCCACGAGAACACCTGCGCGGCGCGGTACTTGGGAAGTCCCAGCCCGGAAAAATCCGCCTCCAGCTCCTCTGGCATCATGGATTTGATGTCTTTCATATCTGTTTCCTCATTCTGCAAAGGAAAAATCCGTCACAATCATTGACGCCCTGGTAGAGTGTAAGCATTCCGGTTTCTTCCTCCGCAAGGCCGGGAGGAAGTGGAAACTGTTCCTTTCGGAATGATGCATGATCCGAGAGAAACGCCCGTACCACGTCCTCGTTTTCCCTGCGGAGAATCGTGCAGGTACTGTACAGCAGCACACCCCCCGGCTTAACATACTCCCCTGCCCGGTTCAGTATGCTCCTCTGCAGTGCGGGGAGCATCTGCATTTCTCCCGTATCCTTGTACCGGATATCCGGCTTTTTCCTTATGACGCCCAGTCCGGAGCATGGCACATCCGCAATCACAGCGTCGAACCGTTCGAGCCAGTCTTCCCGGAGGACCGTGGCATCATTAACCTGTACAGATACGATAGAGACACCCAGTCGACGGGCTGCTGACTCAATCTGGGTAAGCTTGCCCTCATGCAGATCGCATGCAAGGATTGTTCCCCTGTTCTCCATAATCTGTGCTGCAGCCAGGGATTTCCCTCCCGGAGCGGCACAGAGGTCCAGCACCTCCATGCCGGGCTGCAGTCCCATCGCTTCCACCGACAGCCGGGCTGCGGCATCCTGAATCTGAAACATTCCATTCTCAAAACTTGGCAAATGCTGCAGGTCCCCGGTTCCGCGCAGAAGATAGCAGTGCTGCTTCCAGGAATGCCGTGCAACCCGGACGCCCTCCTTCTCCCAGGCGGACAGGAGCTCTGTCTCCTCGCAGCGCAGTGGATTCCATATGGCGCAGGTCTCCGGGTTTGCGTTGTCAGCCTCCAGGATCACACCCAGCTGTTTTCCAACGGATTGCTTCATGAGATCCACCAGTGCCGGAGGATGACTGAAGCGTACCGCATAGTCACGGGGCAGCTCCAGTTCTTCCTTTCTGCGGCTGAGGTTCCGAAGAAGGCCGTTGCAAAGACCGGCTTCCTGCCGGGAAAGCCGGCACTTTGCCTGCGCAACCGCTTCGTTTACTGCTGCAGAATCCGGCACCCGGTCCAGAAGCAGGATCTGATAGGCACCCAGTTCCAGAATCTCCCGAAGAGCGGGGTGCAGACGTTTTCTGCCAGTCAGCAACTGGTCGATATAATAATCCAGCAGTGCCCGGTTCTGCAGGACGCCGTAGCACAGCGTGGTGCAGAGTGCAGCATCCCGTGAATCGAGCTTTGCTTCGGCAATGCAGTCCCGTAGCACCGCGTCTGACCATGCGCCATTCCTGCGGCAGGCACTAAGTGCCCGAAGGGCTGTGGTTCTGGGCATGAGATCGCTCCTTACTCTATGGAGATGGGATGCCCGCGCAGGTAGTCCGCACAGCGCATCCGCTTCCCTCCCTGTGCCTGAATCTCCTCCACAAGCATCACATGTCCGCCACCGCAGGCCACTTCCAATCCTTTTTTGGTCACGGCAACAAGCGCACCATCCGGCTTCTCTGTTCTGCTGTCCAGCGGTCTGACAGCAAACACCTTTACAGTCTGCCCGCTCAGGTTCATGGTTGCCACAGGCCATGGAATCATGCCCCTGACATGGCAGGAAATCTCCCGAAGGCTTCGGGACCAGTCGATGGGAGCCATATCCTTGCGCAGCATGGGTGCGTAGGTAGCCTCTTCCGGAACCTGCGGTGTACGGGATGCGGTTCCTGCCCCAATGGCTGTAATTGTGTTGCTCAGCAGTTCTGCGCCGGCCTGGGCCAGCTTTTCCGTCAGGGACGAAGTGGTGTCCGTATCCGCAATGGGAACTTCCATGGCATCGATCATATCCCCTTCGTCCATCCCGGCAGAGAGATACATGGCAGTTACACCGGTAACCCGGTCACCGTTCAGTATGCTCCACTGAATCGGGCCAGCACCGCGAAGCTTCGGCAGGAGACTGGCGTGAATGTTGATGCAGCCGTATTTCGGAATGTCCAGTACCCTCTGGGGCAGGATCTTGCCGTAGGCTACCACGCAGATGAGCTCTGGTGCCAGCGCTTCCAGCTCTGCAATCACCGCATCCTCACGGAAGGAAACCGGCTGGATCACGGTAAGGCCCTTCTCCATGGCCAGTTCCTTTACCGGTGAAGCCGTAAGCTTCATGCCGCGGTTCTTGGGCGTGTCGATTTTGGTGTAAACCGCCGCAATCTCATGACCGTCTTCCCAGATCCTGCGCAGACAGACCGCAGCGATTTCCGGGGTACCCATATAGACGATTCTCAAGCTT
>JAEEGL011064882.1_pt1 | contig 19699 bp, 17 predicted proteins | sample 9134231 | NCBI WGS metagenome assembly JAEEGL01 (sample SAMN16246548, study PRJNA631951) | gut metagenome | biome: gut microbiome; feature: rumen; material: fiber-attached | host: Bos | place: Iran: Karaj | collected 2018-10 | reverse complement strand
GGCTATGTTTTAAAAGAAAGGCTTTGGCTGGTACTTTGGCCTTCATGGCTGCCTGAAAGAGCAAATCTACCGTTTGCGCGCTCATCACGCTGATGCCGTCGCCGCTATTTACAATGGGCTTGATATCTTTATAAATATCCATGCCCACAGGCAACATAATGTAAACAGTTAGAATAGTGGCAAGACCGGTAATAACCTGGGTTGGCGGAATTTGCTGGGTACCGATGGCCTGGCGCACAATGGAAAGCACAACGGCTATCTTCACAAAGGAGGTAACCATGATGAGCACAAAAGGTACGAGGGCCAGTACCGCCATAGCGCCCATGAGCATGAGTGGCCGGCTGCCCACCGAAGTTTCCTCATTTATGATATTTGAGAAAACATTGGCTCCGCCGCCGCCACTGCCGCTACCGGCTGCAGCGCCCAGCGTTTTTTTGGCAGCTTCCAGGTAAGTTGTATGGGCGAGGATTAAGAGGCCCATTAAGGTAATAAAGGCTTTGCTGCTTAAAATGGAATTTAGCAGATTCGCCGCTTTGTGCCGCATATCATAGATGCCGGAACAAATGTTAGCCATGGGGAGATACCTCCGTAGGTAAGTCTTTTTTAGGCTTTTGCACAATATCTTCCTGATTGAGCTCGGCCAGATTACAAATTGTGTGCTCTGAGGTGCCAACCAGAAAATAGCGCTTATTTACTTGCACAATGTGCACGCTGTTTTTAGAATCGAGTGCCACGCGTTTTAAAACTTTAAGTTCATCGCCGGAGCTGCTAAAGCCGCTTTTATCCATAAAGCGCTTTAAAATTTTCAGGCAGAAATAGGCCAGTAGAATAACGGCCGAAAGCATTAAAAGCGATTTCATGCCCTGAGCTATAAAGGCGTGATCTTCACTGACAAATTGCGGTGTAAGCGAACTGCCGTCGCGGAGGTCGTAAGCAGAGGGCGGCGGCGTATCGGCATAGATAAAGGAAGAGCCCTCAAGGGCACTGGGGGCCATAGCCTCTGCGGCATGGGCTAGCGGAGTTGCAAAAGCCATAAATGAGGCGGCAACTATGGCTCTAAGCTTAGGCCATTTCACTGATGCGCACTCCCAGTTCACCTTCTACTTCAATGAGAATGCCCCGGGCGAAGGTGCGGTTGTTTACTACTAGGTCAACCGGCTCATCTGGGCCGCGGGAGAGGCGCAAAATCTGGCCGGGCCGCATTCTTATAAGTTGGGCGGCATTGGTTTTTATGCGCCCTAGTTCCACTACTATGGGGGCATTTACATCGGTGAGCATACCTTCGTTTTCACCGAGACTTGTTGCTTGTTCGGGGGCCTGGCCTTCTTCAATAGGTACTTCGGCACTGGCGCTATCTGTTGACATTGGTTCCTCCACAACAGCGATATCTTGAATTTGTAAATCAAATAAGCCGTTATTGTTAATAAAGTTAGTGTAAATTGTGCTTTTACCGTTTGGCCAAACATTTAATTTAACGCTGCCGGAGAGGCCGTCTTTAATAGAAACGTCGCTCTCTTCCAATAAGACAATATCGCCCACTTCCAAAGCGGCTATGTCATCGGCTGTTAAATTGATGGTGGCAAAAGCAGCGCGCAGCTCTACAGGCAAAGGTGAAACGCGGTTTAAAAGCCGTTTCATGCGTTCTATGTCACCGCTACCGGACTGTGGTAAGGGAGTGGCAAAAGTGGCGGAAATAGTTTCCGCGGGGATATAAAAGCGCACATAACCCACAATATCGCCGTAATAAATGCGGGCCAGCATTACTAGGTAGCTCTCGGTTTCGGAAATGCGGGCCGAAATATCTTCGCCGCCAGTAATAAAGCGCTCCAGCCTGATGGCTTGGTTATTGCCGTTTTCCCAATTTCCCTGCACTAGGGCGATGGTTTGCAAAATAAAAAAGGACAGAACGCCCTCTTCTACATCAGTTAGAGAGCGCTGAATGCGCATCGGTTTGGAGTGGCCGCCAAGAAGATTATCGATAATGCCCATACAAATCGGCGGATCCAGCTCCACAAGGACATTTTTCTCGGCTGGGTGTAGGCCGATATCCAGAAGCACCGGGAAGGCAGGTAACCTGGATTTTATTTCCTGCGCTGTAGCCAAACGATAGCCGTCGATGGCAATATCCACCCGCACTCTAAGGCATGACATAGCCATTTTTTGGAAGGCGCGACGAATTTCCACCATCCTGGCCGGACGAGTATCAAGGTATTTGGAATAAGTGGCCAGAATGTTGGCGTGAATGCGGGAAATCTTTGGAATGTTTTCAAAACAATAACGCTGCATTTTAAACCCAAATGGCCAAGGTATCCGGTAATACCGGCCGGAACAGCTTATGCACTATGCAATCAGCCAGTAATGCAGCACTTGTTTATCACTGGTGTTGTGAAATTACAAGAGATTCTAGGGACAAACCTTTATGATCGAACGCTCTGGCCAATTGGCCTTCGGAAGCTTGGAAGAGACGGCGGATATTAGCATCTTTAGTATCGACTTTAACGGAGATTTTGCCGCCGTTAGCCGTAACAGAGATGCTGGCCCCTTTGAGGACATCATCTTTAAGCTCAATTTGGAAGGTGGAGAGCCCTTCGGCAGTGACGCCGGATTGCACTTTGTCCACCAATTTATCAAGCACTTGTTGGGGAATTTCTACAGTATGGGCTGCTGCCGGCCCTTCGGCTGCTTTGGTGCCGGCGGCTCCGCTGCCCATAACCTGAGCACCTGCAGCATTGCCGGATAAATCCTTTAGGCCTTCGTTTTTGGCTCGTTCGGCAGTAGCTTGCCCTTGGACATTGCCGCCCACTCCGTTATGCTCGGCAAAATAGGTGTCACTGGCCCGCTCTTGCTTATCAAGGCGGCTCTTTAGCTGCTTATTGCTGCTATCTTCAAAATTGGTGCGCTGAGTATCAAGATCGGCCGTTTTATCACTTGTGGCCATCTTTTGACTTTTCATATCAAATTGTTTATTAGCGGCGGCCAGTTTTGAGGCAAAGGGATTGGCAATGCCTGATTTACTCATCATGCTTGAGGGGCTGGCATGGCGCTCCGGTTGGGCAAGCTGCTTGGGGCTGCTGTCGTTTTTTACCATGGAGTGCTGTTGTTGCTGTTTGGATTCCATAGCTTTGTTAAACTTAGCGGCATCTCCCTTGGGCTTATTGGCGCTGCGCTCTTGAGATACTTGCTGTACCGGTCTATTTTCATCAATCCTCGTCATGAAAATCTCCTTTGTCATTTATAAGAAGCATCGCTACTTTTTAACTGCCACCAGCAGTCAAAATCGAGCTTACATACACCAAGCTTTGTTAAATGGCTAAAATTATCAGTGTGAAGCTTCCGTTCTGGGAACAGTGTAATACTCTGCCGTTAAAGCGGTTTGGGTGCCGGAATTTTGCCCGGAAACCAAAAAGATATCGCCGCCCGGTAAAATTGTTTGCGCGTGGCCGCTTCTGGGGCTGGTCATGTCAGATACCAATTCAGAACTTGCCGAGCAGATGCCGGAACTATTTTTTACCGTGAAAATCTCGGCTGAACTCGTTGGCATACCATTGCTGGTGCGCCCGCCGGTAATGAGAACAGTGCCATTAGGCAAAAGGCTCATCTGGTGATAAGCCCGCTCGGTTGTCATGGCTTCGCCGCATGGTAGTGTTTTGGTGGAATTAAATTTATAGAGGTCGGCTGTTTTAAGGCTTGATTTAAAAGTGGAGGCCGTGGGGTTTAGATTAACGGCATTTTTATAACCGCCGCTAATGAGAATAGTCTCATTATCAGACAGTAGAATGGCACTGGCCATAGTGCGGGGAGAAGAGAGCTCGCCGGTACCGTTTTCCATGGAGCCGGCATGATAATATTCCACACTGCTAAGAGCCTGGCTTTCGTTTTGCCCGCCGAGAAAAACCACATCGTTATTATTGTTTACGGCAACGGCTGAGTGGTAGGCGCGGGGTTTTTGCAGTTTAATACCTTCAACGCTGAAACAGCCCTTTTCCGGGTTCCAAAATTCAATAGAATCGGTATATACGTTCTTACCTTCAACATTTTGCAAACCGCCGGCAAACATCACCCGCCCGTCGCTGAGGAGCGTGGCTGTGTGATGAGCTCTGGCATTGGTTAAATTAGTAGCTCCATTTTCCGGCCAGGAAAAAGCGCCGCTTTCGGGGTCGTAAACAAAAACGGTATTTAGGGTGGTGTCCACAGTAGTATTGCCGGAAGTAAACTGGCCGATACCGCCGGCTATTAGTACGCGCCCGTCAGGTAAAAGAGTGGCTGTGTGATATTTGCGGGCACCGCCCGGCAATTCCGGCCCTTCGGTGAACTTGGAAGTGGCCGGATCGTAAAACTCGGTTTGTTTGATTGGAGTAGAAGAGGAGGCGGAATTTATCTGCTCGCCGCCGATGATGAGTACCTGCCCATTGGGCAATGTGGTGGCAGTGTGGCCGATGCGTCCGTAACTCATTTCGCCGCAAGTGCCCTCTTGGGGAGTTGTTTGATTAAATTCGGATACTTTTCCGGGCGCTACATTTAAGATTAAGTGCGTATGCTTCTTATCGCCGCTTAAATCCATGGGGCCAAAGGTGGTGACAGCAGTGAGTTGCTGATTTTTATCCAAAACACTCACGGTTACTTTGGCATCCGGCAAGAGCAGGTTGAAATTAAGATTGCCGTTGCCGCCTTGGCCGGAGGTGGTAAAAGTGCTAACTTGCGGTTTATTAAAAGAATCGGATTCTACGGTAAAGCGGATGGTATCGGCATCGGCCAGAATAGTTTGGTTGCATGGGTTATTGATGAGAACATCAACCAACATATCGCGGCCATTGCATGAGGCAGCACCAAGTAGGAGAGGTAATAAGAGTAATTTGTTGTATTTTAAACTGTTTTTCATTTTTTGCCTCACCAGACCAAGCGAATTTGAGTGGTCTTTTTGTTGCCTTCAATAGCGCCTACAGTAGCTCCGGTGACTGCTCCGGCCACTACTACCCCGGTAATTGTCCAAAACCACCAAGTTTTATAGAAGGGCTTTTTAACCTTATCTTCTTTGGTGTTGTCCGCCGGAGTTTGGGCCAGGACGTCATCGTTTACCGGAGCCATAACTTCAACCGGAGGCTCGATAATAGGTGCCGGCGGTACTACTTCTTCCGGAGTCGGTGCCGGCGGTTCCGGGGCTGGCACTGGTTCTGGTTCCGGCTCTGCGGGCGGCGGTGTTTCTTCTGCCGGCGGTGTTTCTACCGGCACCACGACCGGAGCGACTACCGGAGCTATTTCATCTGGCTTATCGCTGATAAAGGGAACCGGCGCCGTAATATCGCCATTCATGCTTTGAACTTTTTTGGCCAGAGTGTCGGCAAAGCGCGGGGCCTCGGTATCAAGAGCGTTTAAATCATTGTCTAAGACTGCTTGCATGAGGCGGTCGCATTTTTTGCTTTTAATTTCACAAATAAAGATCGGTACTACGAGACCGCCGTCTTTGGCGGCAACACCGCCGACTAAGACAAAAGCTCCCTCGGCGGCAGCAGCCGATTCGATAGCTGCCGCGCGTGCTTCATCGCTGAAATTATTGCTGTTAATAGCTTTAACAATAAAAGGTCCTTGGGCTTTGGGCGCGGCGGCGACTACTGCTGTTTCCTGCTTCTTTTGGGCCGGAGCGTTTAGGGGCACATCTTTAGTTGTTACCGCGCCGCTTTTAGCGCTTATGAGCTCACCCCAGCTGTTATTGCCGCTTACTGCGCGGAGGACATGGGCGCCGGCTGTAACATCTTTAATTTCCGTTGGAATAGAGCCAACCTCTTTGCCATCTAAAAAGACTTTGGCACCGCTGGCTTTCCCGGTGACTTTTATTGTGCCTTTGCCTGCGGATTTAACTTCTTGGCGAATTTCATCGGCAATAGAGCGGAAAAGCGGCGGATATTTGCGGGCATCTAGGGTTAAATCCGGAGACATCACCAGGACTTTGCGCATATTTTCCCGGCCTTCGCGCTCTTTACCGCGGCGGAAGTAGGAGACAGAGAGGGTGAGGTAAGCACCTTCCAATTTGCTGTTATCTTCCAAAAAAGCTAAATTATTCTCAAATAATTTAACCGCCTCTTCCAGTGTTGTGCTGGCGGCTTCCCAACGATTGCGCTGAGTTGAAGCCTCGCCCTGCGATAAGAGCTGAATGGCTTGTAAATAACCGTCAGGAGAAGCAGCCGGAGCTTCGGGCTCTTCCTCTGGCTGCGGAGCCGGGGCCGCTACCGGTTCTTCTTTGGTTTCCGCTACAATTTCTTTGCCCTCTACCATGGTAAAGGATTTACGCGTATCTATTTCGCCAAAGAGGCTGTTGGTAATATCGTTGATGAGTGATTCATCGACACCTTCGCCAATGGGCGCCAGCGGAAAGAGGATAACTTTGTCCTGGGCAGAGGCGGTTTTAGGTGCCAAAATAGTTAGAGCCAGAGCCAAGGGAATACCGATTCCCAAACGGCGTGGCCAGTGCTGGAATGTTTTTGTCATAAGCTTTTCCTCGTCATTTTACAGCAAACACAACGGGCTGCCGTCGGCACTTTACCGACAACATAACCCATTTACACTATTTTGCCCTTTTACTAAAGGCAAAATTTTTGCATTTGTTGCCATTTGTATCAAGCTAGGCTGTTGTAGTTCTCCAAAAAATGTTTTACTTTTGCGGTGAGTGGTTCTTTAACGTGCTTAATTGCACAAGAGGTGAACATGAAAAGTTTTGTCCTGGATACCAACGTTTTGCTCCATGATGCCGGCAGTCTTTTCGCTTTTGGCGACAATGAGGTGGTTTTGCCCATCTACGTCATTGAGGAGGTTGACCACTTCAAAAAAGACATGGGAGCCAGAGGACGCAATGCCCGCGAAGTGGTGCGGGTGCTGGACAGGCTGGGCGCCAAAGGAGACCTTTCTCAGGGGGTAAAAACCGAAAGCGGCGGATCTATTCGTATTCGCTTTAGTAAGCGCGGTCTGCCGCAGGAATTTATTACCGACAACTCGCCGGATAACAACATTCTCTCCACCGGCCTTATGGTGCTGGAAGAGAACAAAATGCTGGGCCGCGAGACCTATTTTGTCACCAAAGATGTAAATCTTCGCGTTAGAGCTCATGTGATGGGCCTGGCGGTGATGGATTACGATACCGAGCGCCAGGATATTTCCGAGCTCTATAGCGGTGTGGCCGATGTTACCGTGCCGGCAGAGCAAATAGCCCGTTTTTATCAGGATGGCTATTTGGACGGCGAAGTAGCCAAAGGGCTTAATCCCAATGAATTTGTGGTCTTACACTCCGATGAGAATAGCGCCAATACTGCACTTGGGCGTGTTTATAACGGGCGCATCGATGCGCTTAAAAAGCTCAAAGGCTCGGTGTGGGGGATTAGGCCGCGCAATAAAGAGCAGAGCTTTGCTCTGGAGCTCCTTATGGACGAGCGGGTGCCGCTGGTCTCTTTGGTGGGCAAGGCCGGCACCGGTAAAACACTTATTGCTGTGGCTGCCGGCTTGCAAATGGTGGCCGAAGAGCGGCGCTATAGCCGTCTTTTGATCTCCCGGCCGGTTATCCCCATGGGGCGCGATATCGGCTATTTGCCCGGTGATATGGGCGAAAAGCTGGGTCCATGGATGCAGCCTATTTATGACAATGTGGAATTTTTGGCCTCTATTGACCGCTCCGGCGACGAAAATTACAAAAACGACACCAAAGGCGGCAAAAAAGTAAGTTATATTGATTACTTATTTGATGAAGGTATTTTGGAAATCGAGCCTCTTACCTATATTCGCGGCCGCTCTATTCCTAAGCAATATATGATTATCGATGAAGCACAGAACCTTACTCCCCATGAGGTGAAGACCATTATCACCCGCGCCGGCGAAAATACCAAGATTGTGCTGACAGGCGATCCTTACCAAATCGATAATCCTTATATTGATTCCAGCAACAACGGTCTGGTGCACCTTGTGAAGCGCTTTGAAAAAGAAAGCGTGGCCGGCCATGTCACTCTGACCAAAGGCGAACGCTCCGGCCTAGCCGAACTGGCCGCTACCTTGCTTTGATTTTCTTCTTGTTATATAAGAAAAAACAAATATGTTGCTTTAGAAAAAGTGACGGTAAAAGGAGTATATTATGAAACAACACCTCTTGACTCTCTCTCTGGTAGCTTTAATTGCTTTCGGCTCTTCCGCGGCCCGGGCAGCTGAAGACGGCGGTGCTACCGGCGGGCGCTCCGGTGACAGATCCACGGTTGAAGTGGTAAAAAAAGCCGAGGCTCTGGCTATCTCCAGCTTTGTATTGGGTGGCCTCAATTTTGCCCTCACTCTGCCCGGCTGGGCAATGGGGCAGGCCGGTGATAATCTGGCTGTTTATATGTTGCCAACCTTTATGGCTTCTGCCGGTTTAATGGGAGCTTTTTCCACCGCTCTCGGTAAAAAAGCCGGTGTCCAGGGTGGAGCTCTCTCTATTCTGGGCTGGACTTTTGCCGGCCTCTCTTTTGCCGGGTTTGGCGTCTATTTGGGGGCTATTATGGGTGGCAATCTCATTTGCTGGCATGTTGGTTATTACATTGGTATGTTTACTGCCTGCGCCTCTTTAGTGATGTTTGGTATCAAAGCGCTGAAAATTAAAAAGGAAGTTTTGGAAAAGGGCAAGAATCGTTCCAAAAAAGTAAGCCTCGCACCTACGCTGGCGCCTCTTTTTGGTGAAGACAGAGCGATTCACGGCGGGGCTATCGGCCTTAGCGGCGCTTTTTAATTGGGTTTAAAAATGCAGACTGTTTTTGCTGATGTTCCTGCGGCTCCTAAGGAGCTGGTGAGTGGCGGAAAGTTTAATCTGGGCCGCTTTAGTTCGCCTTTTTCTCTTATAAATCCGCTTGATGTCGCTCTTGGTGCACCGCGTTTTTGGAAGAACTTCCGCCTCAAAGAGTGGCAGCATTTTGCCCTGGTGAGTTCTGATTATTATCTTAGCCTGGCCCTCTTTAACGCCAAGGCCTTGGCCCTCGCCCAGGTGTGTATTCAGGATGTAAGGAGTAAGGCCATCTATTTTTATGAGCGCATGACTCCGCCCTGGGCCTTTAAAGTGCCGGCCGATCTTAGTGACAGCTCTTTTGGCTATAAGAGCCAAGGTTTTGCAGTAGCTTTTGAAAACAAGCTATCAGAAAATAAGCACCATATATCTTTTAATATTTCCGCGCAAAAGGGGCTGCCGGCGGTTAGTGGTGATTTTACTATTTTTGATGCCGCCAGCCGCCATGCGCCGATGGAAGTTTGCCTGCCGCTTATAGGGAAGAGAGCTATGTATTCGCACAAGAATATTTGCCCCCTAGCCGGTTCTATGACTCTGGATGGCGCCGAAATACCCTTTGCCGCAGAGAGCAGCTATGCGCTAGCCGATATCCATAAAGGCTATTATCCCTACCGCATGAAATGGCACTGGGCAACCGCCGGCAAAGTGGAAGAGGGCCGGCTTTTAGGCTTTAATCTCACCAATAACCAGGTGCAGGATCAGGCCACATATAATGAAAACTGCCTCTGGCTGGATGGGGCGCTACACTCCTTGCCGCCCGTTACTTTTGCTTTTAACCAAAAGGATATTTTAAAGCCCTGGCACATTGCCGGTAGCGGAGAAGCGGGGGAGGTTAATCTTACTTTTACGCCGGAAGTGGTGCGCAAAGTGGATATAAATGCCATTTTGATTGCCAACCGCTACCGTGGGCCATTTGGCCTCTTTAGCGGCCACGTCTTCTTGCCTAAAGCTGGTATTGATTTGGAATTAAAAGATTTTCGTGGAATGTGCGAGAATTTTTATCTGCGCTGCTAGTTCCCTTAACCCAGTGAGATTTTTATTAAATGGCCTAAGCTGTTTTTTAAATATAGTAGTAAAATTATATTCTTAGCCTTTTGTGGCGAATAAGAAGAGTTTTAAATGAATAAGTTTAAATGTTTGACACTTTTTATGGGGCTTTCACTGTTTTTGACCGTATCTTGCGTGGATAATCCACCGGCTGATAAAGAACAAAACAATAATGAACAAAAGCTGGTTGATGACGAAACAGATAATGATCCCGATGGCAAAACGGATGCCGATCCCGATGGCAAAACAGACGCCGATACTGATGGTAAAACGGATGCTGATACCGATGGCAAAACAGACGCCGATACCGATATTGACGTGCCCCAAGTGTGTCTCCAAGGTTCTGGGCTTTATGGCACTTATTGTAAACCATGCAATTGTGTGAACGGTGTTTGCCGGGATGGCAATGATGGAGATGGCAAATGTGATTTTTGCTGGATAGGTTTTACCGGCGAAAATTGTGACCAAAAGTGTGAATTACAAGATGGAATAACAGGTACCTTTATCGATAGCAGTGACAATAACAGAGAATATAAAACAACAACAATAGGTTGCCAAAAATGGTTTGCTGAGAATTATGCCAAAGCTCCCACGGAGGGTAGCGCTACTCAGGTGCGGGATAGTTACGGTATAATGGCTTATTATGGCCTGCTTTACAATTGGGAGGCTGCCAAAAGTATTTGTCCCAGTGGTTGGCGCTTGCCGACTGTGTGGGATTTTAGCAATTTGCTGGAATATGCCGGTACAAATCACGATAAAGAAAATCCGGCATTTTATGCTCTTATTGCCAAATCTACCACTTGGAATGACTGGAATGATAATTACTCGAACATGGCGCTTGATACCTATTCTTTTGCAGCGTTACCCGCTGGCCGTGCATCTGCTGATGGAACCCCGTGGGGTTCAGGCGAACGTGCCTACTTCTGGGCTGGGCCAGAATATGATGAAACTCACGCTTATGATATGTTCTTGGGTTTAAGTTATGCTTCTGTGGACTACTATAAAAAGGAATATCACATGGCCGTGCGTTGTATTGAAAAACCTGAGTAAAAGTGCATAAAGCGTATCTTTTTGAGCATATAGTAACTTGGCTTAAGCCGGTAAGTAAACAATTTCTTTTAGAAAATTAAGAAAATATTGTGATGCATAAAAAAATGGCGCTAGTGAAGCTTACGGTGCGGTGGTGCGTTCCCAGTACTGGGTGCGGCCAAAAGCCGGAGCGCCGATGTAACCGCGCAGTTTAATGCGTTTGCCGCCGTCGATAAGAGAAATTTTAACCTTGTAGAATTTGCCGGAATCAGGGTCTAAAACCTGGCCGTCGCCCCAGACATCTTTTTCAATCGGCGACAGATTTTCCACCAGTTTAATGCCCACGACCGGCGCATCTTTTAAGGCTCCTTCGCACTTAACACAGCGCGGATTGGGATGAGCCTCCGACAAAACTTTCACCACCTGAGCAGTTAGTTTGCCATCCTTTAAGGTGACTTTGACAATGCCTGGGTCGCCTTTGTTATCGGGTATGGTTTTCCAAAAGCCCTCGGGGGAGGTGAGATCCTCGGCGGCCATGGCCGGTGTTGCCACAGCTAAAAACAAGGCACAAGAGGCAAGTAAAGCGATTTTTGGTGACTTTGTCATGATGAACCTCCATCGACATCTATTAGACTGATGCCGCTTAATACTAATGTGTTGTAGCTTTTTTGCTCAAAAAAATAAAGGAATAATATTGTCTGGCAAAAAAGATTAATATTGCTAAGCTGAAGGAGGGTTATTTTAATAAAATATGATCTACCGGTTTAAAACGTTCGATAACCGCCTGGTCGGGATTTCTTTCTTGGTTGCAGGTATCATCTTTGATAACCAGAACATTTTTGTCCAGTTGGTCATAGGGTTTCCAATAACTTTCTCCGCAGGGCATGGGCTCGCCGTGAATAAAAGCACCGAATTGCTCGCGCATGTTAGCGCCGATGCGGAAAGCTTTTTTGCGCTTTACACCAAAATATTTAAGCCCTTTGTTGAAAAGCGGGAACATTTCTATCATGTGGCTGGCCTTAATGCCGGCGGTGCGGAACATGCCGGAATAAAAATCAAAGCGGTAGAGATACGCCAGATCGTGCTCAGTCAGCAGGGCGGCATAGCGGTATTTGGGCACAGTGTACATAGTATCGGTCAAAAGGTTGCCAACGGATTTTTTGGTGGGGTAGCGCTTGCTGTATTGGGCAAAAATGCGCGACCTAATCTCCGGATCAGTGTATGGTAAAGTGTGCTCGGCCTTGCCAAAATCTTTTAATTTAGCAAACTTAGCAAAAATAATAGACTCATTTTTATTAGTGCCCAAGATAACCGGCTTAGGGTAAAGAATTTTTTTGCTGGGGAACTCTTTTAAAAAGGTGCCGTCAACCACCGGGTTAAAGGAGCAGGTGCCCATCTTTTTGGAGCGCACATATTTATCCATCTCCTTGATGGGTTTTATAAGATCTTCTGCGGCCATTTTAGGGAGATCGGCCGCATGACCGCCGGTGCGCTTAATATATTCGGCGGCAAATTCTTTGGCTTCTTCACGGTCATAAAAAGATTCCAGGCAGGGGCTTTCCAAAATAACTCTTTGGAAAAGATCTTTAGCTTCCTCAACATTCATAAGGGCGGCAATGAGAGCGGCGCCGGCCGACTGGCCCTGTAAAGTGACATTTTGCGGATCGCCGTTATATTTAGCGATGTTACGCTTTACCCAGCCCAGAGCGGCTACAATATCTTTCAAGCCGAGGTTGCTTTCAAACTCCGGGCCAAAGGCGGTAAAATCGGCAAAACCGAAGGCATTGACTCGGTAATTAACGGCAACAACAATTGAATTGGTGTCCACGGCGTAATCACCCATGTCGTAAGTAAAACCCATCGCCGCTTTTTCGCCGATACCGCCGGTGGTATAACTGCCGCCATAGACCCAGACTACCACCGGGAGCGGTTTGTCTTTTGGCTGATCTTTCGGAGCAAAAATATTTAAATAGAGACAATCTTCGCTCATTTCCAAATCGAGCCAAGTATCTTGCATAGGATTAGGTGGCAGGCGATCAAGAGGTTTTCCGTCGTCGATAGGAACGGGCGCTTTAAAACGCAATTCGCCAACCGGCGGCTTGGCAAAGGGGATACCCAGGTAATAAGTGACATTATCCTGCCTGGTGAAGCCAGACTTTTTGGCTATGGCATTTTCGCTAAAGATTAAAAGAAGAGCCAAAGTAACTAGGGAGGGAAGGAAATAATTTCTTTTCATATGCTTTCCTTTTAAATAAAGATATAGCGCCCCCTTGCTAAGGGGCAAGACCAGGCGCATTATATACCTAATGAGTAGTGTATGCACTACAAAATAGAGAAGCCCATGTGGATAAAAGTAAAATTTAAAGAGGGAAAAGTTTGGGCCCTTTGTGATGAAAACGGCCAGCTTTTGACCGAACGCGGAAGAGTGCCCATTCGTTACCAACTTGCGGCCGGGGCCAAGATATACCAGGCGGCGGCCGTCAATATCAGTGAGCTTTCCGGAGCGTTGCCGGAAGAGAGCGAGGATTTGCCAGGAGGCAGCGCTCCCGCCTCTTTTGGCAAAGCGGGCCAAAGAAGTGGCAGCCAGGCCGAAAAAGCGGCGCTCCATGCCAAAAACCTGCTCTCGCTTTTGCCGGACGATACCGTTATTTGCTTTACCGATGGCGCTTCCCGGGGTAACCCCGGGGCGGCCGCCGCGGCTTTTATGATCAAATGGCCGGCCGATATGGATAAAAAGAGCATAAAGGATGGCCGCTTCCTGGGCGAAAATACCAATAACTTTGCGGAACTTACAGCAGTTAAAATGGCTCTTTTGCATCTTAAAGCCGAGCAAATTCCCCGCGGGCAGAATATAGCCATTTTAACCGATTCTAAATATGTGCACGGCCTCTTTACCAGTTCCTGGCAGGCTAAAGCCAACAGCGAACTGGTGAATGATATTAAAATGCTGCTCAAAAACTGGCCCAAAGCGCGCTTTCATTGGGTGCCGGGCCATGCCGGTGTGGAAGGCAATGAGATAGTTGACTCTCTGGCTAATGAAATATTGGACAAAGTAGCGACTTTACCCTCTGACACCTAGCTCCAATTTATGGAATTTGCGGCCGCCCAGGCCATTTTCTATTACATAATCCCATTTGCTAAAATCGGCGAAGGCATCATCCGCCGGCTTTTCTTCCAAAAACTTTTTAAACATCGGGGGAATATCGGCATAAGTCGGTTTTAAAAGATCTTTAGCCACCTGGCGTAAGCCTAGTAAGTCTTTGGTGCTGTTGGCGGCGTTCATTGGCTCAGCCAGCCACCAAGCGCCTAAAAGTGCCGCCTCGTGAGTCTTGGGATTTATAAAGAGTGTATCCGGTGAAAAGCCGTTATGCACCAAGTCATTATATTCTAAAAGACAGGCGATATTTTCCATGCGTGAAACCACCCAGGCAGTGTGTTCATAAGGGAGGTTGCCAAAAAGTGCCAGCGGGTAAAATGACTCGTTTTTACTAAAAATGAGCATTTGCCGGCCATCTGTTAGTTCATAAGAGCCGGCGATTTGCGGTACGCACTGCTCCAGATGGCGCGAATCGGCGCGGGGGAAAGTGATCTTTTGGATGTTTTGCACAGTTGTGTCGCGTTTGGGTGCGGCCCCCCGGTCAAAAATAGTGACGATATTGCGCCGGGCCATATACATTTCCACATCGTCAATAGTGGCTTTAAAAAGGTGATTTACCGTAATAACCGGGCCATTGTTAGTGGGGAAAGAAACAGCTTCGGCCATAGACCAGATGGCTTCATCATCGGCGGAACTTTGCTTGTTATCGCTGACGGCTGCCAAATATTCCAAGAGCCGGCGGCGAAAGGCTTTATATTCCAGTAACTCAGCATCGCTAAAGGAACTTTTGGTGCCGCAATAGGGACAGAGGAGGTCGCCGGCGGAGCTTACGCTCATCTCCGCGCCGCAGTTGTCACATTTTAAACTAAGCATATTGTTAAATTCCTATCGCTAATAGCGGAAAGCAGTATCCGCATTTGGCATTATTGGTACAAAACCACAGTTTTAAGCGGCAAGTTAAGCAATTTATTCCACCAGCACGCCCGCTAGCCCGCTCATATCGGAAGCAAAATTGGCACCAACCAGGATAATTTGCCGCCCGTCCTCTTTAAATGGCGCAGCGTAATCTTTATCTTTTATTTGCTTTAAAGCTGCCTCGGCGCTGCTATCGCGCTTAAATTCCATAATATAAATGTATTTATCGGTTTTAAGCACTAAATCAACCCGCCCTTTGGCTGTGTGGTATTCCACCTCGGTGTAAAAGCCCATCAGTTTAAAAAGTAAATAGAGAAAATTTTGAAAATGCACTTCATAATTGAGCTTTACCTCATAAGGCACAGCAGCAAGCAAAGCGGCAATGCGCTCAAAAAAAGCGTCGGTATCACCTTGGCGCACGGCACGCACAAAATGGGAAACACTAAACTCGCTAGAGCGCTCTTCGCCAAGTACCAGTGGCAAAAGTCCTTTTAAAAAGCCTTTTTTTACCTCATTATTAGGGTAATTAAGCGTATATACGGAAAATTCCGGATCATAGCCGCTGATGGTCAAATAGCCGCTCTGGTAGAGAATGGGCAAAGGATTACTGGCAAAAGAATTAACCATAGAAAGGGCATCGGCATCTATCGTTACATTTTCCAGCTGGCCCAAATTTGGGCGATATTTTTTTATAAGTTCCACTAAGAAAGTGGGCGTGCCGGTTTCATACCAATAATGGCGGATTTCTTTATGAGCTAGAGCATTTAGCATACTGTAAGGATTATAAACGCTGCTCTCCATTTTGCGGGAAAAATGGTAACCATTGTATTCGCGCTTTAAAAGCGCCTTCATCTCATCATATGTGGCTTGATTCTCATCAGCCATGGCCTGAATATCAGCATGAAAAACACTTTCCAGCTCCGGCTCGGTTATGCCGCAAATAGCGGCATATTCCGGCAGCATGGAAATATCGGTGATATTGTTTAAAGCACTAAAGACGCTTAATTTCCCGATTTTGGTCACCCCGGTCATGAGCACAAATTTAAGATAGGGGTCGCTTTTTTTTATGCCGCCGTAAAAGCCGTTAAGGGTCTGGCGGTGGCGCTCTTGCAAGGGCTCATCATTCAAAGTGTCTAAAATGGGCTTTTCGTATTCATCGACCAGCAATACAACCTGGTGCCCAGTCTTTTCACAGGCCCGCCTAATGACGCCCATAAAACGGTCGCCTAGTGTTTCATCTTGCGGATCAGCATCATAAATTTTTTCCCATTGACAGAGCGTGCTATTTAGCGTTTTTTGCAGATTTTCTGGCTCGTGGTAATTCACGCCGGTTAAATCCATATGCAAAACTGGGTATTTTTGCCAATCCTTTTCCAGTTCGGCAATGGCTAGGCCGGCAAAAAGCTCGTTTTGCCCTTTAAAATAAGCCTCAAGTGTGGAAATTAAAAGGCTTTTGCCGAAGCGACGCGGGCGGGAGAGAAAGTGATAAATAGAATCACCATGAGTCAATTGATATATGTAGGCTGTTTTATCTACATAGACAAAGCCTTGCTGCCGTAGTTTGGCAAATGTTTGAATTCCCAGAGGATAACGGTGTGTAGTCATGGCTTCCTCCCGGCGGCGCAGTATAGCAGGTTTTTGGGGCTTATGAAAAGATGAAAGAAAGCTTATTTAGTGCGTTTCCACATGTAGACGGTGATGTAAGGCTGGAGATTATTATGAGCTGCACCCTCGCCAGTTGAACCTATAGAGCCGCTGGGGGTAAATTTGCCGGACATTGATAATTCCCCGGAATATCTACTATAACTCCACTGGCCCCAACCGGTTCCATCGCCAGACCAGTTTCCACCGTTTCCTCCATCAGCACTAGGTACTTTCTCCATTTTAGTCTTGTTATCATCAACTACTTGGTGCCTGTGATCACCGCCGGATACGTTAACCGTGCCCTCAGTACCAGTAAATGAGTGATCATGACTTGGCATTTCATTGGTGCTCAAAGTGTGTGTTTTTTCGCCGCCGGTCTTTTCCACGGTAGCAAAATCATCATCGTTGTTATCTACGCCCACTAGTGTTTTCCCTTTGCCAAAAGCTTCCCAGGTGCCGCCAAGAGTGGTTCCTGGATTGGTGGCTGTAGTGCTGATATAAATGGCGCCGATGGGGTAAAGAACATTGAGTAAATCTGGACCTATACTAGTGGCATTTACTTGATTTGTTTTGAAGTTTGCCGACTCAATATTGCCATTTATTTTTAAAGTACCATCATCTACACTGATAGAAACATTATCGCCATCTAAATCTTCAAAAAGCACTTCTGGCACAGTGTCGGCAATAATGGCTTCATAATTATCAGCGCCGCTATTATTGAGAATATCCAAGGGGGCGACTGGGCTGCTAGTGCCAAGGCCTAATTTGCCATTGTCAAGAGCGATGGCATTGGTGGCCATAGCATTACTCAGTTCAAAAATAATGTAATAAATTCCAAATTTATCATAACATTGATCACCCTCATTAACAGAAACGTCAAATCCCTGGGTCGGACAATCAGCCGTCTCTTCATTAGTGTCGCAGGAACAAGCATTGGCATCATCCGGCGCTGCTTCCAGGGGTGCTCCAACTTTTTTATAATTATATGAACCAGTCAAATAGACACGACTTGCTGTTTCGGCATGTTCGGTAGCTATGGCATAGGGGACGCTATTTATGGGTAGGCGTGGTGAGAGTGCTTCACCATCTACGCTGATGGCGAGTTCAAGCTTGTTGGCTTTTGTGACCAAGGCGGCATCAATATTGGGAATAACCAAAGTATAAAGGCCGGAAGTTATATCCTTCTGCTCTTCATTTTGGCCAACTACTGTCCCAACTTCGTTGTAAATAACGGCTTTTATAGTATGCTGACCATTTACCGGGTCGCCATTTTCTTTAAGCACACCGTGGTGGGTAAAAGAAAGTGGTACTGCCCCATAGGCCGAACTTGTTAAAAGTAGAACAAAAGCTGCCATAATGAATTTGCGCATTTTCCCGTCTCCTTATGAGCAAGATGGCTTAGTTAGGTGCAATAATAGCAGCCTAACAGTTATATTCTATTATGAAAATTTTATGAGTCAATTAAAACAATGCAAGCGTGCTAGCTACTTAATTTTTGGATAAGTCTCGCCAATTAATTTTGTGTAATTAGATGGCGTCGATATGCGGGACATTAAGGAAACGCAAATAGAGATAAACATCTTCGGCCGGGAAATCGGCCTTTAAAGTGGCTTGCAATTTGGCAGCTTCCTCAGCGGAGAGCTTTTCAAAAGCATCGAGCTCGCCCTCGGTGAGGCCGTCATCATTGGGAATATGCATATAATCGAGGGCCACTTTCAGCATGGGGCGCTTATTATAAAGAAAGTTGCGAATCAGCTGTTCGGCCAATTGGTGGTCGTTATGTTCCAGCATGGAATCATAGATATCGTGCACTAATTTGTCGTTTCTATCCTTCATGCCGGAGATAAAGCCTTTGGTTTTCTTTTTTACACCAACGCGTTTAGCAATAATAGCCCGGGATTTGCGCGGAGCTAAGGTGTAAATCTCCAAAAACTTCTCGTATGAGACAGCGCGAATAAATTCACAATAGGGAACAAGTTCTTTTTTACCCTCTTGGGCAATTTCAGTGTCACTCATGGCTAATACCTCAAAATTGTTATTATTTTAGCACGAAATCAATATCTTTTTCGCGGGCCAGAACAACGGTGCATGGAGCCTTTTCCAAAACTTTTTTCCAGGTTGAGCCTTTGGGATGGTGGCCCATGACGATCATATCGGCATTTAAATTGCCGGCCATGCTCAAAATGGAGTGCCAGGCTTTTCCGGTGTCAATGCGTCGATAGACATCTTCCACCACATGAGAGCGACCGTCTTTAGCTGCTCTGTCAACTGCGCTCACTACCAAGGATTTCATTTTTTCCAGGAGCTCGGCATTGAGCTTGTCAATATCGAGAAAAGATTTTGGCGGATTCTCTATGACGTGAAAGACGTAAAGGTCGGCTTTTACGGCATAACAGTAGGAGAGAGCCATATCCAGAGCGATATCACTCTCCGGGGTAAAATCAACAGGAACAAGGACTTTTTGATTACTCATTTGAGCCTCCACAACAGGGCACAACTTATATATAAACCGCGAGAAAAATGCAAGTGGCTAATACGAGCCAATGGTAAATTCAAATTGAATAGCTTTGGCCTCCGGGTGCACCTTGGTGATTGGAATACCCCATTCAAAGCGGAGTAGTCCCATGGGACTCATCCAGCGAATACCGAAACCAAAAGAGTAAAAGAGACCGAGCGGCGGCTTAATGCGCTTATTGCTGCCCAGCACATAAGCATCGGGAATTAAATCTTTATCGCGGCCTACATAAAAATAGTTTTCGTTTTCGCCCCAGGCGTTACCGGCATCGGCAAAGACTACACCTTTTAAGCCCACGGCCGGGAAAAGAGGAAATTCCAGTTCCAGATTGAAGATAAATTGCTTATTGCCACCGATGGGAAAGGCCGAACCGGCGGAGAGCGGGTTGGTGCCGTCGGTGGGAATATTCACCTGCGGGCCCAAAGTGCGGTATTCAAAGCCGCGCAGAGTATAAATGCCGCCGGGGAAGTAGCGCTCGGCCAGCGGCACGCCATGGGGGTCAAAGCTATGGATATAACCCAGGCGGGCATTTACTTTGAGCACCAGCTGTTGCCAGTAAATTGGGTGGTAATAGGTAAAGTTGACATTGATGCGCTGGAAATCGAGTTCCGAACCCAGCCATTTGCCGGCTGCTTCGGCGCTTATGTAATGGTAATGGCCTTTGGTG
>JAEEGL010366525.1_pt1 | contig 19699 bp, 26 predicted proteins | sample 9134231 | NCBI WGS metagenome assembly JAEEGL01 (sample SAMN16246548, study PRJNA631951) | gut metagenome | biome: gut microbiome; feature: rumen; material: fiber-attached | host: Bos | place: Iran: Karaj | collected 2018-10 | reverse complement strand
TAATGAAAAAATAAAAGAGCTAAGTGGAGCTAATATGGATATTGATTTAAATAATATACGCACTAAACATAATGAGGGAAATTTAAAATATTTTTAATTAATCTATTACAATAAATATATTCAAATTTTCTTTAATAATGTTTATTTATAATATATAATATTTGGTAATGAAATGAGGTTTTGGTTATGAATGAATATTTTGATGAATTATATCAAAAATATAAGATAAATAATACTGGTGAAAGTTTAATATTATACAAGAACTTATTTGCTGATGTAGAATTAGTTAAAGGCAGTGAACAATATGATTTCGTTAGAAATGGTTTTAATGATATTATTTCAAGTATTACTGTTAAATATGGTGAAAGTCAAGATAAAGAGTTAGATGTTATGTTTCATATAATTAAAAATATATTTGATAATGAATATCACTTAGGTTCTTGTGCTTATACGGGAGCTTTATTCTTTTGGTATAACAATGAATATTATGTATTGCATGGACTAGATATTGATGAACTTGATGAAGAAAGTATGGAATTTAGAGTTTCCGTATTTGGTGATGAGAAAATTAGACAAATACTAGATATACAAGCTAGGGAATATAGTTATATTCCTGTATTACCTGATACTTTATTTAAATTTGGTATTGAACCTGATTATACTGCATTATATACAAGATTTGCTCCTGGTTGTCAGGAAGATTTTATTACTTTATGTATAAATCTTATTCAAAGAGAAAAAGAAAACGCAGCACCTAGTGCAAGAAGTAAAGCTGAAAGATAATAATCCTCGTTTAATTAAGTAAGTGGTTGATTTATTAAATGTGATTTTTTTATAGTGTGGTGAAGAAATTATGAGTAATGAAAAAATAAAAGAGCTAAGTGGAGCTAATATGGATATTGATTTAACTACTGATTCATCTAAAATAGATTGGGAGCAAGAATCATGTCCATGGAATAAAGAAGAAAATACAAGTGTACATAAATGCTGTATAAAAAATACTTCTATTTGTAAGTATTTCTGTGGTATTAAATATTTAGATAAAGTACTATGTAGTTATCCATATGAAAATAAAGAAATAATAAAAGAAGGAAGCAACATAAATGGAGATTAAGAAATTTAATAAAGATACTGATTTAGAATTATTAGAAGAATACTTAAGAAATGAGTATTTAGAAAATAAAAATATGACTTCATGGCTTCCAGAAAGATTACATGATTTAATTTATAGACTTGATATTCAGTATTTAGAAGAAGGTAATCCTAAATCTAGTGATTTTATATATTTATGTTTAGATAATAATAAAATAGTTGGATGCATCCTACCTGATGGTGATGCTGTATATATAAGTATTAAAAAAGGATATAAAGGTTTATTTAAAACTTTGGTATCATTTTCTGAAGAAAACTTAAAACCATTATTTAAAAAAGAAAATGATGGCTCTATCAACTTTTTAATTATAGCTAATGACAGTTTGAAATATAAAAGAGAATATCTAGAATCTATTGGTTATGTAAGGGATAAAGAAGAAGATTATGATAACTATGTTTATCCACAAGAAATGAATGTAGAAGTAAACTTATCCGATGGATTTAAACTTTTATATGGTGATGAATATCCAGATGAAGAAAATAAATGGAGTGCTTTAAATCTAGGTTTTCACCCAGATTTAGAAGATCCTAATTATAGAAATGGTATGAGCAATTATAATGATAGAAAGAATTCATCAATGTATAAAGATAGTTTTGAATGCTTAGTTATTGATGAAAATTCTATTGAGAAAAATAATGTATGTTCATACTCGTTTGTATATGTTGATAAAAAATCAAAAACTGCATACATTGAACCTGTTAGTACAAGGGAAAAGTATCAACATAAAGGTATTGGAACTGCAATGATGCATGGAATAATTCTTAAATGTAAGGAACTAGGTGTTGAAAAATGCTATGTTAATTCTTATGACTGGAGAAGAAAATTTTATAATGCAGCTGGATTTATTACTGAAGATGTAATCGGCTGTTATCGTAGAAAGATATAGTAAGGAGACTAGGAATATGGAGAAAGCAAAAGTATATTTTACAAGAGATATAACTTCACAGAATGTTGTTAAACTTTATAAACAATTAGGAAAAGAATTACCAGGTAAGGTAGCTGTCAAAGTACATTCAGGAGAAGAAGGAAACCAAAATTATCTTAAACCTGAATTTATGAAAGATATGGTTGAATATGTTAATGGTACTATAGTTGAATGTAATACTGCTTATGCAGGAGAAAGAAATACAACTGAAAAACATTTAAAAACAATTAAAAAACATGGATGGAATGAAATATTTGATGTTGATTTAATGGATGCAGAAGGACCAGATATTGCTATACCTATAGAAAATGGTTTTCATATAAAAGAAGATTATCTAGGGAAGAATATAGAGAATTATGATTCAATGCTAGTTATATCACACTTTAAAGGTCACCCTATGGGTGGATTTGGAGGAGCGCTTAAACAATTATCAATTGGATGTGCATCATCAGTAGGAAAAGCATGGATACATTCTGCTGGAACTAATAAGGATCAATATACATTATGGGATAATTTACCAAAACAAGATGATTTTCTTGAAAGTATGGCAGATGCTGCATCAGCAGTTGTTAAATATTTTAAAGGTAATATGGCTTTTATAAATATAATGTGTAATATGAGTGTTGATTGTGACTGCTGTGCAGTAGCTGAAGATCCTTGTTTAAAAGATATTGGAATTTTAGCAAGTTTAGACCCTATAGCAATAGATCAAGCATGTATTGATTTAGTTCAAAAATCTAATGACCCAGGAAAAGAGCATTTTATTGAGAGAGTTAATTCTAGAAATGGTATTCATACTATTGAAGCCGCTAGTAAGCTTGATTTTGGAACTAGAAATTATGAATTAATTGAGGTTGAATAGTTTATTATGATAACTAAATAATATAGAAATATTCTCTAAGTATATGCTATAATATATGTTGGTGATAAATATGGCTATAGCTCAAAAAGAAGAACTAAAAGATGGTAAGATATTAAATGAATTAATTCAAAGATTTATTAATGATCCAAAAGGTGAAGCTTTATTTTCTATTTTATATTGTTTAATAGATTCAGATGTTCAGGTTCCTATGAATGCAATAATGTCAGAAGAAGATAAAGATTCATTTAAAAATTGTAAAGCAGGTGATGAAATATCACTTAAAAATGAGTTAAGATTAAAACCTGATTTATTAAAAAATGAAAGTACTAATAAATTATATTTTCCAATTTTTTCAACTATAAAAGATGCAACTGAAGAATACAGTAAAAACTTTTCTTGGATTAATATGAATATAGATACGTGTGTTAACTTTGTTGATAATAATAAAGACTGTTCTGGATTAATACTTAATGCTTTTACAACACCAATAATTATTGAAGGTGAAATATATAAAGCATTAAAAGAAAGATTAAAGGAAGTAAGAAGTGAAGAATCGCATACCTGATGGTATGTGATTTTTATTATAAATTTACAACGATATTTAATAATTTTCTTGTATAATCACTGTAAATTTGATATTGTTTATTTAGAGACGAGTGATAATTATGGGTAAATCAAGAGAAGAAATATTAGCTCAATTAAATATTGATAATGAAGAAATTAAAAATATGTCTGATAGAAATATAGATGATAAAGATTTAATTCTTGAAATTTTTAGTAATAGTAATCTATCTTGGTTTAAGAAACTTGATGTATTTAAATGTATGTCTGATAATTTAAAAGATGATAAAGATTTTATTTTAAAACTAGTAAAAATTGATAGCCGCGTTTTTGAGTATATTTCTAATCGACTAAAAAATGACATAGACGTTGTATTAGAAACTTTTGATTCTACTCTTAAGTTATATAATTTAGATTCAGATGATAAGTATGATATTGAAGACTTTTGTTATTCAATATATGAAATTCTCACTGAAACTTCTAGTGAGTTTATAAATGATGAAAAATTTGTTGAATCTATTATTAAAAAAATGGGTCTTCAAACTTTTGGCAAATCTGTTAAGACTTTTGCAGAGTGCGGGGTTTCAACTAGCGTGATTCATAATGCCTTAAAAAAGATAGAAAATGAATTAGATTCTAATTCATTTAATAAAGATTATGACAACATAATGAAAGTTGATTCAACAGAATATTCATCTTTAGAAGATATTATTTCTGTCAATATACCTGATTATAATAAATATATTCTAGATGTAGTTAAAATTTCTGTGGATGCAATAGGTATTGAAAAATTTGTAAAAGGTGGAACGTTTAGAGAACAAATGGGCCTTGATACATACGACTATAATATGGTTGTTAGATCTATGTATAAGCTAATTGAAGAATTACTTAAACGTGGAGATTTTAAATTTGAACTATATAATTATGGATCAAGAAGTCCTGAGTATGAAAAATTTAGAAGAGATCTTTCTGATCTAACTGGAATAGCTGTTGAATGTTTTACCTCTGATTTAGAGAGAAGAATCAGAGAAAAGCAATATTTTTCTACTTCAAATTTTACACCTGAAGTGGCTGAATTGATGACAGAAAAACCTGTTTTATTTATTGGAAATGAAAAATCATATTATCAAGCTGATATGTCAGATCAAAGTTCATATATAAAAGAAGTTTTTAATAAACATAGAGAACTTTAATAATTTAATCAATTTTTTATAACGGCAGATATATATCAGCCGTTTTTTGTTGACTAAATATAAACTTCTTTGTAAAATTATTTCAACTATATAAAAGCAGAATTTAAGTTAATACATCATGGAGGTGACACAAATGAATTCTGAGCAAATTATATATATAAATCTTGATGATTCTGGAAAACTTACTTCAAAAGAAAAAGTATCTTGTTATGGTGGAATAGTATTCTTCTCAAAAGATGAAAGAGCAAAATTTATTGTTCAATATAGATCGATAATTGAACAAATTAGATGTTCATATTGCAAGTGCTCAAAAAGATGTAAAAATTTATGCCCTGAAGTAAAGAATCATAATATTAAATCATCACATAAAAGAAGACTTATAAATCTTACAAAAAAACATATAACTATAGGCTTTGTTATTGATAATAAGAGAATATATAAACATATATTAAATGATAAAGCCTCTAGAGGAAGATATTCTGATTATTGTTTAAAGTTGCTTATTAAAACTTTAGTAAAAAAACTTATAATTAATAAAAGAATAGATCCTTATGAGCCTTTAAAATTAATTATAGATATAGATCAGCAAACTACAAAAAGTAATGGTTACTATGATTTAAAAAATGGAATATATGAAGAACTAAAACATGGAATATCCAATTTTAATTATGCTAGAACTTTTAAACCATTACTTTATTCTGATTTGATGATAACTTTAATGTATAAGGATTCTTCCAAGAATTATCTTATTCAAGCATCTGATTTACTTGCAGGAACTGTTAGAGGTATTGCTTTAAATAACTATCCTAGATATGATGCTTCAAATTACAAAGACTTTAATTTAATAGTATTTTTCCCATAAGAAAAGAGCTTCATAAGAAGCTCTTATCCCAGTTGGGTCGATGTACTTACAGTACACTTAACAATTATGTCGAGTCCCTACTGTCGACCTGACGAGATTTTCATCTCCGGTACTAAAATACTAACAAACAAAATATTGCTTGTCAATAATATTATATGAAAAAATATATAAAAGATGTATGGTATTAAATATGATAACTGTTAATATGTTATAATTTATATAGGTGAGTAGAATATGGCAACAACCAAAGAATATAAAAGTTTTATATTGGAACAATTAAACACTTTAGATAATATTACTTGTAAATCCATGATGGGTGAATACCTTCTTTACTATAATAATGTATTATTTGGTGGTATTTATGATGATAGATTACTAGTAAAAATAACTGATACTAATAAAAAATATCATATGGAGGAAGATATTCCATATGATGGAGCTAAGAAAATGTATCTAGTTGATGATATTGATAATGAAGATATATTAAAAGATATTGTCATTGATACATATAATGGTTTAAAATAATGTTATATAAAGGAGTATATATTTATGGAAAAAGAACCTAAGAAAAAATTTGATAAGAAAACAATACTTACTATTGTTGCAGGTATAATTGGTTTTATTATTGGATATTTATTAGTTAATTTATAAAAAAATAGTCTTAATAAGACTATTTTTTTATATTCTTTTTCTATTATTTTGACCTATTGTTAAAGTGTATTTTATTTCATCAGGAGTCATTATTTTAAGTAAATCATATGCATTATCATTTAAGAATAATGATAATCTATTATCTTGATCACATAGAGAATATATAATACCAACTTTATTTTTTTCAACAAATCTTGTTTCATATATTAAAGGTAACATATCAGCAAAGTATGCAGGATCAATACGATAATATACTATATATCTATTATATAATCCTGGAATAATTGCTTCGTTTCCTTCATTATCAACTACATAATTTAATTCTTCTGGGTTTAGTACTTTAGGTTCTAACTCAAGAGTATTTAATGCTTCCCATATGGCATCGATTTGCCATATGTTTAATATTTCATTTTCAATTACTTTGTTTGCAAATAATTCTTGATCATCAATATTTTTAAAATGTTTAATTTGATCTATTTGGTTCATAAAAACCTCCGCTTTCTTTTTCTATAGATAATAAATTATTTTTGAATAATATTCAATATGTTTTTGTATATCATTTATTTATATTATTTATAATTTAAAATTATAAGTAACTATTATGATATAATATATTTATATAAAGGAGCGTTTATTTTTATGTTTAAAAATTTAATTGGTGAAAAAATTACTGTGATGATTTCTTCTAGAGGTGATAATGTTTTGGAGTACTATGGAACTTTAATTAGCGAAAATGAAGAATCAATAGAATTATCAAATGTTGACATTTCTATTATGATGCTTAATTATCAAAAAGGATTATTTGGTTCAAATATGAATAAATATAAAGAAGATGTTGAAAAAGTAATTATAAATAAAAAATATATAATTTCTTGTAATAAATAATTAAGGTATATATATATGATAGATAGTATTAATAAAATAATGGATGGAATAGAGTATGGATGGGTTGATAAAAACGGAAATATTTATTATGAAGTAAATGATAAGTTTTCTGATAATTATGTTTTAGAATCTCCTGATGACGTTCTTAAAAATAAAGTTGGAGTATGTTTTGATCAAGTTGAACTTGAAAGAAAACTATTTACAGATATTAATGTAAGTTTTGATACGTATTTTATTGTTCATTATAATGACAAAGAAATGCCTTCACATACTTTTTTAATTTATAAAGATAGTGATAAATTTTATTGGTATGAAAATTCATGGCTTATATATAAAGGTGTTCATAAATATGATTCTATAAATGAAGCATTAATTGATATAAAACAAAAGTTTATTGATTCAGAAATTGATGCTGAATATAATCCTTATAATTTATGTATTTATAAATATAGTAAACCTAAATATGGTATAAGTTCTTTAGAGTTTTATAATCACTGTGAAAAAGGTGAGAATATCATTTTATAATGATATTCTTTTTTTTAAATTTATATTATAATTTTGTTAGGTGATTATATATGGAAGTTATAACTAAAGAAATAATAATTAATTCATTTTTTAAAGCTGGTTATGATAAAGTTGATACTTTTACATATAGTTATTTATTAGATAAATTATCTAATTTAACAGATTCTAAGTTTATATTTGTAAGTGAAGATTTTACATCTGCTTTTTCAGATGTAGTTGAATGTAATAATGGAGTATATAGTGTTAAAAAAGAAAGTTCTAATAAAACTAATGAATTATCTATAAGTAATGATTTAGTAACATTTATATTAAATATAGATACAATAGATTTAGTTAAACACAAATTATATTTTTATGGTTTTCTTAGTTATAGTGATTATGATGATTGTTTTAGTACTATAGAAAAAGAGTACCGTCAAATTGTATTTGGTTCACAGTATAAAAATATAATTGGTGATATAGACAAATCTAATGTAACTATTAGAACTAAAAAGGAAATTAAAGAATAATGCTTAAGCGTTTTAATTGATAAATAATATTAATTATGTTAGTATAACTAACCAAGGTGGGATAGTAATGTCTAATAAATACAATTTGACTGATTATAATAAAGCAAGAATAGCATGTAAAATAGGATATAATAGAGAAGCTGAGGAAGTTCTTAGAACATGTTATAATTCTCATCCTAATTTTTTTGAAGGTCATTTAGAGTATGCAAAATCTTTATTATTTAATAAATCTCGAAATAAAGATGAAGATATTCTTCTTATGAAAGATGGTTTTCAAATTTTAAATCGCCTAATTAATAATCCAAAGATTGATTATAATACACTTTTTACTGCTGAAAATACTATGATGAAAGCTTTATTTGAATCTGATAATTATTATGAAGCCTATAAATATTGCGATAAACTACTTTATACTGCACATGCTCAACATTGTAATTTTTACATGGGATGTATTGATAGCCGTTTAGGCGATGTATATGGTGCTGAAGAAAAATTTAAAGCAGTAAATGGATTATTTTATGACAATATAAATAGAGAAATGGCATTAATTACTATTGCATCTGGTGATTTTGATAGAGCTCAAAATTATATTGATAAAATGAAAAAAGCCAAAAGGCCAAATAATAATATTCCAGTTGAAGAAATATATTTATATATTAAAAAGGGTGATTATAAAACAGCTTATGAACTATATAAAGAGTTCAAATCTAAATTGTCTTATGTTTCTATTAATTATGCAAATATAGGATATTTTTTAGAATATAAACTTGGATTAAATGATTTAAAAGATATTGGCAAAAATTACTTAATGAGTCAAGTAGTTGATTATAAACAAAACAAAGCTAAAGCATATATTAGAAGAATTACTGATATCGATAGTGATGCTTATTTAAAAAGTAGTGATATTAATTTTGTTAATGATATATTTAATTTTGCTAAGGATTGTATTGTTGATGATATTCCTTTTAGATCTGAAATTCTCGATTACTATGTTATTGAATGCAATTATGATGGAAAACCTGCTGATATAGGTTTTGTTAGAGGAAATGTACCAACTAATGTTATTAAAGTAGGAGCTATTTCTGGAACTAAAAATATTGTAACTATAAGACCTATTGAATCTCTTCCATATATAAGACAAAAAATAGAAAAAGATAAGGGCATAGGTAGAGAAAGAAAAAAATAACGTTTAAATTTTTTAATCCTTCTTATAATAAAGTTATAAGGAGGATTTTTTATGACTCAAAAAGAGTTACTATATGTTGAGGATGCAATAAATCATGAACGTAATATTGTTTATTATCTAAATGATGCTATTTCATCTATTCAAAATAAAGAATTAACTTCATTTTTGGAAGATGAAATCAATTATCATGAAGAAATATCAAAGAAATTATTAAATCTCTTGGACGGTGAAATTAATGAGCGATAATGAATTAATTACTAATTATTTATCATTATTAAAAAGTAATGTTGAAGTTTATGTTCATGGAACAATTGAAAGTTCAAATGAAAGCGTTAGAAAAGTAATTCATGATGGATTAGATAGGACTTTAGATTCTCAAGAAAGAACTTTTAATATTATGGTTTCAAATAGTATGTATGAAGTATCAAATCTTGATAGTAATGAAATTAAAAAAGTATATAACAAAATTTGTAAAAAAGATAAAAATTAGCACTTTCTACTTGACAGTGCTAATTTTTAGTGATATGATTTATATGTAAGATCAAAAAACACATAATCTTACGGTATAAAACATTATATATATAAAATGAAAGGTGATGATTAATATGATGTTAATGCCAAGAAGAAATGATTTTGATTTATGGGATGATATTTTTAACGATCCGTTTTTTACATCAAAACCTGTTGTTAAAAATATGAAGACAGATATTATAGAAAAGGATGATAAATATCAAGTTGATATTGATTTACCTGGCTTTGATAAAAAAGATTTAAAAATATCTGTTGAAGGTGGATATTTAACAGTAACTGCCAAAAAAGAAACATCTAATGAAGAAAAGAAAGATGGCTCTTATATTAGACGTGAAAGATATTCTGGTGAATGCTCTAGAACATTTTATGTTGGAGAAGAGTATGAAGCAGAAGATATCAAAGCTTCATTTAAAAATGGCATATTAAGTTTAGATATTCCTAAAAAGGAAGATAAGAAAGAAATACCTGAGAAAAAATATATTGAAATTGATGACTAATTAGTCATCAATTTTTTTATGTATACTTGAAACAAATAATTACAAGTTGTATAATTTAAGTACGAAAGGAAAGTAATTTTAAATTACTATGGATTATATTTTATGGGACTAAAGGACATGATTGCAAACAAATTTGCACCTATATCTGATGAAAGGGCACTTGAAATCATTAGGAGTAATTTGGGCTTGATTAGTTCTTTAACAGAAGAATACATTAAGAAAAATGGAGTTACTGAGGATGTTTTATTAAATCCTTCAGCAAGAGAAAAGAAAGGCAAAAGTGGTCCAAATACTTCTCAAAGAATTCTTCTTAGAGTCCATGAAGCTTTCCCTGAGTTTATGCTTAATAATGAAGAACTTTATGTTTCTTGTTTTATATTTCATATGTATGCTAATCCAAAACTTGATAAAGAAACAAAAAAAGAGTTTTCTAATTTTTTAGCTAATGGAGTTTTTGATAGATTTGTTAATAAAGCTTGTGGTACATTATTAAACGATGCTGGAACATTATTAATAATTCCAAGAACTGAGCAACAAAGAACTCGTAAAGAACAAATAATTAATAATTTTGATGAAGTTATGAGTGAGTATGATTATGTATTTGGTAATAAAGATTTAAAAGAAAGAAATGCTAATAATACTTATCAAAGAAAAAGAAGTAAATAAAGTCCTTTATAGGACTTTTTTTATGTTATAATATTTATAGTTAGGGTGTGGTTTTATGGATGAGTTAGTGTTACCTCCTTTTGTTATTGATTCTATTAATAATGGTCTTATCCAAGAAAACATACTTAATGTTTTAAACCAAGAAAAATTTCAAGAAGAAAATAAAGAAGTAAAATTATTTAAGAATCATCAAGATTATTTACTTAGTTATATTAAAGCATATATGGTATATGTTATTTGTGGATATGTTTATGATAGTAAATCTACTTTAGAAAGTAGAAATACCAAGTTTGATGCTTTAATTCCATATTATTTTGATAATTATATTCAACTTCGAACTAGAGAAGAAGTAGTTTATAATGAAGTATCAATTTTCTTTGATATATTAAGAAAAGCATCACTTACTGATAATGATTTAAGAGCAATGTTTTTAAAGGATCATTGTGAATATTTAAATCTACGATCTTTTGAAAATAGTGAACGCTTTAATGAATTAAATAAATATGATGTTTTAATTAATAGAACTATTAGTGAACTTGGTAGTGGAGTTTTTGATATTAGTCGTGATTTACTTATTAGATTATCTAAATGTTATATATTAAGTAAAGAAGATTTATCTGATAGTGAATATGTATGTGGATCATCATCATTTTTATATAATATTATTTGTGATGCTTACTCAATTTATGAAGCTTCTTTAAAGAGTATGGATGATATGATTAATGATAGAAATAGCGATGTTGAAAAAGTACAATCTTTAAGAAGAATTATTAAAAAGAATAGATTTTATATAGGTGATGATGATGCTTAGTAAATATATATTTGCAAATATAATTGTTATTTTAGTAAATCATCTTGGTTTTATTTTCTATTTAGGTAAAAGGAATTTAAAATCAGATTATTATTTTTTAACTATTTGTTACGTCACATACGCTATAGCTTTTTACTTAATAGGTGGCTATGTTGGTGTTTTATTTTATATGATGTGTGCATCAAATATTTTAATGCAGCTTTTTAAAGCTAATAAGATTATTATATCAAGGCTTGTTTTTACTTTTTCATTTATGTTTTTATATTGGTATATAAAAGATTATAGTTTTTATACTAATATTCCTTATATAGTTGCATTATCATATATGTGGATAAAACCATTTACAAAAAACTTTAAAAAAGAATTATTAGAACATATAGAAGATATTTTAATTATTATATATTCTTATCAATTTAAATTATATGCTCTTTCATTTCTTTTATTATTTCGTTTATGTTTTAAAATAGTAACAAAGTATTTTAAAAAGTATTTAAAATTTATTAATAGTAAGATATAAAACACCTTAGTTATTTGTAAAGTTATACATTTTCAAATAACAATTAAGGTGTTTTTTATAACTTATTAATATATAATAAATTATGATGATGATATATGAAAATAAAACGAAGAGATATGAAACTTACTGATTTTTATGATGATAAATGTGATAAACTTTATTATTCTAAAGAAAAACAAATTGGTAATATGAAAACTGTTGTAAGTATATTAAAATGGACTAATGTTAAAGAAAATCTTGAAGTACATTACAATTTTAAAGATGAAATAATTGTTGGAAATGATTATACATGGATTCAAATTGCACCTTTTGATAATAATTTTTGGATTAAATCAATGTATGATGAAAAAGATAATTTAGTAGAAGTTTATATTGATGTTACAAAAGGTAATTATTTTGATGATATAACTAATCCATCTTATGATGATTTATTTTTAGATATAGTTGTTCCTAAAAAAGGACATATATATCAAATGGATGATGTTGAGTTAATGAAAGCTTATAATGAAAATTTAATAAGTGAAGATGAATATAATATGGCTAAAATTGTTTGTAAAAAATTAATTCAGTTTTTAAATGAACATCATCAAGATTTTTTAGATTATTTAAAACAATTAAGATTAGAACTTAGTTATGAGTTATATAATAATGTTAATTAGGTGATGCTATGCTTACACTTAAAAATGAAGAAGATATTAAGTTAATGAAAAATTACTATCGTGCATCTGACATGATAGATTTTTGGTATTTCTTTCCAAAATCATCACCACTAGAAAATTTAGCTATTGTTACTGACATAGATGATTATTTAGCTAATAAAGACTATTTAGAAAAATTTGATAGTTATAGGGTAGATACGCTAAAACCATATACATTAATAAGTGGTGTTGAAAGTGATGGTGGAAAAACTGATTTTGTTAATTTATTTAACAAAATTAAAAAAATTAATCCTAACTCTGCTGTACTATTTTTTGACTTAAAAGGTGAACCAACAAAAAGGTATCAAAGAGAAGCAGGTCTTTCAATAAATGTAAATATGTATGAGGATGTTTGTATTGAAGCTGTTGGTAAAGGATTTGATGGAAGAGAGATATCAAAAGGAAAATGTGTTCATGAACGATATGTTATTCCTTGGTTTGAACTTAGAGATATTAATGTAAGTAATTTTCATAAGTATAATATATATATGATAGATCAAAATAAATATTATGAATCAAGAATAGACAGAATAGAATATTTAAGGTCTCTAGGTTTAAAGAAGGATGAATTTCTTAAATATATTCCAGCCACATATAAACCGATACCTGATTATATTTGGGAAGATTTAATACAAAATGTTTTAATTTATCTTGAAAAAAATGATGAAATATTAACAAAAAGTGGTTATAAACATTTTTGTATTAATGGAAATACAGAAGGTAGGGAATGTTTTTTAATTCAAATGTATAATAAAGATAGATATATTGATTATTAAAGTATATTTTGTAATATTATGTCGAAAATATTAATGATGTGTTATGAAGAAGTCATTAATATTTTTTTTAATTTTTATTATAGCTTTATTTTTTGATGGTTCTAAAGTTAAATCAAAAACTGATATAAGTTTTAAAAATTATAAGTATTTATCAACATATAATTTTAAAGACTTAATTAGTAAGAAAACTCTAAGTAGTATAAAAAAAATATGTACAGATGATATCTGTACATATAATATGAATTATAGTTATTATTTTTTAATAAAAAAGCATATTAATAATATATTAAGAAGGATATCTGATGATGAAATTAAAGAGACGATTATTTTAAAAGGCGATAAGATTAATAGAATTTATTTTAAATATTAGATCTAATTCCTTGATAATAATCTCTTTTTTTCATTTCTTTATCAATGTCATTTAGTAATACAAATTTTTTTATAAGCCAGTTAGGAGTTATTAAATCTTTTGGTACTGGATCTCCAGTTATTCTTTCAATAACAATTTCTGGTTTTAAGTAAGTTAATTGTTCACAAACTATGTCGATATATTCTTCTTTTGTTAAAACCTTAAAAGGCTTCTTTTCATATATTTCTCCAAGTTTTGTATTTTTTAATATATGAAGCATGTGGATTTTAATTGCATCAACATTAAGTTTATTTATAAATTTTGCTGTTTCAATCATCATTTCTTTAGTTTCTCCAGGAAGTCCATTTATGATGTGAGCTACTACAAATATATTTCTTTCTTTTAATTTTTTTACCATATTGGTAAATGAAGCAACATCATGACCTCGATTGATATATTTTAATGTATTATCATGGCAAGATTGAAGACCAAGTTCTACCATAAGAAAAGTTCTTTTATTTATATCTTCAAGGTAATCAAGCACCTCATTACTTATTGAATCAGGCCTTGTTGCAATAGCAAGTCCGACAACATTCTTTTCGTTTATTAAAGGTTCATAAATCTTTTTTAAGTTTTCAACGCTGTCCATTGTATTGGTATTAGCTTGAAGATATGGTATATATAATCCTTCAGGCCATTTTTTATGCATTATTATTTTTTCTTCTTCAAATTGTTCTAATACACTTTTATTGTTATTAGTTATATTTGATTTACTTCCTTCACTACAAAAAATACATCCACCAGTTTTTTTGTTAGGACATGAAAAGTTAGCATCTAACGCTATTTTAAATACTTTTGTATTAAACTTATTTTTTAAGAAATAATTGAATGTATGATATCTTTTATTATCTAAAGTGTACTTAAACATATGCCTTACCTCAAGAAGAATTATACCAATAAATAATTGTTTTGTTAAATAATATATGTTAAAATTATTTAATAATAGGAAGGGTGTTGATACATATGGCTGGTAATATTTCACAAAGTAATTCCGGTGCTATATTTAAAGGTCAAAAGTATCGCATCACTATATTAACTGAAAGATTAATAAGACTTGAATATAATCCTAAAGGTATATTTTTAGATGAAAAAAGTGAATTTGCTATAAATAGAAATTTTTCATTACCTCAATTTAAAGTTCAACAAGATCAACAATTTTTACAAATTTCAACTAGTTACTTTGTTTTAACATATAGAAAAGAAGCTCCTTTTCAAGGTGCTAAATTTGCTCCTGATTCAAATTTAAAAGTAACTCTTGTTAATACTGATAAGTGTTGGTATTTTAATCATCCTGAAGCTAGAAACTTTGGTGGTAGTGCTATTTCTTTAGATGCTAACGGAGTTAATACTAAATTAAGTAGAGGTTTATATTCAACAGATGGTTTTGCATCTATTGATGATTCTGATTCTCTTATTTTTGATGAAGATAATTATCTTAAAAAGAATGAAAATCCACATACTGATATATATTTATTTATGTATAGAAGAGATTTTGGTTTATGTTTAAAGGATTATTTTGAACTTACAGGTAAACCAGCACTTATTCCTAGATATGCTCTAGGTATATGGTGGAATCGTGAAAAAATATATAATGACCATGATATTAAAAGAATAATTTTAACTTTTAATAAGTATAAAATTCCACTCTCTGTTGTACTTCTTACTGATTTTTGGCATATAAAAGATGCTAGAAATCTAGATAAGTATAAGACAGGATTTACATTTAATCCTGGATTATTTCCTGATCCATTTGATTTTACAAATTATCTTCATGATAGAGGAGTAAGAATTGGAGTATCATTAGATCCTTATGAAGGAATATACCCACATGAATTTTTATATAAAGATGTTAAAAATGAACTGGGTATTGAAGATGAAAAAAATAAAGTTATTCCTTTTAATGTATTTGATAAAAATTTAATAAAGGTATATTTTACAAAACTAATATCAAAATTAATAAGTGATGGAGTAGATTTTTTCTGGATAGATTATAAAAAGGATTTAACTACTTTAAAAGCTCTTAATTATTATCACTATTCAAATTTATTTAATAAATCAAATAATAGACCTTTAATTTTATCAAGAAATACTATGAAAGCTGCACATAGATATCCTGTTCATTATTCCGGTGAAACAATTGTTTCATGGGATACACTAAATTATTTACCAAGCTTTAATGCTAGTGCAAGTAATATAGGACTTTCTTGGTGGAGCCATGATGTTGGCGGATTTAAAGAAGGTATAGAAGATAGTGAACTATACATGAGATATGTTCAGTTCGCATGTTTTTCTCCTATATTTAGATTTGCTGCTAAAAGAGGTCCATATTATAAAAGAGAACCATGGCTTTGGGATGTAAAGACATTTAATATTGTTAAAGATTATTGTTCTTTAAGACAAAGGCTTATTCCGTATTTATATGCTGAAGGTTATAAATATTCATCAACTGGTCTTCCTTTAATTCAACCACTATATTATACATATCCAGAAATATATGATGAACCTAATTATAAAAATGAATATTATTTTGGTACAGAACTTTTAGTTGCACCAATTACTAAAAAGAAAGATGAAATCATGAACCGTGTTGTTCAAAGAATATATTTACCAAAAGGTATTTGGTATGATTTTGGAACCGGAAAGAAATTCCCTGGTAATAAAAGATATATAGCTTTTTATAAAGATGAGGATTATCCAGTATTTGCAAAAGCAGGATCACTTATTAAACTTGCTTTCTTTGATAAAAATATAAATGTATCTAATATTCCATCAAAGATGGAAATACATATTTTTCCAGGAGAAAGTAATACATATAAACTTTATGAAGATGATGGTGTAACTAAACTTTATGAAAAAGGTTATTATACAGTTACAACTATAGATTATAATTACATGCAAAATAACTATACTGTAATTATAAGACCTACTGAAGGTAAAAATGGTATTTTACCTGAAACAAGAGATTATCTAATAAGATTTAGAAATACAAGAACAGCTGATGATGTTGTTGTATATCTTGATAATAAAGTGGCAGATTTTAAATATGAAACTTATCAAGATGATACTGATTTTATTGTTCATTTAAAGGATGCTCCAACAACAAAACAAATAACAGTTAACTGTAAAGGAAAAGATATTGAAATAGATGCTGTACGTATCATAAATGAAGATATTAATTCCATTATTAGTGATTTAATGATAGAGACATCATTAAAGGAAAGAATAGCTGCTATTGTCTTTAGTAAAGATTTATCCATTAGAAAAAAACGTATTATGATACGTAAACTTAAGAGTAATGGATTATCTCCAATGTTCGTTAGAATGTTTTTAAATCTTTTAGAATATATATCACAGCTATAATTATTACTTGATTATAATACTGAGATTTAATATAATACTTTTAAGCAGTTGAAAAAAGAGTAGTAATAATGATTGTTTTTTAGTAGAGAGTTAACGTTTGGTGAGAGTTAATAAAACATAATTATGAACTTGCTTTTGGATGTGATGGGTTTATTTCCCTTATAAAATATAAAAGAAGTAATTAAGGTGGTACCACGATATTATTCGTCCTTTGGTATCCACCTTTTTTTATTTATAAAAGGAAGTGTTAATAATGGAGAAGATATTATTTAATATTTTATTTTTCTTTATTCTTATGTTTGTAATCTTTTTTGTAGATTACTATTTTGTTATGAGAAAAAAACTTAAAGGTAAAGGAAAAAGAAAAAAAGAAGATATCATGGAGATTAATTATTTAGTTGGTAAGTTTAAGCTTGATAAAAGTAAACTTCATTATAAACCTATAGCTTTATGGTGCGCACTTATTAATGCTTTTATTATGTCTTTTGTAGCAACAGTTGTTTATAATATTAAACTTCATAGAGCATGGCAATTATTAATAGCTTTTGTCCTCTTATTTGCTCTCATATATTCAATATATGAAATTTATGGAAGACATTTATTAAGAAAAGAAAAGAGGAATAATAAAAATGAGTAATTATACTGAAATAGAAAAGAAATGGCAAAATTATTGGGATGAACATAAAACATTTAAAACAGATGGTTATGATTTTTCTAAACCAAAGTTTTATGCCCTTGATATGTTTCCTTATCCATCTGGTGTAGGACTTCATGCAGGTCACCCAGAAGGATATACTGCAACTGATGTTGTATGTCGTATGAAAAGAATGCAAGGATTTAATGTACTTCATCCAATGGGATATGATTCATTTGGACTTCCAGCAGAGCAGTATGCAATCTCTACAGGAAACCATCCAGCAATCTTTACAAATGAAAATATTAAAACATTTAGAGAACAGTTAAAATCTCTTGGTTTTAGTTATGACTGGGATAGGGAAATATCAACAAGTGATCCAGAGTACTATAAATGGACTCAGTGGATTTTTAAAAGATTATTTGAAGATGGCTATGCTAAATATATTGATATGCCTGTAAACTGGTGTGAAGAACTTGGTACTGTTTTATCTAATGATGAAGTAATAGATGGTAAATCAGAACGTGGTGGTTATCCTGTTATTAGAAAGAACATGAAGCAGTGGGTTATTGATATACCTAAATATGCAGAAAAATTATTATCAGGTTTAGATGAGCTTGACTGGCCAGAATCAACAAAAGAAATTCAAAGAAACTGGATTGGTAAGTCAACTGGTGTTGAAGTTAAATTTGATATTGTTGGTGGAGGGTCATTTAAAATTTATACAACATGTATAGAAACTATATATGGTATTACATTTATGGTGCTTGCTCCTGAAAATCCTTTAGTAGATGAACTAAAGGACAGAATTAATAACTGGGATGAAGTTGTTAAATATAGAGAAGAAACTGCTAAAAAGAGCGATATTGACAGAACTGAGTTAAATAAAGATAAAAATGGTGTATGTTTGGATGGTATTTTAGCTATAAATCCAGTTAATGGTAAAGAAGTTCCAGTTTATTTAGGTGATTTTGTATTAGCAAGTTATGGAACTGGTGCTGTTATGGCTGTTCCATCACATGACCAAAGAGATTTTGAATATGCTGTTAAATATAACATTCCTATGATTCAAGTAATTGAAGGAAAAGATGTATCTGAATCTGCATTTGAAAAAGGGGATTACTTAGGCAAAGGATGTAAATTAATTAATAGTGAAGAATTTACTGGTTTAACAGTTGAAGAAGCTAAAAAAGCTATAACTAAAAAATTAGTTGATATGGGTTATGGTGAAGAAAAAACAAATTATAGATTAAGAGAATGGATTTTTGCTCGTCAAAGATATTGGGGTGAGCCTGTTCCTATAATTCATCTAGAAGATGGAAGAAGTGTTGCGTTATCTGATGAAGATTTACCTTTAATTCTTCCAACACTAGAAGACTATAAAGGTCATGGTGGAAATGCTCCACTTGAAAATGATCCATCTTGGGTAAATGTTGAAGTTGATGGTGTAAAGGGTAGAAGAGAAACATCAACAATGCCAGGTTCTGC
>JAEEGL013512490.1_pt1 | contig 19700 bp, 11 predicted proteins | sample 9134231 | NCBI WGS metagenome assembly JAEEGL01 (sample SAMN16246548, study PRJNA631951) | gut metagenome | biome: gut microbiome; feature: rumen; material: fiber-attached | host: Bos | place: Iran: Karaj | collected 2018-10 | reverse complement strand
GAACATGACGAAGCCCTTTATGAAGCCCCAGAGCGGTATAAGCCTCGTGTATTTCCCGTTGAAGAAGGCGACCGCCGCCGAAAGGAGATCCGCGCCGCTCTTCTGCCGGTATATTATGAACGCCGCCAGAAGCACGCCGAGGAATACGTAAAAGCCGCGTCGAAGATTGGCTTTGAAGCGCGGATCGTTCGAGGAAAGCATATACAAAAGCACCTGCAGAAGCTTTCCGAGGATTATGGTGAACGCCCAGCCCCCTATCGCCGCGAAAGCCGCGGCGGGCGAAAGCCCTGCGTTGAAGATCAGGTTGGGCAGCTGGAAAAGCATGTATATGCTGGCGATGAGCGCAACTCCCATCTGTGTCATCAGACGGAAGGTAAGGACGGTCTGCGGCTTTAAGGGCGATGCGAAAAGGATGTTCACGTCTGCGGGAAGGAATATCCTGCTCCCGTTCTTGTCCGCCGAGAAGGCCTCTATGAAGAAGACGACGAGTATCAGACCGCCCGCGGCGAGCTCGAGCATATCATATTTGGTAAGTCCGCGCTTTTCGAGGAAGGATGGCTCCTTATCCTCCTCCGCCGTTTCGGTCTCGGTGACCTCCGGCTCCTCTCCGGTCGCGTCCTCGAGCTTTGACACGCCCAAGCCTATCGCGGCGCCTATCGCCATGCATACGACGAGGAATATCAACACCCACGTCTTGAAGAGCTTTTTTAGCTGATTTTTGAAGGTGTGGATGGCATAATAACCGAAAAGCCTCATTTTCCCGCGCTCTCCGTTCCCTTTTCGCCCTGCGCCGACACGTCGGCGGGCTCTATGCCCTCTGTCGTCTCGAAGAAGAGCTCCTCAAGCGTCATCCCGCGAGCGTCGAGCTCGCTCCGCGTAACGTTCGCGCGGACGGTGCCCTTCTGCATTATTATCGTCCTGTCCCAAAGCATATCGACGCTGTCTATTATATGAGTGCTCAGGAGCAGTGTCCCGCCCTCGGCGCGCTTTTGCTCGAGAACGCTTTTCAGTTCCTTTATCGCGTGAGGGTCGAGTCCTATCATCGGCTCGTCGAGCAGAAGGAAGGACGGCTCGGGCAGGAGCCCGAGGCATATGTTCAGCTTCTGCTGCATGCCCTTCGAAAGCTCGTCACCGAACTTTTTTCTTTTGTCGGAGAGCTCGAAGCGCTCCAAAAGCTCGTCGGCGCGTTTTTTATAGTCTGTCAGTCTGTAAGCCCTCGCGATGAACTCAAGGTGCTCCGAAACGGTGAGATTCGGGTAAAGAGAGGGCATTTCGGGTATGTAGCCGATGAGCCGCCTCGCCTCGCTCGTTTTGTTCTCGAAGCCTCCGACCCTTATGTCCCCGCTGTAGCGCAGAAAGCCGATGACCGATTTCATTATCGTGCTCTTTCCCGCGCCGTTGGGTCCCAAAAGGACGGTGACGCTCCCGTCCGGAAGCTCGAAGCTTACGTCGTCGCAGGCGACGACCTTGCCGTATTTTTTCGTTACGTGTGATACGCTGAGCATGTTCCCTTCTCCTTCCCGCGTGCCGCGGTCTTTATCTTATCCGATTATACCCTTCCCGTCCGCTTTTTGCAACAGCGCGGCTTTGAAGCCGTAAAAACCCCCGTTACGGCATAAGCGCTTTTACCGAAAAAGAATACTGTGAAGGGGTCATTCCCGTGATCTTTTTGAATTGGCGGGAAAAAAAGTGAATACTCGTGTAGCCGAGCATATCGGATATCTGTGTAACGTTGTAAGTGCCCTTGCGCAAAAGCTCCTTCGCCCGTTCGGTCTTAAGGATTATGAAATACTCCGAGGGCGACGCCGAAAACGTCTCGCGGAACAGGCGGTTCACGGTCGATTTATTTAAGGACGAGCATTTCTGAAGATCGGCGCCCGTCACCTTTTCTCCTATATGGTTTTCCATATAGCTGAGAATCACGTTAAGACGCGCGTCGTGCTCGTTTTTGCTTATCGCCGAATACTGTTTTTCCGGCGCGCTCTCGCGGACAAAAGAGATCAGAAGCTCCGAGATATAACATTTTATAAGTTGTTCCGCGCCCAAAAAGCGCTCCTTTCGCCTCTGCGGTCTGTCGCAGAAAACGACATTCAGCGGCGTTTCAAATCCGTTTATGAACTCGGCTATTATTTTTGATATAAGCTCCTTTTGCTTCTGCCCGACGACAAGCGTTTTGTCCTTAAAAAACTCCATTGCGGGCGAAAGGCATTCAAAGCTCATTACGGCTACTCCCGGCGCCGTCTCGTTGGATGTAACGTTATGCCACTCGTTCGGCTTGTGAAAATACGCGCGCCCCTGAGCGAGCGTAAAGTCGCGGTCGCCTGCGGTGATGACGGCGCTGCCCTTATCAACGTATATCATTTCCCAAAACGGATGCTTTTCGCCTATAAAGCGATAATTCGTCGAATATTCGAAATAGTGCACCGAGTAAAGCTTTTTTACCGGAAAATCGTCCTTCAAAAGTGCCGGCTTATAGTTCAGCGTCATCAAATCACCTCTCTTTCAAATATAATATGTGTGTGCTTTCAAGTCAATAGTGCAAAAAAAATATAAAATAGTGCAAATACTTGAGAGTGAAGAAAGGCTATTATTTAAACAGGTGATAAGAATGGTGATAAAAAACGTCGTTGTCAACGGAACTCTTACCGATATCCGCACCGAAAACGGAAAGACGGCTTTCGTAGGCAGGCAGAGCGAAGACGGCTTTGACGCCGGGGGGCTTTATTTGTACCCGGGTCTTATCGACGTTCACGTGCACGGCTACGCAGGACACGACGCGCTTGACGGCGATCTTAGCGAAATGGCATACGGGCTTGCGAAATGCGGCACGACCTGCTTCTACCCCACGACGATGACGGCGCCCTTTGAAAGGATAAAAAAAGCCTGCGAGGCAAGGACCGACGTTTACGGCGCGCGCATCCCCGGCTTTCACGCAGAAGGGCCCTACATCTCCGAAAGATACAGGGGCGCACAGAAGGCGGAATATATAAAAACGCCCGATCTGTCCGAGTTTAAAAGGCTCAAAAACGTTAAAATAGTCACGCTTGCACCCGAGATCGCGGGTGCTTTGGAGTTTATAAAAGAATGCGGCGTCATTGTCGCTCTCGGCCATACCGATGCGGATTATGAAGAGTCGGTCAAAGCCGCGCGCGCCGGGGCAAAATGTATTACCCACGCCTTCAACGCCATGCGCGGTTTTCATCACAGGGAACCGGGAGCGCTGGGCGCGGCGATTACGGAGGATATGTTCGTCACCGTCATATGCGACGGACTCCATCTTCACAGGGCGGCAGTTCTGGCGCTTTACAAAACCTTCGGCGCCGACAGGATGATACTTATAAGCGACGGCATGCGCGCGACGCACCTTCCCGACGGGGAATACGAGCTCGGCGGGCAGACTATCACGGTAAAGAACAAATCAGCCAAAACGCCCGACGGCGCTTTGGCGGGCGGCACACATACGCTTCTGGAATGCGTCAGAACGGCGGTCTCCATGGGTATTCCCAAGGACGACGCGCTTAAAATGGCAAGCCGCACGCCCGCAAGGCTTATGGGGCTGAACGCCGGAGAAATAAAGGAAGGGCTTGACGCCGACTTTATCCTATGCGACGAGAATCTTGATTTAAAGCAGGTCTTCTTAAAAGGGGAAGCTTTAAGGGATGAAATGAAATGATAAGAACTGTTATATGCAAAAATGCCGATGAAATGTCGAAAAGAGCGGCGAAAATGATAGAGAGTCAGGTCATATTAAAGCCGTCCTGCGTTCTCGGTCTGCCGACCGGAGAAACTCCGCTCGGCACATACGGTTATCTTTCCGAGGCGTGCAGAAACGGAGAGGCTGATTTTTCCCGCGTAAAGACTTACAATCTTGACGAATACTACCCTATGGCGCCCGAGGATACGCACAGCTACAGGTATTTTATGGACGAAAACTTTTTTTCACGAATAAATGTGAAAAAAGAGAACACCCACGTTTTAAACGGGCTTGCGCCCGATACCGACGCCGAATGCGCGGCTTTTGAAGAAATGATCGAAAAGGATGGCGGGATAGACCTTCAGCTTCTCGGCATAGGCGAAAACGGTCATATCGGCTTTAACGAGCCGGGCGCGTCTCTTTACGCGCGCACCCATCTGACGACCCTTACGCACAGCACGCGAAACGCCAATTCGCGCTTCTTCAAGTCTTTAAAAGAGGTGCCGGAAGAGGCGCTCACCATGGGTATCGGCACCGTGCTTCGGGCAAGAAAGCTGATCATACTCGCGAGCGGCGCGAAAAAGCACAGGGCGGTGCGCAGGCTTTTGTCGGGTGAGATAGACACAGATTATCCCGCGACCTTTCTGAACCTTCATCAAGACGTAACTCTTATCTGCGACGAGGCGGCTTACCGCAGTGAAAGGATCGGCGTCGATATAGGCGGAACGAACATAAAGTTCTGCGTGTTAAACGACGACAATAAAACCGTTTTCAAGGATTCCGTAAAAACGCCCGAGGGAAAATGCGAGGACCTTTTGGAGATCATCTGCGGCAAATGCCTTGAAATAATGAAGCAGAGAAATATAGACGCCGTAGGCGTCGGCACCCCGGGGATAATCGAAAACGGTCGCGTTACCGCCGTGAACCTTCCGTTTGACGATACCGATCTGGGCGGCGAGATAAGCGGCGTGCTCGGCGTGTCCGTAAGGGTCAGCAACGACGCGTCCTGCGCGGCGCTTGCCGAAAAGACCTCCGGCGCGGCGAAGGACTTTGACAACGCCGTTCTGCTCTCGCTCGGCACGGGCGTCGGCGGCGGGCTCGTATTCGGCGGCAGGCTGTACGAGGGCAAGGGCGCCGCGGGCGAGGCGGGGCATTTCATCCTTCACGCCGGCGGCAGAAAATGCGCCTGCGGCAAGCGCGGCTGCTTTGAGCAGTACGCCTCGGCGCGCGCGCTTATGAGGATAGCCGAGGAAGAAGCGCGAAAAACCCCCGCAAGCCTTCTGGCGCGGCTTGCGGATAAAAACGGCGGAAAGCCGGACGGCGAGATATTGAAAAAAGCAGCGGACGAAGGCTGCCCTTCCGCCCTTTCGGCTATAGACAAGTATTCACGCGAGCTGGCGCTCGGGATAGACGGGCTCGCCGCGCTTTTAGACCCCGACGTGTTCGTCCTTTCGGGCGGGATCTCCATGTTCGGCGATCTGCTCATAGAATCGGTAAAAAGGCATCTTAAATGCCGGGTCCCTGTAAAAAAGGCGCTTTTGGGCAACGACGCAGGCGCCGTGGGAGCCGCGCTGTTACAATAATATTCATACGGGAAAGTTTTTATGGAAAAAGAAAAGCTCCGGAGCATTATCGACTGCTTTGACCTCGTATCGTCAGCCGCGCCCTACGGGAACGGTCACATTAACGACACCTACCTTTTCGGGACGTCGCCCGGCTTTATCCTTCAAAGGATAAACGCCAACGTGTTCAAGGAACCCGAAAAGGTCATGAGCAATATAGAAATGGTCACCGCGCATCTCAGAGAGGAGATCCTGAAAGATGGCGGCGACCCCTCGCGCGAAACGCTTAACCTCATTTTCGCGCGCGACGGGAAAAGCTTCGTCAAAACGTCCGAAGGCGACTATTTCAGAATGTATGATTACATAAACGGCACGGTATGTCACGAGACGGCGGAAAACGCGGGGCAGCTTTTCGAGGCGGGGTGCATATTCGGTAAGTTTCAAAGGATGCTCGACGGCTTTTCCCCGGGCGCGCTTTTCGACACGATACCGGATTTTCATAACACGCCTAAAAGAGTTAAAGCCTTTCATGACGCGATAAGAAATGACAAAGCCGGAAGAGCGGCTCTATGCCGGGAGGAAATACAAGGCTTTTGTTCGTTTGAAAAGTACGCCTGTATCATAACGGACGCGCTTTTTAAAAAGGAGATACCCGAAAGGGTGACTCATAACGACACAAAACTCAACAATGTGCTTTTCGACAAAGAAACCGACAAGGCGATCTGCGTTATCGACCTCGACACCGTCATGAGCGGCTCTCTTCTTTACGATTACGGCGACGCTCTCAGGTTCGGCGCATCAAGCGCCGCCGAGGACGAGCGCAGCTTATCCAAGGTGTTTTTCGACCTGGATAAGTTTGAAAGCTTCACAAAAGGATTTATTTCGGGCGCAAAAGGGAGCATCTCCGAAAAAGAGCTTGAGCTTATGCCGATATCGGCGCTTATTATGACATTCGAGTGCGGCATAAGGTTTTTGACCGATCATCTGGACGGCGACATTTATTTTAAGATCCGCAGAAAAGAACATAATTTAGACCGCGCGAGAACTCAGCTCAAACTTTTATGCGATATGGAGCAAAAACTTGACGCGATGAAAAAAACAGTATACGGGTGCGCGGCCGCAGCGCCGCTGTAAAGGAGCTTCTGATATGAAAAAAGTAAAAACCGGCTGTATCGGCATGGGATGCCGCGGCAAAGAGATGCTCAAGACGATGCTCAATATGTGTCAGAACGCTGAGATCGCCGCCGTGTGCGACTCATACGAGGACCGTGCGGAGGAAGCGTACAAGGAAGTTTTGGCAAAGACCGGAAAGGCCCCTTTAAAAACGACAAACGCAGACGAGATAATAAACATGAAGGAGCTTGACGCGGTGCTCATTTTCGCCGCGTGGGAAAGTCATGTGCCGCTGGCGGTCGCCGCCATGGAAAGCGGAAAATATGTCGGCGTAGAGGTAGGCGGCGCCTATTCGACGGACGACTGCCGGAAGCTTGTGGAAACTTATGAAAAAACAGGCGTTCCCTGCATGCTGCTTGAAAACTGCTGTTACGGAGTCAAAGAGCTTTCGGTGCTCAGGATGGTGCGTGAGGGCGTTTTCGGCAGGATAGTGCACTGCAGCGGAGGCTATCACCACGACCTGCGCGAAGAGGTCGCGGGCGGCGATATAAACCGCCATTACCGCCTGCGCAACTACCTGAACAGGAACTGCGAAAATTACCCGACGCACGAGCTCGGTCCCATTGCGAAGGTGCTTGACATAAACCGCGGCAACCGTATGGTATCGCTTGTGTCGGTGGCGTCCGGCGCCTTCGGCATGGAGGATTATATAAAGCGCCACGCGGATAAATACCCCGCCCTTCAAGGCGTGCGCTTCAAGCAGGCCGATATAGTCAACACGGTGATAACCTGCGCAGACGGCGCGACCATATTGCTCACGCTCGACACCACCCTGCCGCGCTCTTATTCAAGAGCCTTTACTGTAAGAGGGACTCACGCCGCATACCAGGGCTTGAACGACTCGCTCTTTATAGACGGCGTTCACAGCGAGGCGTTCAGCAATCCGGAAGATATGTATTGGGGCAACGGCAAGGAATACCGTGAAAAATATATGCACCCGCTTTGGGCCAAATACGGCGAAAAAGCGAAAGCGGCGGGGCACGACGGCATGGACTATATGGTTCTTTCGGCGTTTTTCGAGGCGGTATTGAAGAAAACGCAGACGCCTATCGACGTCTACGACGCCGCCGCATGGATGTGCATAACGCCTCTGTCGGAGGAATCGATAAAAAAAGGCGGCGCGCCTGTCGAAATACCCGATTTTACAAACGGCAGATGGAAAACGCCCGAAAAAGCGCCGAGCCTTGAGTTCGCGTTAGACTGAAAAGCGAAAAAACACAGGGTAAACGGGACAGAACAATGTTACGCAAAAGAAAACGATCGCAGTCCTTTATTAAAAAAAACAGCTATACCGGGCATTACGCCCGATATAGCGGTCTTTTCTTTGCCGCGCCGTCTGAAGACGCCGCTCAAGCATTTTTTCTGTGATATCCTCTGAGCGGATCTCCCTTTCCGGGACGGCTTTTTGAGTCGCTTTTGATCAATCGACCTTGGGAAGCGAATCGAAGCCCTTCTGAAGGTCCTCGTCGGTCGGGATATAGTCGGTCATGGTCTTGTCGTGGAAGCTTGAATATGCCGCGAGATCGAAATACCCGGTGCCGGTGAGTCCGAAAAGTATCTTCTTATGCTCTCCGGTCTTCTTGCAGAGGAGCGCCTCGTCTATCGCGGCGCGGATGGCGTGGGAGCTTTCGGGCGCGGGCAGAGTGCCCTCGCATCTCGCAAACTCGACAGCCGCCTCGAAGACGTTGGTCTGCTCGTATGCTCTCGCCTCTAAAAGGCCGTCGTGCCTGAGCTGGGACACGACCGAGTTCATGCCGTGATAACGGAGACCGCCCGCGTGGTTCGGCGAGGGGATGAAGCCGGAGCCGAGGGTATACATCTTGATGAGCGGAGTCATCTTTCCGGTGTCGCCGAAATCGTAAGCGAACTTGCCTCTCGTAAGGCTCGGGCAGGACGCCGGCTCTACGGCAATGAACCTTATGTTGTTCTTGCCCTCGAGCTTTTCGGCCATGAAGGGCGCCATGAGTCCGCCGAGGTTGGAGCCGCCGCCGGCGCAGCCGATGACTATGTCGGGCGTGACGCCGTATTTATCGAGCGCCGCCTTGCATTCGAGTCCTATTATCGACTGGTGGAGAAGGACGTGGTTGAGCACGCTTCCCAGCAGATAACGGCAGTTTTCCGTGGTCACGGCGACCTCAACGGCTTCGGATATCGCGCAGCCGAGGCTGCCCGTGGTATCGGGCATTTCGGCAAGCATCTTTCTGCCGACCTGAGTCGTATTCGAGGGAGAAGGAGTGACCGTGGCGCCGTATGCTTCCATGACGTTCTTGCGGTAAGGTTTCTGCATAGCCGAGCCTTTTACCATGAATACGTGAACGTCTACTCCGTAGAAGGCGCCCGCCATCGAAAGGGCCGTCCCCCACTGTCCCGCACCCGTTTCGGTCGTTATTTTGGTAATGCCCTGTTCTTTTGCGTAATAGACCTGCGCCGCCGCCGAATTGAGCTTGTGGGAGCCGGAGGTGTTGTTTCCCTCGAACTTGTAATAGATCTCCGCGGGGGTCCCGAGCTTCTTCTCGAGATTGTATGCGCGGACGAGCGGAGAGGGACGGTACATCTTGTAGAAATCGCGTATGCCCTCGGGGATCTCGATGTACTTATCCGTATCGTTGAGTTCCTGCGCGACGGCTTCATCACAGAATACGTGCGAGAGCTCCTCCGCCGTGCAGGGCTTCTTCGTGTCCGGGTTGATTATCGGGGCCGGCTTGTTCTTCATGAAGGCGCGAATATTGAGCCATGCCTTCGGTGCCTCTTCTTCTGTCAGATAAAGCTTGTAGGGGATCGTCATTTCTTTTCAGTCCTTTCTTAAATATATTTTGTGTATCTGCTCGCGAAAATAAAAACGCCCAAATATCCGTGACCGGATATTTGGGACGAAAATAATTCCGCGGTGCCACCCAAATTGCCCTGAGGCCTCTCTCGGATACTAACATATCCATAGGATATAACGGTCCTGCCCGTCGAGCCTACGTCCTTTCGGTTTCGGCTGCGCCCTCGGAAGTCCATTCGCCATGCTTCACGGTCCCCCTTCTCACCGGCCGGGGGCTCTCTTTGCCGTAAGTTCACACGGTTACTACTCTTCGTCATCGGTTTATGGACGTATCTTACTACCGCCTGAGGAAAATGTCAAGCTTTTTTTATGGATTTTTTTTCAAAGCCGTGGTATCATTATCTCAGACAGGGCAAGATCCCCTGCTAAGGTGATTTTTGAAAGGTAACGGAATAAATGGCAAACTCATTTCTTAAAAAGCTTTTCGGCGACACGAGCTCCCGCGAGCTCAAAAAGATCGAGCCTCAGGTCCGAGCGATAGAGGCGCTTGCCGAAAAATACGAAAAGATGACCGACGCCGAGCTCCGCGCCGAGACGCCGCGTCTCAAAGAGCGCCTGCGCGCCGGAGAGACGACCGACGCCATCCTCCCCGAGGCGTTCGCCGCCTTCCGCGAGGCCTGCAGACGGGTCCTCGGTCAATATCCCTTCCGCGTCCAGCTGATGGGCGGCATAGTGCTTCATCAGGGCAGGATCGCCGAGATGAAGACGGGCGAAGGAAAAACGCTGACCGCCACCCTGCCCGCCTATCTCAACGCGCTGACGGGAAACGGCGTCCATATCGTCACCGTCAACGACTACCTTGCCTCCTATCAGGGCGAGCTTATGGGCAAGGTCTACCGCTTCATGGACGTCTCATGCGGCGTCATCATCCACGACATGACCAACGACGAGCGGCGCGACGCCTACGCCTGCGACATAACCTACGGCACCAACAACGAGATAGGCTTCGACTATCTGCGCGACAACATGGCGATATTCAAGCAGGAGATGGTCCAGCGCGGACACGCCTTCGCCATAGTCGACGAGGTCGACTCGATACTGATAGACGAGGCGAGGACGCCTCTGATAATCTCCGGTCAGGGCGAAAAGAGCACCGATATGTATAAGATCGCCGACCGCTTCGCCGCGACCCTGACGCCGATGACCGTCGTCGAGGTCGACGAGAAGGAGACGCAGGACGAGCTGCCCGCCGACTATCTCATAGACGAGAAGGCAAAGACGGCTACCCTCACCCCGCGCGGCAGCGCCAAGGCTGAGCGTTATTTCAAGGTCGAGAACATCTCCGACCCCGAGAACGCCGAGCTTCTGCACCATATAAATCAGGCGGTCAAGGCGCGCGGCGTCATGAAGCGCGACCGCGACTACCTCGTCAAGGACGGCGAGATAATCATCGTCGACGAGTTCACCGGCCGTCTCATGTACGGACGCCGCTACAACGAGGGACTCCACCAGGCGATAGAGGCAAAGGAGAACGTCGAGGTCAAGCGCGAGAGCCGCACCCTTGCGACGATAACCTTCCAGAACCTCTTCCGCCTTTACAAAAAGCTCTCGGGCATGACGGGCACCGCCGCCACCGAGGAAGACGAGTTCAGGCAGATCTACGGGCTCGACGTCGTCGAGATACCGACCAACATGCCGATGATAAGGAACGACCTTCCCGACTGCATCTTCACGACCGAGCGCGGCAAGGAGACAGCCGTGATAAGAAAGATAAGGGAATGCTTCGACAAGGGTCAGCCGATACTCTGCGGCACCGTCTCGGTCGAAAAGAGCGAGCATTTTTCCGCCCTGCTCAAAAAGGAAGGCATCCCCCATCAGGTCCTCAACGCCAAGCATCATGAAAAGGAAGCTCACATCGTCGCCCAGGCGGGCAGATCGAAGAGCGTCACCATATCCACCAACATGGCGGGCCGCGGCACCGACATAATGCTCGGCGGCAACCCCGAATACATGGCGAAGGACGATCTCGTCGCCGCAGGGTATCCGGACGAGGTGATAAACGAGGCCTCGGGCTACAACGAGACCCAAAACGCCGAGGTGCTCGAGGCAAGAGCCCTCTTCCGCGAAAAGCTCGCGGAGCATAAAAAGACCGTTGCCGAGGACAAGGAAAAGGTGCTTGCCGCGGGCGGCTTATGCATACTCGGCACCGAGCGGCACGAGAGCCGAAGGATAGACAATCAGCTCAGAGGCCGCGCGGGCAGACAGGGCGACCCGGGCGAAAGCGTCTTTTATCTCTCCCTCGAGGACGATCTCATGCGTCTTTTCGGCGGAGACCGCATAATGTCGCTGACCCACACGCTCAAGATACCCGAGGACGAGCCGATAAATCCCAAGATGCTTTCGAACGCGATAGAGAACGCGCAGAAGAGGGTCGAGGGCAATAACTTCCGCACCAGGCTAACCGTTCTGGAATACGACAACGTCATGAACGAACAGCGCGAGCTCATATACGCCGAGCGTATGCGCGTGCTTTCGGGCGAGGACGTCGGCGACAAGATACGCGAGATGGTCAAGGAGTCCATACACCGTCACGTTCTGAACTGCGCCGCCGAGTCGCACACGATAGAGCCCGCGAGCGCGAAACAGCTCTCCCTTATGTATAAGGGCTCCTTCATCGCCCCCCTCGAGGCGACGAGCGTCGAGGCCAAGCTCTGCGGCATGACTCACGAGGAGGCGTCCGATTATCTCTGCGGCATAGCCATGCGCGTTTACGACGAGCGTGAAAAGCTCTTCACGCCCGAGCTCATGCGCGAGATAGAACGCGTCGTCCTGCTCCGTTCGGTCGACCGCAACTGGATGGACCATATAGACGCGATGCACGAGCTGCGCCGCGGCATAGGGCTCGCGGGATACGCGCAGGTCGATCCGAGACAGGAATACAAGCGGGTCGGCGCCGATATGTTCGAGCAGATGATAAGCGCAATACGCGACGAGACGGCGCGCTACATCTTCCTTGCAGGCGTCCGCGAGCGCCGCGAGAAGGTCGCGCAGGAATCGGCGACGAGCGGCGACGGCTCCCTTTCGAGGACGGTAAGGAAGGGCAAGAAGATAGGCAGAAACGACCCCTGCCCCTGCGGCTCGGGTAAAAAATACAAATACTGCTGCGGCAGATGATACAGGGAGGATAAAGCTATGACGATCATCAAAAACGGACTTATCCACGACGCCGTGAACAAAAAGCCCTACCGCGCCGACATCGCCTTCTCGAACGGGAAGATCACCGCCATCGGCAAGGATCTTAAAGCCAAGAAGAGCGACGAAATAATCGACGCGACCGGACTCAACGTCTACCCAGGCTTCGTCGAGGCGCATTGCCATACCGGCATGAACATTACCGGCGCGGGTCCCGAGGGAAGCGACATCAACGAACGGACCGACACGATCACCCCGCACATCCGCGCGATAGACGCGCTCAATCCGACAGACGAAACGATAGTCACAGCGCGAAAAGCCGGCGTCACCACGATATGCACGGGCCCGGGAAGCGCCAACGTCGTCGGCGGCATCTTCGCCGTCATCAAGACCTACGGAAATCGCATAGACGATATGTGCATAATAAAGGAGGCCGCGATGAAATGCGCCTTCGGCCAGAATCCCAAGGGCGTATATAAGGATAAGAGCGTCGGGACCCGCATGATGAACGCCGCAAGGCTGCGCGAGCTCCTTTTCAAGGCGAAGGAATACGACCGCAAGGTCAAGGCTGCCGGCGACGACGTAAGCAAGCTCCCCGCGTTTGACATGAAGCTCAACGCCATGCTGCCCGTCATCCGCGGCGAGATGCCGCTCAAGGCGCACGCGCATCAGGCGAACGACATATTCACCGCCATACGCATTGCCCGCGAGTTCGGCGTAAAGCTCACGCTCGAGCACGTGACCGAAGGACATCTGATCGCCGACGCTCTCGCGGCGGAGGGTTATCCCGTCGTTGTCGGTCCCTCGCTCGGCAACCCCACGAAGCTCGAGACGAGATACAAATCCTGGGAGACTCCGGGCATCCTGCAGAGAGCGGGCTGCACCGTCTCCATAACCACCGACGCCGGGGTCACGCCTCAGGACTTCCTTCCCATCCTCGCGGGACTCGCCGTCAAGGCGGGAATGGATCCCTTCGAGGCGCTCAAGGCCATCACCATCAACGCCGCGAAGCACATCGGCGCCGACAAGCGCGTCGGCTCCCTCGAAAAAGGTAAGGACGCCGACATTGTCGTGACCGACGGCTCTCCTTTTGAGATCTCGACAAAGGTAAAGCGCGTCTTCATCGACGGACGCGAGGTCTTCAAAGCCGAATAATGCTCTGTCTGAAGACAGAAAACCTTTTCCACAATTTTATACCGCCTTCTGAAGAAAAAAAGGAGAACAGCATGAAAAAGTTTTTTTCTCTTATCCTTGCACTTATAATGATGCTTTCACTCGCCGCATGCGGGGAAAAAGCCGAAACGCCCGACGCGGACGCCTCCGTCGGCACCGCGGATGAACCGGTCGTTCCCCTGCAGCGCAAAAGCGTCAAGATACTCATGTTCGGCGACGCGCTCATCTGCGGCAACAATATGGGCGACGTGCTTTACGCCTTTGCCGAAAGCGACGGGATAGACCTGAACGTCACCCCGATAGTCTTCAACAATACTTCACGGACCGCGACCTACAACCTTTACGAGCTTTGCGAGTTCGATCTGAACAACGAGGCGACCGGCTTTCTGAGTTCACTCAACGCAAAGAACATGGAAAAAGCGCTCAACGAAGGCGGCTTCGATATCTTTCTGACCGTCTCGGGGCGCGACCGCACCCTCTCTGTACCCGAAATAACCGTGCAGAACACCTCCGCCTTTGCCATGATCGAACGGAAGCTTGCCGAAAACAGCCCCGGCTGCAAAACGGTGCTCTTCATACCCCCGACCTTCAGGGAAGGGTGCCAATGCTTCAGCTTCGGGACATGGGACCTTTCAAAGGCGGGCGCGGGAGATCCGGAGAGCCATAAGCGCGCGATAGCCGCATACGCCGACGAGCTGCGCTCTAAAATAACGGGAGAAAGCGCCTCTGTCGACATATCCGCCGCCTTCGACTTTTTTGACAAAGATTACGCTCAGACGGGCATAGACATATTCTACGACGATCTGCGCGCGCCGAGCGCCGCGGGCTCCTATTACATCGCCTGTGTGCTTTACGCCTCCCTATTCGGCAAGTCTCCCCTTTACAAGACCGAATACGGCTTCCTCGATGCGGACGAGGCAACGATACTTCAGGAGGCGGCGCACAGGTTCGTCTTCGGGACCGACCCCGTCGCATTCGTCCCCGAAAAGCTCGTTTATGAGACAAAGCAGCTCTTTCCTGCGGATGAGCGCTATGCAAACGAGACCTATCCCGAACATTTCGACGTTTTAAGCGCCGCGCTTTGGGAATATTACTCCCGCGGCACGCTCATCCAATACGATCAGCTGAGCTCCGAGCGCGTCAATTTCACGCGCGCCCGCCGCACCACGGAGAACGGCGCGCCCGAACAGGCGTCGCCTCAGCATCTTTTGTTCCTCGACTGCTCTTCCTTCGCCTATTCGGTATATTCCGAATGCTTCGGATACACATTCTGCGGCTATAACCGCTCGAAGACTTTTGCGCTCAACCTCGAGGAGGGCGTCGTATTCGACTGGAGCTTCGCTAAATCCGATCTCAGTCCCGACGAAGCGTCCGAGCTTTTTGCGAAGACCCTTCAGCCCGGCGACGTCATATCCTACAGCGATCCCCCGAACACGGTCGGCCACACGATGATATACATCGGAAACGGGACGCTCATGCACTGCGTCGGAAAGCATATTTCGGGCGGCGGCGGCGACTACGTATACAAATATTTTTACGATCTGCACGAAGTGGGGCACGGCGCTTTGGCACTCGACCCGGTCGACATCCTGCTTGAAAAGGATTCTCCGAGATACGAGTTCCGCGACGATCTTGAGATAAAGATAATACGTCCCCTTTCTCTCGGTCTTACGCCGACGGAAAACGCGCTCGCGCGCCTCAATAACCTGCGCGACGTGACCGCCTACAAGCTGACGAGCGCCCCGCAGGGCGTATCGGTGACCCCGGGCGGCGACGTGACCTTCACGGTCGTCGTAATAAACCGCTCGGACGAGGACAAAAAAATAACCGTCCTCAACTATCCCGTCGCCGGACTGACGCCGAAAGCCGGCTATGAGAACTTTGAGGCGACCGTCGGGGCTCACGATACGGCGAGCTACGAATACGTGATGACCGTCGACGCCTCCGTCGCGCCCGGCACTCTGCTCAAGCCCCTGACCACCATCAACGGGGTAACGCTGACCGACACGCCGGTATACGTCGGAAAGACGCTTACGGCGGAACAGAAAGCCAAGTTTTATGACGCGGCTCAGCCCTTCATACAGCAAAGCTTCGGAAGAGCCGATCTTTCTTCCGACCCTGTCGCCATGATAAACGGCATATACTCGGAGGTGCTGAACAAGACCGGAAACACCCTTCCCTTCAAAAACGCCGACGAGCTCATCTCAGCGCTGTATAAAAGCGTGACCTCCGGCGCAAGCTCCTATTACGTGCTCAAAGAGCGCGCGGCGGGCGCCCGCTCCATGATCGCGCCGAACCTTTTCGGAGGATGGGGCTATGGCGTCGGAGCCAACGACGAGACCGAGATAATGACCGATTTTTCGTATAAGAATTTCATCGAGGGAGACGTTCTCTTCATGTCGGAGGACGGAACGCCCGAGAAAGCGTCCTTATGGCTCTATATCGGGAACAGGACCTTTGTTTCGGCGGACGGCGAAAAGCCTGTCGTCTATTCCGGCTCGAGCGGATGCATGGCGCTTTTGGATAAGCTTTTCGGGCAGTTCTGCTACTGTGTCCTGCGTCCCTCTCTCGGCTTCTGAAAAGGGCTTTTCCGTTCGGAAAAGTGAAAGAATGAAAGGCAGACGGAATCTTGATTTCGCCGTCTGCGATGATACAGCAACATAAATATAAGCTATACTTTTTGATATGGTTCCGACTGACACCTGAAAGAAAGGATGCTATCATGAAAAAGCTTTTCGCTCTGCTTCTTGCTCTCGCCATGACCGTTTCGCTCTTCGCGGCGTGCGGCGAGACGTCCAAACCTGACGCCTCCGGCTCCGGCTCTGCCGCGACGGACACGGGCACGACCGCCCCGAGCACGGGCACCACCGCCGCGACTCCGATCCCCGGCCCGACCGGTAATCCGTCCTCGGGAAGCGCTTCGACACCGTCCGCGGGAAGCTCTACGACACCGTCCGCGGGCTCTACAACACCGTCCACGGGCTCGACAACCGCCGAAAAGCCGACCAAGGTCACGGCGACCGTAGATAAGACCGATCTTTATACGCTCGTCATCAAGACCGTCGGCGCGACCGGCGACGAGAGGACCGGCGTACGCGCCGCCGCCGGCAAGATAGAAGCCGGCACTTACGCCGCAAGCGGCAGATCGCGCACAGGCGGCTACGAGTTTGATTTCGCCTCCCTCGGTCTTGAGGGCCGCGCCTGGGAATATCTCGGCGCGACCGTCGAGATCGACCTCACGGGCGCAGAGCCCAAGATCGTAAACAAACCGGAAAAATCCACCTTCTGCGTCAGATATGAGGATATAACCTTCGATTCCAACGGCAAGAACGTTAAGGTCTGCGGCGTTGACTTCGATCTTTCGGTCATCAATTACGGCATACTCAGGACCAACACCCTTCTCAACGAGGGCGGCCAGCTTATCCCGGGCTGGAACGACAAGGTGACCATCAATTCGAGCTCGTCAAAGTTCTTTACCACGGATAAGTATAAAAACAGCCTTTACTTCTTCACCACGGCGCCTCAGTTCAATCAGACTCTGCTCATCAGCTACGCGGATACGACCTACGACCCGAACGCGCCCCTGCCCGAGGGAGTGACTCTCGAGCCCGCCCCGACCTACGGCAGCAGCAAGACGGTCGCGATCTTCGGCGACGGCATGTTCAAAAACGGCGCCGAGGACTTCCTTGTCGAGATGGCGGCCCAGACCGACACGAAGCTCAACGTCATAGACATGACATACGGACCGCTTACCAACATAGTCGCCTCCTTCAATCTCCACGAGCTCTGCGTCTATGACAAGGAGACCTCCGATCCCGATATCGCCAAGGCAAACGTCACCGGTCTCAAGGAAAGCAGCGGCAACGTCCAGAAGCTCATCAAGGCGCTCGACGACAAGGAAAATCCCCTCGACGCCTTCATATTCGCCGCTCCGCGCGACTGGTATCTTGCGTCCGGCGATACCTACCGCAAGGCGCTCGGCCTGAAAGCCGCGGCATATATCGAAAACTACATCAAGGAAAAGAATCCGAACACCGAGATCATAATGCTCATACCCTTCGCTTTCGAGGACGGCTACGACTTTGCCACCCAGGCAAAGAGCGCCGGCGGTCTCCCCTATACGACCTATGCGGAGCATCTCGAAGGCATAAGGACCCTTTCGCCGGAGTTTATCGCCGCGTTCAGATCGGTCTCAGTCCTGCGGCTTGACAACGCCTGGGATGCGATAAAGACGGGCACCTCGATCGGACTCTACGACAACGCCATAAAGGACGAAAACGGGAACGTCGTGAATCAGCACCATCTGCCGAGCAAGGAGGGCGGATATCTGATCGCCGCGACGATATATCAGGAGCTCTTCGGCAAGAGTCCCGCGGGTCTTACGACGAAGGATACCGCCATCTCCGCCGACGATCTCGCGGCATTGCAGAACGCGGTCGCCGCCGCAAAGTAAGCTTTTAAGGCAAAGCGTGACAGAACATGAAAAGCTCCGCCCGATCCCGGGCGGAGCTTTTTGAAAAACATAAGGATAAACCCCGGTCTCCCTATTGAAAAACGCTCCCTGCCGTAGTATAATATATATATATAAATTCAAGCATATGGTACACGGAGATCAAAGGGCGCGGAGAAGGTTTTTTCCGTATGATCGTTCGGAAAAGCTTAAGCTTGTTTTGATTTTTATAGATTTTATAGAATAGTTTTATATGTTTTCCGATACTGTAATCAAAATAAAAAAACATAACACCGCAAATATTTAGAAATGAAGGTGAAAGTATGAAAAAGACCCTCGCACTGCTTATTGCGCTGGTCATGATCGTTTCCCTCTTCGCCGCCTGCGGCGAGACGGGCACGACCACGACTCCGAGCACGGGCAGCACCACCACCCCGAGCACAGGCTCGACCGAGCCGAGCACGGGCACCACTACCCCCAGCACCGGCACCACTACCCCCAGCACGGGCACCACTACCCCCAGCACGGGCACAACCACGCCGAGCACCGGCTCGACCACTACCGAACCGGCCGGTCCCAGAAAGATCACCGCCGTTATCGACGTTACCGAGGACTACTCGATGGCGATCAAATCCCCCGGCGCGGCAGCCGCGGACCGCACCTCCATCAGATGCGACGCCGGCAAGATCCAGGTCGCGACCTATAACGCGGCGGGCACGGCGCGCGTCAACAAGGACGTCGTGACGATAGACTTCTCCGCGCTCGGCGTCGAAGGATATCCTTGGGAATATCTCGGCGCGACCGTTGAGATCGAAGTGGACGGGACAAACGTCAAGGTGCTTTCAAAGCCCGAAAAATGCACCTTCATCGTCCCGACCGAGACGATAACCTTCCCGAACGAAGAGACCGCAAAGCTGCCTAACGGCGAAGAGTTCGACCTCAAGACGATAAGCTCCGGCGTTCTCCGCGGCGGACATCTTATCAACGAGGGCGGCAAGGTCATCCCCGGCTGGATGGACAAGGCCGGCGTCGCCGCAAGCTCCGACCATACCCTTGCGGGATATGCGAAGGCTTCCTTCTGGTCCGAATCCGCGGGCGGTTACGTCCTCTTTGCCAAGGTCCCGCTTTATAATCAGTCGATCTGCCTCAACATAATGAAGGTCGAAGACCTGCCCGCGGGATACAGCGATCCCGAAGGCTACGTAAAGGCCGAATACAGCAACACCAAGACGATAGTTCTCTTCGGCGACGCGATGTTCAAATATAACGTCGACACCTTCCTTAAGGAAATGGCTCATCAGAACGACACCGAGCTGAACATCATATCCGTTACATACGGACCGATCACCAACGCGACCTCCTCCTTCAACTTCCATGAGCTCTGCGTCTACGATAAGGAGACCTCCGATCCCGACATCGCCAACGCGAAGGTCGTCGGCTTCAAAGAGAGCAGCTCCAACGTCCAGAAGCTGATAGCGGCTCTCGAGGATACCGAAAATCCGATAGACGCCTTTATCTGCACCACCCCGCGCGACTGGTATCTCGCCACCGCGGACACCTACCGCAAGATCCTCGGCCTCAAGGCTGTCAAGTATCTTGAGGACGCGCTTTATGAAAAGAACCCCGATACAAAGTTCATAATGATGGTCCCCTTTGCCTTTGAAGACGGTTACGACTTCACGGCAATGG
>JAEEGL012694242.1_pt1 | contig 19700 bp, 14 predicted proteins | sample 9134231 | NCBI WGS metagenome assembly JAEEGL01 (sample SAMN16246548, study PRJNA631951) | gut metagenome | biome: gut microbiome; feature: rumen; material: fiber-attached | host: Bos | place: Iran: Karaj | collected 2018-10 | reverse complement strand
AGCATGTTTGAGTACCGTGTCATTTGAGAGGGGTACTCGACAATTCTTCGTGCGCGTTGTTACGAACGCGCGTTTGAGTACCGTGTCATTTGAGAGGGGTACTCGACATACCCATCGATAATATCGTCTGCTGGTCTGTTTGAGTACCGTGTCATTTGAGAGGGGTACTCGACAATTGAATTGCCAGGCGAGGGTGATCCGCTGTTTGAGTACCGTGTCATTTGAGAGGGGTACTCGACGAGAAGATATTGCCGATTGTGCAGCCGTTAGCCGCGGAATCCAGCATCATGTACAGACTCTGCTTTAGAATGAGATGTCCGTGCATGTAACACCGCGTGAGCGGGTTAATGAGAAAAAATCTCATTTAGGTTGAACTAAATTTCATCATCATCTATGAAAGCACATGTGCAGGCCATGTGTCGAGCGAGCCTGCTATAACTGATTGGGGACTGAGATGCTGATTCGTTTTCAAGTCGAGAATTGGGCTTCATTTAGGGACAAAGTTGAGCTGTCTATGGCTGCAAGCCGGGAAAGGCAGCATCGCGAACGTATTCCAAAGATTAAAAAACTCGATTTGAGCATACTGCCTATTGCGGCTGTTTACGGCGGCAATGCTGCCGGAAAGACTAATCTGTTTCGTGCACTGGCATTTGCACGGGCTTTTGTTGTGAATGGCACTAAAATCGATGGTATGATTGGTGTGGAACCATTCCGCCTGAACAACCAATCCCCAAAGCAACCCACCAGATTTGAGTTTGATATTCTGGCTGGAGGCTGTGTTTATGAATATAGTTTTGCTATAACACCAAATGCAGTTATTGAAGAAAAACTCGTTCGATTATCCAATAAGAAAGAGACTGTTCTGTTTGACAGGTCTATGGAAAGATATGCTGACAATGAAGTCAAGGGATACCAAATTGATCTGTCGGATGACTTTTTGAAGTATGCAGCAAGAGGAACCCGAGCAAATATGCTTTTCCTGACAAATACAGTCAGCCAGAACGGAAGGCAGTTTGAAGCCGTTTATAATTGGTTTGCCCGGAATTTGGAGTTGATCGCCCCGGACAGCAGGTTTGAACCATTTGATCAGTTTATCGATGAGAATAGCAAGCTGTATTCTGTAATGAATTCACTATTGCCTCAATTGGATACCGGCATACAGAGGATTTGCGGGGATGAGGTCGCGGTTGAGAATGTTCCACTTCTCGACGGTTTGAAGCTGATTCTTACTACGAATGTAAAAGATGGTGAAACGGTCTGTGTCAGAACATCATTGAGCGATCGTTATGTGTTCAAGCGTCAGGATGGTATTATATCTGCCAAAAAACTGATCACTTACCACTTTGGGGAAAATGGGGAACCCTATCGTTTTGAGATGAGACAAGAATCTGACGGTTCACTCAGAGTGATTGATCTTCTTCCGGCATTTCTCAAGCTGATGGAGCATGGTTCAGAAAAAGTATTTGTGATTGATGAGCTGGATCGCAGTCTTCATACTGTATTAACCCGTGCATTACTCGATATGTATTTGGGTTGTTGTTCGCCTGATACCAGAGCTCAATTGCTCATCACATCACACGACGCAATGCTTTTTGATCAAAATATATTCAGACGCGATGAAATTTGGATTACCGAGAGGAACAGAATCGGTGTTTCTTCGTTATATTCCTTATGCGAATATAAAGACGTAAGATATGATAAAGATGTTCGTCGCAGTTATTTACAAGGAAGATTTGGGGGTATTCCCAGGGTAATTCTTTTGGATTCGGTTCATGCAGCACCTGCAGAAGTTTTTGTAAGTGATGCAAAAGGGGCCTGTGATGAGGCTTAAGAGACTACGTGAACGCAAATGTGACACTCGCAAACCTCGCCGACGCATTGTTTTATCATGCGAAGGCAATGTGACTGAAATTCAATATTTCCGTCATTTCGAAAATTTGCGGGATGATGTTTACATCAAATTTGTGAATAATCGTCGCCATAAATCCGCACCACTTTTTGTGGTAAATGCACTAAAAAAGTATTTAATCGAAGAACCATTAATAGGTGCAGATGAAGCCTGGGCTGTTATTGACTATGATGAAAGACCTGAGCAAATGATTCAATGTGTTATTGATGTTCTTGATGATATTGGTAGAAATGCGCATTTGGCCTTGAGTAATCCTAACTTTGAGTTTTGGCTGCTGCTTCATTTTGAAGATGGAATAGGTATTCAAACGAAAAAAGAGTGTAATACAAGATTAGCTAAATATATAAGTAACTACGATAAGAACATTCCTGATAAGGTGTTTACACATATTGAGAAGGCAATTGCAAGAGCAGCAGCAATTGACAAGCATTCCAATACACCTTGGCCGCAAAAAAGTGGAACGACGGTTTATAAATTGGTAAAACTTCTCATGCCGAGTTTTGATAACTGATTGCTTTGTCTCTCGCCAATAATGAACAAATAACGATCCTTTGTGGCTCTGGTGGTGACGCTCCTTTGGGGCGTGTCGGAAAGTCGCAGCGTATTAGTGTGTCTATGTGTTGGTGTAGAGATTAACACGCAGGTATCCTTTCGAGAACATCACGGCAAACCAGTAACCGTGCTGGTGCAAAAGACATGCGCTATAGCGCGTATCGGCAAAACAACTGCTCATTATTGGGATTATTATTGCAATAGCGGCATAGCTATGGCGTTTCTATACGAATACCCATGCTCTGCATCGAAAAAGAAGGCCTGGTTAAAGTGTTCCCGCTCGTGTGTGCCCACAATCTCGTTGCAATAGCGCAAGATCTTTTCAACAATCTGAGCATCCCTGCTACCCATAGATCATTACCTCATCCTTACGGATTTTTTCTATAAAAGCCTGATCTTCGGCAGTATCTGTAACAATGTCTACTTTTTGGGAAAGTGCTTCTTCGAGATCGTCCCAAAGACCTGCGAAATCCCATAACGATTGGATCTGGCCGCGGGATATTAAAAAATCATAATCGCTGTCTGGATTGGCGTCACCTCGGGCGCGAGACCCAAACAGCCAAACCTTTTCGACGCCGTGTTTTTGGGCAATAGGGGCGACAATGCTTTTAATCCTTTCTATTTCGCTCATATTTCTGTCTCGATTGTGTTTCCCTTCTCCCCGGTCTGCGCTTTATGAGCTTCACACCAGGCCCTTGAACTGGTTGTAGCTCGCTCGTTTGCCAAAATCAATTCTGAATTCGGTGGAGCCATGCGGGGTGCTCTCTGCCGGGGGGGGATCGGTTTAGCCCATAGCTTTTAGGATGGCTTGCGCCGTAAGATCATAATTCGCGCGGCTACGCGCCGCAGGCGGCAAGGGGAGAACCTTTACCGTCTGTCGAAAAAATTGCATATAATTAGTTGTTGCGTCGATTTTGTTGTGCTAAATTGCAAAAGTAAACTGGCTGGTGTGCAGATTTTGAATCTGTGTGCAGCCCAAAGAGAGAGGAGAAGAGACATGGCAAGTGCAGCGAATTTAAGCAAGCAGGCGCAATCGTCGGCCTCATCGTCGAAAGCCAGCTCGCAGGCGGCAGCGAATGCCCCGCAAAGCGGCGTGATGAACGCTCAGAAGACCGCGGCTGTCAACATCGACGTGAACAAAGCCGTTGCCCGCAACAAAGCCCTTGGTTACAGCCGCGATTTGTGGAAAGCCATCCAGCAGAAAGTCGGACTTTCGGGCAAGGATGTTGATGGTTATGTCGGTCCCACCACGACCAGAGCCATTGCCAACAAACAGCCGTCCCTTGGTTTCACGGGCAAAGATGTCGACGGCATCTGCGGCCCCAAAACCCTTGCGGCGCTTGGTTTGTCCAAGAGCAGCAAACCGAGCAGTTCCGGCGGTTCAAGTTCGAAGCCCGCGCCCACAACGCCCGCAGCTACAAAAGTGGACGTGAATGCAGCCAAAGCGTGGTATGCAAAGAAAAACTACACCCGCGACTGCATCAAGAACATTCAGCGCGCCGTTGGCTTCACGAATTCCAAAGACATCGATGGTTACATTGGTCCCAACACCATCAATAAAGTCGCCGAATGGCAGGCCGCACACGGCCTCACGCCCGACGGTGAATTCGGTGCCAAATCAGCCAGTGTGGCCGGCATTACGCTCGTTTCGAATAAAACCAGCTCTGGCGGCGGCAGCGGCGGCAGCAGTGGCGGCAGCAGCGGCGGAAGCGGCGGCGGCGGCAGCGTAGCCGACAAAGAAATCGAGCTCTTCGGCAGACGTCTCAATCGCTACAGCGATACCAAAAACTGGTGCTATTCGTTCACTCAGCCGCTCAACGTCAAAATCCGCGACAACAGCGGCAGCGAGGTTTCGACCAAAATCACGGTTCACAAAAAACTCGCCGATCGATTCACGGCAATTTTCAACGATATCTACGCCGAATGCCCCAACTTCAAATTCCAGAAAACCAGCGGCGGCTACTACATCGGTTCTACAAATTACCGCAATGTCGGCGGCACGAACAAACTGTCGTACCATTCGTATGGTGTCGCAGTCGATATCAACGAACAATACAATCCCATGCTGAGCAAGAGCTCCAAGGGCGACGGACATTCCGACGGCGACATCCGCATCCGTTCAACCAGCCACCCGGTTGTGAAAATCTTCGCACGTCACGGCTTCGGATGGGGCGGCACATACAACGATTACATGCACTTCTCATACTTTAACGGCTGGTGATGCCGTTTCGCGCCATCAGCGCGAGGTTTTGTTACAAAAGGCACCGGCATTGTCCGGTGCTTTTTTTTGTATATTTGCCCGGCTATGCCTGCGGCATACACCGGGCCCCCGCCTATTTCATACGGCGGGGAATATAACAATCAATCCCGGATAAATATATATACAAAAAAACGCGGTGTATCGCGAAGCGATAGCCGCGTTGGCGAGCCGTATGCCGCAGGCATAGGCGAGCAGGGGCGACCCTGTGGGGGCGCCCCGCAAAATATATATATATTATTCTTCTTCGGGCGCGACGGTTTTAATATACAATTCGTCGAGCTGTTTGTCGTCGACGGTGCTGGGCGCTTCGGTCATCATATCGGTGGCTTTGTTGGTTTTGGGGAATGCGATGACGTCGCGGAGGCTGTCTGCACCGGCCAGCAGCATCACCATGCGGTCGAGGCCGAATGCGAGTCCGCCGTGGGGGGGCGCACCGAAGGCGAGGGCGTCGAGCAGGAAGGAGAATTTGGCGCGGGCTTCTTCGTCGCCGATGCCGAGGGCTGCGAAGACTTTCTTTTGGACGTCGATGTTGTGGATACGGATGGAGCCGCCGCCGAGTTCGATGCCGTTGAGCACGAGATCGTATGCCTGGGCGTAGACGCGGCCGAGGTCGCCGGCTTCGAATGCGGGCCAGTCGCATGAGCGCGGGCTGGTGAACGGATGGTGCATGGCGTACCAGCGGTTGTCTTCGTCGCTCCACTCAAACATCGGGAAATCGGTGACCCAGACCAGGCCGACGTCTTCGAGCTTGGTCATTTTCTTGGGCACCCAGTTGTTGCGGACGGCGATTTCCTTGCGGACGCGGCCGAGCGCATTGCGGGCGATGTTGAGCTTGTCGGCGACCATGAGGATGGTGCCGCCTTCTTCGGGCTTGAGCATGTCGATGATCGCCTGTTTTTCTGCGTCTGTGAGCTGTTTGGCGATGCCGGCGTCGAGCGCGCCGTTCACGACTTTCGTCCAGATGAGCGTTTTGGCGCCGTAGGTTTTGGCGACATCACACAGCGACTGCTCGATATCCTTGCGGCTGAGCTTGACGCTGGCGGGAACGGCAATCGCGCGCACCGTCGCGGATTTTTCGGCGAACACGGTCTGGAAGAGCTTGCACTCGCTGCCGCGCAGAATCTCTGTGATATCGTTGAGTTCCATGCCGAAGCGGATATCGGGGGCATCGACGCCGAAGCGGTCCATGGCCTCATCCCACTTGATGCGTTTGAACGGACGCGGCAGGTCGATGTTGAGGATTTCCTTGAAGATCGTGGCGATCATGTCTTCGCAGACGTTCTGGATGTCGTCGGGCTCGATGAAGCTCATTTCCATATCGATCTGCGTGAACTCGGGCTGGCGGTCGAGGCGCAAATCTTCGTCGCGGAAACAGCGAGCGATCTGATAATAACGGTCGAAGCCGGAGACCATGTAGAGCTGTTTGAAGAGCTGTGGCGACTGCGGCAGCGCATAGAATTTGCCGGGTTGAACGCGGCTGGGCACGAGGTAATCGCGTGCGCCTTCGGGCGTGCTTTTGCCCAGAATCGGCGTTTCGAGATCGAGGAAATCTTTGGATTCGAGCACGCGGCGGATGATGCCCGTGATTTTGCTGCGCATCACGATATTTTTGTTGAGCACCGGGCGGCGCAGATCGAGGTAACGATATTTGAGGCGCATCAGTTCGGCGGCATCGCATTCGTCGTGAATCGCAAACGGCGTTGTTTCGGCGCGATTGAAGATGCGCAGTTCGGCGGCTTCGATTTCGATTTCGCCGGTCGGGAGATTCTTATTGATGTTGCTGCCGCGCGAAATTACTTCGCCAGCGACGCCGATGACCCATTCTGCCCTAATCTTGCTGGCCTGATCAAACAGCGGGCTGTTCGCATCGATGTGCACCTGCGTGATGCCATAGCGGTCGCGCACGACCAGAAACAAGAAACTGCCCAGATTGCGATAATCCTGCACCCAACCGACGATGCGCACCTGCTTTCCGATATCGGTTCCGCGCAGCGCGCCGCACGTATGTGTGCGCTTAAAACCATTCAAAAACTCGCTCATTGACTACTCCTTTTAGAATCACGAGATGCCAGCCGGCATCTCACAATGCAAAATCGCGCTATATAATCTCATCGCGAATGATTGTGAACTGTTTTTGCGTGTTTTTGTTTTTGGGGACGGCTTGCGCCGTAAGCACATAATCAGCGCGGCTACGCGCCGCAGGCGGGTAGGGGGCGTGCCACCGCGAACGCCCCTAATCGAATCAATCCTCATCAATCCAGATGCCGTGTGAGCTTATCGATGAGTTGATCCCTGCTCAGACTTGTTGTTTCATCTATGCCGTCGTCCGGAACACTGGAGATATCCAGCGGATACTTCATGGATTGGATTTTGTTCAGGGCTATTGCCTTGAATTTTTGGGGTGTTCTGTACCAGAAGCTGTCTGCGAGCTTGTATCTGACATCATCGGAAATGTCGGGGTCACACAGCATATCGAGCAGGCCCAGATAATATGCGTCTTTGAGGTCATCGCCGTATCCGTAACTCTGTGCAACAAACTTAATTTGTAGTATCTCCAAAAGCGCTGGCAATGACGGATGGCTGGGCGAACGCGGCTTTTGTTGAATATAAGTGAGGATTGGCTTAAAGGCTTCGGGGAGGCGTTCCTCCGGGTTCATCATCGGAAATGCCATTTGTGTCAATGCCAGGATGCAATTCTTGTGGCAGGGGTGATACTTTTCCTGTGACAGAATACGGGCAACGTATTTCGAGATTTCCGTGTTGTAATCTTTCCTGTATGTATAACAAAAACTAAGCGATTGATTAAGGGCATCCATCGATTTGGCATTCGTGATTTTCATGATCTTGTGTCGCAGATAGGGATCGTTTGTGTTGACGGCACCCCATCCATCCTCCCATGGTTCGTGCCAGGCGTTGTCGTTCATGAGGGCATCCTGACTTTTGCTGGATGCGACGATGTTATCGTTGTTCATGAAGTCATGCATCGGCAGCGGGAACGGCATGCTGGATACTTCATCTTCAAAATACTTGTCTTTGATTGTGTACAAAATGGGAAGCGGATCGCCAATTTTATAGTGATTCTCGGGTTCTGTATGCGTGTAGAAAGAATGGACGATATCATCCGTGCGCTTGTCATCCGGCGGATTGAATTTGTATGTGATTCGAAATGTGGGGTCTTCGCATAAGTATATGCTTTTCTTTAACCTTGGATGGGGCGTTGAGACGTAGTTGATTCCAACGATTGTTGCGATTGTTTTTCTGCCTTCGCTCAGACATGTGTAGATTTTTGCAACCACAGGGAATTTGGAAAGATCCAGTTTTGTAGGATTCGATTTGGATTGTGCTGTTTGTTTGTAGTGATTCGTTTTGGATTCTTTGAATGCGCAGTATAAATAAATGGCTGAAATGAAGATGATGAGCACCGCGAGGATAATAATGATAATCGTATCGATATGGTGCGCTTGCATATATTTGGAGGTTTTGAAAGACTTTGTGTATGGGGATGCCAGCAGCTGAGTAAATAAAAGTATTCCGGCGATGATTGACAGCATGGTGAAGAGCTTTTTTACATGCGCAGAAAAACTATGCGTGTCTGGTGGCTCCAGATTATCCGGATCGCTGCTGTTGGAATGGCTTTTACTGGCCAGCGCCTGCAGATTCAATTGATAGAGCTCCGGCAGATTACGCGGTGTGATATCGGGCAGCTGCTGCCAGAGCTCGATGCTTCCCGGCTCACAGAATACCGATAATTTTTCGAGGTTTTGTTCGTAAGATTGGGGATAGTTGTCTGCTTTGGTTTGGGCGTTCTTGCTGTTTTTGAATATGTTATTGCGATAATTGGAGAATCTGTCGATGATCTCCTGTATATCTGTGAGTCTGTTGACAGATCTTGGTTCGAGCATCTGCCGCAGAGTCGAGACGAGTTCATGAGGTTTGTCCTGCATCAGCGGTTCAAACACCAGCCTGAAATCTTTCACCGGGATTTCAGCCGGAGAAACGCCGGTGAAGAGCTGTACGGTGAGCGCGCCAATAGCATAGATATCGCTGGCAGGGGTGGGATTTCCGGTGAGCTGTTCGGGCGGCATATAGCCAAAGGTGCCGGCAACGGTCGATCCGCCGCCCTGTACCTGTGGGTTTGCAACCGCTCCAAAATCTATAATCGTGACTTTGAAGCCGCCTTTTTTCTGTGGTGATATCATCAGGTTTGAAGGCTTGATATCGCGATGAATAATGGGCGGCTCATGATGATGCAGTTTGTCGAGTATTTCCAGCGTCTGCAGAATGATATCGTAGACATCATCGACGCTGAATCTGTGTCCGTCACTGAGCATTTTCTGCAGCGATGCGCCTTCGATATATTCCTGCACGATATAGGAACACGGCGGATCGTCTTCGAGACATTCGATACCATCATAGAACTTTGCAACGCCGCTGATATTGAGCGATTTGAGTACATCGGCTTCGCGCCGGAACAGTTCATACTCTTTCCAGGTCTTGATGGAGCTGATATTGAGCCGCTTGATGACGACAATATCCTGGCTGCCGATTCGCTGTGCTTCGAATATTTTCCCCTGCGCCCCATGACCGATTTCACGCAGAAGCTGGTATTTCCCTGCGATGGTGAAGCTGGTGGGAATATCGGAACGCTGGGCCGAATCCTTTGAAGTCTGAAGATCTGTTTCTTCCTGATAGGTTGTTGTGACGACTTGTGTTTCCATGGGCATTGCTGTTGTATGGTGACTTGCGGCTCTCGGACAGACAGATACTGTGTGGCGCGTCAGGGGGATACCAGTTTTTCAGCATACGCTTTCATTTCGTCGCGCGCGTGTGCTGCCTTTTGGATATACGTATAGATGAGCTTTTTCACTTTTGGGGATACGATGGGATCGTTGTGTACATCGACCATATTATCCCATAATTCAGGCACAAACAGGTGGGTACAATGGCTGTATTCATTGCAAATGCTGATGATGGTGTCGACGGCCTGCCAGGATGGTGATTCGGCAGATCTGGGCTTAACGCCGAGGTAGTTGGCGTACAGCACCGATACCTGTTTGGCATTGTTCAATACCCACGTCTCTTTGTTCAGCTTTTCGGGGCTGTATGAACCTTCTGTGGGCAGCGCAAAGACATCCAGAATCGCCTGAATACAATCGCTGTGAACCCCCGTACTGCCGGGATCCTTCAATATCTCAAATACCTGCTCGAGAATTCTTTTGATGTCGTTGTTCTGGTAATGATAGGCGCGAATGGAGTTGATCAGATACCGCTTTTCGAGATCAAATGTTGCGGCTTTGAGATCTGAGATCAGCTTGTCGACCAGGTTGTCCTGCGGGTATTCTTGAACTTCGGTCTGCTTTGATGAACTCCAGTAGACCAGGTCCACATATTGAGCGACATCGGAAACGGCTACCGGGTATGGCATACTGTAGACGGTATCATAAAAATAGTGTTCTTCGATGGTGTACAGAATTGGCAGCGGATCGCCTATTTGATAGTGGTTTTCGGGTTCGATATGCGTCACAAACCGATGGATGAGATCTTCCTTTCGTCTGTCGTCTGGTGGGTTGAATTTATATTCAATGGCGAAACGCGGATCTTCACACATCGATACAGATTGTGATTCGTCGAAATAGACTGTATTTGACGGCAGATAATGGATGCCAACAATCGTTGCAATGGATTTTCGGCCATACATCAAACAGTTATGCAGCATTTGTCTGGCCAGATTTGCTTCTTCAATATCCAGATTCCTGAGATTGAAAATTTCGTTTTCAATCGCTTTAAATGGTAATGAATTCTCCTTGAGTGCAGAATAATTATAGACGATGTGCAGGACCAGCTGAACAACAAGAGATAGTGCAGCTATCACAAAAAGTAAGACCGAAAGCCATGTAATGGAAATTGTCAAAAGCGCACATATTATGCCAATAACAAAAAACCAGCTTGTGAGAAGAATGAACAGTTCCAGCAATGTTCGTGGCTTTCTGAAAAAGACGAAATAAGAATTATCCAGATTCCATTTCTCTCTCGACTGTTTGTATTCTATGCCGCTGTTGTAGCCGTTTTCAATCTGATCGGGCTGATAGACAAGGGGAACATTTCTTGGCGTCTGGTCGGGCAAATGCTGCCAGATCTTCAGATTGCCGGGCTCACCGATGCATCGCACATTCTTAAGCTGCTCTTCGTACTTTTGTGCATAACCAGTGATTGGTTTGATGCTTTTGCCTTTGTTTGTTTCCTGGCCAAAATCCTCATTCTGGTAGTTCCTGAATCTGCGGATGATTTCTGGAATATCGGCCAGTCTTTCGTCGACCTGGGGTTCGAGCATCTGCCGCAGGGTCGAAACGAGCGCGTGTGGTTTGTCCTGCATCAGGGGCTCAAAAATCAGTCGGAAATCCTTGCTCGGGATATCTGCCGGCGACTGGCCGCAGAACAATTGTACGGCGAGCGCGCCGATTGCATAGATGTCGCTGGCGGGGACGGGCTTTCCGGTGAGCTGTTCCGGCGGCATATAGCCAAAGGTTCCTGCAACCGTCGATCCGCCGCCCTTGAGCTGCGGGTTGGCTACCGCACCAAAATCGATCACCGTGACCTTCAGGTTGTTGCCTTTGCCTGCTGAGATCATCAGATTCGACGGCTTGATATCGCGATGGATGATCGGGGGATCATGGCGCTGAAGGTTCTGGACGATTTCGAGCAGCTGGATCAGAATATCGTAGACATCGTTCACCGTGAATCTGTGGCCGTCGTTGAGCATCTTTTGCAGTGATACGCCTTTGATGTATTCCTGAACAATATACGAACACGGCGGATCATCTTCCAGACACTCAATGGCATCATAAAACTTCGCAACGCCATCGAAATCCAGCGATTTCAGCACTTCGGCTTCCCGGTGGAACAGCTCGTATTCTTTCCAGGTCTTGATAGAGCTGATGTTGAGCTGTTTGACGACGACCAGCTCGTTATTATCGAGCCGGTTGGCCAGAAACAGCTTTCCCTGCGATCCGTGGCCGATTTCCTGCATCAGCAGATATTTATCGGCGATGATGCGCGATGTCTCATTCATGGAAAGAATGTGATCCAGTGCATCGGATGATAAAATGACGCTTTCTTTGTCTTGTGCATGAGCGGCGGCAGTGGGCTGGGCTGATTCAATCGACATGATGCAATTTTGTGGTGTATGTGGTATAATGTAGGTGTGTGAGTCTGTTTCTCACGAACACTCATATTTTATCACGCAAAACGATACCAAACCAAAGAAAAACTATGGCAGACAATGAAGAAAGAGCGCTGATGCTGGGGCGTGAGAGAGTCGGCAAACTGCTGCCGATGTTCGCGCTTCCGGCGATTGCGGCGATGGTCGCAAGCTCTGCATATAACATCATCGCGGGAATCTTTATCTCGCGGCTTGGTGCATACAGCATTTCGGGCGTAGGTCTGGCGATGCCGTTTATGAATCTTGGTGCGGCCTTTGGATCGCTGGTTGGCGTTGGCGCAAGCGTGGTCTGCGCCATATCTCTGGGTGAAAAGAACTATCCCCGCGCGCGCCAGGTGCTGTGCAACCTCGTCATTCTCAACCTCATCATGGGCATTCTGTTTTCGGTCGTCGGACTGGCTTATCTCGACCCGATTCTCGAATTTTTTGGCGCCAGCGAAAACACGCTGCAGCCGGCGCATGAATACATGCAAATCATTTTGGCCGGAAATGTGTTTGCCCACATGTTCCTTGGTCTGAATGCCATTCTGCGTGTGAGCGGATATCCAACGACAGCGATGTATCTCACGTTCGTGTCGGTCGGAATCAATCTGGTTCTGGCGCCATTGCTCATCTTTGCGCTCGATTTCGGCATCCGGGGCGCAGCCCTGGCCACTGTGATCGCACAAATCATCTGCTGCATCATTCAGTTCCGGCTGTTCATGGATCACAATCGCACCGTCTATATCGAAAAAGATAAATTCCGTCTGGATGCCGAAATCGTGAAGCGATCGTTCTTTTTGGGATCGCCCAATTTCTGCACCAATGCGGTCGCCTGTCTCATCGTCATCGTGCTGAACGGTGCGCTTTTGGAATATGGCGGCGATTTGCACGTGGGTGCCTATTCGATCGTCAACCGCGTCGTGATGGTTTTCTTTATGATCGTGCTGGGATTCTCGCAGGGCATGCAGCCGATTGTGGCCTATAATTATGGCGCAAGACAATACGATCGCATGTGGCAGGCATTCAAGCTCACGCTGATTTGTGCGACCTGCGCGACGACCGCCGGCACCCTGGCCTGCGAGCTGTTTCCCGGTCTTTTAACCCGCATATTTATAGAGCCCAGCACGCCGCTCGATATCGAACTCACCGATATCACCATCGCCGGATTCCGCGTCATCACCATGGCTTTCTGCATCATCAGCATGAATGTGATTGGATCGAACTTTTTGTCGAGCATCAACCAGCCGATGAAGTCGCTTGCCCTGTCGCTGACGCGGCAATTGATCTTCCTGCTGCCCCTCATTCTGGTTTTGCCGAACTGGCTGGGGATTCATGGCGTCTGGTTTTCGCTGCCGATTTCGGACGTGCTTTCCACCATCTGCGCCGCCCTGGTCGTACAGCACGAATGGCGCAAACACCGCAGAACGAATCTATACGCAGAAAGATAAAAATGATAATAACACGCGATTTTGAAAGATGCCGGTTATCGGCATCTGTCCCTGCACCAGAATAAGGAGAGTGGAATGTCAGTCATCCCTTGGATAGTATTTTTGTTACTCGTGTTTGCGTTGCTAGCACTTGATCTCGGTGTGCTCAACCGCAAAGTGCATGAGATTCATACCGGTGAAGCACTCAAGTGGACGGCGTTCTGGATAGGTCTGGCGCTCGTATTTGGCGGTGTGATGTATCTGGGCTATGAGAATCACATTTTTGGTCTGGGCCTGCACGAGGGCGCCTCCGAAAGCGGCAAGGATGCCATTCTGCTTTACTACACCGGCTATTTCATTGAAAAAGCGCTTTCGCTGGATAACATCGCCGTGATGGCCATGATCTTCGCATCGTTCAAGGTGCCGCTCAAATTCCAGCATCGCGTGCTGTTCTGGGGCATTCTGGGCGCACTCATCTTCCGCGGCATCATGATTGGTCTTGGCGCAGCCATCGTTTCGACCTTCTCGTGGGTGCTCTATCTGTTTGGCGCATTGCTCGTGGTCGTCGCCATCAAATCGACGTTTGGCGAGGAAAAAGAAGAAGATCCCAAAGACAAGTGGATCTCAAAATTCATGATGAAGCATTTCCGCTACACGCCCGAAATCAACGGCATGCACTTCTTCCAAAAGATTGACGGCAAGGAATTCATCACGCCGCTGCTGGTCTGCCTGGTCGTGATTGAGGTCAGCGACGTCATCTTTGCAGTCGATTCAATCCCCGCAATCTTCGGTATCACAACGGATCCATTCATCGTCTTCACATCCAATATCTTCGCCATCCTTGGCCTGCGGTCGCTCTATTTCGTGCTCGCCAGCATCATCGAACGCTTCAAGCTCATCAAATACGCCATCTTCGTCATCCTGATGTTTGTTGCCGTCAAGCTGCTCATTCCGGCCGGCTACGATCTCTACAACTACATCAACGGCACAGATGTCGAAGCAATTGAGTTCCCGATCTGGACAAGCCTTGTGACGGTTTTGGTCTGCATCACCTTTGGCATCGTCGGCAGCATCATTTACGACAAGAAGCATCCGGAACTCGCCGAAGCCGCCAAAGACGACGCGGCGGAAAGCACGGAAAATGCCGAAAACGCGGAAACCTCGGAAAGTGCCGAAGAAGCCGAATAATCATCATTCAGGGCTTTGATATTTTATTTGGGGCGGCCATGCATGGCCGCCCCAACTCGCCTATGCCTGCGGCATACGGCTCGCCAACGCGGCTATCGCAATGCGATACGCCGCGTTTTTGTTCCGTGGGTTTCACCCACGGTTAAACTCTGCCGCCCCCTCGGGGCTCGGGCAACGACGCCTTCGGCGTATCGGAACACTGCAGCGGACGCATCAGGCTGTGATTTTTGCGCCGCCGCCAATGGTGGTCTGAATAAAAGGCACGTCGAGCGCCATGATTTCGTTTTTCACGAACGGGCATGCGATTTCTTCGCACAGTACGACGACATTTGGACCGGCATCGATGGTGCAGCAAACAGGAATGGCGGTGCTCATTCTAAAGATTTTCTGAATCACCGCGATGGTTTGCGGTTCGAAATAACAGACCGGCTGCGGGCAGCTCATCACCAGGGCATGCAGCATCATGGCATTGTGGTGCGCGGCTGCGGTGAGCGATGCAAAATTGCGGTCCATCACGGCTTTCTGGGCAATATCGGCGGCCGCAGAGGCTTCGGCGCAATAGGTCTGCCAGAACGGCGACAATTCACATTGCTTCATGCATTCGGTGCTCGAAACCGGCTTTCGGGCAGTGCTGAGCTGGACGACAAAGACGTCGAGCGGCCAATGGTCTGGCGGTGCGAACTGCACCGCATACGAATCGGAACCATCGGGGCTGGTTCCGGCATGCCATCGCGTCCATCCCGCATGAATGCTGCGTGCGGCCGAACCTGAACCATGGCGTGCAAGCACCGATAGTTCGGTTGGCGACAGGTCCAGACCGGCTGCGCCCGACATCGCAGATGCCGCAGCTGCGGCACCGGATGCAGACGACGCAAGGCCGCTCGAATGCGCAAATGCATTGTGTGAATGGAGCAGGCATTTTTTTGTCCAGCCCTTGCGCGCCCGAACGATATCCATCATGCGCTGCATTCTTTCGATGCGCTGCGGCGGTACGTGCCATCCGTCGATGAAGAGCGCATCTTCGCTGGCTTCGTCTGTCCATGTGGCTGTGGTCTGTGTGACCAGTTCGTTGATGCCAAAAGCGACCGAATCGAACAGCGGCAGATTCAGCTGTTCATCACGTTTTCCCCAGTATTTGGCGATCGCGATATTGGCATGTGCAATGGCTGTGGCTGTATGCATGTGTTGTGTAGAATTCATTTAAATGTACTGGTAAGACCGACAGCGATTCCGCCGGTCACATAGATGGTTTGGAATTTCCAGTCGTACTGGCACGAGACCTGTCCCGCAATCGAAATGACATTGAATATATACTGAATGCCGAGCGCACCGCCTGCGGAACCGGTGACGCTGTCATTACCTGTAATTTTTACGAGTGTATTGCTCATAAATATATTTACCGAGATATCGGGCTGCGCATAGAAATATAGATTGAGTTTTCGGAATGGTGCAAGATAGAAACGCGGAGACGCGGTGATATATATATACTGATAGCCGTTATCGAAGGGCAGAAAGTCTTTTCGTGTAAAACCGCGGGCAGAACCGAAACGGAGGTTCAGACCGAAGTAACCGCCGGCCTGCATGGTGGCTTCGGCAAATACGCGCATGCCCACATCTGTATATTTTGAGATTTCGCCGGTGAATGTATTGAATGCATCGATGCCCAGGGCAAATGTGGCTCTTGGCCGTCTGAATCCAAGCGGCGCGGCGTCTGCATCACAGATGGATACTGCGGAAATGCAAAATAACGAAATGCATAGAATCGGCAGAAATAATAAAATTTGTACCAGTCGCGCAGATGCTTTGAGCCGGGGCGTTGCGGGGCAGCGCCCCGCTGTGGGGGTAGGCGCGTATAAACTCGCCATTGTATCTTTTTTAGTAGTATTAAAGAGGGTGTTTTGGTCCTGAATGAGAACGGGCGAGTTTATAGCGCCGCAGGGGGCTGCTGCCCCCCTTTGAGAAATGCATTTGTATAAATTGTGATTATACATGATGCATCCCCGAACGACGGATGTATACAAGCAATAATACAACCAGAACCAGCAAATGTTTGGGGTGGTGGCTGTATGGATTGCCGCTGCATGAACCGTCGCTCATATAGGCAGTGCACAGACCATCGGGCGCGCAATACTTTCCGCTGCTGCAGTCTGTATCATTAAAGCATTGTACTTCGTATGATTTGACGACGCCGGTGAGTGTATTGTTACAATAGGTATCGAAGCAGCAGGGCTGGTCGCTGCGCGAATCGACGTAATCGACGGGAATTGTATAATCGTTGCACCAGAACAGGTGCTGATCGAGGCAGACATCTATACATGGCAGCAGCGAGGCTTCGTCTGTATAGAAAGACTCACAGCCGGTGATGCATGCGGAAGGATAGAAGCGGCAGTCGGTGTGGCATTGATAGGTTTCGCCGGTGGTCGATGTGAGTGAGATGTCGTCCAGCGAGGTGGTTTCGAAGCTGGGATGGCAAAGTCCGGTGCCGCCGCAAAGGGCGCATGGAATCTCGTCGGTGTCGGGCATATAGATTTCGTCGACGCAGCGGGTCCATGTGGCCAGGCAGTTTTTGTAGCATGAGGCGCGCTTGCTTACGCAGCTGTCGACGCATTCGGTGGCGCGCTCGCACGATTCCATGCAGGTGGGATCGTTGACGCATTCGAATGCGCATGTGCGGACGGTGCCCGCTTCGCGGCAATGGGTCGCGCGGCATTCCGAAACGTCGGCCGCCGAATGACACAGCTCTTCGCACGCGCTTTCGGAGGGGCATTGCGACAGACAGTCGTCGGTGTCTTTGCACGAATTGTAGCAAAACGACGCGATTTCGTCGGTTTCGGGCAGCGTTTTGTAGTCGCTTTCCGTCGGGCAGATGACCTCGCGGTTGGTGCATGTGCTGTTCGAGCAGCAGTCGAGCGAAACCACCAGCTTGTTGCCCAGCTGCAGCTGGTAGGGCGTTAGAATGCCCTGGACGGTCTGACCCGGCTCGAGATACCACACTTTTTTGCCGGTCACGCGCGGGATATCGTTCACATAGGAGGTCGCCGACACGACCACTTCGGTCGATTGGTCGGTGCTGAGATTGTTCAGCTCGTAGTCCAGCTGATAGCGGACAAACAAATCCTGCGATATTTCCTTGTTGTTCTGCGCCGAATAGACTTCCTGTTCGGAACTGACGGACAGAACATCCGTGAGCACCCAGTAATCATGGGCTTCGCAGCCGGCTGTGAGTGCTCCAATTAATGTGACAGTCTGCAAGAAATACCGCAGGCGCATATCCACCTTCTAGCGTTGTGATATCAGCCAGCGTTCGAAACTTTCGTTGTCAAGAATGCCTTTTGCTTTGAGTATTTGCGCCAGTTTTCTCGACATCGAAATCTCGAGTTCGAGCGTTTCGGAAAGCTGCTCAAGGCGGTGTCTGAGCTGGGCGTTTTCGTCTTTGCAGGCCTGAAGCTCTTTTTGAACTTCCTGGAGCTGATGGGAGTTGTCGATATCGGGTTTGGACGATCCGCCGCCATTGACCATGTCGAGGTTGAGGTATTGGGTGCGCAGGATGGATGCGCGGCGACGCAGATTGGTGGGCATCTCGTTGAGAACGTCTTTGTCGGATGCGTAGATCTTGTTCACCACCTGGATGAGCGTATCCATGGGGGCAATGTAGAATTTCATGCGCTCGATTTTGGCGTCGCGCAGGTAATTCGTGATCTCGTCGACCTGCGAGTAATCGACCAGAGCGACGAGCACGCCGACGACGGGATCCACCGAAAACGGGATGAAATTCAGACGGCGGCAGATTGAACCGGCACCATAGCCAGTCGCAGCCGGCTCTGGTTTAACTCTCGACAAATCAACGACCGGACATTCATAAAACTCACCGGCTGTGATCGCCAGCTGCTCCTGGCTAACCCCGGCCTGATGAATCAATACCGCATAGATCGATGTGCCATCATCGGTCATGGCGAGCGACCGGCGTAAGGTGTCCTGCGAGACGATGCCGGTGTCTATGCAATATTTTAAAAATTTCGCATCCATGATGAGCCCATCATCAAGCTAAGTGCAAGTTAAGTGAAATTCTGTGGCCTTTACCATCCAGATGATGCTCAAAACCCATTGTAACTATTATCACAAAGCTATGCAGTTCGTAAATAATCGATCTCGTGCAAAAGCGCCATGCGGAGCGTGCGGCGTTCTTTTTCCATGCTGTCGATTTTGTGCTCGATGTTTTGGGTATGCGTGGCCATGGTGCGGATTTGCTCGTTCAGGCTGGCGCATTTTTCGGGGTATTTCTGGGCGTGGATGAGACTGAGTTCCTCGTCGCGCTTTGAAACCATCTGCTTGTACGAAAGGATGTCGGCCGTGAGGCTGTTGATTTGCTCATCTTTTTCGCTGATTTCGCTGCTGCGCAGCTCGAGTTCGGTTTCGCGCTCGCCAAGCGATTCGTGGGTTTCGAACAGCTCCGACTGGCATCGATCGAGCTCTGTCTGGCTTTGTGTGAGCTCGAAATGCGTCTGTCCGAGTTCGGCTTCGGTGTCGCGCATTTTTTCCTGCAGCGCATCATAGGCTGCAGTGGTTTGTTCGAGCGCTGCAGTTTGCTGCTGATGCTCGGCTTGCAGCGATGCCAGCGCCTGTCGCAGGGCATTGCAGGTCTCGTGCAGTTTCTGCGCATGAACGTTGGATGTCTCCAGCGCTCTTTGCGTCGTAATCAGCTCGTTTTCCCGCTGTCTGAGCTTTTCTCCAAGCATCTGGTTTTCGCTCTGCACCTGGTTGAGATGCGCTTCGAGCGCGTCGTAAGCCTCGGATTTCGCGGTGAGCGCGTCGTTGATCTGTGCAATTTCAGCGTCTTTTGCCTCGATAGCGCTTTGAGCCTCAGCAATTTCAGCGTCTTTTGCATTGATGGTGCTGTGAGCTTCGGCAATTTCAGCGTCTTTTGCTTCGATAGTGCTGTGTGCTTCGGCAATTTCAGCGTCTTTGGCTTCGATGGTGCTGTGCGCCTCGGCAATTTCAGCGTCTTTTGCTGTGATGGTGCTTTGCGCTTCGGCAATTGCAGCGTCTTTTGCTTCGATAGTGCTGTGCGCCTCGGCAATTGCAGCGTCTTTGGCTTCGATAGTGCTGTGCGCCTCGGCAATTGCAGCGTCTTTTGCTTCGATAGTGCTGTGCGCCTCGGCAATT
>JAEEGL013873277.1_pt1 | contig 19701 bp, 18 predicted proteins | sample 9134231 | NCBI WGS metagenome assembly JAEEGL01 (sample SAMN16246548, study PRJNA631951) | gut metagenome | biome: gut microbiome; feature: rumen; material: fiber-attached | host: Bos | place: Iran: Karaj | collected 2018-10 | reverse complement strand
CCAAAGAAATCATTGAAAAGATCTGGGAGGATTGAGTATGCGGCCGATCAAACTGACCATGTCCGCCTTCGGACCCTATGCGGCAAAGACCGTTATCGATTTTGATAAGCTGGGGACCAGCGGCCTCTATCTCATCACGGGCGACACTGGCGCCGGCAAGACGACGATCTTTGACGCCATCACCTTCGCCCTCTTCGGCGAGGCCAGCGGCGAGACCCGGGATCCCTCCATGATGCGTTCGAAGTACGCTTCTGCAGAGACTCCCACGGAGGTGGAGCTGACCTTTGCCTACAGGGATAAGCAGTATACCATTAGACGCAATCCCGAGTATTTGCGGCCCAAGACCCGCGGGACAGGGATGACAAAACAGGATGCGAACGCCGAGCTGCAGTATCCGGATGGTCGCGTCCTGACCAAACGGGCGGACGTTGATACGGCTGTGCGTGGGATACTGGGCATCAACCGGGATCAGTTTTCCCAGATCGCCATGATTGCCCAAGGGGACTTCCTGAGACTGCTGTTGGCGAAAACAGAAGATCGGCAGAAGATCTTTCGGGAGATTTTCCAGACGAAGTATTATTCTTCGTTCCAGGACAGGATCAAAAACGAATTAAGAGATGTCAGGGCTGACTATGACGCAGTAAAAGCCAGTATTTCACAGTACCTGAACGGCATCACGGCGGACGAGGACGACGTGATGTTCATCGACCTGTGCAGGTTGAAGGAGAATAAGCTGCCGTTTTCAGACGCATTCCGGATCGTCCAGACGATTATCGGACAAGATGAACAAGCGCTGGAAGGACTAAGCGGTGAGGTGACCGCTCTGGAGGAACAGCTGGGGCAGGCAAACGCGTCCATCGGAAAGGCGGAGGCACGGGCGAAGGCGGAAGCTTCCCTGAAAGACGCCGAAGCGGACCGGGAATTCGTAAAAACGGAGCTGGCGAAAAGTGAGGCTGCCCTTTCCGGGGCAAAGGAAATGGAGCCGAAGATCGAGCGGCTGAAAACGCAGATCAGTTCGCTCAACGCCCTGCTCCCGGAATATGACGCTTTAGAACAGAAGAAGACCGATCTGCAAAAGAAGAGGAAGGAAGAAGAAAGCGCCCTGCGTAGAAAGACAAAAGCCCACAGAGATCTATCGGAGATCACGGAAAAACTAACGGCACTGAAAACGGAGCGCGCTTCTCTGGAGAATGCCGGACAGCAGAAGGAGCGCTTGGCTGCAGAAAAAAAGGATATGGGAGATAAGCTGTCCGCGCTTCACAATCTGCAGGCGCATGTTGAAAGCTATCGATCCGCGGAACAGACGTTCTCAGCTGCTCAGCAAGCATATGTACAGGCACAGAACAAGGCCGAGAATGCGCAGGCAGCGTACGACAGGCTGAACCGGGCGTTCCTGGATGAGCAGGCTGGCGTCCTCGCCGCCGCCCTTCAGGAGAACGTCCCCTGTCCGGTGTGCGGGTCCCTGCATCATCCGGCGCCGGCCCCGCTGTCTGAGAACGCCCCGTCTGAGGACGACGTGGAGAAAGCCAGGGAAACGGCCGATCTATCTAAGAAAACAGCTGCCGACAGGAGCCGGCTGGCCGCGGAACTGCGCGGTACAGCCGAGACCGTTAAGGCGGAGGCTAGCCGTAAGATCGCTGAGCTACTGGGTGACGTGGAGCTTGATCAGGCTCCGGCTGTGATCGCGGAGAGAGAGAAGGATCTTTGTAGGAAGCTGAACGAACTCGTTGCCGCCATTGACGTGGAAGAGAAGAACGTCCAGAGGAAAGAGAAGCTGGATCAGCGTATCCCCGAAGTGGAGGGGGCTCATTCGACGCTGACAAAAACGATCCAGGCGGCAGAGATCGAGCTCGCGGGCATTACGGCGCAGATCACAGAATTGGAGCTGACCGTTGCTGAGCTCGGTGAAAAGCTCCAGTATCCCAGCAAAGCAGAGGCTGTCAGGGAACGGGATCGATTGGCGGATGTGCAAAAGAGACTTGAGAAAGAGATCAAGATAGCGGAGTCCGCGTATCAGGGATGCAGGGAGCGCCTGTCCGGGATGGAAGGTCGGATTCATTCCCTGCAGGAACAGCTTCAGAAATCGGAGCAAATCGACAGGGGAGCGTTGCTTGAACGACAGGCAGATCTAACGGCTCAGAAAAAAGCGTTGAATGATAAGCAGACTGCGTTACATTCCCGCCTGAGCGCTAACAGGTCGGCATTGGAGCACGTGACGGAAAAGGCTTCAGAGCTGGAGACGCTGGAAAAGAAGCTGACTTGGGTCAAGGCATTGTCGGACACCGTTAACGGCAATTTGAGCGGCAAGGAAAAGGTCATGCTGGAGACCTATGTGCAGATGACCTACTTTGACAGGATCATCGCCCGGGCGAACACACGCTTCATGATCATGTCCGGCGGTCAGTATGAGCTGAAACGCCGTATGGAGGCTGAAAACAAAAAGTCCATGAGCGGTCTGGAGCTGGACGTCATCGACCACTACAATGGGACAGAACGGAGCGTCAAATCTCTCTCCGGCGGCGAATCCTTCAAAGCGTCCCTGTCTCTGGCCCTGGGCCTGTCGGATGAGATTCAGAGCGTGGCCGGCGGCATCAAACTGGACACCATGTTCGTGGACGAAGGCTTCGGTTCCCTGGATGATGAATCTCTGCAGCAGGCGATGCAGGCATTGTCCTCCCTGACAGAGAGCAACCGACTGGTCGGCATCATCTCCCATGTTGCCGATCTGAAGGATAGGATCGACAAGCAGATCATTGTCAGGAAGGAAAAGAGCGGCGGTAGTAAAGCAGAAATAATGATTTGAACGAAGAGTCAAGTCTTTAAAATGAGGAGATTGATCTGTGAAAACGGACAATAATGTGCAGGAGGTAAAACGAGCTATTGAGAAAAAACGTCAAAGAGGCAGCATTGTATTGACAACCCTTCGTGAATAAATGGGTTTCCTTTGCCTTGCGTTTATCCAAAACACAAAGTATTATTATATTGAGAATGGATCCCGGTATTCTGATGCATTATGTAGAGGAGGCGGACACAATAGAACAGGGCGTTTACTCCCAGTATTCTCAAATAGCGCGTGAGGTCCTTCGCCTTTCGAAGAATCAGCTACTTGTCAATCTTCGTTTTCTTGATGCTGCATTAAGCCGTCTTCAGCAAGAAGAGAATAATAAGATTGCACTTGCAACCGATGGCCGCGTCTTTTTCTATGCTGCGCAGCATATTCTAAGGCGGTATAAAGAAGAACGTACAGCTGTTACTCGCGACTATTTGCATGTACTTCTGCACTGCGTTTTTCGCCATATGTTCATTCATAACTTTATGGATCAGCCTCTATGGAATCTTGCCTGTGATATTGCGGTCGAATCCTGCATTAGTTCCTTGGGAATCCGTGCTCTAACAGTAAAAAGAGAAAGCGAGCAGAACTTAGTTTGCCAGCAAATCCAGAGCCGGATTGGCGTGTTGACAGCCGAAAAGATCTATCGGTATCTGTCCGACAACATAAGCATGAACCACGAGTTTGCAAGATGGGCGTCTTTGTTTATGGCTGATAGTCACGCATTATGGTATTCGCTTAACGAGAACGAGCAACTCTCTGGGAGTAATGATTCCGGAAAAGCAAGTGGATCGCCTGATTCTCAAGATTCTGAGGAGAAAAGCAATATTCGACAAAAGAACGACTCTTCTAATCATAGAAATACGGAACAAGACAATGATTCCGGGAGTAGCGATGAATCTTATGAATCAAAAAGCCCGAATCGGAGAAACGACGATACTGATGCTCAAAGAAATAGCGAAAGAGAAGCTAATAGTGAGCTTTGTTCTGAGGCGGACTGGAAACAGATCTCTGAGCGAATGCAAGTTGAGATGGAAGCTTTTTCGATGCGACAGGGATACACTCCCGGCGCATTGCTTCAGAATCTGAAGGAAGTAAATCGTGAACGATATGACTACAGTGCATTCCTTCGCAAATTTGCTGTTCTCGGAGAAGTCATGAAGGTCAATGACGACGAGTTCGACTATGTGTTTTATACTTATGGGCTACAGCTCTATAGGAATATGCCCCTGATAGAACCGCTTGAATACAAGGAGGTCAAGCGTATACGCGAGTTTGTGATCGCAATCGATACTTCCGGTTCCGTTCAGGGTTCGGTTGTGCAAAGCTTTGTGCAGAAAACATACAACATTCTTAAAAGCACTGAGAGTTTTTTCTCAAAAATCAATCTTCACATTATCCAATGTGATGCAGCGATACGGGAAGATGCCAAAATCACCACGCAAGAAGAGTTTGATCATTATCTTTCAACGATGCAGATCCGTGGACTAGGAGGAACCGATTTCCGCCCGGTTTTCTCATATGTTGATGAGTTACAACGCCAACATGAGTTTTCAAATCTAAAGGGATTGATTTATCTAACGGATGGATGTGGTACCTTCCCGAAGCAAAAGCCACCGTACAGTACCGCCTTTGTATTCCTGGACGAGGCCAACAACAACTATAATGTCCCGTCATGGGCAATAAAACTGGTTTTAAGAAAAGAAGAACTACTAGAATGAAGTTCACAACAATTATCCTGATTCTTGTTGAAATGATTATTTTGAGAGGTTAAGCATGAACATTAAACAAGCAAAAGAACAAATCAAAAGTGCAATGCGCGCTTATTTCACCAAGGACGAATTCGACAGCTATTTGATTCCCATTGAAAAACAGCGCCCGATTTTTCTGATGGGTCCTCCGGGCATCGGCAAAACGGCGATCATGGAGCAGATCGCACAGGAACTTGGCGTGGGGCTTGTCAGCTATTCCATGACACATCATACCAGGCAAAGCGCGCTCGGCCTGCCTTTCATAGAGCATAAAGTCTATGGAGGCAAAGAGTACGCTGTCAGCGAGTATACGATGAGCGAGATCATCGCTTCAGTTTATGACCAAATGGAAGAAACCGGGCTCCGTGAGGGAATCCTCTTTCTTGATGAGATCAACTGTGTCAGCGAGACCCTGGCCCCCGCTATGCTGCAATTTTTACAGTATAAGATCTTCGGTCGTCATCGAGTTCCGGAGGGCTGGATCGTCGTGACGGCAGGTAACCCACCGGAGTACAACAATTCCGTGCGGGAATTTGACATCGTGACATGGGATCGTCTGAAACGCATCGATGTTGTCCCGGATTATGACGTCTGGAAAGAGTATGCCAGAAACGCAGGCGTGCATCCTGCGATTCTGACGTATTTGGAAATCAAGAAAGAGGATTTTTACCGAATTGAAACGACGGTGAATGGAAAAACATTTGTGACTGCCCGCGGTTGGTCAGATCTGTCCGACATGATACGGTTGTTCGAGAAAAACGGTGACACCATCAATGAAGACCTTATTCGCCAGTACCTTCAGAATTCAAAGATAGCCAAGGAGTTCGCTATCTATTATGATCTGTTTAACAAGTATCGCTCCGATTATCAAATCGATAGAATCCTCAACGGAACCGAGGATGGCGCTATCCGTGACAGAGCGAAAAAGGCTCGTTTTGATGAGCGCCTGTCTCTACTTGGCCTTTTGCTGAGTGCATTAGACTCAAGCGTCCGGTCGGTAGCTAGAGAGGAGGATGCTACAGCACAGCTGATGGTAAATTTGAAAGCGGTTCGATCTGGGATCATGGCTACGCCAGCCGATTGGGCAAAAGTGATACAGGCCCAGATTAACGCGAACCGCAAAACTTCTTCAAGCGGCAGAAAAGCAGGTACTCTTTCAGAAGACCAGCTTTACGCGCTCAATCGGGCGGCTGCCTTGATGGACTCATTTGTAAAGCTGATGACTATCAACCCGCCAAAAGACAGCGCGTCAGCAATCGCTGTGATTAAGAAATCGTTCAATGAACAAACTGAAGCTCTTAAAACAAAGGCCGAGAACGCCAGCAAACACCTTTCAAACGTGTTTAGATTCTGCGAAACCGTGTTTGGTGAGGACCAAGAGATGTTAATCCTTGTCACCGAGTTGACAATCAGTAGATATGCCGCAAGGTTTATATCCCGTTACGGTTGCAAAGAATACTTTTCACACAACAAAGAACTGCTCTTTTATGAGCGTCAGATGGAGCTGATCGCTGAGCTGGACAATTTGGAATTATGAGCAATATAATACTTGGAGGAATCAGCATGGATAGTGTAACCGTTTTATCGAAAGAATAATCAAACTGTTTATCGTGTTTTCCCAGGATCATTGAATTTAAAGAGTTTATAATTCATTTTGGAGGTAGTTATGAGCAGTGCATCAGGATTTGTTATTGAAAACGGAGAACTGAAGAAGTATGACGGCCCAGGTGGACATGTGATCATCCCTGAGGACGTGACGAGTATTGGAAACTATGCTTTCAAAAACAGCAGTCTGATGAGGGTGACCATCCCAGAGGGTGTGGCGAGCATTGGAGAAGGTGCGTTTTGCTATTGCAATAATCTGACAAGAGTGACCATCCCAGAGGGTGTGACGAGTATTGGTTACGGTGCATTTTGCTACTGTGGCAGCCTGATGGATGTGTCAATTTCGAAGAGTGTGACGAGCATCGGAATCAGCGCGTTCAGAGGCTGCAACAACCTAAAAAGTGTGACCATCCCAGAGGGCGTGACAAGAATCGGGGATAATGCGTTCTCTGGCTGCAGGAGTCTGACGAGCGTGACGATCCCGGATAGCGTAACGAACTTGGGATATCGCGCATTCAGCGAGTGCCCTCTTTTATCACAGGAAAACGTAAAACTGCCTTCCTGTATTGATCCAGCAGAAGCCGCCTCTGTATATAGAAAAATAGAAGTTGCTGACGAGAATGGCTGCATTATCGAAAACAACGTGTTGTATCGGCACTGCAAAAAGGACAACGTGATAAGTGTTCCGGAAGGGGTTGTAGAAATCGCATATGAAGCTTTTCAGGATAATTATTGCACTAGACAAATCGTTTTACCTGATTCTGTGCGATTGATTAATGAGAATAAAGTATTTCAGCGCATTGAGGAGATGAATATCCCTGATGGCTATCTCCAGCAAGCGAAGATTCTGCCAATTGGAGCCATTGTTGCCCTGTTGAAAAAAGCATGGGCACGGAACGCAACCTTGTTAGACTACGCCTGTCTTCTCATCTTCCAAAAAGGAAAAACTATTATCGATATATGTCAGAAAAAGCTTTCGGAAAACCCAGATGAAAGCGTGAAGATGTTCCTTTCTATCCCGCAAATGAACAAGAAGAAGGCAAGCTATGGTGTGGCAGCAGAATTCCTGATGCGACATGTGCATAGCGTGTCGCCTGAGAACATCAGGGCTTTTTACAATTTAGCTGTGGCTGCGAATGCGACAGAGGCCGCAGAATGGGTTAAACCGGCTGTTGATGCAATTGCCTCCGATACACAGTCTTCCCAAAGGAAGGACGACAGTAATTCGGAACATGCACAAGATAGATTGCCGGATCTTAATTCGGAAGATTTTAATATTTCTGGCGACACTTTATTGGCTTATTTAGGAAGTGATAATAGCGTTTCCGTTCCGTTTGGCGTCGTAGAGATAGCGGAAAGCGGGCTGTGTCGAAATGGCAAACGATTTAAAAGTATCACTTTACCGGACTCCGTCCGAAACATTCATAGAAATGCTTTTATTGTTCCGATTATTGCTAGGAGCAGTTTTGAGCATGTTCCCCCGCTTAGGTATCAACGGATGAACGGTATGCCAGGGAGCATGAACATTCCCAAAGGGTATTTCACGCAGACAAGAGGCGCATATGATTTAGACATGGCAATTCTTCTTTTATGCGGCCCATGGAAAAGTGAAGCAACATTTGATGATTATGCGGAGATCTGTGCAAATCAAACAAACGCAGCGCTCCTTGACCTTTGTTTCGAACGCTTTTCATCAAAACCGCCGGAAGCCTTGGACAAGTTGCTTGAGAAACTTGAGAAAATTAAGACTAGGGATCTTCATGAACGAACGGCACATTTCGCTCTTGAAAACATTAACAGTATTTCTCATGAGCAACTAAACCGTCTGCTTAAAGCATCTAAAAGAGCCGGAGCCTCGACAGCCGTGACTCTTTTGGAGCAGTATGCGCCAAAGGAACCATCCAAACAAGAGAATGCTGGAGCCACAGAGTATATCAATCCGTTGGAAGAAAAGCTGAGGAAAAAGTATAATCCCTATGATTTGGATATGGTGCTAAAGAGAGCGAAATCAATGGAATCATACTGCGAAAAATGCGTGTTTGATGAATTTGATTTCTCCGGCGTGAAATATGCGAACTCAGACGAAGAAGCGAGTCCCTTCGTTCTGAAATACGTAATTGCGTCCTATGTGGAAAAGCTGGAAGCAAGGCCTAAAAGAGGGCACATGTGCTGCAACAAATTTGGATTCTCTGCGGAAGCAGATAAAGTTGCTGCGACATTTGATGCTAAGTCATTTCAAAAACTGGTCGATAGGATCGAACTATGTCATGAGACAGTTGCTGTCAAATGCCGCTATGGTTCAGAAAAAGAGATTGTGCATATTGGTGCGATGATCAACAAAGGGGAACGGGACCGTAAAGACACCTTCCATATTGTTGCGATTGAGGCGATTGTGTTGAGCGATACACGCCGCGCCATGATCATTGCGGATGAGCACGATCTTCTCGGCAGATATGCCAGGATGCGTCATACGACTGCAGAAGTCATACGTGAGACGAAATTGCTCGATTTTGGTTTCAGTGACGCGTATACGAAGTATTACGATATCGGCAGCACATTGATACAGGCAAAACTGAATCGGGATCTGTCTCTGTCGCTATATAATGTTAACGAAGACAAGATCGTAAAAGCCCTCCCCAAAAAGGGGGCAGACCCAGAAAAGCTGCAAGAGGCTACAGAAGATCTTTCGGATTTGAAGAAGAACATAAAAAAAGTCATCAGCAATCGAAAAAAAGAGCTATTTCCCATGTTCCTATCCGGGGAAACTATTCCTGTGGCTAAATGGAAGCTTTCATATATCAGCAATCCTGTATTTCATAGATTCGCTGAAACTATCGTCTGGAATCAAGGGAAAGATTCATTCATAATAACAGAAAGCGGTGCGATACGCAGTGACGGATCGACATATTCAATCAAAGACAATGCTGCAATCGGCTTGGCCCACCCTCTTCTTATGGATGATCAGGAGACCCGTGCCTGGCAAAGGTATATATCATCCCAAGGTATTAAACAGCCGTTTATCCAGATGTGGGAGCCTACGCCTGCCCGATATGAGATTAAGCCAGATCGGTACGTGGGTTGTCTGCTGCCCTATTACCGCTTCCTGCATAGGGAGGAACACGGTATTACTACATATGACTTTAACTTCCATAATGATATTGAGATTGAACTCACTGATTGTAATGCTAAGATAGAGCGAATCGATTGGCATCGTCATGAGATTTCCCCAGATGATCGTTTTGAAATCAAGTCCATTAGGTTGAAGAGTAAATATACTCTTACGGGTAACCACGTGATTGCCTATCTGGATCGAATAACCATGTACGGCCGCATTATGGCAGATGATGTGACGATCGCTGATCAGTTGAATAGCTGCAATATTGCACAGATTACTAACTATATCCAATGTGCACAGGAGGCGAAGGCTACAAATGTACTTGCACTCCTGCTGGATTATAAGAATAAGGCTTTTCCCGACTTCGATCCAATGGCAGAATTTGAATTGGAATGGTAGTCGAGTCAAGATCGCCAAACAGGGAGAGAAACATGAGAGATGTGGAGTTTGCAAGTGGCAAGTGAATCCTATTACTCAAATTGTTTCTAGCTGGATTGGCTGACAACCGCAAGAGCAGCCCCGGTAGTATGCATTTGATGACTTCCGAGGCTGTTTTCTTGTGGAACCCCTGGAAATGCGGGTATGACAACAGAAATGACCTCACATGCTTACATTATCTATATAAATGCAGGATAAACGGTGAAGATGACGAATAAGGGAAGCAAGAACAGGAAACTGAGAAGAAGCAGGATCCTCACGATTACAGGTATCATCGCCATGATCCTTCTGGAAGCAGTAAATGATTTATCTTCGCTGCACCTGGAGGGATGCTCTCTCGTTATCGGCGTTGCATTCTTCTTCATCGTTGAAGCTGTTTCAGCGACACCGAGAGCAAAGTCAGGCTTGCGATTCAAAACCATCCCTGTAGACCTAAAGAAGCCGGGCGTGCTGTTTGTGCTGCTTCTCTCGATTGCATCTGCAATCGTATCGTCCTTCCTGGGGAAGCTGATGCTCGGTAACCGAATTGTTGAGCATGTGCTGGCCAGAATCAGTCCAATGCTTTCTTTCGGCAAGATCCCTTTGCTGGCGTGTCAGCTGATCATCGGGGCACTGATCGAAGAGATATCCTTCCGTGGCTTTTTTGTCGGCAAAGGGATGAAACTGTTTCCATGCTGGCTCTGCGTGTTGGGGTCATCTGCAGTGTTTGTGGCAGGCCACTATTACCAGGGTGATACCGCAGTAGTGGCTTTTGATTTGATCTGGGTTTTTATAGACAGCTTGATCTTTTCAGCGATTTATAAGAAAACAGGCAACTGCGTGGTCAGCGCAATTGCCCACTTTCTGGCAAACACTGTTGGATTGATCCTTCTTTTGGCGTGTTAACCATTCGGCCCCGAGTATGTGACTGTTATAACATTTGCCTTCATTGGCCGGTGACTTCTTCAAGGTACCGGCGGAAATCTTCTGTGGTCAACGCAGGCACTTCATCCTTATCCTTTATCTGAAACACCCATTTTTGATCATCCGGCGTTGCGATCATCGTGATCGCCTTGGGATCATGGCGCCCGAAGTTCTGGTACTCCTCAACACGCAGTCTTAACCGTTTGAAGAGCTTGCAATACTCCAGAAACGGGGTAACGTCGGCTCGCGTTTCGAACAGTTTTTGGAAAGGATCCATCATGGCCCCATAATACCATACGTGTTTTGCAGGATCTTTTTGCTCGAAGCGGTTCCAGAACAATTCCTCTTCACGAACGTAATCCATGAGCATGGACCGAAGGTTCGAAAGTTTGTCCGCAAAGGCAACGATCTTTTCGTCATCCGAGGCGTGAGAAAGATGCATGATCGTTTCCTGCTTTCGCATTGTCCATGTTTCCGATGCTGGGAGTTCCCTGCGCTTGTCCTCGGTATTGAACATGACCAGATTCGCAACCCTGTTGCCGAACAGAACGCGGATGTCTTTCTCCGTAAATGAGGTATCCTCAACAACGTCGTGAAGGGCCGCCGCGGCGATCACTTCCGGATCCTCCGTGATCTGCGCGGCGATGGAAGCAGCCTCCAGGGGATGGAGAATGTACGGAAGGGAGGTCCCTTTCCTACAGGCCCCCTCATGGGCCTTGGATGCGAACTGAATAGCTTTTTCAATAATGTTCATTGCGATGTCCTCCTTCTTATTCAGTCATGAGAGTGCCAGCTGAAATACACATACGTGATGTTCGCCTCGTTGCAGAAATCCTTCAGCTCCCAAAAGTCTCTCGGACCCGAAAAACGCTCCTTAAGTATCTCTATCGGATCGGAGCCGTTTTCGGAGAGGATGGAAAGCAGTTTCCGGGTGTTCGATTCATCGAATCTGCACTCGTATTCGAACTCGTCACTTCCAAACCATTTCTCGACAGGTCCGCCGAGATCCTGACCCTGGACAGTCAGCTTCCCGTCCTTGATCTCAGCCCACACGTTAACCCAAAGCGCCTCGGTTTCATGGGAGTACAGCACGATGCTGCTCATATCCGGAATATCGGTTATCATGTGATCACCTCCTCCTCACACCAAAATGGTAACATGCGGTGCGGTTACACACAACAAAGCAGCTCTTTCATTACTAATCGCGTGTAAAGGGAAAATAAAGCGCTGCTTTATATTGATCAGCATCCTCTTTATGCCATAGCTGCATGACTTCTTTTTCCTTTTCACAGAACTGTTTTTATGATAAACTATTATAAATCGGAGGTGGGACAATGCAGATAGGAGAACAGATCCGTGAGCTTCGCAAAAAGCAGGGGTTGACGCAGGTTTCTTTCGCCGAACGACTGTTTGTTACCCCGCAGGCGGTCAGCCAGTGGGAGCGAGGTATTACGATCCCCGATACGGATAAACTGGCGGACATCGCCGCAGTTTTGCACACCACCGTGAGCAAGTTGACCAGCGGAGAGCCCACGGGACAGGATTGGATCATCGCCGACTCTCTGTTTTCTCCGGACCACATGTACAGCCGCATCGCCGTTACCTCTGAACTGGAGGGACTACGGGAGACTTCCTCTGCGCTCCGATTCATGAAAAAGCAGCACGAAGGGCAGTACAGGAAGCCATCTCTCTTTTCCGATGTCAAGGTGCCCTATATCACACATCCCCTGATGATGGCCTGTCATGCCCATGCACTGGGCATTCGGGAGGATAAGATCCTCGCAACGATCCTCCTCCACGATGTCTGCGAAGACTGCGACGTAGCTCCTGAAGAGCTGCCTTTCTCAGAGGAAGTCAGGGAAGCGGTCAGGCTCCTGAGCTTTCAAGTGAAGTCTGGCGAGACCAGAACGGACGCCAAGAAACGGTATTATGCGGCGATTGCTGAAAACCGGATTGCACGCATTGTGAAGATACTGGACCGCTGCAACAATATCTCCACCATGGCAAGTTCCTTCACGCAAAAGAAGCTGGTTTCTTATGTGAATGAGACGGAGGCCTACGTGATGCCGATGCTGGAGGAGGCGAAATATGCTATTCCCGAGTACGCAGATGCTTTCTATTTGCTCAAATACCATATGCGCAGCGTACTTGAATCAATTAAAGCCATGGCAACAAGGTAGGTTCATTGGAGGCATGTATCAGTATGGGCAATCCCTTTGATTTTGATGACGACGGTCAGGTGTCCGAAGAAGAGGAGGAAGAAGCGTTCCTCCTGTTTATGGACGATGATGAAGATGATGAAGAGCGCGGCGGCTCCAACAGAGGGGGATGCCTGTCAGTGGTCTTGCTGGCTTTGGGCTTTACTGTTGCGACGGGTGTAGTTCTTTTTCAGATTTGATCCTGGGTGAATTCTTCTTTTAAAGAATAATTCTGATTCTTTTCGTCAATACTCAAGGAAACAACAAGGAGAATGATTATGAGAACGCGTTATCCAGTTACGAGTTGGGATCCAAACAATGCTCCGGTTCCTGAAGCATTTAGAAACAAATTGTATCCTTATGATTTTCATGGTGAAGCTTTTTATTGTATGGAGCAGATTGACTTGCTTGTTCAGCAGTATAAGCTACATGAAATCATTAAAATGATTAGCCCCATTTTTGATTTATCTGACACCTATTTCTGGATCAATCCTGTAACAAACGAACTTGAAAGCTTTAGTGATTGCGGAGCAATGGAGCCATATAGAGAGAAGTATAGACACAGGTCGGATGAGGATGACCCTGTTTCGTAAAGCACTTTATTTAGCGACCTCACTTAAGCAATCACGTTCCCCAGGCACTTTTGATCGTATTGATCTAGCACTTCGTTGACTTCAGCGAGGTGGTATTTCTTATGAGTAATGAAATACTCGACTATCACGTCTGTCTTGCTGGTGTGATTGAAGGCGAGGCCGGCTTTTTCCAACAGTTGCTTTGTTTCATCCAAAGATAGTTTCAGCACGATTGCGAAGGCGAACACGGTCTGCTTCGTTGGCTGATAATGTGGGTTTGATTTTATCTTTGAAAAATGAGCCTTGTGGATGTTCGCTTTCTTGTAGCACTCTACGTCGGTCATCCCACTTCTGTCGATTAATCGCAGAAGAGCAGTTGAGAAGCTTTCATGACGTTGGGCAAGGGCGTCTTCTAACGTTTGAGTGCGAATAGCTGACAAACTGGGTTGAGACGCATCGGCTGCGTTGCCCTTATGCTGAGGAACCGGGGCAGGAGAAACTTGCTCCTGCTCCTTTGCTTCCGCTTTCGGTATATATGTGTAGGTATAGGGATCGAACCGAAGGTCGTGAACGTCGATGTAATGCTCATCGATAAACGACTCAACATCCTTCTGCAGTTTCTGGCTGATGGCATATGCGTCTTTACTGTAAACAAGCAGATGCACCATCATGTCATGAGACATAAGGAAAGCTGTTATTGTGTCCAGTGCGATCCGTAACACCTTGTCCTTCGGATACCCGAAGGTTCCTGAGGAGATGAGCGGGAAGGCTATGCTTTCGCAGCCCCGCTCATACGCCGCCCGCAGAGCATTTCTATAGCATGATGCCAGTTTCTTATGCTCATCAAACAAGCCGCCTTGCCAGACAGGACCGTATGTGTGGATAATGTATTTGCACGGGAGGCGAAACCCATCCGTAACAGCAACTTCCCCTTCTTTCAACAAGGGGAGCGCATCGCAGGCTGCTCTTAACTCGGGGCCGGATGCGAAATGGATGCGTGCATCCGTTCCACCACTTCCGGAATACAAATAGTCGGTGGGATTGACGATGGCGTCTACGGCCATCTTGGTAATATCCTGTCGTATGATCTCGTAAGGCATAGGACGACCTCCCTTTGTTGATACTATAATAGCATGTTCTTATGATTTGAGCTATATTTGTGTGCAACAATACAAAAAGTAACCTGCCAGGTGACCAAAAGACCTTCAGACCTGAGTATACTGTAATCAGAAAGAAACGAAGGGGGACGAAAAAACATGAAAACTATGAAACGGGAGATTATCGATCTGAGGACAGACTGGATCAGCGGCAAGTGGGTTCCGGACAGCAACCGTGAGCACTGGGGTGGGGCGGATCTGATCGTGACGGACAAGCCTTGGGAGGATAACGTGGTCATGGTCGTGACAAAGTTCGCATCAGAAGTGAGTTCCCTCATCGAGGAACTGCGGGACCGGCTCAACAACCACATCAACTATATAAACAAGTACGAGTTCTATCCCCGGCTTGGGGAGGCGGCCAACCGGTGCATCGCGAAGGACGGAGACAGCCTGTACGGAATAATCAACGAAATCCTCGGAGAAGCCGAGGACATCGCATACGAGTGGGAAGCGTAAAAAATTGGAGGAGTAAAGATATGTTAGGCGCTATTATTGGTGACATGGTAGGTTCCATATACGAGTTTAATAACCATCGGAGCAAGGAGTTCCCCTTCTTCAGCGACGACTGCTGGCCGACAGACGACAGCATCATGACCATCGCTCTGGCCAAGGCTCTGCTGGAGACAGACGGCAAGGCTGAGGGATTGAGCAAGCAGGCAGTCAAGTGGATGCGCAAAATAGGCCAGCAGTATCCCCATTGCGGATACGGCGGTCGGTTCTACAGCTGGATGTTCAGCGATCATCCGCAACCTTATGGCAGCTATGGCAATGGGGCCGCCATGCGGGTAAGCGCGTGCGGCTGGGCGGCGGGCAGCATCGACGAGGCCAAAGAATTGGCTTATGCCGTGACCCGCGTGACCCATGACCACGAGGAGGGTATCTGGGGCGCTGAGGCCACTGCCTGTGCTATCTTCCTTGCCCGCACCGGGAGCAACAAGGAGGAGATTCGTCAGTTCATCGAGGACAATTACTATGACCTCGATTTCACGCTGGATGAGATCCGTCCACGCTACCGCTTCAATGAGAGTTGCCAGGGCACGGTGCCCCAGGCCATCGAGGCGTTCCTGGAGTCCGAATCTTTCGAAGATGCCATCCGCAACGCTATTTCCATCGGAGGCGACAGCGATACCCTGGCAGCTATCACTGGTGGTATCGCCGAAGCATTCTATGGTATCCCCGCAATCCTCAGGGCAGAGACGGTCATCCGGTTCCGCGAGGCTTGCAAGAGGGAGTATCTCCCGGCGTACATTGACCGCGAACCTGACCTTCTTTCCGTGGTCAAGGCCTTCGAGGATAGGTTCGGGACTAAATAATTGCTTTCACTGCTGACAATCGGCAGCGCGTTGGCTTTGGGGAAAGGTAATAGCGTTTAATGAATAGTGTCAAACAATTCCATATCGGCATGTACGGCGGCAAGTTTCTTCCCTGGCATAAAGGTCATGCGTATTGCATCGAAACTGCTGCGAGAGAATGTGATATAGTCTATGTCATCCTCTTCTATGGAGGAGCGGATGAGGAGGCAATTCTGAAGCAGCGTTCAGAATCTTGGCTATTAGTGGAGGAACGGAAAGCCAGACTGGATGAAGTCTGCAGAGGAGCAGAAGGGCTTGCGGAGATCATTCCTGCGGCAATCGATATTTCGACCCTCAAACATCAGGATGGCACAGATGACTGGGATGCAGAAACGCCGATTGTCAGAAGATTATTGGGCGATAAACTGGATGCGGTCTACAGCAGTGAGGAAAGCTATGGAGAGTATTTCCGCAGAGCTTATCCGGAAGCTGTCCATCGGCTTGTGGATATACATAGGATAAAATACCCGATAAGCAGCACAATGATCAGGGACATGCAGAGCGAGGAGAAACGTGCGAAATGGGTAATCTGAGGATCGAAAATCTGAGAAAAAGCTTTCGCGAACTCAAATGGTACGAGTACGTCATGGGAGCGATCATGATCATAATCGCTGCCAGGGCGATGATAATGGGGATACTTCAGGGATCCTCTGATGGAAATCCGCTGTGGTTGACGATCGTCAATTTCATAAGCGCAGTGTGCGGGATAATCTGCATCTTCTTTACTGCAAAGGCAAACATCAGTAACTTCGCTTTTGCGACCGTCAATACAATAGTGTATGCGATCTATCTCGTATACTGGCATATATGGGGGACGGCTGCATTGGAGATACTGTTCTACATTCCAATGAACTTTATTTCTTGGCATGCATGGGCAAAGCACCGTGATCAGCAGCTAACACAGAAAACCAAAGCCAAGAAGTTGACCCCGATTCAGAATGGCGTTTGTGTAGCCTTTGTTATAGGGTTGGCTTGCATTTGCCACTTCATACTGGTGAAAGTGGGAGGGGAAGTTGCCTGGTTTGATGCGTTTACACTGAGCATAGGCATCGTTGCGACGATCCTTGAGCTGTTCCGTTACCGGGAGCAGTACGTCTGGTGGATCATTACGGATGTGGTAGCAGTTGGGATGTACATTGCTCACTTTGATGCTGTGTATCTGACAAAGAAGAGCATCTATCTAATAATGGCAGTCATTGGTTTGATCAATTGGATTAGACTGAATAAGACCAGAAACAGCGGGAATGAGTAATAACTAACAACTGCTTATCGTAAAAGAAGCAACTAAACTGTCCCGTCGATTGTCTTGACAAATGTCAAAAAACCAGTAAACTTTTCATCATGTCGTTTCAAACAGAACGGTAAACATACGCAGGAGGAAAAGGATCAAAGCTAATGCTGTTCAAATGGTGAGACAAACCTATTCAGAATGATCTATAAACGAGGAGGTAAACCTTATGGACAGTATACCTTTCCCCGTCATCGACCTGGTTGCCACGGGGAGCAACATCCAACGTCTCCGTCAGGAGCGCGGGCTGTCGGTCCGGGACCTGCAGCGGTACTTCGGGTTTGAGGAACCTCGCGCCATTTATAAATGGCAGAAGGGGGAATCCCTTCCCACGGTCGACAACCTCTACGCGCTGGGAGTGCTTCTGAACACTCCCATGGAGGGAATCCTGGTCCCAGCAAAACGGCACAACGTGAGTGAGCAGCAAGCCGAAGCTTGCTGCTCTGGTTTTTTGGCAGCGTGATCACTGAACCAACAGTTCCTATACTACCGGTCGGACAAGGTTTATACTGTTGCTGTTACCGTCTCAGGTAAGCGGTTGCTTCGTTTCCATTCTTTTCCGCACCTGAAAAAATAAAAGACGAGCAGAGGACAGATTTGTTTGAGAGAAAATGAAAAAAATCCAGTCGAGAAAAACCGTGAAAGGCACAGAGGAGGTAGCAGGAGTTGGAATTAGATCTGAGAACACCTGATGGCAAAACAAGGGTATCCGTTAGACCGTTGGGTTATTACGCAAAGTGTCGAAAAAGCCGTAAAAGGGGTCCATCTTATCGGTTTACCAACCAAGTAAAGTACAACATAGACTATGAAGGACATGACGTCAAGCGATCAATAGGAGATCGAAGCATCTCCACGTACGATATCGAGAGGATCTGTGCGGCAGCGGATGCCGTCCTGTCTGGAAAGGCAAAAGAGTTGACCGTCTCCAGCCAGAAGAGGGACCTCAAACTGACTCTGGCTAAGATGCAGGAAAGATTCCAGTTGTCCCTTGAAATTGCAGCGGATCAGGGGAGGATAACTATTTGCCTGAACGATCTGGATAGAGCGGCTTTTTGCGGGTATTGCGCAGCCTTTCACAGTTGGAAGATCCTATATCCGATATTAAGGGAAACAGAACTGAACCGGACATTCAAAGACCCGGAAAAGGAAGCCAGTAATATCTTTCATTCTTTTAATCCTCCCGGGAGTGCAAATTTTTCAAGATTCGATGAGATGATGGCTGAAAACCGCGGGGAAAACTGGCGCGACGAACTTTGGGGGGAATTTGATGATCTCTTGGGAGATGATGAAGAGTTAGACCTATAAGGATTTTTCCTTTGTGATGATAAACAGAGCAGCAGTTTTCTGCTGCTCTGTTTATGCTTTTGATTGGCGCTTTCAGGTACGACAGGGTTCGGTTCAGCCTTAGCCATTTCAACCGCCTGCGCGGCCAACGGCATGATGTGCCATGCCCGGCTTGCACCTGCGGGTCGACCGATGGGTATCGGTCTCCATGCTGGCTCCGGAAAAAACTGGCAGCACTTACGCATGTAGGGGCGAAAGTTTGAGAGAAAGGATTGAGCCATTTACGGGAAGGGCGCGTAGTTGCGCTGAAGCATGGACGATGATGGAGATGATGAGCAATGAGCGAATCGATCATCTTCAAAATATCTTTTTGCTTCCGGAAACGATCCTTTCGGCGCGTTTCCTTACGCGTGTGCAGCCTTATAATTCATCTGCACCTGAACCGGCTTCGGCATCCTCTCGTCCTGCCGTACCTGAAAGCGCCGGGCGGGAAACCGGGGTTATGCCCCGGCTGTCTCGCAGAACGTCTCGAACGTGTCAGCGAAGCTGGCGTTCACGTCGAAGGAGGGAACGTAGTCTACGTAGGAGGTCACCATGCAGAGGTCTAGTCTCTGGGAGACCTGGTCAACCTGTCGGTTGAGCTTGGTGAGCTCGGCCCGGACCACGTTGCGGTCGTAGTTGATGGTGGTCACCTGCTTGAGGTCGCACTTATAGGTGACCTGGTTGCCGTCAGTGTTGAAGCGGAACCCACTGCCGTAATTGTGCAGGACCTTCTCAGAGTTGCGCAGGGCGACCATGGAGGCCATGGTCGCTGCTGCTCGTTGGCGGGCAGCGTTCAGGCTGACTTCGCTGTCCATGTCGATGTCCAGCTGGGCCTTGGCCTTACGGATGGCGTAGGAGAGGGTCTCCTTCTCCCGGAGCAGATGTACCAGGAAAAGGGCTAGTTGGGTGATGTGCTCGTGGTACTCCGTGGTGGGCACGTCCACGATGGTCTCGTCCTCGACCTCGGCCATGACCTTGTGTCTGAGGTGGGTCTTGGTGACCTGGGTGATGTTGTCCGCGTCGGCAAGGACGCTGTTGGCGGTGTCCAGGAAGGCCTGTAGCCTGTTCTGGCAGCGGAATGCCTCTTTGAGATTCATTGCTCTCACCTCGCTATTTGTTTTTGTTCGTTGATTCTATTATACGCACCTATAGGCTGTTTGTCATTG
>JAEEGL011608048.1_pt1 | contig 19701 bp, 15 predicted proteins | sample 9134231 | NCBI WGS metagenome assembly JAEEGL01 (sample SAMN16246548, study PRJNA631951) | gut metagenome | biome: gut microbiome; feature: rumen; material: fiber-attached | host: Bos | place: Iran: Karaj | collected 2018-10 | reverse complement strand
CTGCATTTTTGAAGGATTTAATATTAAGTAAAAGTGTTGTTCCATGTTTTGGCTCATTTATAATGGAATAAACACCATTATCCCATTCTCCCCATTCACCAGGCTGAATATGGAATAATTCAAAAGTTTTGTCTTTTTTAAAGGTTATCTGTTCATTTGCCAGTTGATCCTGATCATAACCAAAATTCCAGAACCATGTTCCTAAAAGTTCATTTGTGTCAAAATCTACTTCTGCTTCTTTTGGTGAACTTCCTGTACTTGCACAAGAAATACCGCAGAAAAGCATAGTTGTAACTGCTATTGCGGCAAACCAGCGTGTAAAAAGAGATGATAAATCTTTCCTCATTATTTTACCTCTATGAATTATTTTTCAAGCTTGCTTTTTAAGGCTTTTTCAACAAGTGGTGGTACCATTCGCGAAATATCACCACCGAACATTGCCAGTTCCTTAATAGAACTAGATTTAACAATGCCGAACTTTTCCTTACAAGGAACAAACATTGTTTCAATCTCTGGGTTGAGCTTCTGATTCATATGGGCAAGTTCAAACTCGTAAGAAAAATCATTGATGCTGCGAATGCCTCGTATAAGAACATTTGCTCCAACCTGTTTGGCATAATTTACGATTAATCCTTCCCAAACATGAATCTGAACATTTTTATAATCTTTGAGTAGAGTAGTAAGCATTTCGAGGCGTTCCTGTTCAGAGAACATATATTGTTTGTTTGGATTTACCGAAATCAAGACATCAAGATTATCAAAAAGTTTAGAGGCGCGGTGAATAATATCAAGATGTCCGTTTGTCGGAGGGTCAAAAGAGCCCGGAAAAACTGCTTTTATCATATATTTATTTGTATCTCATTTGACGAAATGGCGCAATAGATGTTATATTTTTTATGTATGAAAAAGACAAAAATTTTTACATTTGCTGCAATAGCAGTATTGTTCACAATTATATTCTCGGCCTGTGCTACAAAACAGGAAGAACATCAGCAGGAACCTGAAGCTCCTGCAGTTATTGAAACTGAAGATATTGAAGAGCCTGTAGAAGAAATAGCAGAACCAGAAGATAATGTAATTGTTATTGAAGATGAAGACGATGGCTCTGATGATGAGTACCTTCGTTCTATTGCAAACCTTGATGAAACCGAAGCTGTAACAAAACAGGAATTCGCAGACGATAAAAACGAGATTCTTGAAATAATTTCTGAACTTGCAGTTATTATGGAAACAAAAGATACACTTGCATGGCTTAAATATATTGAAGAAGAATCAAAGGAATATTACAAGAATCCTGTAAATCTTAGAAAAGCACAGCGTAAGCTTCCTAACAAGCTGATTGAGCTTAAGACTATTGAAGATTATTTTAAGTTTGTGTTTATTCCTGCCAGAAAAAATAGTCAGATTGACGAAATTCGTTATATTTCACGAACTCACGTAAAGGCTGTACAAATCCGTGAAGATATGCCAGATGCTATTTACTACGAGTTTAAGAAAGCAGACGGAAAATGGCTCGTATACATTCCGCCAGTATCATAAAGCGGAGTCCCAGAGCTTGTCGAAGGGTGCAAAAATAATTGGTAAATTCCTGAATTCTCTGATATAATATAGGAATGAAAAATAAAGCATTAATTTTTAATCTCTTGTTCAGCACTATACTTGCTGGTCTTATTTCACTTCTTTGTATTTTCAATGTATTTGAAAAACTCGATTTCCGTCTTTACGATGGACTTATTCATTTAACTAAAGATCCGCCAATGGATGACAAGGTTGTCGTTGTTGCAATTTCCGATGAAGATATCAATCTTCTTGGTGAATGGCCATGGACAAGAGATATCCTTGCAAATGTTCTTATTCGTTTAAAAGAATTAGATGCCGCTGCCAGTATATTCGATATTGAGTATATTTCGCCTTCTGGTAAATCTGTTGCTTCCAATGCCATTAACAATGTAAATGGTAAAATATCCGAAGCGGAGCAGTGGACTAAGGAATTAATGCATGCTGTCCCAACCGCTCTGGAGCAGGGATATGCAATGTCAGAAGCACATGAGCTTGCTGATTCCGTAATCCAGGATTATATTGAGCCTGTTTACGATGAACTTTATGAATATGTAGAAAACAATATTGCTTTTGATAACGATGAATATTTTGCAAAAGCAATTCAATTTTTTGGAAACACCTTCCTTACTGTAAACCTTATCAATCTTAATTATTCATCAATTACTCAAAATGACATTAATTTTATTCGTAATAATATGATGTTTGCTCAAATCAACGATCCAAATCATTATATTCTTAGTGATAATACATATAACTTTAACGAAACATATCCTGACGAAAAACAGGGCTTTACACCTGCTATGAATATGCTCATGAGACATGCACGAGGTGTAGGCTATACAAACTCGAATATTGATAATGATGGTGTACGTCGTCGCCAGGAGCTTTTTTATGATTATGATGGAAAATATCTTGGACAGCTTACCTTCTGGCCTTTAATGGATATGCTTGGGGTAAAAGAGTTTGAACGCAAAAAGAATGCGCTTATTCTTAAGAATGCACTTTTACCTGGAGATACTGAACCACAGGATATAAAGATTCCTCTTGATGAACATGGAAAACTTCTTATTAACTGGCAGCACGAAGCAGCCAAAGAAAATAAAGAAAATTCAAAATTCCTTTATGGTTGTAATACAATTTATGTATATGACCTTTTACAGCTTGATAAAGTAGAAGAATCTCTTATCAGTAATTTACGACTTCTTTTTGGCGAAGATGACGATTCTGATATGTCAAACAATCTGCCTGTTATTTTTGATAATGAAGGTAGTCCACTGCCATATTATGCAGAGCTTGCTTCTTTACTTGATTTTTACAATGAGCTTAAGGATTATAAAAATCAGTTATTAAATCTTTGTACCGGACGTGATGATAACGGAAACTATATTAATGGTGGCCTTTATCAGGAAGATTATGATAATTATTACGCAGCCAGAAATCAATTCTTTGACGAAGTTCTTAGCTTTTCAAAAGCAGGCTTCTTTGATGAAATAAAAGCTTTCTTTGAAGCAAATCCAGACAGTGAATATAATAATCCGGATTTAGGCTTGCTTGAAGTTTTATCTTATACCTTTGATGAAATTAAAAACAATATTGTTGATTATCTTGCTTTAATGGAAAGTTTTAAGAAAGATGTAAGCGGTAAATATATGATTTTTGGACATACTGCTGCATCTACAACAGATATCGGTGCCAATCCTTTTACTAAACAGTATATTAACGTACTCATTCACGCCAACATTATGAATACAGTTTTAACAAGAAACTTTATTACACCATATCCATGGTATGTTGGTCTTATTATTTGTTTTGTTGTATATATGATTCTTGCCTTTGCTTTGATTAAGGCTCCTGGTGCTGTAAAGAATCTTGTTTCGGGAATTGCAACAGTTTTGCTTATTGCTGCCTTCCTTTGTACGTTGCCGTTGTTCCTTGTTTACATTCCAATTGTAGGCGGTGTTATTTTCTATTCAATCTTGAACTTCTTCTCTGGAGTTGTTTACCGTTACATTGTAAGCAGCCGCGAAAAGAGATTCATTACAGAAATTGCCGCTTCTTTTGCAAATAAAGATACAGTTGCTCAGCTTCGTGCAAACCCTGATGCATTCAAAACTGAAGGTCAGAAAAAGTGTATTACAGCCTTGTTCTCTGATATTCAGAAATTCTCAACACTCAGTGAAAGTATTGGTAAGATTTACAAGGATGAAGGACCAAATAAGCTTATTGAAATCCTTAACGAATACCTTGGAAGTATGTCTAATGAAATCCTTCTTAATTCAGGAAATATCGATAAATACGAAGGTGATGCTATTATTTCTATGTTTGGTGCGCCAGATCCTCTTGGAACACATACCCCTGAAGAATGGTCATACCTTTGTCTTGATTCTGCAATCCGCATGAAAAAGGCTGAAGTTAAGTTTAATGAAACACACCAGGATTTGTTTAATCCAATTGAAATTGAAAATGAAAACGGTGAAAAAGAAACTGTTCAGTTGAAGCCGCTTCAGACTCGTATTGGTATTAACTCTGGTGAAGCCTTCGTTGGCCTTATGGGTAGTAAAACAGAACAGTTCAGTAAGCTTAACTATACAATGATTGGTGATACTGTAAACCTTGCAAGCCGTCTTGAAGGTGTAAACAAAGTTTATGGTACATGGATTATGTGTTCCGAAGATACATGGGATATGGCTAACACTGGTGCAAATCAGGGAAAAATTACTGTACGAAGACTTGATAAAGTACGCGTAGTAGGACGTTCAACACCTGTTCAGCTGTATAATGTAGTAGGATTTACAGAAGAGCTTACAAAGCTTGAATTGGAAGAATTAGAGCTTTTCAATAAAGCTTTGGACTATTATTTAGTAAAAGAGTTCACCGCTGCAGGAAAAATGTTCGTAAAAGCGTCAAAAATGTTACCAGAAGGCGATCCAACTGCTTTAGTATTTGCAGAAAGATGTAAAAATTACATCAAGAAGGGCGTTGCCGACGACTGGGACGGCGTAATGAATATGACTTCTAAGTAAGGCGATTTTATGAAAAGATTATTAATTTTACTTTGTTTCTCAACTTTATTTCTGTTCACTGGATGTGAATTATTAACAATCCTTTTTGACGACAGTGGTTCATCAGGGTTCAAAACAATTAATATTGAAACCGATCCTACGAGTACAATATATTTAGTAAAGCTGAATAATTCTTCTGAAATTATAAAAGCTCAACAAACAGGTTTCGCTCGTATGGCTGATGTATCTGAACAAAATGATACAGATACAGACAGTTTTATACGTAGCTTAAACCGAAACTTGAATAAAGGATTGGAAGCTGAAATTTTATCTGATTCAAATAGAAGTGCAGGCAGTGAGCGAGCCGTAACAACAGGTTATACAAATCTTAGTTTTTCCAAAGGTTCGACAAAAAAGTTTTATTCATACACAAGAACAGAAAAAAAAGCTGATGGAAGTGAAGTAAATATTTCTGAACAAATTAATGCTGTGTGTAAATATGCCGGAACTTATTGTTATGTATTTGCCGATACAAGCCTTCCTAATCTTACTTCAACGGGAATATATCTTTCTGATACAGACTATAAAGTATTAGGCGAAAAATTTGATTCTTGTTATGAACGAGAAATTTCTGTAAACGGAGATCCTTTTTATAAAAAATATAATTATACTTACTTTGGTCCTTGTAATGATAAAATAATAATTTTAGTTTCAGATTTATTTGGCGATGCTTCAAATGAACAGACTTCTGGAACAGTCGGGTATTTTTATCAAGGGGATGTGTTTAATAAAACTTATCTTTTGAACAATTATGGTCTAAATTCAAATGAATGTGAAATGTTTTATATAGATGCTTTGTTCTTAACTAAAAGACCAGATACAGTTTATTCAACACTCGTTCATGAATTTAATCATATGATTAATTATGTTATAAAAACAGTTAATTATATGACAACTAATCCTTATGCTAAATCTTTCCAGTTATGTGATGAATGGTTTACAGAAATGCTTTCTATGACAACAGAGGATATGTTCCAAAGTTATCTGAAGATTAAAGATGAAGATTCACCAAAGGGTAGACTTCCATATTTTAATATGTATTATAACTATGGTTTTAAGCTCTGGGATAACAGTAGTATTCCTAATGAGATAATGTATGCAAATACATATGCTTTTGGAGCTTTCCTTGTTAGAAATTTTGGTGGTATTTCACTATTAGAAGAAATGGCGAAAAATGAATATGTAAATGAAACTGCTATAACTAAAGCATTGCAAAAATGTAATCCTAATTTTATTTATAAAGATGAAGCTACAAATAAAAATAAAAGAATAGATTTTGAATATGCCTTAAGAAAATTCAGTCTTTGTCTGTTTAATACAGATGCACCAACTGCAGAGCAAGCCGCAAAAACAGGTGATGATCAGTATTATTCTTTCAATAAATCTACAGATAAAAATAGAAGCGATAGTCTTATATTTACAGCAATTGAGATTATGAATATTGTATGTGATTATAAGAATGACGATGGAACAATTGAAAGAAAGAAGATTCAGCCTGTTTTCTATAAAAAAGATGATGCTGTAAATTTGGGACCTACTGGATTTTCAGTACATTATGTAGGCAAGGGATTAGACAGTTTTGAGTTATATGCTTCAAAAAGCAATAAGATTGAATATTATCTGATTACGAGAAAATAATGCCTATGAAAAAGAACTATTTAATTGTAATACTGTCTGTTTTTCTTATTTCCTCTGTTTTTGGTGTGCAAAAAAATGAACAGTCTAAGACAAACTCAAAGGTTGTTATTACAGGATATGTTGTAAGCAAAGGAAATATGCCTTTTACTTTTCCTGCAATTCGTGCTCAAGATGGCACAGAATATATGATTATCTGCAACGATAAAACAAAGCGAAAGCTTTTAGATGCACAAGGATACCTTATAAAGTTTACCGGAAAAATAAACGAAGACGGATTTTTTGTCTTGAAAAAATGGAAAAAAATATAATCAATTTAAAATGAAAATGCCGGGTAGTTAGCCCGGCATTCTTTTTATTTCTCGTCTGCTTTTACTTGGGTTATTGACTTAAGGTCTGCTTTGTTCAGCAATCGTAAACGTCCGCTGTTATCGGTAATTACAACACCTGAATCTGTAATTGTAATTGGAGTAGAACTCTTTACGTCAACATCGCTCTTAAGCTTAAGTACAAGATTTGAATCAAACTTACCAACCTTCCATGAGCTTCCGTCTGCAATTACACAGTAGAAATCATTTCCGTCTCGAACAAGTACTGAATCTGGAGCAAGTGTTTCGTTACTTTCACTTGTAATTTCCATATTTACCTGATCGATTGTTACAAGCTTGATTGCTGCATTTCCTTCATCTTCACCGGCAACTGCAATAAACTCATTTCCAAGAGCATAAATTGTACGGTTACGGATTTGTGTTACAGGAGATTTCTTTATGATTTCACCTGTGTCTGTATTAAAGCGTACAAGGCGAGAAAGAAGGTTCTTTTCGTCAGAAAGGATGATACCGTATTCACTAGGCATCTTTGCTTCGGCAGCTTCTTTTTCCTGAACTTCCTGCTGATCCTTTGCAATTTCCTTTCGTTCATCGTAAGCTTCATTCTGCTTTTTATCAGCAAATTCCTGCTGTTCTTTAGCTTCCTGTTTAGCTTCTTCTGTTTTCTTTTCCTGTTCCTTTACTTCTTCTTTCTTTTCATCAGCCTTTTTCTGAGCTTCTTCGGCCTTCTGTTTATTTTCTTCGGTTGGATTCTTTTCTGCTTCTTTCTTAGCCTTGTCTGCATCTTTTTGAGCATCCTTGGCTTCTTTCTTTGTTTCGTCTAACTTCTTCTTTTCTTCTGTGGCAGTTTTCTGAGCCTTCTGTGCTTTATCAGTTGCCTGTTCAGCTTCACGCTCTTTAAGATCTACCATGTCTTTACGGTTATCAACATTCTTGTCTTCATCTTCCTTCATTGAATCTACAACAGTTGAATCGCTGATAACAGAAGTATCTACTGTAGAAAGTCCGCCGTTTACATCATAAAGAGGAATTACAATTTCTGATTTTCCAGGCCAGTCTTTGTAATTAGTAGAAAGACCGCAATTTTCTTTAGAAAGATTCTTAGTTACAACTGATTTGTATTTTGAATCGAAAACATCATATTGTCCACGATAAACTGCGTTGTAAACAGTGACGAATACTGCAAGTGTATCTGCATCTTTTTCTGAATAACCATAAGCACTTGAAAGGTAAGCACTGATGATTCTTCTAAGGTTTTTGATATGGTCAACAGTTGCGTCTGGACCTATAAAAAGGATATCTGCATCGAGCTTTCCTTTTTCATTAGCATCTACTGCATGAATAACAAAGTATTTGTTTTTGTTTCCAACCTGAGATGGTGTTTCAGGGACAATTGTCTTTCCCATATCAGAACCAATTTTCTTAATAGCAGCAAGGCTATCGATTACCTTGTGTGGTCCTGTGTAGTTAATGAACTCAATAGTTTCACTACCTGTAACTCTAAGTTCTGGTTCGTTTACTTCGAGTGCAAAAACACTTGCTGCAAACAAAAAAATAGAAGCAATTAAAAGAAGTTTTTTCATATATCCACCTTTAGATTTGGGATTGTCTGATGCCCTTCGACAAGCTCAGGGACCACAAGACAATAATATATTGTAACATATATTATAGCATGGTTTTTGATTATTTACCAACAAGTTTTTTCAAAGTATTTCGGGCATAATCGCGTATAACAGATGTGTATTTTGGATATAAAAGTGTAGTAAGTGTGTCTTTTCCAAGAGGTTCTATTGCAATTCCGCCGTTAGTAATGCACACTGAATAAACCGCATCACAGATATCTTTTAAAATTACTTCATCCTTATCTGATGTGTTATGTGCAAGATATTCAAGGCTTTCAAGGATTTTTCCCTGAGGGTCATAGCCATTCTGGGCAACCCCGCGAAGAAGTGCATGAATAAGAGTTTTGTTTGTTTCTTTTCTTAAAAAGAAAGCAGTGTAATCGCAGAAGGTGTCTGTTCCAAAAAGGTTTATCTGCGAAAGGATATTTTCCATGCCGACCGAATCTGTTTCAAAGAAGTTTTTTTCTACGCGTGTCCCAAAGTTTGTTCGAGTCATGAGTTTTTTATATGCAGTACATATACTCAAAAGCTCAGAAGCATATTGTTTTTCGGTTGCGCCATAGCTTCCTTTTTGTAAAAGTACAACTCGTTCCGGCAAAAGAAGATTCTTGTCTAATGGTAGCGGAAGAGGAAGTTCCATTAAAGTTGTATTTATATCATAAAATGAAGAGTAATCATTTTTTACTGTTGTTAGAGTCTGGGATTTTTCTTCGGCACGGGCAGCCTGGAAGGCGTGAATACTCCAGTCTTTTCCAAATAAAAGAAAGCAGTTATCTACAGTAAAGCTTGTATGTGAAGGAGCCTGTTTACTGTTTGAAGCAGGAAGAATACCACTCCAGATGTAACGGCCTGCATTGTTGTAAAAGCAAGCTTTTTTTGAGTCTGCAATAAAGACTCCGGTTGTGTTATACCAGCCGTATTCCGGGTTAATTTGTTCATCGATAATAAAGGAATCTTTGATTGAGCCGTCAGTAAGATTTATATAATCAATTTCTACATTTGAAGCTTTAATGTTTACGTATACAACATCATTTTTATCCTGCGAAAGAATAAAAAAGTCTTTGTTAGTTTTTTGAACCGCATCTTTTTTAAATAGCCATCTGTGAGTTGATTTATTATTTTCAGTATCAAGATCAAAAAGTCCTGAAGTTCCATCTGTAAAAACAAGCAGGATTCCCTGAGGAGTTGTAAGGGCTCGAATAACTTCTCCCGCAAAAGTGATTTCTTCTTCAATTTCACCAAAAGGAGAAATACGAAGCGCCTTTGTTTTTCCTGCATCAAGATTTTTGAGCATTAAAATAAGGCTTCCGTTTTGAAGTTCATTAAGAGCAATTTTTGACTGAAGCGGAGTAGTGAGCTTCCATTTTTGAAGACCGTTAATTCCGTAACAGGCAATAACATCTTCTCCCTGAACAAAAAATCTTCCGTCGCGGCCACTGTATGGGATTTTATTTATTTTAAAATCTGTTGTAGTAGTCCAAAGCTCCTTTCCGTCTGGATTAAGCAGGGTGAGTTTTTTAGAATTTGCAGTAACTACAGCCATGTAATCATTTTGAAGAACACCAAAGACAGCACCGTTTGCACGATTAAGGATTTTTTCGTAAACAATCCGTCCATAACTTGTAAACGACATAAGGGAATGAGCATCGGTGATTACTGCAAAGCCCTGACTTGTTGTTTGTGGTTCGCAAATAAGTTTTCCCGGCAGAACACGAGTCCAGGTTGCGTTTATGTTGTTTAGTTCAATGCCTTCACCGGCGTGTAATAAGGAGGTAAATAAAAGGACTGTAACAAAAAAGTAAAGAATTTTTTTCATATTACGCCTCTACATATTGCCCTTCGACAGGCTCTGGGACCGCATTAAAAATATCAGGCTTTCGATATGACTTGTATTCGGATAAAAATCCATGAGGTAAGCGCTTTCGATTTTATATCCAGCTTTGAGAAGCTTTTCACAATCACGACTTTGAGTGCTTGGATTACAAGAAAGATATGCAATAAAAGGAATGTCTGATTTACAAAAATATTCAAGCACTTCTTTTTCCATACCGGAACGAGGAGGGTCTACAACACAAGCGTCAAAGGAAGGGCAGGTAGAGGCACAGTTTTTTACCCAGGCAGCACCGCTCATTCCATAGCTAATGTGAGGAGTTCCTGCCATATTCTGTTCTGCAAAAACAAGTGCATCGCGGTTATGTTCAACTAGAGTTACATTCTGAAAGTTTGCACCAAGGAAGCAGGAAATAGCACCACAGCCTGCATACATATCAAGAATGTTCTGACCTTGAGGAAGCTTTTCAGTAATGATTTTGAGGACTTTTTCAAATACATCAAGGTTTGACTGGAAAAATCCGCGGACATCAAAAGAAATGGACTTTCCGTTTAGTTCAACAGTAACTGTGTCTTGAGGAGAAAGAACTGTTCCTGCAAAATATTTATTTTCTTTGAACTTATATTTTTTTGAAGATGTGTTAGATTGTCTATTATTTTGAACACTTTGCTTATTTTTAGGATTTTCAGAGGTGATTTTTACAGATTTATCTGTTGCTTTCTGGCTTGCAAAAAAGTGAGCACGGCCTTTTGGTCTGTTTTCTACAGGTGTTGCAGAAAGATATTCGTTAATCTGTGGCTCTGCGCAAAGACACTGATCAATTGTAATTACATTATTAGCATTTTTCTGACACAGACCGCCATCAGTAAACTGAAAGCGCGAACGGTAATTAAAATCAGGCCCATAAATTATATTGATTTCTGGCAGTTCAATTTTATTTGCAGAAAAAGCATCATAAAGCATCTGCTTACGAAGCTCACGCTGATATTCGCTTTGAATATGCATCATATTACAGCCGCCGCAGCTACCATAATACTTACATTCCGGATTTTTCCTGTAAGGCGAAGCTTCAATTATTTTTACAATTTCTGCGTTGTCATAATCATTTTTGTGTTGTACTATATTTATGGAAAGAGTTTCATCGGGCATAGAAAACGGAATAAAAACAGTTTTAGAATTGATTTTTGCGATAGAGTTCCCACCAAAGACCATTTTTTCTGTTTTTACTGTTGTTGTTTCCATGGCAGATAGTTTATCAAAAGAAAAATATTTTGTCATTGGAAAAATATTTTTATATGAAGTAATTGAAAATCTTTAGGTGTGGGACGCAGGCGAAAATTAAGGGGGACCCAGTTAGAGAGCAGTAAATGGCGAAGCCATTTGGCGAACGGGAAACTGGGGGATGCCTTGATTTTTGCCGTCGCTGGGACCCGCACATAAAGATTTTCTAATAGGAGACATATTATGGCATTAAAATCATTTTCTTTTAAAACCAAAGACGGATTCGATCATTGGGTAAACAGATGGATTCCAGAAAATGAAGATCCTGAAAATCCACAAAAAATTAAAGCGGTAATTGTATTTAATCACGGACTTGCTGAACATTCACTTCGATATGACCGCTTTGGTACAATTCTTGCAGAAAACGGCTATGTTTTTAATGCATTTGATATGCGTGGTCACGGACGTACTGCTGAAATATCTATTGCAAACGGCACCGGCGATTTTGGAAAGCTTGCAGATAAGAACGGATTTAAAAAAGCAGTTGCTGATGTTGATGAAATGATAGATGCTGTTTCACAAGAGTATCCAGGAGTTCCCGTAATTCTTATGGCACATTCGTTTGGAACATTTATTGCCCAAAGTTATATAGAAAACTATCACGGAAAAATTAAAGCCTGCATTTTAAGCGGAACAGCAGGCCCAAGACTCCCGCTAACAACAGCCGGAAACATTGCAGCAAACATAATTAAATTCTTTTGTGGTAAGAATAGTGTTGTAGGCTTACTCGATAAGCTTTCGTTTGGAAGCTACAACGCACGAATAAAAGACCTTAAATCTATTCACGACTGGCTTACAAAAGATCAGACAATAGTCCAGATGTACGACAGCGACAAATGGTGCGGCTTCCCGCTAAAAACAATTTTCTACTGCGACATGACAGCCGGTCTTTGCAACATCCATAAAAAATCAAATATGGCCAAAATAGACAAGGACCTTCCAATTTACATGCTCTGGGGTTCTGAAGATCCAGTAGGAGATTACGGAAAAACAATCCGTTCTTTAGCTGAGTGTTATAAAAATCTTGGCATAAAAAATGTTACATTAAAAGAATATCCTGGCGACCGCCACGAGATTTTAAATGAAACCGACAAGGAAATCGTCGAAAAAGATATTTTGCAGTTGCTTGAACAAACACTACAAAAATAATATTATAGTGCATTGTGTTATATCGATATGGAACGGATAACAACGGCAATTTAATTAAAAAGGCCGTTGTTTATACAAAGTCTGAACATTTAATTTCTAACAAAAAAATAGACCCTGATGCTCTTCAAATAATCAACAGACTGCGTGATGCTGGTTACACTGCTTATGTTGTTGGTGGTGCAGTTCGCGATTTAATTGTTGGAAACGTTCCTAAAGATTTTGATATTGTAACTGATGCAACTCCTTCTAAAATTAAACGTATTTTCCGTAATTCAAGAATAATCGGACGCAGATTCCGTCTTGTTCATGTTGTATTTGGTTCTAAGATTTTTGAAGTAAGCACCTTCCGTTCTAACGAAGAAGGCTCTGTAGGTAATGAGTTTGGTACAATCGAACAGGATGTAATGCGCAGAGACTTTACAATGAATGCGCTTTATTATGATACCCAGCAGGAACAGATTATTGATTATGTTGGCGGTATGCGTGATATTAAAAAGCATATACTTCGTCCTGTAATTCCTCTGGATGTTATTTTTAATGAAGATCCTGTTCGAATGCTTCGTGCAATCAAATATTCCGCAACAACAGATGCAAAAATGACCTTTAATCTGCGTCATAAAATCAAGCAGTCGGCATCGTTATTAAATACAGTTTCTCCTTCGCGCATTACAGAAGAGCTTTTGAAAATCATAAATAACGTTCACGCATCACAAATCATCTCTGAAGCAATTGAAAATGATTTGTTTATGTATCTTCAGCCGTCTGTTAGCGCAATGCTTTATGAACGAAAGAATATTGAATACAGCTTTATGGAAAACCTTAAAAAGCTTGATGAACTTAATAGAACAGATCCTCAGGCACGACTTGGTAAAAAGCTTTATTTTATTATTTATGATTTTGTTACAACTCTTACAGACTGGGAGCAGGAAATTAAAGGAAAGTTTTCTGTTTCAGAATTATATTCAAAAACCTGGACTGAATGCCGCAATTTTGTTTTACCAATGAATCCTCAGCGTCGAGAGCTTGAATATGCTGTTCGTTCTGTAATGAAGAGTCTTGGAGTTCCTATAAAGATTCATCCTAAAAAGGCATAGGTGCTGAAGCAAGTTCAGCATGACAAGCTACTGATGATTGCGGGCGAGGGAACGTCTGCTTAAAATCGGCTTGTTTTTTTCTTCCTTTTGAATTGCAGGTGCATCTGTTTTTGTGATTTTATCTATTACAATGCTTACTTCTTCAATTAAAATACCTGTAAAGGTTTCAATCTTATCAATAATATACTGCTGAAGCTTGTGAACCTTTCCTGTAAGTTGTGTACCAAATGGAACATCAATTGTTACAACAAGCCTGTAGCCGCGTGAATCTGTTTTAATTGTGATTTTCTTTACCTTTACATCCGGTGAACATTCAGAAACACAATGCATTACCATTTGAGTAAGTGCAGCTTCAGAAATTTCAACTCGTCCTTTTTTACTGAATTCCGGTTGAACAATTGATTTTTCTATGAGCTTACCTTTACCGGTCTTTTTCTGAAAAAATCCTTTGCTGAAAAAATCATGCATAGAATTAGAAAAAATCTGCGGATAACTTTTCTTTACTTCGATTGAAGGAACAGGAATTACGTGTTTTCCTTCAACATGGCGCGATTTTGCGGCTTTTTCAATTTCTTCCTGAGTTGCAATTTCTTCTATATGAATGATTTTTGAAGGCTGGGGGAGCTGAAGTCTCATGGCAATCTTCATAACCATCTTTTCGGAAGTGCCAAGAATAAGGATTTTTTTGATTTTTGATTTTTTTAAGACCTTTGCAACTGAATCGCGGTGTTCCTTATCATCAAAAAGGGCAACACGAACTGCACCCATATATGTTTTTTCGCGTTTTGCAGAATGCCCCGCAAGGATTTTTTCATCCTGAATTAAAAGTCCGTCATCAATTATTGCATTTATATTGTATTGTTCTGCTAAAAGCTTTGACCGGAAGCTTTTTCCTGTTCCACTTTCGCCAACAAGGGCATAAACGACGGTAGGTGAGAAGGTTTGCTTTATTAAGGCGAAAGGATTTGTCATATAAAATATTATAAACCCAAAAAAGTCATTTCACAAGCACTCTTCGAGAGCCTCAGGGACCCTTAAAGTTGACAATTTCAGGGATTCCTAATTCATTCTCCGGAAAATGCAAGCATTTATTAAATAAATCAAACTTCAGGTTTGGGTATTTGGCTCCGTAAGCGGAATCTCCGGCTAGAGGATGACCATGAAATGCAGATTGCGCTCTAATCTGGTGCTGGCGGCCTGTTTCTATTTGAAAATCACATTTTGTAAAGTTAAAATCCTTTTTTGTGAACGTTTCTACAGGGATTATTGTTGTAAAACATTCTTTTGCATCTTCAGGAATATCCTTTGAGTCACCAGAAATTACTTTTACAGTGTGAAAATCATCTCCTGACTCATCTTCCTTTAGAATATAATCCTTCCAGGTCTGGCTTTCTTTTACAATTCCTTCAACTGTTGCACTGTATGTCTTTTTAATCTGATGGTCTTTCATAGCCTGTGTAAACCATCTGGCACCTTCAAGGCTCATCGAAAAGCAAATAAGTCCGCTAGTCTGCTTATCTATTCTGTGCAAAGGACCTGGCTTGAACGAAATTGACTGTTTTCCGCGTGTATTTTCGTAATATTGGGTAACAAGGTCTGCAAGCGAAATATCATCCTTTTTAGCTTTCTGCACGTTAATTCCGCTTGGTTTATTAAGAATCAGAATATGTTCGTTTTCAAAAACTATGATGTCTTTTACATTTATTGCATCATCAAGCCTGGATTTTACAAAATAACCTTTATTTTGGTCAGAAAACTGTTTTAACAAAACATCTGCAATTACAATTACATCATCAGACTGAAGTTTATAATCCGGCTTTTGCTTTTTACCGTTTATCTTGATTAATCCTTTCCTCAGGCTTTGATATAAATTCGATAAAGGAAGCTCTGGCAAAAAGATTTTAATTACTTTATCAAGCCGGCGACCAATATCATCTTTTCCTGTATGAAAATCTGTAAAATCCATAATAAAAGTATAGTAAAATTTCAGTTTTAATGGTAGAATTAAAATATCATTTTGAGGTTTTTTTATGCCAACTAAGTATGAAAAATTAATTATGTTTTTTACACATCCGACATTTCTTGCGGGAATCTTCAGCTGGCTTGGTGCGCAATTCTTAAAGACTCTTATACATCTTATCTACGGACGAATTAAAACTATAAAAGATCTTGTTGCCAATATGTTCTGGCGTACAGGAGGCATGCCTTCAAGCCATTCTGCAGTTGTAACAGCAGTTTGTACTTCTATTGGAATTCGCGAAGGAACAACCTCAAGTATTTTCATGCTTTCACTTCTTATTACTTTTATAACAATGCGTGATGCTGTTGGTGTACGCCGTTCAAGTGGTATTCAATCTCAAAAACTGAACGAGCTTGGCCGCGAGCTTGAAAAAAATGAATGCATCAAAGAATATAAATCAATCAAAGAGGTAAATGGTCATACCCCGATTCAGGTTATTATGGGAGCCCTGCTGGGTGTTCTTATCGGTTTTTCAATGACCCTGTTAAAATAAATTATAAATGAATATTATAAAAAAAGTTCTCCCTGTGGTTGGGATTTTAATAACAGCAATTCTAACAGTTACTTTCCGCACAATTCCAAAAGGCAAAACCTGGAAAAACTATAATATTGTTTATGTAAAGACAGATACTATTACACAAAATGTAGATCAAGTTTTTTATGATAATGGTGTAAGTGAGTTTGTTTCATTAAATAATCAGCATGCGCCTATTATGCTTTCGCATAATTCAATTGAAGAAACAATGCTCAAAATTAATATTTCCTCACCAGAAAACAAATACCTTTACGACAGACAAAATTACTTTTATGACAGCAAAGGCGAGTACACACTTTATTACATTCCTGATTTTTACGGTAAAAAAATTGATGCCGCAGTAGGGCAGTTAAATAAATTGGGGATGAAGGCTGGAATAGACAATACTCTTTCGTACTTGTGGCTCATTCCTGTTGTAGTAATTGCTCTTGCAGTAATCCTTACATTCTGCTCACGACATAAGGGAGTGTTTTTTATAAGCGCAATTCTTCCTTGTGTTTACAGCTTATGTAATGCTTTTTATGCAAATGCAATTGCAGTTATTTTAGTTTTACTTTTGCTTTTTATTATTTCAAATATCTATAACAGAAAGGGCGCCGTAAATAAAATCCTTAAGAATAATATTCTTGTTGTTATAGCCGCAGGTATTTCGTTTGTTGCAGCATTTTCTGTTTCGTTGTTATCGGGAATTATTTATATAGTTATGCTTGCAGGAACAATCTGCGCATTCTTAGCGGGCACAAGCTTTGATATTTCAAGAAACAACAAATACGAATTTAAGCCTGTTTTGATTTGTTCTGCAAAAAGAGTTTCTGTTTACGGAAAAAAATCAGGCATTATTTTACCTGTTGTTCTTGTAAGTGTAATTGTGATTATTGCTTACTTTTTGCTTGGTTCATTTAATATTGCAGGAACAACAAATAAAGATAAAATCCTTTTACCGGGAAAAACAGAAGTTCAAGATACAAAGCTTCCTTTGCTTGAAGATTACTTCCGCTGGAACTGGAATGTTATAACTGCACCATATAAATCAATAAACGGAAATTCTGAATACGATGAAAATCATGTAGTATTCCCGAAGTTTGAAGCAGAAGACGGAATCCTTACACAAAAGAATTTCACAATGTACTATAATCAGAGCTTCAAAAATGAAATATATGACAAAATAGAAAACCTAGATTTTTATTCAATAGAAAATGTAATAAAAGATCAGGGAAATGATTTTCTTGCCGGATATATAAAGTCTGCCTCATATAATACGAGCATTTTCAGCATAATTATGATGATATTATGCTTTTGTATGTTACTTTTTATTTATTTTTCCGCTATTATAGGAAAGGGTGGTAAAAAATGATTCATAACTATAAACATACAGAAAATGCCTTTTTACCAAAAACAGTTGTAATCCCTCTTTTGCAAGAAAAAGATATATACTGCAAGCCTGTAATAAAAATTGGTGAAGAAGTAAAAGAAGGCCAGATTATTGCAAGCTCTGATGTTTCTGTAATTCATTCGCCTGTTCCTGGAACTGTAAAAGATTTATGTTCTGTAAACTGTCCAGATGGAAAAATAGAAAAAGCACTTATCATAAATATGCACGGAAGCTTTTCTTATCTTGGAAAAAAGCCAAAGGAAGAAGAATGGCAAAAGCTTAGTCCTGCAAGTCTTGAACAAAAGCTTAACGATAAAGGTGTTGTAAACGTATTTTCTTGTACAAAATCTGTGCCTGTTACTGAGCAGATAAAATCCTTCTTACGTAAAAAGTCAAAGACAATTGTTGTGCGTCTTTTTGATGAAGATACAATGCGCATTACCGATTCTTTGATGACAAGTTTTTATTTTGATCAGATTATTCAAGGCGCAAAAATCCTTGCAAAAATCACAGAAGCAAATGGAATTGTATTTGTACTTAGCAACAAAGAAATTAAAAACCGTAAGCTTGAAAACGATGAAAAGCAGAATATATATTATCTTGGCGTAGACACAAAAAACTTTACAAACGGCTTTAAGCACGGAATTATAAATGCTTTCAATAAATCAATGAGCAAGAGCTGTCCACTTACAGTTTCGCGTTATGATTTTTTTGTAGACTCGTATACTCTTTATGATATTTACAATGCAGTTGTTTTAGACGAGCCTGTTCTTTCAAGACATATTAATTTTACAGGAAACTCAATTCCAGTTTCTTGCTTCTTGAATGTAAAATTGGGTTACACACTACACGACGTAGTAAAACAGCTTGGCGGCTTTACAAAACATCTTTCTGCAGTAATCATAAACGGAAAGCTGTGCGGAAACTCTGTAAACTCACTTGATATTCCAATTACAAAATATGTAAAGTCAGTTGAATTCCTTTCAAAAAATAATGAAACAGACAGTCAGGTATATTCGTGCATTAAATGTGGTGAATGCCGTTATAATTGTCCTGTTGGAATTGCACCTGATATTCTTTATGAATATGCCTTCAAGAACAATAATATTCCTGAAGATTTCCTCATGACTGCAACCTTGTGTATAAACTGCGGTCAATGTAATACTGTGTGCCAGGCAAGAATTCCTTTGTGCCAGGTAATTACAATGATTAAAAACAGGCTGGATGAAAATGAGTAAAGATAAATCTGAAATTTTACAAAGTAAAAGAGTTTCTCTAAAGCCGTATATTTACGAAAAGCCTTCTATTTCTGCAGTTTCCTTGCGAATACTTGTATTGCTTTCGCTCCAGATTATAGTTTTATTTTTTACAAAAAGTTATAACGCTGTAATTGTTATTGCATGTTCTGCGTTCGGTTCGCTGCTTGCAAGTTTAATTCATTTTTTCCTTGTTAAGAAAAACAAGTTTTTGTCGCTTACAAATTTGATTCATGGAATTTTAATAGGAATGCTGCTTCCTCAAAATTATCCGCCTTTTACAGCACTTTTAGTTTCTTTTGGAACACTTCTTATTTTCAAATACGTTTTTGAATCATCAGAAAACTTCTGGATCAACATTGTAAGTGTTTCTGTTCTTATAGCTTATTTTATTGGAAAGGTTTATTTCCCTGAATTCTTAATTACTCCGGATTTATTCAGCTTAAAGAATCCTTCAGTACAGCTTATAAACAATGGAGTTTTCCCGGTTTATGATTTTGATGTTACGCTTACAAATTTCTTGAACTCTAATTTGCTCAATCATTTTAAGGTAACTCTTCCTCAGGGAATCTTATCAATGCTTTGGGATACTAATTCAGTTATTCCTGCATTCAGATTTAATCTTCTTACAATAATTGCTTCACTAGTACTTTTTTCAGACAATTCATTTTCTATGCTTATTCCAACAATCTTCCTTGTTGTTTACTTGTTCTTTATAAGATTGTTCTTCCCATATATTTCGGGTGGTGAGTTTAATCAGGGAGATATACTTCTTGCACTTCTTACAAGTGGAACCTTGTTTACAGCAGTATTTCTTATTCAATGGTTTGGAACGCATCCTATGACTGTTATTGGTAAAATCATATATGCAATAATTGCAGGAATTTATGCATTTATTACAGTTGGTTGCGGAACTTCTCCAATTGGAATGGTTTACGTAATTATTATCTGCAAT